>Ga0209212_1000652_pt1 | contig 65009 bp, 58 predicted proteins | sample RifGroC2_FD_183996 | JGI IMG/M metagenome (GOLD analysis project Ga0209212, IMG submission 183996) | Groundwater microbial communities from Rifle, Colorado, USA - Groundwater C2 (SPAdes) (version 2) | ecosystem: Environmental > Aquatic > Deep subsurface > Groundwater | place: Rifle, Colorado...
TTGCTGGTTCGAGTCCAGCCCGCAAAATTCTTCCTTCCACTCACACCCCCGCAGACAGCACGCCCTAATTTATTATAATCTCCATACTATATGGATATGAGACCACGCCAGGACGGCGGCAGTTTTCTAACCCGCATCGTGCTGCCCAGCGCCCTGGCGGTGGCCCTGTTCATAGCGGCCACTTTCCTTTTTATCATCCCTTCCTTCGAGCGCAACATGATGGACCGCAAGAGGGAAACCATAAGGGAACTCAACAACTCCGTCCATAGCCTGCTTGCCAAGTTCTACGGCGACGAGAAAGCCGGCCTCCTTACCCGCCCCCAGGCCCAGAGCAAAGCCGCGGCCAGCGTCCGCGCGCTGCGCTACGGGCCTGAAGACAAGGACTATTTCTGGATCACCGACCTGGTCCCGCGGATGATAATGCACCCGTACAGAACAGACCTGGATGGCAAGGACCTCTCGGCTTTCACGGATTCCCACGGCAAGAAGATGTTCGTGGAATTCGCCGCGATAGGCCGCCGCGACGGGGCCGGGTATGTGGACTATATGTGGCAGTGGAAGGACGACCAGGCCCGCATAGTCCCGAAACTCTCCCATGTGCGCCTCTTTGAGCCCTGGGGCTGGGTCACCGGTACCGGTATCTATATAGAGGACGTACGCGAGGAGATGGCCCGCCTGGAAGCCAGCCTTATTAAACTCTCCCTTTTAATAGCCGGGATAATAGCCTTGATACTGCTTTACGTGAACCAGCAGAGCCTGCGTATAGAACGTTCCCGCCGGCAGGCGGAAAAACTGCTTGCCGACTCCGAGGAAAAATACCGCAAGCTGGTGGAAGCCTCCACCGAGGGCGTTATAATGGTGTTGGACTCCGTCCTTGTCTACGCCAACCGCACCATGCTCGATCTGCTGGGCTACGGCCCGCAAGAGGAACACCTGGTTCTTGCGGAGATCTTTCACAAGGACTCCTCCGCCAGCCTGGAATACCTTATGGAACTCCTGGAAAGCGGCGGGGCCCCGCCGCAGGTTGAAGCCACCCTTCTGCGCAAGGACGGCGAGAGCCTGCGGGCGCTGCTCACAGCCTCGAAACTCAGCCTGGGGGGACGGCAGGGTTTTGTGCTTACGGTTAAGGACATAGACCGGAGCAAAAAGACGGAGGAGGAGCTTTCAGAAAGCAGGGAGAAGCTCCGCCTCCTGACCGACAGCGTGAACGCCGAGCGCGAGCGCCTCCTGTCCGAACTTCAGCAGTCGCTGGGCTCGCTCAACCAGTCGGTGCGCGGTGTCGCCCGCAAAACCGTCACCTGCCCGCTCGCCACCCCCATAGAGAAAGCCGCAAAGCTAATGACCGCCGCCGCCAGCAGCTGCATCCTGGTGGAAAGCGGCGGGGAACTGCTGGGCGTGGTTACCGATCACGATCTGCGCGCCAGGGTGATCGCGGGAGCCAATACCGCGGACGAACCCGTGTCGCGCATAATGAGCTCGCCTCTTATCAGCGTGCCCGAAACCGCCCTCCTTTTCGAGGCCGTGCTGCTTATGCAGGAGAACAATATCCGCCACCTCGCGGTAAAGACCGCCGCCGGCAAAGTGGGCAGCGTGATAGACGAAAAAGAACTGCTCGCCCTTAAATGGTATTCTCCGGCGGTGCTCATGGAAGAATTCGCCAAGGCGGCCACGCCGGAGGAAGTGATAGCCGTGAGAGGGCGCCTGCCCCGGCTGGTCAGGACGCTTTCGGACAGCGGCGCCGACAGCGCCGGCGTCACCCGCCTGATCAGCGCCGCGGCCGACGCCGCGACCGCGCGCTTTATAGCCCTGGCGGCGGCCGCCCTGGGGCCCGCGCCCGCGCCGTTCGCCTTTATGGCCCTGGGCAGCCAGGCCAGGAGCGAGCAGACCCTGGCTACCGACCAGGACAACGCTATCGTCTATGCCGACCCGACAGGGGACGCGAAGGCGGCTGCGGACTATTTCCAGACCCTCGGGCAGAAAGTCTGCGGCTGGCTCAACGAGGCGGGCTACCCGTACTGCAAAGGCGCGGCCATGGCCAACAACCCCAAGTGGTGCCGGCCGCTGTCCGCGTGGAAGAATTATTTTACCGAGTGGGCCGGGCTCACCGATCCCCAGGCCCTGCTGGACATAAACGTCTTCTTCGATTTCCGCTGCGTCGCCGGCGACAGGGGGCTGGAGGCCGAGCTGCGCGAACATGTGCGCGCCGCGGTTAAAGGCAGGAAGATATTTTTTCTCAACCTCGCCAATAACGCCCTGCTCTTCAAAGTGCCCGTGGGCTTTCGGGGCGCGGTCACCGTGGAGGACGAGGGGGAGAACCGCGGGACTTTCGACATCAAACAGCTGGTGCGCGTCATAACCGATTTCGCCCGCATCTACGCCCTGCGCGGGGACGTGGCCGCGGTCCCTACGATTAACCGCCTGGCGGCGCTGGCCGAGGCGAACGTGCTGGAGCGTGCGGAAAAAGAGTCCTTCACCCAGGCTTTCGAAACCCTTACGCGCCTGCGCCTCAAACGGCAGGCCGCCCTGGCCGGCGCCGGGCGCGCCCCCGACAACCGCATAAACCCGGGCGAGCTTTCCCAGGCGGATCAATTGGCGCTGAAGGAAGCCGCCGCGGCCGCGGTAGAGGCTATCAATAAACTGAAGGATTTGGTAAAATTTCTCATCGTTTAAATTGTTACGGGCGCTGACTTAGCGGGGCGCCCGTTTTTTTTAGGAGACAAAATGCTTCACGAACCTGCGGCTCAATCAGGGCCCGACGCCTCGGCTGATTACAAGGCTAACATCGGTGTCTGGATGTTCCTCTTATATGCCGCGATCTACGCGGCCTTTGTGGCCATAAATCTGCTCAGGCCGCTCTGGATGGAGAAGACCATCATGTTCGGTCTCAACCTGGCCGTAGTTTACGGCTTCGGGCTTATCGCCTTCGCGCTGGTGCTCGCGCTTATCTACAATCACATGTGCGGCCTGCACGAGGCGGACTCTAAAGCCGCCGAAGGAAAGAACTGACCATGGCTATAGCTATTTTCCTCACTTTCGTCGGCCTCGTGCTGGGGCTCTCGTTCTACTTCGCGGCCAAGACCAAATCCGCCAGCGGCTACTTCGCCGCCGGCGGCCAGATCCACTGGGCCGTCAACGGCATAGCCTTCGCCGGGGACTATCTTTCCGCGGCCTCCTTCCTGGGCATCTGCGGCATGATAGCCACCGCCGGCTACGACGGGTTCCTCTACTCCATCGGCTACCTGGCCGGCTGGATGGTGGCCCTGTTCGTGGTGGCCGAGCCCATGAAGCGCCTGGGCAAGTACACCTTCACCGACGCCCTCGACGCCAAGTTCAACTCGCGCGGCATCAAGCTGGCCGCGGCCATCAGCACCCTGGTGGTCTCGGTGTTCTACCTGATCCCCCAGATGGTGGGCGCCGGCGTGCTGGTTGAGCCGCTGCTGGGCATACCGCATTACGCGGGCGTCATCATGGTGGGCGCCATAGTCATAACCATCGTAGCCACCGCCGGCATGACCTCCACGACCTACGTGCAGTTCATCAAGGGCGGCATGCTGGTGGTGTTCTCCACTATCGTCTGCATCGCGGTGCTCTACCGCGGCCTGTCCACCACCCCCGACCAGGGCGGCCGCGTTCCGTTCCACGAATACAAGACCATCAACGCCTCCGAAGTCAAAGGCAAGCTGGTTACCGAGGACAAGTCCTTCACGGTGGCGGGCGGCCAGGAAGTTAAAGGCGCCAAGTTCGTCAAGCTGTCCGCCGGCGGCATAGAGACCTGGTGGGCCCGCTACGACAAGGACGGCAAGATCACGCTGCGCGAGACGCAGTACTCGGTGGCCAAAGCCGACGGCGCCAAACTGGTCAACGGCCTCCCCGAATCCAAAGAGAATCAGCCGCGCCTGTACGGCAATCTGGAAGCCATAAAAGGCAAGACGGGCCCCGAGGCCTCCACCGGCAAGGTCGGCCCATTCGAGTTCCTCTCGATATTGGGCGACCCGGAAACCCGGATCAACCGCTGGAAAACCGTCAAGTTCGCTGACAACGGCGATAAAGTTACCGTTTACGCCCCCAACGTCACGCCCGGCAACAAGCTCATGCGGCCCGGCCTTAAGTTCAAGGTGGAAGGCACGCCCGTGCAGCGGCTGGACTTCCTGTCGCTGATGTTGGCTTTATTCCTCGGCACCGCGGCCCTGCCCCACATCCTGATACGCTACTACACCGTGCCCAGCCCGGCCTGCGCGCGCAAATCCACCATAGTGGCCATCGCGGCCATCGGCTTCTTCTACGTGCTGACCATGTACATGGGCCTGGGCGCCCTGGTCAACTCCGTGGTGAACCCGCTGACCGACAATATGTCCGCGCCGCTGCTGGCCCGGTCCTTCGGCACGTTCCTGTTCGCCATCATCTCGGCCATAGCGTTCGCCACGGTGCTCGGCACCGTCAGCGGCCTCATCATCGCCGCTTCCGGCGCCGTGGCGCACGACCTGATGGACCGCTACATGCAGATAGACTTCACCGAGAAGCAGAAAGTGCGCGCCGGCAAGATAGCGGCCTTCGTGGTGGGCATCATCGCCATCATCCTGGGCATCATCTTCCAGGGCATGAACGTCTCCTTCCTGGTGGGCCTGGCCTTCGCGGTGGCCGCGTCGGCCAACCTGCCGTCCATCATCATGCTGCTCTTCTGGAAGAAGACCACGGCCAAGGGCATAGCCGCCTCCATCGTGACCGGCATGGTGTCGGCGATAGGCATCATCATGTTCTCGCCCAGCATTTACGAGAAATTCGGCCTGGACCCCGCCACGGCGCCCATCCCGCTGGATAACCCCGGGATCTTCTCTATACCGCTCAGCTTCCTGGTGCTGGTGGTGGTTTCCCTGCTGACGCAGAAGAAAGAGCAGGCCGCGGCCTGAGTAAGGCCTCAAAGCGGGAAGGGGACAAAACCCCTTCCCGCTTTTTTATTTATGAAAATAGTCGTTTTCACTGACACGCACGCCAACCTCCCGGCCCTTAAAGCCCTGGCGGTTGAGATACGGCGCGAGGGCTACGACGCGGCTTTCCACACCGGCGACGCGGTGGGCATCGGCCCCTGGCCGGCCGAAACCATAGATTTACTGGGAGAGATCCCGCGCCTTAGCCTCTTGACCGGCAACCACGACGCCTGGCTGTGCGGCGGCCTGCCCAAAGGCGCCGCGCCCTGGCTTACCGCGCATTACGCGTGGCTGGGGGAGCAGGTAGCGCGCCGGCACATAAACGCGGCCGCCGCCTGGCCTTATCTTACGGAACATGAATTTGAAGGCGTGCGCGCGGCCTTCGTGCATTACGCGCTGAAGCCCTGCGGCCGCCAGGTAGAGCTGCCGATAAGCGACCAGATCACCCGCGACCTGGACGCCCTGCTGGGCCGACATTTACTTCCTGACAACGCCGACAATGTTAAACCATCTTCTCCCGCAAGCCGGGACGCCTCGCTGATAGTCTTTCATGGCCACAGACATAAGCCTTCCGACCTCAAGGGTAAAGTGCGCTATATCAACCCCGGCTCGCTCGGCTGCTGGCATAAACCCGCCGCCCGCTACGCCATAGTGCGGTTCCACAAAGGAAAGGCCTCTATACAACATAAGGCCGTGCCTTATGACCAGGCGGAACTGCTGAAGGGGTTCGAGTCACGCAAGGTGCCCGACCGGCAACTGATCTTGTCTTCCTATTTCGCTATTTAATAATAAAAAAAGACCCGGCCTGAAAGCCGGGTCTCTCTTTTAAGGTGAGCCTTTTAGAACGGGAACTTGAAGCTCAACTGGTAATGCATGTTGTCCCTGTTGTCGTAACCGGCAGCCAGTTTATACTCGGTTACCTGATGCGCGGCTTCCAGGGTTACGGTAACTTTTTCATATACCAGGCAGTTGGCGTTGGCCAGCATGGTGGTATTCTTGGTCTTAGCCGCGGCCGCCGCGGCGATCTTGTCGTCGACGGGGTTATCCACGCCGTAAGCGGCGTTGAAGGAGAACCTGCCGGCCGGCTTTATAAGGAGGTTGGCGAAACCGCCGGAAGCCTTAACTTCGTCGGCGCCGTAGCCCATGTTCCCGATGCCGCCCATGAAGTCGTAAAGGTTCTGGCCGGTCCAGACCTGCCCGTTAAGCGTAAACATCGAATTGAGGGGGATGTTGTAGCCGAAATCCGCCAGCAGGACCTCGCCTTTTCTGCCCAGCGTGCCGTTAGCAGTACTGCGCCACTGGCCTGCCGCGCCCATAAGGGTGAATTTGGCCTTGCCTACCTTAAGCTGCGCCTGGACCTGGCCTTGGGGGAGTCCGGAGGCGGTGCCCTCGGCATCCGTCAGTTTGCGCGTAGGGCGCACGGCCGCGGCGGCAAGCGTGAGATTGTCGTTGGCCTTATAGGTAAGGCGCAGCTGCGGGGCGCGGTACCACAGCACACCGCTGTAGCCCAGGGCCAATTCGTTATTGGTGCCTGAAAACTCCAGCGGGGTAAGATGCCAGGTCTGGCCGGCTAGGATCTCGAATTTGCCCGCCTTAAGGGTCACATAGGCGTGGCGGATGCGCAGGTCGGCGGTGGGGCCGGGGGTGGTGGAGCTTATGGCGCTTTCGCTGAGCCCCATAAAGTCGGTCTCGATCTTCGCCGAAACCTTATCTCCGTCGGTAATGTCCAGGCCGAAGCGGGTGCCGCGGGCGCTGGCCCGGAAATCCTTCTCCGAATCCTTTTCCGAGGCCACGTACAGCATGAAGTCGTCCCCGGAGACGCCGTGAGCGTCGTAGGCGAAATCGCTTTTAATATGGCCGTAGAAATTGACCTTATATTTACCGGTCGCCGTTTCCTGCGCCGCAAGCGGCAGGATGCAGCAGACCGTTAAGGCCAGTATGGCCGCTGAAGATACTAATTTGCGCATTTCATGCTCCTTAACCCCTTTAGTCTTTGTAGCTACGCAAGCGTAACAATAGATACGATGATACAATTTTAAAACCGGCTTCACAAATACTCGGACCAGGGGTATTGACCGGCGTCGGGCTTTCCTCTATAATTGTCTGGTGAGAACCTTTATCCGGCGGGCCGCTTTTGTTTCTCTCGTGCTTATCTGCACGGTTCCGGCTTTTTGCCGGCAGCAGTCCGCTTCAGGCCCCGATTATCTCCTGCTCTCCCACGACCCCGCCTTCCTGGAACAGATCTCCGGCTTTTCCTCCGTAACCTATTCGGCCGGGCGCACGCGCGTGGTCAGACTTCTTGTTCCGCTGTCAGAACTCTCCCCGGACCTGGCCCGTTACCTGCGCCCGGTCTCCCCGGGCGAGATCCGCAACGGCCCCGCCCCGAGAGGGGAACTGAAGGCCGCCGATCCGGCCGTGCTGGCCCTCACCGGAAAAGTCAACCCTTCACGCCTTATGGGCTACGCCGAAGCCATAACCATGACCGGCAAGCGCAGCGCCGGGCAGCTCGACCTGTCAGCGGCCTCAGGCAACCGCCTGGCCATGGATTATATTGCGGGCGCTTTCAAGGATATGGGCTACGCCGTAGAACGGCAGTGCTACAGGGACCGCAAGGCGGATAAAGAATGTAATATCGTGGCGCGCCGCAAAGCCGGCGCGGCCGGGGCCAAAGCCATCCTTATTATAGGGCATATGGACTCGGTCGGCTTCGAGAACGCCGGCGCCGACGACAACGCCTCTGGCTCTGCCGGCGTGCTTGAAATGGCGAAGATCCTCTCCGGCTATAAGACCGGCCACGACCTGATCTTCGTGGCCGCCAACGGCGAAGAGAACGGCATAACCGGCGGTTATGCCTGCGCCAAAAGGCTCAAGGAATCCGGAGAACTCGCCCGCGTTGCCTGGGCCGTCAACATGGACATGATCGCCTGGAACCGCGACGGCATAATAGAAATAGAGACCAATAAGGAATTTTCCGCGCACGCCGACTGGGTAGGCGCCCAGGCCCGGCTTTACACAAAACTGGAGCCTTACATCGCCATGCCCGCCTGGGGCAGCGACCACGTGCCTTTCCTGGAGGCGGGGATACCCACCTACCTGTCCATAGAGCACTGGGAGAACCATAACCCCTGCTACCACAAAGCCTGCGACAAAATGGAACCCCTGTCGTGGAATTACGCGGCCGACATCGTGCGCCTTAACCTGGCCGTTATAGCGGGCAAGACCAGCCTGGCACCGCTGAAACCCTGACCTCAGGCCGAACCAAATGAAAAAGCCCCGGAGAGCGGGGCTTTTTTTACTATACCAGGACCTCTTAATGGGACTGTAATATATTCACGCCGACGCGGGCGGCCAGGGTGGTGTCGTCTACAAAAGGGTTGCGGTTGTTCTGGAAGCGCTCTATCAGGTCGTTGCGGCGCTTCTCGGCGGCATCGGGCGGGTCGCGCCTGTCCCACTCCAGGAACATGGGAACGCGGCTGACCCAGAAATCCTTATAGTCCACGCCGCTGCGAATTTGCCGGTCGTAGTAGCGCACAACGAAGTAAAGGATGGCGCGGGCGATGTCGCCCTTCACCGCGTCACAGGGTTCAAAACCCTCTCCGCCCAACTTGGAGCCGCTGTTGGTCTGGTAGGCGGCGTGCGAGATTTCGGCGAACGGTTCGCTGCCGCGCATGCCGTTGACCGAAATAAAGGTGGGGAAAATATGGTGGAGGTCGGACTTCATCGGGGCCGCTTTATTAAAGAAGCTCTGCGGCCAGCTGTGCTCGGCGTTCATGCCGCCGGAATCGCGGATGCCGTCGCCGTTGGCGTCGCCCGGCTCTTTATAATCCTGACCGTGCTCGCTGGCGCCTTTGACGCACACCTGGGAATAAAGGGCGGTAACGCCCGGGGCGCCCTGACAGCCGGCATTATCCGCCACGGAGAACATATATTTTTTCGCCTTCAGGTAATCCGTACCGGTGCCCTGCATGGCCGGGACCGTGGCCGCGTGGAGGAACTGGAAAAGCTTTTCACCGGAAAGACCGGCCGCCGGCGCGAGGTAATTCGCGCGGGCCGTGAAAGGGGGACGGGGGGACGGGACCGCCGCCCGGTCGGGCAGGGCGGAGAGGAAACTTTCAAGGCTGGGCAGCTCCTGCGCCGGCGCGGGGCCGGGCAGGAAACCAGCATAAATAAAGGCACACAAGAGCAGCGGCGCGATGCGTTTCAAAATGCCTCCGAGCTTCGTCTTTTTACGCCAAGGAAATTATAACATTATTTATTTAAAACCTGTAGCGCGGCGCGTCCGGGGTTTGCTATATTCAGTATTAGACGTCAGATGGTCTTTTCGGTGAACATGGGGGGCAGGTCAATGTATCAACGCATAATCTTGCGCGCCGTTCTGTGCGGCGCGGTCTTCTGCGCCGCGGCGGCTCCGGTTTTGAGCGGCCAGGATTCCGGCGGGGTGGATTTCTTCCAGGCCACCCTCGGCGATATTCTGGATACCCCGCTGCTGGCGGCTTCCTACGCGGAAGAAAGACCTTCCGACGCGGCGGCTACCGCGTACGTGGTCACGGCGGAAACCATAAGAAAACGCGGCTACGCGTCGCTGACGGACCTCCTCAATGACACCCCCCAGTTCCAGATACAGCGCAACTCCGACGCGAGGCGGCTGAACCTCGTCAGCGTGCGCGGCATCCCGAATAACGAGCGCCTGGTCATACTTTACGACGGCGTACGGGTCACCCCGCCCACCGGCGACCTGCTCGCCATAGCCGGCCAGTTCTCGCTCAGGGACGCGGAAAAAGTGGAGGTGGTCCTCGGCCCCATGTCCTCGGTCTACGGCGCGGACGCCTTCAGCGGCGTCATAAACGTGGTGACCCGCGGCAATGGGACGCGCAGGGCGGGAGCAAGCTACGGGAGCTTTTCTACGCGGGGCGCGAACGTGTCCGCAAGTACCGATCTGTCTAAGGAAAAAGACGGCACAGGCCCACCCTCCGCCTATTTATCCTACTCCGCCCAGGCCGCCGCAGGGCCGAAACTGCCCGACTTCTACCGCGGTGATTACGCCTGGTACAGGGACCAGTATCAGAACGGTCAGGCGCAATTATCCCCTTACAACTCCGGCACAACGGCGGTCCCGGTCAGGCCGTACGACGCCAGAGAAGATTCCTCTTTCCTTAACGCCCGTCTCAAGATGGGGAGCCTGGAAACCGGCCTGATAAGGATGAAGGAATCGCATTCCTCGTCCATAGGCGTAAAGCCGGAACTGAGCCTTTATGTAAAAGACGCGCGTTTCGCGACGGACTACTGGACGCTTTTCGGCCGGCACACCTACACCTCCCCCGACGACAACTGGAAATTGTCCTCCCTGGCCGCCTATTACAATTACGAGATCGCCCCGGAGACCAAATTCATAAACAGCTTCTCGGGCTACAGCGACGCCTATAAATACGCCTCCGCCAAAACGACCCACATCGAGGAGACCCTCTCTTTCGAGCCGGCCGAGGACTATCCGGCGCTGATCGGTTTCTCCTTTCAGGAGAACGCGGTGCTTCCCTATACCGCGGACCTGGGACACAAGTTCGACACGAATAAGAGCCCGCTGTCACAGGGGTTCACTTACGCCGGCTCCACCATACCTGTGGATTTCTACTCGCTGAACTACAGCAATACCGGGGCCTTTCTGCGGCTGCAGGCCAAGGAAATAGGCAACGCCACCTTCTCCCTGGGCCTGCGCTACGACTACAACACCGCCTACGGCGAGACCTGGAACCCCCGGGCCGGCGTAGTCTGGAAACCGGGCGAGGAGGACCATACCGTAGTGAAGCTCCTCTACGGCGAGGCCTACTTGGCGCCGTCGCCTTTCTACACCCGCAAACACTTCGGGGCCTTTATCTCCACCAACACCAATGCTACCGGCTACTACAGTAATTTCTTCCACGTGCCGAACGAGGACCTTGAACCGGAAAAGGTCCGTTCCGTAGAAGGGGCCCTGACCCAGGACTTCGGCCACGCCCTGCGGGTCTCCCTTAACCCCTACTATAACAAGGTCAGCCATCTCATACAGGACGTGATCGTCGGGCCCGGAACTTTCCACAACGTCCCGGTAGCCAGCATAGAGCGCGCCGAGAACCAGGGCACGATGGAAACCTACGGCGGTACGCTGCGGGCGGACGGGGTCATACGCAGCGGGCATTGGAACCTGGAGCCCTGGGCCGCCTACACCTATTCGGAAGGCCGCCTGGCCGGCAGGACTATCCCGTTCAATTCACTGCACACCATACAGGCCGGTTTCTCGGCGCTGCGTGGCCAATGGACCCTCACGCCGAAGGCCCTCTACCGTTCGGCCAGCCATGACCAGGACGGCGGGCGGGTGCCGCAGTTCACGGTGGTCGATCTCTTTATCCGCTACGCCTGCCACAGGCTGCCCGGGCTTACGGTCCGCCTTGATCTTAGGAATATTTTCGACAGGCGCTACTACAACGCGGCTTACGGCGGCGGAGCCGACCACCTGGCCGGTGCGCCCCAGAACCCGTTCGAGGCGGCGGCCGGGCTCGACTATAGATTTTAAGAACTAATATGACCGCCAAAACGAACAAAGGGGGGGGAGCAAAATTGCCTGGCTGGCTGGCGGCCGGCGCCCTGCTGTGCTGCCCCGGAGCGGCGCTGGCCGGCGATATGGCCGCTGTGCTTTCTTCCAACACGGGCCCCTATGCCGAGGCTTATGCCGCGTTCAGGGCGGAGCTCGGAGTTCCTTTCGATCTGCACGACCTCTCAAAAGCCGGCGTGACGGCCCCGGAGGACGTAGGGTATGCCGTAGCCTTCGGCGCTAAAGCGGCGGCCCTTGAATACCCGCCGGGCACGCACCTGGTCTACGCCCTCACGCCGGTGGTCATACGCACCAGGAACTGGCATGAGGTGTCCATGGTTCCCGCGCCCAAAGCCGCGCTGGCGGCCTACAAGGAGCTGCAGCCCGGCCTCAAACGGTTGGCGGTTTTCTGGACGGCTTATCCGGGAGAGAAATATATATCCGACCTGCGCGAAGCGGGCGGCGCGGCCGGCATAGAGGTGATCTCCTCACGGCTGAAGAACCCCGACGCCTTCCCCGAACGCCTGCGCGGTCTGATGGGCAGAATGGACGCTTTCTGGCTTATGCCCGACCCCGCGCTTATAACCCAGTCCAGCATAATGGTGCTGGCAAGCTTCTCCTGCGCGAACGCCATACCGTTCTACGCGCCGACTACGGCGCTGGTCGCCGGCGGCGCCACGGCCTCGTACGCCCCGGAATTCGCCGAAGCCGGGGCCGCCGCGGCCCGCGCGATACTGGTGATGTACCGGGGCGGCAGGCTGCAGCAGGTGACCTACGTGAATAATATCCGCTTGCACGTGAACAGGGAGCTGACCGAGAAATGCCGGTGGCCAGTCAAATAAAAAAACGCCGCCGGCGGCAAACAAGAAAGGCCCCGAAAGGGGCCTTTCTCATTCCAGCGGTCCTGGTCAATGCGCCTCGAACACCATCTCTCCTATGCGGTCGGCCAGTTCGGGGTTATCTATGAAGGGATTGCGGTTGCCCTGGAAATCCTCCACCAGGGAGTTGCGGCGCCGTTCGTTGGCGTCGGGCGGGTCCTGCCGGTTCCACTCCAGCAGCATAGGGACGTTCTTGGTCCAGAAAGTGTTGTAGTCCATGCCCTGGCGGATGTTCCTGTCGCCGTAGCGGACTATGAAGTAGAACAGGGCGCGGGCGACGTTTCCCTTTACGAAATTATCCGGCTCAAAGCCTTCCTTGCCCAGCTTCGAACCGGATGAGGTGCTGTAGGTGGCCTTGGAAACCCTGGCGAACTTCAGGTTGGCGCGCCGGCCGTTAGGCGTGGATAAGGTCGGCATAAGGTGGTGGAGGTCGGCTACCATCGGCAAAGCGCTCTTGAAGTAGCTCTGGGGCCAGACATGTTCAGCATTGACGAAGTCTTCGGCCACCCCGTCTTCGTTAGCGTCACCCTGTTCCTTATAGCTGTCGCCGTTGTCGCCGGCGCCGTTCACGCAGAGCTGGGAATAGGCGGTCATTATGCCGGGGCCGCCGTTGCAGCCGGTATTGTCCGCGGTGGCGTACATATAGGACTTGGAGGCCTTGTAGGAAGGCAGCATGGATTTGCGGGAGGCCGGCACGGTGGCCTCATGCAGGTAAGCGAAGAGCTGCTCCCCGGAAAGAGAGGTCTCCGGGGTCCGCGCCGCGCTATACAGGGCCGCGGCGCCGGGCATGGGAACCGTATTATATAAGGAAGAGACCGGAACGGAAGCTCTCAGGGCTTCAAGAGCCGGAACCTGTGCGGACAGGGGGGGGAAGGAAAGGACCGCGAGGGTGGCCAGTGCGAGTAAAGCTGCGTTGCGTTTCAAAATTCCTCCGCTGGTATTGACTGAAATCAATGACTAATGTCAAACATAGTTTAAGGCATACGGCCTATTTCGCAAGGGCCAAAGGGCCTAGGCCCGATCTGGGCCCTTTGGCCCAGATGAAATAAAAAAAAGGCCCGGAAGGCCGTTTTAGATCGTTGGTAGTGTCGGGACTACAGGTTCAGGAGACCGCGCACCCCTTCCCATATTATCTGCACGCCTATGGCGAGAAGTATGAAAGCGGAGATCTTGGAGATAGTCTGGGCGCCGGCCCGGCCGAGGCGCCGCAGCAGGTTCTCGGAATACCTGTAAAAAAAGAAAACGCTGAGGGCCGCCAGGGCGATGCCGCAGGCTACGCCGGCGAAATTGACCCAGGTACCGGCGGTCAGCAGCGAACCGGCGGGCACCAAAGTAAGCGTAACGGCGATGGACCCGGGGCCGGCGGTGACCGGCATGGTCATGGGGAAAAAAGCCCTGGAAGTCATCCTGCTTTTCATCTCTTCCTGCTCGGCCTGGGAGAACTTGGGGGCGTTGTTGAGCATCTGCCAGGCGGTATTGAACAGCAGCAGCCCGCCCGCCACGCGTATGACCGGCACCGAGATGCCGAAGATCTTGAGCAGCCAGCCCCCGGCCACCAGCACCGCGAAAAGCAGTATAAAAGTATTTTTTCCGACAAGCCCCGCCAGCCGGTGCCGGTCGTCATCGGACAGTGGGGACGTCATGTCCAGAAAAATAGGGGACATGGCCGGCGGGTTCAGGACGGGGAATAGCGCCAGAAAAGCGAAAGCGGAATAGTTAAGGAGATCGTGGAGCATACCGATATTATCGCATTTCTCCCGGACCGGACAAAACAATGCGCCGCGGGCATGTTATTCCCGCGGCGCAGGTACGGATCTTTTACCAGAGGTTGATATCAAGCTGCACCGTAAAGGTGTCGGCGCCGGCTATCTTATCGTTATTGTAGATGTCATAGCCGAAGAGCACGCTGGTATTCGGCGCGAAGGCCCAAGCTACGCCGAAACTGATGGCGCCCAGAGAGGAATCTCCTCCCTGGTAGTCGACGGCGGCCCAGAGCTTGTCCGAGACCTCGCTTATGGTCCTGTCCCAGGACAGGAGCAGACCGGAATTCGCCTTGTCACCGTTCTCGTCGACCAGCACCTTGTCGTTGCCGGCATAGTAGCCCGCGGAGAGGCGTCCGAACTTCGGGAAGTTCTTCGCGGCCAGGCCGTAAACTATGTTCTGGTCCGTCACGTCCTTCTTAAGGCCGAAGTTATACCCGCCCGCGGCCAGCGCCGGGCTGCCGGCAAAAAGCTTACCCTCTGGCGTGCCCGCCTTGGCGTGCAGGTAGACCGGATAGTTATCCGAAGCCAGCCCGGCCTTCATAACATCGAAGCCGGCCTCGGCCTGTATCTTCTCATAAGGCAACACGCCCATGGTGGGGCCGATCACGAACAACGGGGCTTTCCAGGAGCCGTTAGCTTCCTTTTCAGCCGCGATATAGTTATCCACGTTCAGATGAACGCTCTTATACTTTTGGATGTCGGTGGAAGGTATCCAGATCTGCGTGGACGGCGTGGCGTTGGCGGCCAGCGGGGCCAGGCAGAGCACTAGTATAGCTGTAAGTTTGGCGGTTTTCATTATATCTCCTTGAAGTGAGTAAAAAGCCCGCCCGGGGTTATCCGGGCGGGCGTAAAGGCGCAGTTCAATGCAGGTAGGCGGTTTCGCCGTGCAGCGCTTCGTCCATGCCTGCCTCTTCCTCTTTCTCGGTCGTCTTCACCGGGGTGAACCAGTTGATGACGTGAAGGGCCGCGTAGGAGAAGACGAAGGCGTACAGCGCGGTGCAGAACACCGCCGCCACCTGTTTGCCGAAGAACGCGGCGCCGCCGTGGTAAAGACCGTTGGCGCCGGCCGCGTTGACCGCCGTGGTACCGAACACACCCAGCATGATCACGCCCAGCACGCCGCCCACGCCGTGCACGCCCCACACGTCAAGCGCGTCGTCCCAGCCCAGCTTGTTCTTCAAGTGGACCGCCATGTAGCAGACCACGCTGGCCAGGATACCGATGAACACCGCCGCCTTGGTGGTGACATAGCCCGCGCCGGGCGTGATGGTGGCCAGGCCGGCTATCGAACCGGTCAGCAGCCCCAGGAACTTGGGCTTCTTCTCGAAGTGCCAGGCCAGGAACAGCCAGGTGACGGCCGCAAAGGAGGCCGCCAGGTCGGTATTGACGAAGGCGAGCGCCGTGACCGCGTCAACTTTGAGCTCGCTGCCGGCGTTAAAGCCGTACCAGCCGAACCACAGGAGGCCCGTGCCCAGCGCCACCAGCGGGATGCTGTGCGCGCTGTCGGTGACTTTGCGCTTGCCCACGAAGAAGACCGAGGCCAGCGCCGCGAAGCCCGCCGTGGCGTGCACCACTATGCCGCCCGCGAAGTCCAGTACGCCCCACTTGGCGAGCAGCCCGCCGCCCCACACCATGTGGACGAGGGGGAAGTACACGAAGATCAGCCAGGCCACCAGGAACACCAGGTAAGCCTTGAAGTTGATGCGGTTGGTGAACGCGCCGGTGATGAGCGCCGGGGTTATCTGGGCGAACATCATCTGGTAGGCGAAGAACACCAGGAGCGGGATACTGTTGGACCCCGCGAAAGGCGTATTCAGGTCCACGCCGCGCAGGAAGGCCATGTCCAGGTTGCCTATGATGGCGCCCTCGCCCCCCGAGAAGCACAGCGAATAGCCGAAAGCGTACCACAACACCGTGGTAACGCCGAGGGAAACGAAACTCTGCATCATTATGCCAAGCACGCTCTTGCGGCCTACGAGCCCGCCGTAAAAGAAGGCGAGGCCGGGGGTCATGAGCATGACGAGGCTGGTCGACACGAGCATGAACCCGGTATTTCCGGTATCGAACATATATGGTATCCTCCGTAATAAATTAGCGCGCATTACACGCGCTTATTTAATTATAGGGCTTGCGGAGAAAGGGGGGTATCAGGGATTCCCTGAGCCGCAGGGTGGAAAAACCTTACAGACTTACAAGGCCTTCCTTTACGGCGTAGCGCGTCAGGCCGGCTATGCTGGCGATGCCTATCTTCTCCATTATCTTCTTGCGGTGGGTCTCGACCGTTTTCACGCTCAGTTCCAGCTTGTGGGAGATCTCTTTTGTGCGCAGGCCTTCGGCCAGGAGCTGCAGCACTTCCCGCTCCCGGGCGGAGAGGAGAGTGAACGGGCTGCGGGGGTCGGCCGCGGGGCCCTTTATGTAATCCCCCAGTACCAGGCTGGTGATGCCCGCGCTCAGGAAGAACCGGCCGCAGTTGACGGCTTTTATGGCGTCGAGGAGTTCCTCAAAGGCGGAATCCTTCAGCAGGTACGCGCGGGCCCCGGCCTTGAAGATCTCCGTGACGTATTTACGGTCATTATGCATGGAAAGCGCGATAATGCGCGGCGCCTTGCGGACCTTGGCGAGTTTGCGGGAAGCTTCTATGCCGTTCAAGCCGGGCATGGAAATGTCCATTATAACGATGTCGGGGGAGAGGTCTTTCGCCAGGCGTACCGCCTCTATGCCGTCCCGGGCCTCGCCGACCACCGCGATCCCGCGCTGGCCCTCAAGGAGGGCGCGCAGACCTTCCCTGAATATCTTATGGTCGTCGCAGATAAGTATCTTTTTTTCCATTTCTTTTATCCTTGCCGAGAGGCGCCGTTATCACCGCGAGCGTGCCCGCACCCGGGCGGGAACTCAGCCGGAACGCCCCGCCGAGCCGGGAGACTTTCTCCCTGATCGAGAAAAGACCGAAGCCGCCCTTGTCGCCGTCGTAAACGGAAGCCGCCGCCGCGTTGAAACCCAGGCCGTTGTCCCGCACGGTCACCGCTATCCTGCCGGCGGCGCGGCGCACGCGCACCCGGACCGCGGAAGCTTTGGAGTGTTTTACTGCGTTCATCAGCAGTTCGCGCACGGCCTTGAAGATCAGCACGCTGGTTTCGGTGGGCAGCGGCACGCGCCGGCCCTCGCCGCGGAAATCGATCTCAAGGCCATGGCGCCGGCGGGTGTCCTCGGCCAGGCGCTCCAGCGCGCTCTCGAGGCCGAGCTCGTAAAGTATCGGCGAAGCCAGCTGGAAGGTCAGGTTGCGCGTGGCCAGTATCGCCTCGTCAATAAAGCCGGACAGGTTCTTCAGGTCGGAGGACGCTTCCGCGGCGGCGCAGTGACCGCGCAGCGCCCCGGCCTTCATCTTGGCCATCGCCAGGGTCTGGCCGATAACGTCATGCAGATCGGTGGCTATCTCCCGGCGCTCGCGCTCTTCGGTCAGGATAAGTTCGGCCGAAAGGCCCCGCAGTTTTTCCTGATAGGAAAGGATTTCCTTCTGACGCAGTTCGCGCTCCCGGACCTCGGCCTTAAGCGCGAAGTTGAGCTTTTCCAGTTCCGCCGTCCGCTCCCTCACCCGCCGTTCAAGGTCGTTATGCGCGTCCAGCAGGGCCTTCGAGGCGACCTTGCGCTCGAAATAGACACGGAGCATATCGGCCAGCGAATTAATAAGGTTGCGTTCCTCGGCCAGGAAAGGGCCCTCGGCCTCTTTCGGCATTTTTTTAAGGTAATAGACTTCTATACGCCCGGCAAGGCCGCGGCTTATGCGGAAGTCGCAGGCCTGCAGCCAGCGCGTCCGTCTGAAACCGCGGCTGCGGCTCTCGCAGCCGCCCACGATTATGCGGCCGGCGGTAATTTCCGGGTACTGCCAGGCGGGGGGTATAAGTTTGACTATGCGGTCCAGCACGTCCGCGGTGGGAAGGCGGTCGTCCTGCAGCACGCATACGGTAGAATGCAACGCGGTCAATTCTTTAACGCGTTCTCTCAGCGCGTGGAGAACCTCGTTCTTGGGGACCTGCGGATGCAGCGCGTGTATCGCCTGCGAGGGTTGCAGCAGTTTATTTCGTGTCTTACGGTGCCGGGTCATTACCGCCAGTTTACAAAATTACTCCGGCCCGGCCAAAACGAACGGCTGCTAGCGGAGAATTTTGTATGATTTAACCGATGTCTCCGGTAAAACTGGCGATAGCCAGACTCACCTCCCCAAAAAGCAAGCGCGCGGCCGCCGCCCTCATGGCCGCCTCGGACCCGTGGCTTGAACTCGGCTTGAACCGCGCCCATTGCCTGAGAACCCTCAATGTCCCGTTCCGTGAAACCTATGCCGCGACGGACCGGGGGCGGATCTCCGGCCTGGTGACCATAACGATGTACGGCACGTTCAAAGGCTATATCCAGTCGCTGTTCGTGGCGGAAGGTTTCAGGGGGAAAGGCCTGGGTGAAAAACTGATGGGATTCGCCGAGAAAAAGATCCTGAGCCGCTCACCCAACATTTTCCTGTGCGTCTCTTCCTTTAATAAAGGCGCCATAAGGTTCTACGAACGCCTGGGGTACAAAAGGACCGGCCTGCTCAAGGATTTCGTAAAGGCCGGCCACGACGAGATCTTGATGCGCAAGACCAGGGGGCCACTGCTTTCGTATAAGGCCGGAAAGAAGTGAGAGAACACTATGGCGAATACTAGAACAAAAATATCGTTCCACGGGGCCGCGGGCGAGGTGACCGGCTCCCGCCATCTGCTGCAGGTCGGGGACAAAAGCGTGCTTCTGGACTGCGGCATGTTCCAGGGACACCGCAGCGACGCCGACACCAAGAACAGAACTTTCAGGTTCCCGCCGGCCTCGGTGGACGCGGTGCTGCTCAGCCACGCGCACGTCGATCATTGCGGCCTGCTGCCTCTGCTTTATAAGAACGGCTGCGACGCCCCCATTTACGCCACGCCGGCCACGGCCGAAATAACGGGCATAATGCTGGCGGACTCGGCCCGCCTCCAGGAGGGGGACGCGAAATTCTACAACAAGGTGCACGCCGCCGAAAAACTGACCATAGAGCCGATGTACGACGAGGAGAACGCCAAACTGGCCCTGGGTCATTTTAAGCCGGTGGGCTACCGCGCCGGCTTCGAGCCGGTCCCCGGCGTAAAGGCGGAACTGCTGAACGCCGGCCATGTGCTGGGCTCGGCCATGACACAGCTCGATTTTTCCACGGACGCTTGGCCCCGCCGGCTGCTTTACACCGGCGACCTGGGCCGGGCCGAAACCCTGCTGCTCGACGACCCTGTAGCGCCCAAAGGCGTTGATTACCTGGTGATCGAGAGCACTTACGGCGACCGCAACCACGAGCCGCTCGCCGACGCGGCCGGAAAACTGGCCGAGGTCATAAAGAGGGCCGTCAGGGAAGGCGGGAGAATAATTATCCCGAGCTTCGCCCTTGAGCGCACGCAGGAACTGATAGTTATCCTGGACAAATTGCGCGGCGACCGGACGGTGCCCGAGATCCCCGTTTATGTGGACAGCCCCATGGCCATCAGCCTCACCGAGATATTCAATAAGCACCGGGGAGGTCTCTGTTTCGACGAGAAGTTCCGGGATTATGCCCGCCTGGACGGCGACCCGTTCGGCTTCGACTATATCCGCTACCTGCGCACAAAAGAAGAATCACAGACGCTCAACGGCAAGAAAGGCCCCATGCTGATAATCTCGGCCTCCGGCATGTGCGAAGGCGGCCGCGTACTGCACCACCTGCGCAACAACCTGGGGAAAGAGGAAACCACCGTTCTGCTGGTGGGTTACCAGGCGCAGGGCACCCTGGGCAGGCGCCTGCAGGACGGGCAGAAGAAAGTTAAGGTCTTCGGCTTCGAGCACGAAGTCCTGGCCCGCGTGGAGACCATGCATACCTTCTCCTCCCACGCCGACAAGAACGACCTGCTCGGCTTTATAAAAGCCGCGAACCCCGCGCGCGGCACCTTCCTCGTCCACGGCGACCCCGAGGCCCGCGCCGCCCTTTCGGCGGCCCTGGCGGCGGCGGGCGTAAAGAACATAAAATGTCCCGTGATGGGCGAAGAATTCGAACTGACCTAAGGAGCGGACCGCCGACCGGTGTAATCTTCCCCGACGAAAGAGTTATAATATAGATAATATATGAAAAAGCTACTTACCAACATCGGCCTCAAAGCCCTGCATACGCTGGGCTTGAAGAAAAAGGCCACAGGGTTCTATGGACTGGGCATAGCCCCCAAGCTCATGGACATCCTCGATAAGAAAGGTTTCGTAACGCCCACCCCCATACAGGAAAAAGCCATACGCATAGCCACGGAAGGCAAGGATATGGTCGGCATAGCCCAGACCGGCACCGGCAAGACCATCGCCTTCTCCCTGCCCATGATACAGCGCCTGGCCGCCGGGCCCGGCAAGGCCCTGGTGCTGCTGCCCACCCGCGAACTCGCGCAGCAGGTCGCGGATGTCTGCCGCGATTTCGCCCCGGCGTTCGGCATGGGCGTCGCCTGCCTGATAGGCGGCGAGAGCAAGGAAGGCCAGTTGAGGGACCTCTTTAAGAAAGCCCGCATCATAATCGGCACCCCAGGCCGCGTTTACGACCACATAGAACGCGGGACGCTCAAGGTCCACGACGCGCGCATCCTCGTCCTGGACGAAGCCGACCGCATGTTCGACATGGGCTTCGCCCCGCAGATCAACCGCATCATCCGCTGCCTGCCCAAAGAGCGCCAGACCATGCTTTTCTCCGCCACCATCCCCGACGAGGTAATGAAGCTGGCCAGCCAGCACATGAAGCTGCCTATCCGCATAGAGGCCGCCAAGTCCGGCACCTCCGCCGCCAACGTCATACAGGAACTCTACGTTGTGCGCACCGGGGCCAAGCCCATGCTGATGTCCAAGCTGCTGGAGAAATACGCCGGCACGGTGCTGATCTTCGTGGAAACCCGCTACGACGCCGCCAAGGTCGCCAGCATACTCTCCTATATGGGCCACTCGGTCGCCGAGCTGCACTCCGACCGCACGATGGGCCAGCGCAAGGACGCGATGGCGGGCTTTAAATCCGGCAAATACCGCATCCTTGTAGCCACCGACATAGCCGCCCGCGGCATAGACGTCACCGGCATCGAGCTGGTCATAAACTATGAGCTGCCGAGCGAGGACGACGCCTATGTGCACCGCATAGGCCGCACCGGCCGCGCGGGGCAGCCCGGCCGCGCCATCACTTTCGCCACGCCCGAACAGGGCGGCGACGTGCGCAGCATAGAGACCCTTACGGGCGTGCCGCTCACCCAGGTGACCCACCCCGAAATACCGGCGGAAACCCTCTGGGGCTACGACAAAGCGGCCTCAGGGCGCGGCTGGAACCAGCGCTCCGCCCGCAGGCCCGGCGGCGGCCGGCGGCGGTAATGCCGGCCGTACGGCGCTCCGGCGCCGCTTTCACGCAGGTCCTGGTGATCTCCCTTGTGCTGCTTGCCGCCGCCACCGCCGTCATCCGCTGGCAGCTGCAGCGCCACCGGGCGGCGGCCAACAATCTGCGCAATTCCCAGCTTAAAGGCGACGTAGAGAGCCTCCGCGCCCCCTTAATGGCCTGCCTCGCGAGAACCGGCTACCCGTCCGGCAGCTGCACGCCGAACGCGGCCCAGGCCGCCTGCGTCCCCGCCGGTGCCGCCGTGATCTTCGGCGGGACCCCGCCGGCCTGCTCACTGACCATAACCGCTACCCGCTGACCTGCGCGGAGCATAAAAAAAAAGCCGCCCAAAGGCGGCTTTTCTCTTTCCCGCGGAGCACCTATTTAACGGGAACACCCTACTTGAAGAGCCGGTCGAATTCCGCTTTATACGGCGCCGCGTATTCGGGCCGCGTAGTGAAGACGGTGTTCTCCGTGTTGAGGTTTTCCGCCGTATCCGACCAGTTGAACGAACCGTTCACCAGCAGCGCGCCGTCCATTACCGCGAATTTATTATGCATAAGGCCGTTGCCCACCCGACCTTCCTTAAGACGCAGCTCTATGCGGCTTTCCCTCGCCTCCTGCCGAAAGGGGAAGGAGGATTTCGCGTAAAGCAGCAATTTTACTTTCACGCCGCGCCCGGCCGCGCGCTTGAGCGACTCCATGATGGGCCTGGACGTGAAGGAGAACATTGCCACGTCCACCTCCGCCCGCGAGGCCTCCACGGCCCTGACGATGGCGGCCTCGGTGCCGCCGCGGGGGGAGAAGATGTAGTTCGGGAGGGTGGTCCCGTTGAAATTAACGGATGGCGCCGGGTCGGCGGGCGGGGCGGTGGGTTTGGCGGCCGGGGCGTCGGGCTGGCCGGCGGGGCGGGCCTGCCGCCACAGCCAGTCGAAATCCGCGGCATAGCCGCGCACGATGTTCTGGTCCGCCAGGAACATGATGTTCTCGTAGCTGGCGCTTTCGGCCGAAAGGCTCCAGTTGGCCGAGCCGGTCTCCAGGAACGTCCCGTCGTAAACGGCGTACTTGCAATGCATGGAGCCGGAGCCGCCGCGGCCTTTCATTACGCGGGTCTCGATGCCGGCATCTATCACGGCCTGGATCTCGGGGCCGGCCTTGGGGTAAACGTGCCCGTGATCGAAGAGCACCCGCACCTTGACCCCGCGGTCCCTCGCGCGGACCAGGGCCCGCACGGTCTCGGGCAGCTGCAGGTTGTAAAGCGCCACGTCCAGCGAGACGCCGGTCCTGTCTATCGCCTGCACCAGGGCCGGGGACAGCCGCTCGGTTTCGGTAAAGACATAGGCGGGCAGGCCGGACCAGTCGTAGGCGGCCCTTTCGCGCGCCGGGAAATAAAGCGGCGCCGGGGGCGCCGGCAGTTCCGCCAGGCGCAGGGTCTCGATGTTTACGGTTTCAAGCCGCGGGATATCGGCGGAAAAAACGGAAGGAGCCGCCGTCAGCAGCAACAGCAGCAGCGAGATCATAGTTTTCTTCACCCGAACCTCCAGCCTCATACCGTGATAGTATATGGTAGCACCCGCTGGACGGCGACAGAAGAGACTTTAGCCCCAGGCCCGCGCCGTTATTGGACCTACGGGCCGCTGGGGCCTATGACCGATGCCGTGCCGGCGGGTTTCCTGTATAATTGAGTACTATGATGGTAATGACCCCGGAAATAACGGTAAGGAAGGTGGTGCGGGAAGACGCGGACTGGAAGGCCGGCTTCGACGCTTTTTACGCCGGCTGTGACATAAGGAAGCTGGGCCGCCGCACCCACGCCTATTTTGCCGCCTATGCCGGCGGCGAGCTGGCCGGGCACAGCGTCATCTATTTCGAGAAAGGCCGCTGGATCATGGACGGGCTCAGGGTAAAGCCCGAGTTCCGCGAGATGGGAGTGGCCAAACGCCTCACCGAGGCCAGGATCCGCCACGCCGTCGGCCACGGGGCGCAGGAGATCTGGTACGCCTGCGAAGACGGGAATCTTGTGACCATCTGCTGCCACCTGCGCTTCGGCTTCGAGAAGGTCTGTCCCGGCGGCCACCGCTGCACGGCGGCCACCGCGCACTGGTACCGGCTCAGGCTGACGCCGGAGCTAAAACTTAAATTCAACTGAGAAATTAAAAAGGCCCGGAAGCGGGCCTTTTCTTTTTTGCGTCCGGCGCCGCTCAATCCGCGCCGTAGGTTTCCTGTTTCTCAAGTGTTACCGTTATGGGTCCCGTCTTAAGCAGTTTCAGGTATTCTTTGGTCTGGTCGCTGGAGACCGGCAGGATGACCTGGACCCTTTTTCCGGGCAGAAGCGGGTCGCTGTAGCCGTAAGGCTTTCTCCAGATCACCGCGCCGAGCTCGTCGCGGAAGATCAGCACGCCGTTAAAGGCGTAATAGCGGCGGTTGGAAGTGTTCTCGAATTCCAGATAGAGCTTGATGCCTATTTTATCCTGCCCCACCACCTGTTTCTTCTTCACCAGGTAAACGGCGATGGGAGAGGCGGGCTTTTTTTCCGCGGCGGCGGGCGCTGAAGGAGCGGCGCCGGCTTCAAGCCCGGCAACCCGGTTCTCGACCCGCGTGACGCGCTTTTCAAGTTTTGTCAGGCGGTCCGACGTGCCGGCCTGGGAAAGAACCGGGGCGGCAGAGGCGAGGAGAATGAGCGCGGCTGCGAATTTCATGATAAATAATTATAGCACTACCGGCGACGCCCCATATATGGGATAATGGTATATGACCGACACAACAACAACCCCCGCCACGGGCTTTTACGGCCTGGGCATCGCCCCTAAATTACTCGAAGCTTTAGATAAACTTAAATTTAAAGTTCCCACGCCGATACAGCATAAGGCCATCCCTGTCGCCTCCGAGGGCAAGGATATGGTGGGCATCGCCCAGACCGGCACCGGCAAGACCATAGCTTTCGCCATCCCCATGATACAGCAGCTGGTCGCCAAGGAAGGCAAGGGCCTCGTCCTGGTCCCCACGCGCGAACTGGCGCTGCAGGTGGCCGAAGTGGTGAAGCAGTTCGCGCCCATCATGGGCATGCAGACCGCCGTGGTCATAGGCGGGGAAAGCCTGGGCCGCCAGCGGACCGAATTATTCCGCAAGCCGCGCATAATAATCGCCACCCCGGGCCGCATGATAGACCACATCGCCCAGCGCAACGTCATAATGTCCGACGTGCGCGTGCTGGTCCTGGACGAAGCGGACCGCATGTTCGACATGGGCTTCGCCCCGCAGATAAACAAGATCATCGCCACGCTGCCCAAAGAGCGCCAGACCATGCTGTTCTCGGCCACCATGCCCGACGAGATCATGAAGCTGGCCTCCGCCCACATGAAGCTGCCCATCCGCATAGAGGTCGCCCGCTCGGGGACCGTGGCGGAAAAGGTGGAGCAGGAACTCTTTATCGTCAGCCGCGGCGACAAACTGCCCCTGCTGGCCAAGATACTGGATAAATACTGGGGCAGCGTGCTCATGTTCGTGCGCACCAAGCACAACGCCAAGAAGATAGCCAAAGAACTGCGCGACATGAAGCACAGCGCCGCGGAGATCCACTCCAACCGCTCCCTGGCCCAGCGCCGCGAAGCGCTGGAAGGCTTCAAGGCCGGCAAGTACCGCATCCTGGTGGCCACCGACATCGCCGCCCGCGGGATCGACGTCACCGGCATCGAACTGGTGATAAACTACGACCTGCCCGACGAGGACGAGAACTATATCCACCGCATCGGCCGCACCGGCCGCGCAGGCCAGCCAGGCCGCGCCATCACCTTCGCGGGGCCGGACCAGGGCAAGGACGTACGCAATATCGAACGTCTGATGCGCATGCATCTGCCGGTGTCCGTACACCCGGACATTCTGCCGGCCAGCTTCGGGTTCAGCCATAACGGGTCCCAGCACCAGTCGGGCGACAAACGCCGCCCCGGCACCAGGACCGCTCCCCGCGGGGACCGCCAGGCCCTGCCCGGACAAGAATCACAGGGACAAGCCCAGGCGGCGCCTGTCTCGCACCTCCCCGAACCCGGTGAACCGAATTACAACAGGGAGCCCGAACCCCGGACGCCCGCCCGCAGGGAACGCCCTCCTCAAGGCCGCGGAAATTTCAGCCGCGGCCCCGCAAGGCCGCAGGCCGGCGACACGCGCCGCGGCCGGTCCGGCCCGCCGCGCGAAGGTTCCTTTAACCGCGGCCGCAGCGAGCGCCCCGGGCCCCGCGGCCCGCAGGACAGACCTGATACCCGCAGGGATGACCGCCCCGGTTACGGCGCCAGACCTGCCGGCGCACGCCCCGCCTACGGCGCCAGACCCGGCGCGCGGCCGGGCCCGAACCGCTACGGCGCGGACCCTTCACGGCGCGGCGGGATAGTAAGCCCTTCCCCGTATTTCGAGGAACCCTCGCGCAGGCCGCCGGCCCGCGGGCACAGGCCCGAGCGCCCGCGCACCGAACCCGCCGGCAAGCCGCCGGCCGGGAACTGGTTCAGCAGGTTCCTGAAGAAGAAAAAAACGGACTATAAGCACGAGTAAAGCCCAAAGCCGGGCTAACTTCAGGGTCCCCGCCGGTCGGCGGGGACCCTCTTTTTTCGAACTGGTTTTAAGCGGACATTTTTAGTATATTCATTGCTGAGGGATAAATGACGGCCGAAGACCAGACCTTATACGCGGATTTCTTTAAAAAAGCTCCGGAAATGCTCTGCATTGTGGGCTTTGACGGCCTTTTCAAGCACCTGAACTCCGCCTGGGAAAAAGCACTGGGCTTTACCTCTGCCGAGATGCTGGGCAAACCCTTGCTCGATTTCGCACACCCGGAAGACCGCGGAACAGCCGAAGCCGCCTTCAGGAAAATCCTGGCCGGTGAAAGCGAGGTCTCGTACGAGACCCGCTTCCGCTGCAAGGGCGGCACACACAGGTGGCTGCTCTGGCGCTGCGCGTCGGACCCCGTAAAAACACTTTTTCACGGAGTTGTCGTGGACATTACCTCACGCAGATTGATAGAGACCGCCCTTAAGGAAAGTCAGGAAAGCCTCCGCCACCACCTCGAGAATATCCCCATAGCGCTGGGGATCCGGGACCAGAATGGCGACCTGCGTTTCATAAACAGCAAGTTCACACAGGCCTTCGGCTACACGGCCGAAGAGATCTTCTCTATCGAGGATTGGGCCAGGCGCGCGTATCCTGACCCGGTCTACCGCAAAGAGTCCTTCGAGCAGTGGAACCGCAGTTTTGAAGCCGCTTTGGGCGGCGCCAACGGGGAAATACCCCCGGGCGAGTATAATATTACCTGCAAAGACGGCTCGGTAAAGACCATCAATCTTTACGGACTTGTCGACGCAAAAAAAGATATCCTCTGCATGTTCGAGGACACGACGCAGCGGGCCCAGGCGGCGAAGGCCCTGCGTGAAAGCAGCGAGACCCTGCGAAAGATCCTAGACCTGGCGCCGATGTCCATGGCCATCGTCAACATGGACGGCACCATAGAATACATTAACCGCAAAGCCGTCCAGACCTTCGGTTTCCTGCACGAGGATATCCCCACTATGGACAAGTGGTGGATACTGGCCTACCCTGACGAAACATACCGTAAAGAAGTAGTGGACAGGTGGATGGGGAGAGTTCACAAGGCCTTCGCCGAGAACACGGAGATAGACGGCGGCGAATACCTTGTGACCTGCAAGGACGGCTCGGTAAAGAACGCGTTCATTTTCGGCATGATAGCCGCCAACAAGGTCTTCGTGATGTTCGACGACATCACCCGCAGGGTGGCGGCGGAGAAAGCCCTGCGGGAGAGCGAAGCCGCCCTGGGAAAGATCCTGGACAACGCCCCGATGGCCATGGCCATACACGACAGGACCGGGAAAGTGGACTATGTGAACAAGAAGTTCACACAGACCTTCGGCTACGCGCGAGAGGATGTTCCGGATAAGGACACCTGGGCGCTGAGGGTCGCCCCTGACGAAACATACCGTAAAGAACTCATGGAGAAATGGACGGGCTTTATCAGAAAGGCCGCGGCGACCAACGGGGAGATAGAAGGGGCGGAATACCGGATAACCTGCAAGGACGGTAAAGTCAAGACCATGTTCATCTTCGGCGTGCTGGCGGCGGGCAAAGCCGTCGTCATGTTCGACGACATCACCCGCCGCGTTGAAGCGGAGAGGGAACTCCGGGAAAGCGAGAGCCGCTACCGCGCCCTGGTGGAAACCACCGGCACCGGCTACGTGATCATAAACAAAGAAGGCCGCGTGCTGGACGCCAACACCGAATACGTGCGCCTGACCGGCCGTAAGGACCTGAAAGAGGTGCTGGGCAGGAGCGTCCTTGAATGGACCGCCGACTACGAGAAGGAAAAGAACGCGGCGGCCGTGGAGAAATGCGCGCGCGACGGTTATATTTTAAACTTCGAGGTGGACTACTGCGGCGCCGACGGCAGGATAACCCCGATAGAGATCAACGCCAACGTCGTAACCCGGGGCGGGGTCCCGCAAATACTCACGCTCTGCCGCGACATAAGCGCGCGCAGACGGACGGAAGCGGAAATACGCAATCTCAATCAGAACCTCGAACTCAGGGTGCGGGAACGCGCGGCGGAACTGACCGCCGCCAATGAAGAGCTGGTGACCGAGATCGCGCAGCGTCTGCAGGTCGAGCGGGCCAAGGATAAACTGCAGGAGCAGCTCCTCCAGTCCCAGAAACTCGAGGCCGTGGGGCGTCTGGCCGGAGGCATAGCCCACGATTTCAATAACATCCTGGTCTCGATAAGCGGCTACGCCGAACTTCTGCTGGACACCATGCCGACGGGGGCGCCGGCCCGCGCAGACCTGTCGGAGATACTGCTGGAGACGGAGCGGGGGGCAGCTCTCACGCACCAGCTGCTGACGTTCAGTACCAAGCAGGAGATAAAACTCGAGGTGCTGGACATAAACGGCATCGCGGCCGGCAGCGAGAAAATGCTGAAACGCCTTATCGGCGCGAATATGCACCTGGAGACCAGGCTTGCCCCGGAGCTCTGCCAGGTAAAGGCCGATCCAGGTCAGATCTCGCAGATAATAGTGAACCTGGTCATAAACGCCAGGGACGCCATGCCGGACGGCGGCAGGATAATCATGGAGACACGCAACGCGGAACTGGGAGGGGAGGACGCCAACATGAGGCTGATCCCGGCGCCCGGCAGCTACGCCGAGCTCTCCGTCAGCGACACCGGCGGCGGCATGACGCCTCAGACCCTGTCGCACCTGTTCGAACCTTTCTACACCACCAAGAAACCGGGGCAGGGCACGGGCCTGGGGCTTTCCACGGTGTACGGCATAGTCAGCCACGCCCGCGGCGGCATCTACGTAGAGAGCGCCCCGGGACGCGGCACCACGATGAAGATCTATCTGCCGCGCGCCTAAGCCGCCGGCCGCCTTCCTGATTTAAATATTTTCAACAGTTCGAACCAGAGCAGGCTGGCGGCGCCGCCCGCGAAGGCCAGCACCAGGTCGTTGGCGTGCAGGACCCCGAAGCGGAATACACCGCGCAGCGGCGGCAGGTACAGCGCCAGCAGCAGCACCGCCAGCGCCCCGACGGAAACCCACCAGAAAGTAGCGTGCGCCTTCCGCATTATCCGCACGAAATTATCCTTCCAAGACAGGTTGGTAAGTATCAGCAGCACGTTGGCGAACACCAGCGTGGTGAAAGCCAGCGCCCGCGCCTCGTCCGCGCCCTTGCCTATATTTAGCGCTATCAGAAAAATGGCGAACACCATCGCCAGCACGCTCGCGCCCTGGAGCAGGCTCAATATCACCATGGTCCTGGAGAACAGCGGCTCGCCCAGGCGGCGGGGGGGGCGGGCCATGATGTCGCCTTCCTCGCGGTCCGCCTCGAACACCACAGAACACGCCGGATCGATGATGAGTTCCAGGAAGGCGATATGTCCCGGCAGCAGCACTATGGGCAGCCCGAACAGCACGGGCAACAGCGACATGCCAGCAATGGGCACGTGTACGGACAGGATATAGGCGATGGCTTTTCTGAGGTTGTCGAAGATCCTGCGCCCGAGACGGATGGCGTGCACGATGCTGGAGAAATCGTCGTCCATGAGCACTATCGCCGAAGCCTCGCGGGCCACGTCGGTGCCGCGCTCACCCATGGCTATGCCTATGTGCGCGGCTTTAAGGGCCGGAGCGTCGTTCACGCCGTCGCCGGTCATCGCCACCACCTCGCCGTTGGCCTTGAGCGCGTTGACTATGGCCAGCTTCTGCTCCGGCACCACGCGCGCGAAAACGCAGGTTTCCTTTATCCTGGCTTTCAGCACTTCCGGCGGCATGGCGGCCAGTTCCGGGCCGGTTATGGGGGCGTCCGGGTTCATAAGACCGATCTGGCGGGCTATAAATGAGGCCGTGCCTGCATAATCGCCCGTTATCATCACCACGCGTATGCCGGCGTTATGCGCCTCCGTCACGGAATGCGGGACCTGCGGACGCACGGGGTCCATGAAGCCCGCCAGCCCCGCGAACTCGAATTTAAAATCGTGCTGCTTGTCCGGCAGAAGTTCGTTCTCGAAAGTGGCTTTAGCCACACCCAGCACCCGCAGCCCCCTGCCGGAAAGTTCCAGCACCGCCTTCATGATCTTCCGCTCCTCGTCGGGCCCGGCATGACAGAGGTCTATGACCGCCTCGGGGGCGCCTTTGGCGGCTATTATGTAATGCTTGTGATCGGGGGCCTGCCAGACATGGGAAAGCGAGAGCAGCTCCTTCGACAACGGATACTCCCGCACTACTTTCCAGCTGCCGTGCAGGTGTTCGGTGCCGGCCAGGCAGGCCGCGCCCACGCGCTTGAGCTCTTTTTCTATCGGATCGAACGGGTCTTCCTGGCTGGCCAGGATGGCGTACTCGGTCAGGTCGTGGAACTCCTCGGGGATAGCGGGCGACTTCCCATCGAGTTCATGCGCGCGCCCGCCGGCCCAGATCTCGCACAGCCGCATGGTGTTGAGCGTGAGCGTGCCCGTCTTGTCGGTACACAGAACGGTGACGGCGCCCATGGCCTCGATGGCCTGCATGCGCCGGGTGAGCACGTTCTTCTTCGAAATGCGCCAGGCCCCGATGGTGAGGAAAATCACCAGTACCACGGGGAATTCCTCAGGGAGCATGGCCATGCTCAGCGTGAGGCCGGCCAGGAAGCCGTTAAGCCAGCTGCCGCGCGTCAGGCCGAAGACCACAATGACGACGGCACAGAGAATGAGGCCGGCAATGGCGAAACCTCTCACTATCCTGCCGGTCTCGCGGTTAAGCGGGGTCTCCTCCTGGATTATCTCTTCAAGCGCCTTGCCGATCCTGCCCATTTCCGAACGTACGCCTGTAGCCGAGGCTTTTACCAGGGCCCGGCCCTGCACCACCAGCGTGCCGGAGTAAACGAATGCCAGATCGTCGCCGCCGGGGCGCGCGACAGCCGTTTTCCCGTCCCAGACGGTTTTTCTTACCGCGACCGACTCACCCGTCAGCAGCGACTCGTCCGCGGAGAAATTTACGGCCGCAAGCACCACGGCGTCCGCCGGCACGCGGTCGCCTTCCTGCAGGTAGATCACGTCCTCCCGCACAACGTCGCGCCCGGGAACGCGCAGCTGCCGTCCCCCGCGGATCACCAGCGCGCGGGGGCTGGCGAGTCCGCGCAAGGCGTCAAGCGCGTTCTCGGTCTTGCGCTCCTGATAGAAGGTTATGCCGATGACCACCATTACGAAGGTCATCAGCATCACGGCGTCTTTGGGCTCGCCGAGGATAAGATAGACGGTGCCACAGGCGAGCAGCAGCAGGAGCATGGGCTCCTTAAGGACATTTATAATAATGCCGAAGATCGTCCGCTTCTTCTGGGAGGGGAGTTCGTTGCAGCCTTCAGCCAGTAGCCGGGCGGCGGCATCAGGCTCGGAAAGTCCCTGTACGCTGGCCAGCAGGTCGTTAATATCGGGCATACGCCATTCCTATTTTCCCGCCGATACTAAAGCCGGGGCCTTTGCCGGCGAGGGGGCCTATAGCTTGCCGCCGCACTCGCCGCAGAAGCTCGCGCCCTGCTGGTTCTGGGCGCCGCACTTGGGACACTTGGGCATGGCGAGCGAGGCGCCGCAACTGCCGCAGAATTTGCCTTCGCCGGCGGGCTTGCCGCACTTGGGGCAGATGGTCTGTTTGCTCTCCACCTTGCCGGTGAAGACCGGAGTGGCCGCGGCAGCCGCCTCGATATCCTGCACCATTTTCTTCGACTTGGCGGCGGCTATTTCCACGTTGGCCCTGGGGGCGTCGGTAACGCAAAGCCCCTCCTGTTCGTTCCAGCAGGTCTCACAAACCCATTTATTGCACTTCGGGCAGCGCTTAAAGTGCCCCTTGGCCTCGTTCTGGGCAAGCTCGAAAGCGGCCTCGTGCTCCTTGTGCCAGTCCGGCGACATGCCCGTGAACTTTTCGCTGATGGCGTCGGTGCCGCGCTCGATACTATAGCCGATGCTGGATTTCCCGGCCAGCTGCGCCACCGTACTTATAACATCACCAAGGCCCTTGAAGAACTTTTTCTTTTTGTAGGTCCTGGATTCCGTAAAGCGGGTTTTATAACCCTCCTTGCAGGTGTCGCAGTAAAAAGTGAACTGAAAACCGGCCTCGGTGCTGTTGTCGGCGAAGTTGCTGGTAAAGCCTATAAGGTTAGACATACTATTTTCCTCCTAATTTTTTACCGCATTTACGGCAGAGATCCGAAACCGGCGGTTGCTCCTCGCCGCAGCCCTTATTGGGGCAGACTACGGTAAGACGCGCCCCGCATTTGGAACAATAGTCCCCGAAGAAGACGGGCCCGGCGCACTTGGGACAGTTTATCTCAAGTTTTAAGCCGCACGTGGCGCAGACCTTCCACCCTTCCTTTACCGGGGCGCGGCACTTGTGGCAGCGGAAATCCCCGTAAGGGTTGACTTTACCGCAGGCCGGGCACGCGTTGGCGTCCGGCGGCGTCATTTCGCCGCAATAGCGGCAAGGATGTTTATAACCGGTCATTCTTCCTCCGTGGTCTCATCTGCGCTCCCGGCGCGTCCTCCGCCGGGGTTCTTCGCCGCAAAAGCCAGCAGGGCCGACACGCCGGCCTGCCACTGCCCGGCCCCGGAATGGATGACCCGTCCGACATAAAGTTCCCGCAGCGCCTTGAGCTCCGGTACGCGGGCCAGGGCCCCGGCGTAGACGGCGTTCTCCGGGGCCGCGAGGCGCTCCTGCGAAAGCAGCACAGGCAGGCGCCTGAAGTTCACGGCCGTCATCGCGCGGTTGAAGAAGGCGAGAAAGCCCTCGCACGGCGACGCAGCGCCGGGGGGGAGGCGATACACATAAGTAGCCGCTCTATCGGCGGCCTCCTCGTCCTTGTTTCCCGCAAGAAAAGATTCGACGATCGCCGCCGGCGCCGGCTTAGCGGTGAAGAAAAGGAACATATAATGATCGCCGCTCAGTTTCCCCATGAGACCTTTTTTCACGCCGAAAGCTATTTTCCCGCCTGCGGTCAGCTTTTCAAGGAACCCGTATTCACCGGCATCGCTCTTATTGGAGGTTATGCGCTTTTCTACGGCGGCCGCGGCCCCGGGCAGGATCTTATCTAGTTCCGGGAGCGGCAGTAAACGGCCTTCCCGCAGCAGGGCGGCCAGCGCGCGCACATCCAGCGGAGAAACCCCGGGCAGCAGGGCTGCCAGCGCTTTCTGCACGAACAGGTCCAGCAGCGCCATCTGCGAGCGCAGTGAATCCCGGAAATGATCGTAGTTGCGGCCCAGGCCGCTCAGGCGCCAGGACTCCCCGCCTTCGCCGGTCAGCTCGACGGCGTAGTCGCTCTCCTTCACCCCGGTTATATAGCGGAAAGGAAGCCGCAGGAAATCGGCGGTCTCGGGCAGGGCGACGAGGGAGGTTTCGTAAATGCGCAGTTCGCAGCGGCAGACGAACTCCCCGGCATTGCCTTTATACGCCAGGTCGGCCTCTATCATGGACTTCACCAGGGGTTCTTCCGCCAACGCCAGCTTCAGCAGCCTTTCGTTACGCAGCCGCGCGGCGTGCCTGGCGAAATCCTCGAATTTGTAACCCAGCGAACTTAAAGTCAGGGCGGCCCGCCCGAGGCCGAACTCGGCCTTATGATCGGAGAGCGAGAACGTAAGTATCTCCTCCCAGGGAATTATCAGCGGCTGGGCGCTTTTAGGCGAAAGGGTCAGCGCTTCGTCGGAAAGAACGGCGGTACCCGCACCTGCTTCAGCCGCGGCAGTGCCGCGCGCCAGTGAATATTCGCAGTCGAATTTCATTTTACGAAAACGTATTCGACCGTCTTTTTTACGCCGTCAGATTCGGCCACTATCTCGGCGGTGCCTTCCCTGAGGCCTTTTACCAGCACGATGTCGCCGCGGGATGGAGTTATCTCTATGAGTTCCGGCTTGCTGGCCGTCCAGACCGGTGAGATCTTTATGGGCCGGTTATTGGCGTCCCGGCCCTGCGCGCTAAGCGCGGCCGTTCCGCCTACTGAGAGCGTAAGGCCGTCGGCCGAAGGACCGCTCTGTCCGAGGGCCACGTTGCCGGAGTAAACAAGTATCCTGGCCAGCGGCCCCGCGTGAAGAACATCCTCGAGAGGCGGCACTTTTTTACGCAGATCCGCCGAACAGGCGCCCAGCAGAAGCGAAGCCAGCAATGCGGCGGCGTACAGGTTTAAACGTTTCATTATTCCCCCTAGTCCCTATCTGAAAAAAGCATACAATTTTTTAACGGATTAGACGAGAGGCGCGGAGCGCCAGCGCTCGCTGCGAACCAATGCGGACGGCGTTGCGTTATTTGCGGTTATAGAAACCGAGGAGAAGGCCAAGGGCCAGCGACCAGACGGCGGCCAGCCCTATGCGCAGTTCCAGGGGGAGGAGGAAAGTGACGGTATGGGCCGGCACCCAGAACCAGAGCAGAGAGAGCAGCCCTTTGTCCAGGTTGGCCCAGTTTGGCGCCCCGTCTATGAAATTATCTATCAGGCGATGCGCGATAACAAGGAAGGGCCCGAACTGCAGGTTCATGGCCAGCGAAACGGCGAAAGCTTTACCCAGGGGCCCCAGCTCCGGCAGCAGGCCGTGGGAGATAAGGCCGTCGATAAAAGCCACAAAGCCGGTAAAGGCGTATTTTATGCAGACGGCGAGCAGCGCCCAGCCCAGCATGCGCAGCAGCGTACCGCGCAGGCCGAAGGGGGAGAAGAACCTCCGCGCGGCCAGCCACCTGGAGGCGGTCTCGCCCAGGGTGCCCAGCACGGCGAACTGCGCCATGGCCGTTGTTATGGGATGCGCTTTAACAAGCTCTATATACCAGTCCATGCGCATATTTTACCATTTCAAAAAGCGGGGTTTCGTTTTGTACAATTTAGAAAGACAGGATTTCGGTTCAAGGAGCTTACTCATGGGAAACGATAAACAAGGCGTGCAGTGGGACCTTACCGGCTACTTTCCGGCTTTCAACGGCCCGGAGATGATCAAATTCAAGAAAAAGCTCTCCGCCGACATCCTGGCCCTACAGAAAAAAGCGGCCAAACTCGCCCCGCTCTCGCCCAAGACCGCCGGCGACTGGGAAAAACTCCTGCTGGCCGCCGAAGACGCCGAAACCCGCCTCGGGCATATCGCCTCGTACGCGGGCTGCCTGGAGGCCGCGCACGCCGACAATGATGAATACGCCGCCGAAAGCGCCAAACTAGCCTCCCTTTTCGCCGAGTACTCGAAATTCGGCGTGGACATGCTCCGGGCTTTCAAGAACGTGCCGGACAAGTTCTTCGCCGCTTTTCTGAAGCGCCCCAGGCTCAAAGGCGCCGAGCACTCCCTCAGGCGCGTGCGCGAGGCGGCCAAACGCACCATGACCCCGCCGGAGGAGAAGCTGGCGGCCGACCTGGGCGTGGACGGCTTCCAGGCCTGGGAGCGGCTGTATAACAAGATCTCCAGCAAACTCGAGTTCGATATGGAATGGCCGGACGGGAGAAAAGAGCGCCTGCCCATATCGCGCTGGCGCGCGCTGATGTCCGACGCGGACCGCCGCACGGGCCGCGCGGCCTTCGAGGGAGGCAACAAGGCCTGGGCCGGCATAGAGACCTCCTGCGCCGCCGCGCTGAACGCCCTGGCCGGCACCCGCTTCGCGCTTTACAAGCGGCGGGGCGTAAAACATTTTCTCGACCAGGCCCTGTTCGGCGCCGGCATCAAACGCCGCACGCTGGACGCGATGTACACGGCGGTCAACCGCAACCTCGAGCCGGTGCGCGACATCCTTAGGGTAAAAGCCGCGGCCATGGGGAAAAAAGGCATTTCTTTCTTTGAACGCGAAGCGCCCCTGCCGCTGAAGGATTCAAAACTTTATACCTGGAAGGAAGGTTCGGCCAAGGTGGAAGGCGCGTTCAGCCGGGTCTATCCGGCGCTTGGGGCTTACTACCGGGACTTCCTGGCTAAAAAACGGCTGGAGAGCGAGGCGCGCGGCGGCAAACGCCCGGGAGCTTTCTGTACCGGCTCCAACCTCACCCGCGAGCAGCAGGTCTACATGACCTTCAACGGGGCGTTGGGCGACGTGAATACCCTGGCCCATGAAATGGGCCACGCCTGGCACAGCCACCTCCTGAAGGAAATGAGGCCCTGGGCGACCGAGTACCCGATGACGCTGGCAGAAACGGCTTCCATCTTCGGCGAGCATCTGCTGGCCGAAGGGATACAGGCCGATCCCGCCGTAAGCGAGGCCCAAAAGCTCATAATGCTGGACGAGTACCTGAGCGGCGCGGCCGTGACCATCCTGGACATAACCGTGCGCTTCGAGTTCGAGAAAGCCTTCTATGAGGAGCGGCAGAAAGGTGAGGTCTCCGTAGCCCGCCTGAAAGAGATCATGGCCGCCGCGCAGCGGCGCATATTCGGCGACGCGCTGGAGCCGGGCGGGGAAGACCCCCTGTTCTGGGCGTCGAAACTGCACTTCTACATGGCCGGCGTCTCCTTCTACAACTTCCCGTACACTTTCGGCTTCCTCATGGCGGCCACGCTGTTCGGCAAGTTCAAGGCGGAAGGCCCGGCCTTCCTCCCGAAGTACGAAGCCTTCCTGCGGCTGACCGGCTCGGACACCGCCGAGAACGTCGCCAGGCGCAGCCTTGGCGCGGACATAGGCGACCCTGCCTTCTGGGAGACGGCCATAAAGGGCCTGGCCGGCCAACTGGCCCGCTACAAAGCCCTGCTCGAAGCGAACAGTTCGGCGGTCTGACACAACAGGCCAAAAGAAAAGCCCCCGGCGGAACCGGGGGCTTTTTTATTTGCGGAGGAATACGTTAATCGTCGGTAGTTATGCCGTTGAAAAAACCGCTGTTTAGGACGGTAGTCTTGCCCGTGGTCTGTGCCGAGGGCTGAGGCATTATATGGGTCCAGAACTTCGGGCTCAGCATCGTGCCGGTATTAAGCATCTTCTGGTCGGCGGAGTATATGACTTCGCAATCGCGCTTGTAGGGCATTTCGGGGCAGCCGAACCGGCTGAACACGGCGTAGCGGTAGTCCAGGCCGCCCTCACCGGCGGCCAGGCGGCCCTGCGAGGAGAAATACTTGAAACCCACCACATTGGCGTCGTACTTAGGCAGGGCCTTGCCGGTCTTGTTGATATAGGAGATGAAGGTCACGGCATGGCCGGTGCGGGTGGTACGGTTAATATTCACGAAGTCGCCGGCTTTCAGGTTCTCAAAAGTCCGGCGTTCGCCCATACCGAAGTTGATAAGCGCGTCGGCGGTGCCGTTGGCGTTGAAATCGGGATTCACCCAGATATGACCTTTCAGGTCCGTAACGGCCAGCCCTTCGAAGCTGCGCTTGGGCAGGTAATAGTAAACCGAGAAGTCACCCGTCTCCTGCGAGTAGAGCTCGAAAGCGGTGAGTATTATTTCCATCTGGGCGGCCACACACATGGTGAGCGGGGCATGCCGCGCGGTGATGACGCCGGAGGTGTTATAGGTGATGTCGTGGGTAAGGATGGAGCTGATGTCGTAACCGAGCAGGCCGTAATTCTTGTACAGGTAGTCTATGGCCTTAAGAATATAGGCGTTAAAGTATTTTTCCGCCGGCTGAGAGTCCGCGCGCAGAGGCACAGCCACGGCGGGCGGCAGCGCCGCAGGAAGCTCCTTGAAACTTTCAAGCGTAACCGCGTTAAGGTTAAAATTATTATCCGCCGCGTAAGCGCCGCATGGCGGTAAGAACAGAAGTGCAAGCAGAAATTTGGTCATTGACATTCCTCAAGTCAGCCGCTACCCAAATTATACAACTTCAAAAGCCCGCGTCAATACACATGATACAGCTCCGGAGGGTGTCGCCGGATAAGTGGAGGGGTGACGCACGGACCGGCTTTCCGGGCCAGCCGCGTAAGGTGAACGGCAGGTTTACATCTCGCCAGCCTAGCAGGGGATGGGTGGAGCGGCTGGACCGGGAAGTCGGTTCGGGCGGCAGGACCCCGAACTTGCATTGGCGACATCCCGACTGGGCACCACTGCCGTTTAATCGACGCGGCCGATGAGGCGGAGGATGCCGTCGAGGATAGTTAGGGGATGGGGGGGACAGCCGGGGATATAGAGGTCGACCGGGATATCCTGGGGGATCCCCACGCATTCCTCATGCCCGGCGTAGGGGCCGCCGCCGATGGCGCAGGCGCCGCAGGCGATGACGACCTTGGGCGAAGATACCGCGAAATAAGTTTTGCGCAGCGCCAGCTCCATGTTCTTAGTGACAGGGCCCGTCACAAGAATACCGTCCGCGTGCCGCGGCGAAGCCGTGAACTGCACCCCGAAGCGCCCGAGGTCCCAACCGATGGTCTGCAAAACATTACAATCCGCCTCGCAAGCGCCGCAGCCGCCGGCGCTCACCTGCCGCAGCCGAAAAGAACGCCCGAACAGGCGGCGCAGGTCCGCCCCCAGCGTTCGGGCCCGCTTAAATTCCTTACCGGTGAGCAGAAGATCGCGGCGGGAACTCGCGCAGAGTTTGTAGTCCTTTGAAAATTCAACCGCCTCGGGCGCCGCCTTGGCGCAGGCCCCGCAGAAAACGCAGCGGCCCATATCCAGCCCCGCCTCCGCCCCCGTAGAAATAGCGCCGAAAGGACAGACCGCCGCCGCCCTGTCCAGTTTTGCGGACTTAAGCCTGGGCAGGCCAAGATACCGCGGCGGGAGTTTAATATCCGCCGAAGGGAAAGGCATGGTCCGGTACCCCTGCTTCAGCCGCGCTATTAAAGCCTTTATCATAGGTCACGCCCGCAGTAGGAAAGATTAAAACTTTTATTGCACAGCGGGAAATCCGAGATCTCGCCGCCGCGCAGCGCCATCGCCAGGCCCTGCCAGTTGTGGAAAGACGGGTCCACAACTTTATAATACCTGAACTTACCGTCCGGGCCGGTAACGGAGAAATGGCAGATCTGCCCGCGCCAGCCTTCAATAAGCGAGACCGCCGCGCTGTCCGGCTTCAGTTCGCCGCACTCGGCCGCCACGGGGCCGGCGGGCAGGGCTTCCAGCCAGCCGCGGACAAGTTCCGCGGATTTCTGGATCTCCAGCCAGCGCACGTAGGCGCGGGAGTAAACGTCGCCACTGCCCGACACCCCCAAGGTAAAATCCTCGTAAGGCCCGTAGGGGAAATTGCGCCGCGTATCCAGCCCCACGCCCGAGGCGCGCGCGGCGGGCCCCACTAGTCCCAGTCCTTCGGCGGCCTCCTTGGACACCGTGCCGGTGCCCTCGAACCTGTCGGTGACCGAGCTTGTGTCCCACAGAAGTGAAACGGCGTTCTCCACGTCGCGGTAGGTGTTTTCAAGCCGCAGGGAAAGTTCTTTGATAAGGGCGTGGTCCAGGTCGAAATTCACGCCGCCCGGCTTGAACATATTGCGGCCGAACCGGTTGCCGCAGACCAGGGCCGTCATGTTGAGGAAATCGCCGCGCAGGCGGCCGCAGAAAGAGGCCGTGGGCAGATAAGCCACGTCACCCGCCAGCGCCCCCAGGTCGCCGGTATGGTTGGCCAGCCGCTCCAGTTCGAGCATGACGGCGCGCAGCGTCTGCGCGCGGGACGGCACGTTCACGCCGCACAGCGCTTCCACGGCGCCGCAGTAGGCCCAGGCGTGGCCGGCCGTCGTATCCCCGGCCAGGGTCTCAGCGTAATGGATGGAGCGGGCGTCCGGCCCGCCGACGAGACGCTTCTCGACGCCGCGGTGCTGGTAGCCCAGCATTATTTCCAGATGGAAAACTTTCTCCCCGTGGCATTGGAAGCGGAAATGGCCCGGCTCTATGACCCCCGCGTGCACAGGGCCTACGGCCACCTCGTGCACCTGGCTGCCGTGCACGGTAAAATAGTCGGCCACACCGGGCAGGGCGCCGGGCGTGTTGAAGCGTATGGGTTTAAGCCAGGGATGCCCCTCGGGTTTAAGGCCGCAGGTCTCGTAGATCTCCCTTTCGAAAAGATGCAGCTGCGGGAAGGAGGGGGTAAGCGCCCGGAACGGGCCGGCGACCGGAGTGGAGTAGACTTCCACGCGGCCTTCCCTGTCGAAGCCGACGACCAGCACCAGGCGGTGCGCCGCCCCTTCGGGCACGGCGAAATAGGCCAGCGCCCTGCCGCCGGCAGCCAGGCGGGAGGAGGCCGTCTCGAAGAAAATGCCGGCGTCGATATCGGATGCGGCGAAATCAAAACATGAGAGATGCCCGGTCTTCACAGTTTGCCTCCGGCGTTGGAGACGGAGGCCGCGATCAGGGCGCGCAGCCAGCCCGGCAGATAAAGGCCCAGCCCTATGACCAGCATGAAGAAGGCACAGGCCGGGACCAGCATGCCGCGCGGTTCCGTGAACGGCTTTTCCGCCGCTTTAGCCTCGCGCTCCCCGAAGGTCATCGCGATGAAGACCTTGGCCAACAGGAAAAGGCCCGCCAGCCAGTAATGCCTGCCGTATACCGCCTCTTTAAGTATCAGGAATTTGGCCAGGAAGATCCCGGAAGGGGGGGCGCCGGTAATGATGAAAAAACCGGCCAGCCAGAGGGCGGCGGTAGCGGGGGCGCGGCGCCACAGGCCGCGCACATCGGCAATGCGCTTTGTCTTTTCGGCGGCCAGCACCACCCCCGAGGTGAAGAAGAGTCCGGCCTTGGTCAGCGAATGGCTGAGCGCGCCCAGCAGGGCGCCGAAAGCGGCCCCGCCGCCGAGACCGATACCCAGCGCCAGTATGCCCATATGCTCTATACTGGAATAAGCGAGCAGGCGCTTATAGTCGCGCTGGCCCAGCATAAAAAGCGCCGCGGTTATGATGGAGAGCAGCCCGAAAAGTACAAGTATGCCGCCGGTGAAATCCGCGAGCCCCGCCGCCGCGCAGACGGCGCCGGCGCGCAATATGCCTAGGAAGGCGCAGTTGAGCAGCGCCCCCGACAACAGGGCTGAGACCACCGCGGGCGCTTCGCTGTGCGCGTCGGGCAGCCAGGTATGGAAAGGGGAAAGCCCCATCTTGGTGCCATACCCGACGAAAAGGAACAGGAAGGCCGCCTTCAGCAGCGGCTTATCCAGGACCGCGGCCTTGAGGAACAGCGCAGAAAGGTCCAGACCGGCGCCGGTCTTAAGGCCGGCGGCGCCAAGGAACAGGTTGCCCATAAGCGCCAGGGCTATGCCGACCGAGCAGATAAGCAGATATTTCCAGGTGGCCTCCAGCGAACGTTTATGCCTATGGAAATAGATCAGCGGCGCGCTGAGCAGCGTGGTGGCCTCCACCAGCGCCCAGAGCAGGCCCATATTGCGGCTGGCCGTAACGCCGGTCATAGCCGCCAGGAACAGCAGCAGGCAGCCGGTGAAAACCGCCTCAGGGGCGTTATTGAAGATAAAACCGTCGTCCGCGTCCGAACCCGGGTCGTGCTTCTCAGCGGCCAGGTAGGCAACGGCGTAATGCGCCGCGCCCAGGAAAAGCAGGGAAGCTATACCGGCGAAGAAAAGCCCCAGCGCGTCGTATTGGAACCAGACGGTCCCCTGCGGCGCCGCCGCGGCTGCCGGCCCGGCGGAGAAAGTGCCGGCGCGGAAAGCGAGGACGAACTGGCTTACCGTGAACAGCAGGTGAAAGCGGGCCGTCCACAGCAGCAGCGCGCGGCGGGCCCGGTCGCCCCTTATCATAAAGGCGGCTATACCGGCGGCCAGCGGCAGCAACATCATCGCTATGATCATTTGCCGTACTCCCCGCGGCGCCAATCGGAAAGTTCCGATAGTTCCGCCGTGTCGATGTGGTCGAATTCCCGGCTGATATGGAAGATGGCTATCCCCATCACGAACACCGCGACGAAGACGTCGAGCAGGATCGCGAGCTCCACCATCATCGGCTGTTCCACGAACAGCGCCAGGCCGAAAATATAGATGCCGTTCTCGATGACGAGGTACCCGAGCACCTGCGTTATGGCCTTGCTGCGCGTGGTGATAAGCAGGAAGCCCGTGAAGATGGTGGCGAGGGACGCCGGCACTATCCAGGCCACCTGCGTCTCGGGCAGCGGCAGGCGCGACCCCATCCACGACGAGGCGATAAACGCCCCCAGGCACAGCACGATAGAAGCAGGGTAGCTGATAAGCGGCTCGACGTCCTTGCGCGCCCCGCTCTTGTCGCGGGCCCGCATGAGCAGCCAGGGGAACACCGCGCCTTTCAGGGTCATTATAACGGCGGCAAAGAGCAGGGCGCGCAGGTGAGGCGCTCCGCTGCCGGCCAGGAGCGGCAGCAGCCCCGCCACCACGCCCTGCACGGCCACCAGCCTTATGCAGGAGGAGAGCGACCCGGTCACCGCCAGCGCCAGGTCCAGCAGGATTATAAGGACTATGATAAGTTCGGCGAATGTGTGCATTCTGTTTTATCTGCCCAACTGGAAGATCAGAGCCAGCGACGAAAAAGCAAAAGCCGTGATGAGCATGTATGGAACTATGGTCAGGCGGAGGCGGGCCATAGCCGACTCGACTACGCCCACCGCGGCCGCCACCGCGAACATCACCAGCAGGAACAGCGCGCAGTCCGAGGCCCAGGAGCCGGAATGCCGCGGCAGCACCATGCAGCCGATCAGCGAGCCGAACAGCCACAGCTTAAGGGACGCGCCGTAAAGGATATAGGCCAGGTCCGGACCGCTGTGGTCCAGCGCCATCACCTCGTGTATCATCGTAAGTTCCAGGTGGGTATTCGGGTCGTCGGCGGGCACGCGGGAATTCTCGGCCAGCAGAACTATAAAGAAAGAAGCCGTCAGCAGGGCCAGCACCGGGGCCGCCACGCGCCAGCTATCGCCGGTAAGAGCGCCGAACATACCGGCCAGGGAAGTCTGCCCGGTGACGCGGGCCAGCGCCGCAAGCCCCAGGAAAAAAGCCGGCTCCGCGAACACGCCGAACTGCATTTCGCGGCTGGCGCCCATGCCTTCGAAAGCGGAGCCGGTGTCCAGCGCGGCCAGCACGGTGGCGAACCTGGCTAGTCCCAGCAGGTAGATAATAAAAACAAAATCACCCTCAAAAGACAGGAAGGAGGGGCGGCCGGCGAAAGGCAGGACGGCCAGCGCGGTGACGACGGCGCTGACCGAGACTATGGGCCCGGCCTTGAACACCCAGGTGGTCGTACGGCTGTAGACCGGGGTTTTAGCGAATAATTTGTAAAGGTCGAAGTAAAGCTGGAGGACCGGCTGGCCCCGGCGCCCGGCAAAAAAAGCCTTGACCCGGTTTATGACGCCAAGCAGCAGCGGGGAGAGGAGCATCACCGCCAGGTACTGGGAGAGGGGCTTTATAGTTTCCATAGCAAAAGCCCCATTAACGTGACCACTATATACATGATATAGATCTGCAGCCGGCCGTGCTGGAGCCAGCTGAACCTGTAGGCCAGGTCACGGATGCGCGCGGCCGCGGGATAATAGAAAGAGTTGTAGAACACGGCCTGGGCCTCGGCGGAGAAGGAGGCTTTGCCGGGGAAATATTCGGAGATCACGGGATACTGGCCTATTTTGCGCAGTACCGGCTGAAAGAAGTCCGTGAGCGGCTGGGCGAAGGAGGACGCGCCGTATTGCATGCGCGCCGTCGGCGCGGCGTAGCCGCAATCCCAGGTAACACCCTCCGCGGGTATTTTCCCGCCGAGAAAGGCCCGGCGCTTCGCCGCGGCTATGGCTATCAGCGCCAGCAGCAGCAGGCCCCCGGCCGAAATATAGGTAAGAGGCACGGCGGCCGCATCGAAGGCGGCATACCCCGAGGGCAGGCCAAAGGCGGAGCCGACCGCGCGGGCCGCCGGCAAAAGCAGGAACGGGGCGCCCAGGCCGGCCAGCAGGCACAGGAGGGCCAACGCCCGCATAGAGAACAACATCAGCGGCCCCGACTCGCAGGCGTTAGCGGCGCGCTCCGTACGCGGCTCGCCCAGGAAGGCGGTGCCGGCCGCGCGGGTGAACGCCGCGGCGGCCAGGGCTCCGGCGGAGGCGAGGGACAGGCCCGCGATGACCCCGGCCAGGGCCAGGGGGCCGGCGGAATTGAGCGAGCGAAAAGCGCCGATATAGATGAGGAATTCTCCGGCGAAGCCGTTAAAGGGGGGGAGGGCGCAGGCGGCCGCCGAGCCGACAAGGAACAGCAGGGCCGCCCGGGGCATGCGCTTCGAAAGGCCGCCCAGGGCCTCCAGCTCCGCCGTGCCGGCGCCGTGCAGTACCGAGCCGGCGCCCATGAACAGCAGGCCTTTGAATAACGAGTGGTTAAGGACGTGCAGCAGCGCCCCGGCGAAAGCCAGCCCCGCCAGCGGATAAGCGCGGACCGAGACGCCGATGACGCCAAGGCCCAGAGCGAGCATTATTATCCCTACGTTCTCGATGCTCGAATAAGCCAGGACCCGCTTCAGCTCGTGCTGGGCCAGGGAAAACAGGGCGCCGAGCACGCAGGAGGCGGCGCCGATAAAAAGCAGGGTCCAGCCCCACCACTCCTGCCACGGGACAAGAAACCCCAGCACCCTGATGATCCCGTAGACGCCGGCCTTTATCATTATGCCGCTCATTACGGCCGAGACATGGCTGGGAGCGGCCGGGTGGGCCTCCGGCAGCCAGATGTGGAGCGGGACGAAACCCGCCTTCAGCCCGAAGCCGCAGAGCGCCAACAGGAAGACGACCGAGGCAAGCCCCCGGGAGGGGGCGGAAAAAGAACTAAAATCCAGGACGGCGGCCCCGGCCCCCAGCAGCGAGAAGGAGGCCAGCAGCAGCAGCGCCCCGGCCCCGCCGGCGGTGAGATAGATGAACGCGGCCCGCCGCACCTGGGCTTTTTCATGCTCGAAAAGGACCAGCAGGAAGGAGGAGGCGGCCATCAGTTCCCAGCCCAGCATGAACAGCACGGCGTTGCCCGCCGTAAAGACCAGCGCCATGGCAGCCGTCAGCGCGTTGAAGGCGGCCCAGGCGAGGCCCAGCGGCTTTTTGCCGGCGTAGTGCCGGAGATAATCGACACCGTAAACCGCTGACAGCCCGGTAAGGATGAACATGGGCACCAGGAAGAAAGCCGCGAGCGGGTCGAGCGTAAGGGTGAGGGAGCCGAGCGGGACGGGCCAGGGCAGACAGAGAGTTGCGGTCCTGCCGGAGAGGAGCGTTTGGACGGAGGGGATAAGCCCGGCGACGGAGGCCGCCACGGCGCCGTAAGCGCCCGCGTCCTGCGCGCGGTGCGGGTTGCGGCTAAGGCCTAGCGCCAGAAGGGCGCTGAAAAGCAGGATGACAAAAGAAAGCAGTACCAGAACCATGTTCAATAATTAAAAAGACCCTTAAATCGTAATCGCCGCGAGGCGGCCGGACAGGCCGTTCGTTAACTGCGGCGTCACTATAATTCTAAAACTAATGCCGAAAGGCTGTCAACGTATGTCACTTTCCGGCTTTCACCTGCGGCACGTACTTGCCGTAACCTTCTTTTTGCATATCCTCCACCGGAATAAAGCGCAGCGCGGCGGAATTAATGCAGTAGCGCAGCCCCTTGGGGCCCGGACCGTCGGGGAAGACGTGGCCCAGGTGGGAATCGCTGGACTTGGAGCGGACCTCGGTCCGGCGCTGGCCGAGCGAGCTGTCCGTCTTTTCCTCGACCGCGGCCCCGTCCAGCGGCCTGGTAAAGCTCGGCCAGCCGGAACCGGAGTCGAATTTATCCGAGGAGACAAAAAGCGGCGTCCCGTCCACGATATCCACGTAGATCCCGGGCCGGTGGTTATCCCAGTACTCGTTCTTGAAGGCCGGCTCCGTGCCGCAGTTCTTCGTGACTTCGTACTGCAGGGGGGTCAGTTTGTTTATTTTTTCGTCCATGGCTTCAGTCTCCGTGCCGCCGCGGGAGCAGGCGGCAAAGACCAGCAGCGCGCAGGCGGATAAAAACGACCTCATAGCTTATCCAGGCCGCGACAGGCCACCAGGTCCACGCCGAGCCCGAGAAGATCGGTGGCCACTACCGCGCCGGCCTTAACGGGCGAGGTGACGACCAGCAGCTTTACGGCGTCCATCGCCGCTAAAAGTTTGCCTTTGGGGATAGGACCAGAACTGCGCACGGGCAGCATTTTTAATTCCAGCCCGCGCGTCAGCACGGAGGTGGTAAGCGTGCGCATGGGCGCCTCCACTTCCTGCCTGGCGTAGGCCGCGCCGCGCTTGCATTTATTGCCGGAGACGCTTATTACCCGCGCGCCGTCGGCCTCTATCTCGAGCAGGCAGCCCTGGGGGCATTCTATGCAGGTCATGGTCCGCTTCATAGGCCGGCCCCGTCGAGGTATCGAGCGGCCATTTTGCCGGCCAGGGCGCTGTCGCGCGTGACCCAGTCCGCCAGGTCGTAAACCTTGAAGGCGTTGCCGCAGGCGAAGACCCCCGGGATGGAGGTCAGGTTCACGTCTTTAGCCACAGGCGTGTTGGTGCGCCGGTCCATCTCCGCGCCAGCCATCTCCAGCAGTTCGTTCTCCGGAATAAGCCCGACGGAGACCAGGACCGTATCGCAGGAGATCTCAAAACCGGACCCGGGAATATCCTTGAGCTCGCCGTCTACCTTCACCACGAGCACTTTCTCCACGCGGTCCCGGCCGCATATCATGGAAACGCGGTGCTGGAAATAAAGCGGGATGCCGAAATCCTCAAGGCACTGCACCACGTTGCGCACCAGGCCGCGGCTGGTCTTCTGTATCTCTATAACGGCCTTCACGGCCACTCCCTCCAGCGCCAGGCGCCTGGCCATGATCAGGCCGATGTCGCCGGACCCGACGATAACGGCTTCTCTGCCCGGTATCCAGCCCTCCATGTTGACCATCTTCTGGGCCAGCCCGGCGGGATACACGCCGGCGGGGCGCGACCCCGGGATGGGGATCATCTCGCGGGTGCGCTCGCGGCAGCCGGTGGCCAGGATGACCGCGCGGGCCTTGACCACTTCCAGCGCCCCGGGCCGGAGATAGGAAACTTGTCTGTCAGCCGTGAGTTTAACCGCGAAGGAGCGCAGGCTGACCTCTATGCCCACGTCCTCCTTCACCTGACGCGCGAAGCGGTCGGCGTATTCGGGCCCGGTCAACTCGGACTTGAAATGGTGCAGGCCGAAGCCGGGGTGGATGCACTGGTTGAGGATGCCGCCCAGATGCTGGTCCCTTTCGAGGAGGAGCACATCGCGCACGCCGGCCTCGCGCGCGGCCAGCGCCGCCGCCATACCGGCGGGGCCGCCGCCCACGATGACCAGTTCCCGCTCTTTCATATAAATGAGTTCTATAGTCCTAGTTCTGGTTCAGGTTCGCCCACGCCCCGCTGCTATACAGGAACGCTACCATCTCCGGAGACAGGTCGTTAAGGAAGGTCAGGACGTAGTCCCGCCGCTTCACCGGGGCGGGGGCAAGGCAGCAGTCGCCGGCTTCTATGTCATAGATGGACGCGCCCGCGGCGGGCCGGAGTTTTTTCTTAATGAATTTACGGGCCTTCGGGGTGGAGGGGCGGAGGTAGATCAGGTTCATTTGCGTTCATCCTTTATAAGCTCGGAGCCGGGGCCCCGTTTAGTTACTGCGGTGACCGGAAAACCAAGCTCTTCCTGCATGATCTTCATTATGCGCGTGGTGCAAAAACCGCCGTGGCAGCGGCCGGCCTGCGCGCGCGTGCGGAATTTAACGCCGTCGAGGGTCCGGGCCCCGTGCCTGACAGCATCGCGGATCTCGGCGGCCGAGACCAGTTCGCAGCGGCAGACAATGTCGCCGTAAGCCGGGTTCTTCTCTATCAGATGCCGCGTCTCTTCCAGAGGGATGCGGAAAAGATGGACGGGGCGGGGCCGGAGGCGGTGAAAGTCTTCCTTCGGTTCCAGCTGCAGGCCGTGCGTCTTGAGGATATCGGCGACCATCACGGCTATGGCGGGCGCGGAGGTGAGCCCGGGCGACTGGATCCCGGCCACGTTGACCAGGCCGGGGACGGCGTCCTCATGGCGTATTATAAAATCCTTGCCGGCCACGGGGCGCAAACCGGAGAAATAGGCGATAATATCTCCGGAGGAAATGGACGGGACCATGCGGCGGGCCCCGGCCAGCACCTCGGCGAGCCCCTCGTCGCTGGTGGACAGGTCGGTCTTATCTTCCAGGTCGTGCGCGGTCGGGCCTATCATGGGATTCCCGTCCGACGTCTTTATTATAAGGATACCTTTGGAAGTCTTGGACGGCAGGGGGAAAACGATATGGTTGGTGATATGCTCGCGCTTCTTGTCCAGGAGGTACTCCTCCCCCTTGCGCGGGGTTATTTTAAACGCGGGCGCGCCGGCCAGGGCCGACACCTCGTCGGCGAACAGCCCCGCCGCGTTGACGAGGAACCTGGCGCGGAAAACTTCGCCGCCGGCCACCACCTCGAAACCTTCGCCTCCCTTACGGCGTATGGCTGTGACCTTGCGCGAGGTCTTAAGCTGCACTCCGTTCTTCACGGCGTTCTCCACCAGCGCGTAAACAAAGCGGTAGGGACTTATAATGCCGGCGGAAGGCACAAGAAGCGCGGCCTTGACCTCGGGCCCCAGGTTCGGCTCGTGCTTGTCCAGCCACGCCCGGTCCACGACCGCAAGATCCTTCACGCCCAGTTCTTCGCCCTCTTTTTTGATCTTTTCCAGTTCGGGGAGGTCGGCCAGGTCGAAGACCACGATAAGCTGCCCGCACTGCGTGAAATCCAGCCCCAGGTCGGAGGCGATCTCCGAACGCATAAGGCGGTTACCTTCCACGCAAAGCCACCCCTTCAGCGACGACGGCGGATTCTGCGTGCCCGCGTGAATAATGCCGCTGTTGGATTTGGACACGCCGAAAGCCGGCTCGGCTTCCTTTTCGAGAAGCAGCACCTTCAGCCTGTAACGGGAGAGTTCCCTGGCGATGGCGGCGCCGCTGATCCCTGCGCCCACTATGATCACGTCTGATAACATCGGTTCTATTCTACAAAAAATGCGGCCGCGCCGGCATAGCGGCCGAGGTTCTTTTCGCTTGCATTGATGGAGAGTCTTATATAAAATAATTTATAACTATGAAGCGACTTTACCGGAGCAGCGACAATAAGGTTTTTGCCGGGATACTCGGAGGCTTGGGCGAGTATTTCGACGTAGACCCGGTTGTGCTGCGCCTCGGGTTCGTGTTCCTGTTGCTGGCCACGGCCGTGGTCCCGGGCGCCATAGCTTACTGCGCGGCCATATTCATAGTGCCGCGCAAACCTTAGACCGGGCGCGGCCCGATCTTGCGGGCATACGAAAAACAGGGGGCGAACGTGGTTTATTTCCTGATACTTCTTTCTTTTCTGCTGCCGGCCCCGGCCCTGGCGGGCGCGCCCGCGCTTAACGAAGAGTACGAATTTTTCAGCCTTGAGCGGGCCTCGCTCGAGGAAACCCTGAATATGAAGACCTCGGTGGCGAGCAGGAGCGCGATGCGGCTGCGCGAGACCCCGGGTCTGGTGACCGTCATTACCCGCGAGGAAATACAGGCTGTCGGCGCGCGCGACCTGCTGGACGTGCTGAAACTGGTCCCCGAATTCGACTTTGCCATGGACGTACAGGGCAACCTGGGCCTGAGCGTCCGCGGGAACTGGGCCAACGAGGGCAAAGTGCTGCTGATATGGGACGGACAGACCTACAACGAAACCCTGTATTCAACCGTACAGTTCGACCGCTTCCCCGTGGACCAGATAGAAGAGATCGACATCATCAAGGGGCCCGGCTCGGCCCTTTACGGCGGCTTCGCGGAATTGGCGGTGATAAACATCAGGACCAGTTCCGCAAAAGCCCTCAGCGGCAGCCGCGCTTACGCGGCCTACGGCCAGGGGGACAAAGCCAGAGCGAGGAACTACGCCGGCTACTCTTTCGGCAAGGTCTTCGGGCGGACGGAACTTAGCGCCAAGGCCTTCTGGGGCGAAGCGCAGCGCAGCGACCGCCGCTACACGGATCTTTCCGGAACCTCCTACAACATGAACCGGACCTCGGACCTGCGTCCGAGAAACCTGAACCTGCGCGCCGCCAACGGCGACAGTTCCTTCCGCCTTATCCTGGACGATTACACCCTGCGCGACCGGGACCATTTCGGCGACGTCATTTCCACGGGCTCGTCGAAAGTCCAATTCCCTTCGGTTTTCGCCGAAGCGAAGCATTCCGTCTATCTGCCCGGGGAAGTGCGCCTGGAGCCGCGCCTCAACTACGCCAGGTCCAGGGCCTGGCTGGAGAAGGACGATTATTTTACATACGATAAAAGAACGGACCGCGTCACGGCCGCCCTTTCGGCTTTTTACCGCAACGGCTCCGGAGCGGAAGTCATGTCCGGCGGCGAATATTTCCACGACGCCGTAAGTGTCGACGCGATAACCGCGCCGGCCTCGCAATACACCGGCGGCAGGGAAGAGGCGGCCTACGACAACTACGCGTTCTTCGGCCAGGGCACCTTCAACGGAGCGGTCGCCAATTTAGCGGCGGGCGCACGCTACGACAAGCACTCCCAGTACGGCGCGTCCCTGGTCCCCAGGCTCGCGGTCACCAAGCTCGTGGAAGATTTTAATTTCAAGGCCATTTACAGCCAGGCTTTCCGCGCCCCGGCGATAGAGAACATACGCCTTAACCCGGACATAAAGCCGGAAAAAGCCACCTCTGGGGAATTCGAAGCCGGCTACAAAGTCTCGGATACCTTCTTCCTTTCGGCCAACGTTTTCCAGACCACCATGAAAGACCCGATAATATTCACCGTTGTCGGCGGCTCGGAAACCTACAGGAATTACGACCAGACAGGCACCAAAGGTATGGGCCTGGCGGTGAAATTCAAGGACGGGGCCGCCCGCGCCGACCTGGCCTACCAGTGCTACGCGGCCCGCGGGAACAGGGTGGACGTCTACAGCGTCCCCGCGCACGGCAGTTACCTGCTGGGGCTGCCGCGCCACAAGCTGACCCTGAACGCCTCCCTGCCGCTCGCCGCAGGCGTGAGCCTCAACCCCTCCGCCGTTTATATCGGCAGGCGCTACGGCTACGCCGGGGACGGCGCGCTGAAGACTTTCGGGGAACGCGTCGTCGCCGATCTCAACCTGCAGTTGAAAGACAGACCGTTCAACCGGCTTACCCTGAACCTGGGGGTCAAGGATATGTTCAAGTCCGGCTACAGCTATATCCAGCCCTACGACGGCGGGCACGCCCCGCTGCCGGCCTCCTCCGGGGAAATATTCTTCAAGGCGGTCTATGATTTCTGAGCTGCGCCGCCTGGCCTTGCTGCCGCTGCTCCTGGCCTGCGCCGGAGCCGCCCGGGCCGCGGGCGGGACCGTGGCCGTGCTCTCGTCAGACAGCGGCGCCTACCTGGAGGCGTTCTCGGCTTTTCAGGCGGCCCTCGGCAGCGAGGTGCCCTACCTGGATATTTCGGACGGGAAGCCGGTCCTGCCTCCCGGCACGGGCACCGTGGTGGCTTTCGGCGGCAAAGCCGCCGGCTTCCAGTACCCGCCCGACGTATCGATGGTATACTGCATGGCCCCGGGCATTTTCCTAAGATCCACCGCCCCGGAGGGGAGATCGGCGAAGATAAGCCTTATTCCGGACTTCGCCGTGATCTTCTCCAGGATCAAGGAGATCCAGCCCGGCATACGGCGCCTGCGTATTTTCTGGATGAGCCCGGCCTTCGGGACTTTCAGAGAGGCGGTAATGAGCGAAGGGGCGCGGCAGGGGCTGGAGGTCACAGTGGTGAAGGTCCCCGGCCCGGAAGACATGCCGGCCCTGCTCAGAGCCGCGCTCGACGAAGCCGACGCCTTCTGGCTGCCGCCGGACCCGCTGATGGTAACCCCCGAGAACCTGATGATCATGCGCGAATTTTCCTGGTCCAACGCCATCCCGTTCTACGGCTCCACAAAAGGCATGCCCCGCGAGGGGGCCGCCGCTTCGATAGGGGTCAATTTCAAGGACATGGGCGTCGCGGCCGCCGGCGCGGCGCTGCGCCTGGCCGCCGGAGAGAAGATCCCGGAACTGGTCTTTCCGCAGGCGGTCGAGCTGACCCTTAATTCAGGGGCGGCGAAGAAATGCAGACTGGAGTTCACCCCCGAAGTCCTGCGGCAGGCGAATTATCTTTTCCCATGAAGCTCCACCTCAAGATATTTTCCTTCATACTCGCGCTCATCGGCATCTCGCTGTGGGTAAACATCCATTTTTCCAGAAAAGCCGTGGCCGACGCGATGAGCGCCCAGATAACGGATAACGCGGCTTCCGCGGTGGGCGATCTTGGCCCCGCGTTCGAAAAAGCCCTGGCCTCGAGGAGCGAACTGGAAGCCATAAAAGCCCTGCATGCCTTCGAGGCCAAGACGGGCGCCCTTTACGCCTCCATCGTGGCCCTGGACGGAACGATCATCGCCCACACGAACGTCGCCCTTACGGGCACCCGGCTCAAAAGCCCGCTATTGAAAAAGGCCGGCCAGGCCAACGCGCCCCTCTTCAGGCGCGAACTTTACAAGGGTGAGGAAACGGTGGAAGTCCTGCTGCCCCTGCTCGCTTCCGCGCGTCCCTCCAACGAGGATATCCTTTTCGAAGGCCTTGGCGGAGGGGCCGCCCCGGCCGGTTTCATACAGGCCGGCCTCCAGTTGACGCAGGCGAAGAAGGCGGAGAAGGACATCATCTTCAAGCTTCTCATCATCGCGCTGCTGATCTCCGCCACCGCGCTTACCCTGTCGGCTATTTTCGTCCGGGTGATAATGGGCCAGCTCAACCACCTCAGGGACGGCATAAGAAAAGTCCGTGACGGCAATTACGACGTGCTGGTACCGGTCGTGACCCGGGACGAACTGGGGGACGTCGCCGTCAGTTTCAATAAACTGGCCCGAGGACTCGCCGACACCACGGTCTCGAAACACTACCTGGACTCCATTCTGGAAAGCATGCCCGACCCGCTAATAATAACCGACGAAGAAGGTAACGTGCTGAAAGCCAACATGGCGGCGGCCGAATTCTCCGGTTACGACTTCATGCCGCCGGGCTCATTGAACCTTAAGAACCTGCTGGAGCCGCAGGCCGACGGCGGCATAGCGCCCTTCAGCCTGCTTTCCTGGACCGGCCATACCAGGGAAATGGACCTGCTGCTCCTGACCGAGGACGGCCGGCGCATCCCGGTCATGCTTTCCGCCGCCTTTACCGGCGGCCAGGGCCGCAGGGAGGCCGTCATAGTCCTCAAAGACACCACCCAGCATAAGCTGTCCGAAGCCCGCCTGACCCAGTACCTTAAGGAAGTGGAGACCGTCAACAGCGAACTGGACGCCTTCGCGCACACGGTCTCGCACGACCTCAAGGAGCCCCTGCGCGGCATCGAGATGTTCTCCAATATCCTGCTGTCCGATTTCGGCGGAAAGCTGGAGCCGCAGGCCGCCGACTACCTTGGCCGCATCGTCAAGGCCGCGGGGCGCATGCGCCGCCTGATCGACGACCTGCTGGGCTACGCCCGCGTGGCCCGGGTAAGGAACCCGTACGAAGACGCGTCCACCGCGCAGCTGGCCGCCGAGGCCGTGGCGGGCCTGGCCGTGCTCATAGACGAGACCAAAACGGAAGTGACCGTAGGCGAAGGGCTGCCGGTCCTTTTCTGCGACCCGGTCAAGCTCCGCCAGGCTTTCCAGAACCTGATCGGCAACGCCATAAAATACAATAAAAGCGCCGCCCCCAAGGTGCACATCGCGGCGGAGAAGTTCGGCGACTACTACTGGAAGTTCTCGGTAAAGGACAACGGCATAGGCATTCCCAGCCAATATTACGAGGACATCTTCAAGATGTTCAAGCGCCTGCATTCGCGGGTGGAGTTCGGCGGCGGCACCGGCGCCGGGCTTACGATAGTGAAAAAGATCATAGAGGAGCATGCGGGCAAGATCTGGGTGGAATCGAAAGAAGGCGAGGGGTCCGTGTTTTATTTCATAATCCCGGCTGATCTGCGCAACAAGCCTTAAGGAGAAAATAGCATGGCAAAAGAACAGGAAAACCTGAGCGTTCTGCTCATCGAGGACAACGAGGACGACGTCCTGATAGCACAGCGCGCCTTCCGTGAATTCAAAGTGATAAACGAGGTGCAGGTCGCCCGCGACGGCCAGGAAGCCCTGGACATGCTGACCGCCGCCGGCCGGCATACGGGCAAGAAGTCGCTCAGGCCGGCGCTGATACTGCTCGATATCACGCTGCCGCTGATGGACGGCATGACCGTGCTCAAGCGCCTCAAGGCCGCCCCGGACCTGAGGGGGATCCCGGTGATCATGCTGACGACCTCTTCCCGGCACGAGGATATCGTGCGCAGCTACGAGAACGGCGCGGCCTCCTACATAACCAAGCCGGCCTCTCTCGACGAATTCCTTGAGATGGCCCGCAGGTTCGAAGCCTACTGGGTCACCGTCTCCAAACTCCCGGTCTAGGAAGGACAAATGTCAGACTCACATAAACTCAGCATCCCCGGCATAGCCTTCCTTAAATGGAAGAACATAGCGGACCTGCTGGCCCAGGTGGCCGGCGTGCCGACCGCGACCATTAACATGGTTGAAGAGACCCATATACGCATAATCGGCACCAGCCAGGGCTCCGACATCAAGATGAACGACACGATAGAGTTGAAGCCGGGGCTGCGGATCTATTGCGCCGCCGTCATCCAGGCCCGCGAGAAGCTGTTGATCCCCGACGCCACGAAGAGCGACTTCTGGAAGGGGAGCGAGGGGGCGAAGGCGGGGTACGTCGCCTACGCCGGCGTGCCGATATTCCAGCCGGACGGCGACATCTTCGGCAGCATCTGCATCTTCGACCGCAAACCGAACAATTTCGACGGCCCCATCATCCGGCTGATGGAGGAATTCAGCGAGATCGTGACGGGGCATCTCTCCATAATCGCCAAGAATTCGCAGCTGGAAGAAACCCTCAAGGAAGTCCGCACGCTGCAGGGCCTTATCCCCATCTGCGCCAACTGCAAGAAGATCCGCGACGACAAGGGCTTCTGGCAGAAGGTGGAGGTGTACCTGGAGGAGCGCTCGAACGCGCGCTTCACGCACGGCCTCTGCGAGGACTGCATCCAGAAGCTCTACGGCAAGGAGAAGTGGTTCAAAGAAAAGGATAAATGACGAAACTGCTGATAAAGGCCGCAGCGGTACTAGCCGTTTCAGAGCTGGCGGTAATGTGCATGCTTCACTGCTGGGGGGTCGAGGGACACCAGTTCGAGGTGATACTCGACCCGCTCATGATGATCCTGCTGGCGCTGGGGCCCCTCTACCTGCTCCTGCGCGGGGAAAGGGCCAAAGCGCAAAGGCAGGAGGCGCTGGATAACAAGCTTCACACCATCGTGGACGACCTCTGGAGCGCGTCCCTGCACACGCTTTCCAGCGACGCGCTGCTCGGCAAGATCCTGTCGGAAATACTCGACAATTCCCCGATCTCGATCCAGCACAAAGGCGCCATTTTTCTGACGGAGGACGGGAAGCTGCGGCTGAAAGCCAGCATAGGGTTCTCAAAAGAGCAGAAACTGCTCTGCGGCGTGGTCCCTCCCGGAAAATGCTTTTGCGGAACCGTCCTTGAAACGGGTGAAAGCGTTTACGCGGCTACGGTCGACAACAGGCATCATATCCAGCCTCCGGGCATAACCCCTCACGGGCACTATTGTTTCCCGATAAAGTCGTCGGGCCAGGTGCTGGGCGCGCTTAACCTTTACCTTGAGCCCGGCCACACGCAGGACGAGGCGGAGGAAAAGTTCCTCCGTTCGGTCTGCGCCATTATCGCCCGAATTATAGAGGGGAAAAAGCTCGAGCGTTCCCTCTTCCAGATGCAGAAGATGGAGGCCCTGAACCGGTTCGCGGCGGGGATAGCCCACGACTTCAATAATATCCTGGGGGCGATACAGGGCTACTGCGACGTAACAACCCGCACCCTGCCCCCCGGCTCCCAGACGGCATGCGACATCCGGGAGATCAGCGAGGCGGCGGGCCGCGGGGCGGAACTTACCCGCCAGCTCAAACTGTTTTCCAGACAAGCGGAAGAAACAGCGGAAATATTCGACATAAACCGGGAACTCGAACAGACCGGCCGGATGATACGCCGGCTGATAGGCGGCGGGGTAGACACGGAATTCCGGTTTTCGGCCTCCCCGCTGCCGATAAAAGGCAGCCGCGGTCAGTTGGGCCAGGTGATCATGAACCTGGCGGCCAACGCCCGGGACGCCATGCCCTCAGGGGGCAGATTCATTATTACAACCTCCTCGCAGGAAGTATGCCTGACCGCGTCAAAGCGCTGTTTCAAAGCCGCGTGCATCACGGTAACGGACACCGGCGAGGGAATGAACGAGGAAGTGCTGGAAAAGATATTTGAACCGTTCTTCACCACGAAACAGGACGGGAAAGGGAGCGGACTCGGCCTTTCCATAATTTACGGGGTCGTACAGCAGCACGGCGGGGAAATACTTGTACGCAGCACACCGGGGGAAGGGACGCGGTTCGATATCTACCTGCCCCTGGCGGACACTTTAAAGAGCGAATAAGCCCAGGTGTGCCGCCAGGATCTTGAGGCCCATCGCTATCAGTATAACGCCGCCGGCGGCTTCCATTTTATTCTCGAAGAAATGGCCGCCGGCGGAGCCTATTTTAACGCCCGCTACGGACACCAGGAACGTGACCAGGCCTATCACCAGCACCGGCGCTATTATGGAGACCTGCAGCATGGAGAAGGTCAGCCCGACGGCGAGGGCGTCTATGCTGGTGGCGAGGGCCAGCACGGTAAGCGTGCCGGTATCGAAAGGGCAGGTCCTGGGGCCGCCGCACGCCTCTTCTTCCTTTATCTCGAACGACTCGTAGAGCATTTTTCCGCCTACCACCGACAGCAGGCCGAAAGCGATCCAATGGTCCCAGCCGGCCATAAAAGCCTTCATGCTCAGGCCCGCGGCCCAGCCCAGCACCGGCATCAGCGCCTGGAAACCGCCAAAGAATATGCCCATCTTAAGCGCGTTCGGCAGGTGGAGACGCTTCATCGTGGCGCCGCTGGCCAAGGCGACGGCGAAAGCGTCCATGGACAGCCCTAGCGCGATAAAAAGTATCTCGAGAAGCTTCATCCCGATATTATACAAATAGTCCTTTCACCGGCGGTTCTGCGCCACTTGAACCCGCGCGTCAGTTTTAATATATTAACCCTATGAACCCAATAGGACTTTTACGCCAATTCATACAGGGACTTACCAGCGATACCGACCCGCGCCAGATAGGCGCCGGCATAGCCCTCGGCTTCCTCATAGGACTGATGCCCAAAGCCACGCTGACCGCCCAACTGCTCATCGTGCTTATGATGGCCACGCGCGTCAATATCCCCATGGCCCTGCTCAGCGTGCTGGCGGTAAGCCTGGCCAACCCGCTCATCGACAAACTCAGCGATCCCATCGGCTATGCCCTGCTGACCAGCCAGGCCCTGCAGCCGTTCTGGACGAAACTTTACAATATGCCCGTAATGCCCTGGACCGGCTTCAACAACACCGTGGTGCCGGGCGGCCTGGCGCTGGGCGCTGTCCTGCTGGCCCCCGTTTATTTCGCGGGCAAGCGCTTCGGGGTCTTCTATAACGAGAAGTTCCGCGAGCGGGTGATGAATTCCAAACTCGTAAAAGGCCTCAAAGCGTCGTGGGTCTTCGACTGGTACTTCAAGGGGGCCGTGTAATATGCGTAAATCCTACCTGCTGCCCCGCCTTATACTGCTGGTCCTGGTCTGGGCCTTTTTCTTCTTCGCTTTCGACCCGCTGCTGAAGTGGGGGATGATAAAAGGCATCGAAAAGGGAGCCAAGGCCAAAGCGGAGATAGCTTCGCTGCATACCACGTTCCTGCCGCCCTCGCTGAAACTGACCGGCCTGGCCGTGGCCGACTCAAAGGACGCGTACAGGAACATCGTGGAATTCTCGGAACTAGCCTTCTCCGCGGAGGGGAAACCGCTGCTGGAGAAGAAACTGGTGGTCGATAACGCCTCGCTCACGGGCCTGCGCTTCGGCACGGCCCGCAAAACGTCGGGCAAACTCTCCTTCGTGAAAGAAGAGCCCTCCGAACTGGTGGAAGGGCTGAAGGAAGAGTCGAAGGCTTTCGCCCTGGACCGTGCCGCCGACGTAAAAACGGACGCGGTGAAGGACTATAAGGTAGATCCGGCGGAACTGGGATCCGTGAAACTGGCCAAACAGCTCGAGGAAAACTACCAGAAAGATTACAAGGATATCTCGGCCCGCGTGGACACAAAGAAATACGAGGCCGCCCTGGACGGGCTGAAAGCCCGTTACGAGAAGGCCAGGGGGGAGAACAACTTCGCCAAGCAGGCCAAGGATTACGCCGCCATCGGCAAGGACGTAAAGAAACTTACATCGGACTTCAAGAAAGACAAGGAAGAGGCCGAAGCCGCGCTGGCCAGGGCGAAAGACTCCTTCAAGGCGGTGGACGAAGCGCGCAAGAAGGACCTGGCGGCCGTGATGTCGAAAATGAAACTGCCCTCCATGGACACCCAGTCCATTGCCCGCATGCTGGCCGGCCCGCTGATAGCGGAGCATACCGCCACCGGCATGAAGTGGATGAACATGGCGCGCAAATACATGCCCTCCAACTCCAAAGGCGTCCTGAAGAACGAGGCGACCCGCGGCCGCGCGGTGCACTTCCCCAGGACGGAAAGCTACCCGACCTTCCTGGTACGTAAAATGTCCGTCTCCGGCGAATTAGGGACTGAAGACCCGCTCGATTACAAAGGCGCCATAGAAGGCCTTACCACCCAGCCGCAGGTCTACGGCAAACCGACTACGGCCGTGATAAAAGGCGCGAAAGGCGCCCGCCGGCTGGACCTGCGCGCAACGCTCGACGCCGCGAGCGGCGAGGTAAAGACCGACTCCCGGCTGCTCTACACCGGCATGCCGGTGCGGCAACTGCAGCTGGGCTCCCCGTCGTCCTTCATGGTGGACATAACGGGGGCCACCGGGGCTTTTGAAGGGTCGCTTAAGACCACCGGCGAGCAGCTCTCCGGCAAAGCCGCCGTCCGCCTGACCGGGGCCTCGTTCAAGCCCAAGGCCGACAATATCAAAGCCGCGCCGCTCAGGTCGGCGGTGGAGGCCTCTTTCGCGGGACTGACGTCAGCCCTTATCGAGACCGGCATCTCAGGCACTGTAAAGGACCCCAAACTCTCGATAAACACCGACCTGGCCAACGCTCTCTCCAAGGCTTTCAGCGGAGCCATGGGCGCCGAAGTAAAAAAAGCGCGGGAAGAGGCCCAGAAGAAAATAGACGAAGCCCTGAAGCCCTACCGTTCCAAACTGGACGATACCGCCGCGGCCAGGCAGGCCGAACTGGGCGGCAGGCTTAAGGACGCCGAGTCGAAGATCACCGGGGGAGGGGAGGGGCTGCTGAAGAATCTCACCCCCGGCAAGCTGAAGCTCCCCAAATTCAAGCTGTAAATCATAGCTGCCCGCCACATGGACGAGCCGGGCTTCCCGGCTCGTCCATCGCCTGTCCGGCCTTTACGGCCGCCCGGGCGGGGGAACAGCCACCGTTACGAACGTTACCGCGCAACAGAGCCGTGTACACTTTAATGGTGCCATTTTTGAACCCTTCCCCGGAGCATAACGCGCCGCGAAAGGCGCTCCTCCGTCGTAAATCCGCCACCGCAGAATAGGTATTGACAAAACACGCACGTTGACGTATACTATTTACGTAGTCATCGTTAATTGGATAACGTTAATAAATAACGCTGCGGCTGGCATCGTTACATCTTGAACGTAGAATACCCGGGAGGAATTATGGCTAAAATAATCTGCATAGACGACGACAAGGATATCCTGGACACCTGCGAGGTAGTGCTCGCCGGCCAGGGACACACCGTTGAGACCGCCATCAACGGCAGGGAAGGCTTTGAAAAGGCCGCAAAACTCAAGCCGGACCTCATAGTACTGGACGTCATGATGGACAACTCCACCGAAGGTTTTCAGACCGCTCAGAAGTTCCGCCGCACCGAAGTCCTTAAATACGTCCCGATACTGATGCTCACCTCGGTCAACGAAACCTCGCCCCAGAAGTTCGGGGAAAAGGACGGGGAATTCCTGCCCGTCGACGGCTTCATGGAGAAGCCGGTAAAGCCCAAGGAGTTCCTGGCCAAGGTCAAGGAGCTGCTCGCGCTCAGGAAAGACCAGGTCAACGTAGAAGGTCGCACCAAATAAGGAGCTTTATGACGAGGATACCCCAGCGCACCGTAGAAAGGTTCTTCCGCTACTGCCAGTTCCTGCATACCCGGCTGGAGGCGGGCTCGGAGCACGTCTTCTCCCACGAGCTGGCGGTGGCGGTGGGGGTTTCTCCGGAACAGGTCCGGCGCGACCTGATGAACTTCAAGCTGAAGGGCACCCCGCAGCGGGGGTACCCCATACAGGAGTTCATGACCGAACTGTACGCGCACCTGGAGTCCTCGTCCCTGACCAAAATGGTGCTGGTTGGGGTGGGCAACCTCGGGAAGGCCATACTTTCCTATTTCCTCAAACGCAGGCCCAACCTCTCCATAGTGGCGGCCTTCGACCAGGACCCCGAAAAGACCAACCGGGTCTACTCCGGCTGCCAGGTGCACCATATAGGGCAGCTGGAGAAATTAGTGGCCAGGGAAAAGGCGGCGGTCGGGATAATAACCGTGCCCGCCTCCGCGGCGCAGGAAGCGGCCGACGCGCTGGTGCGCGCGGGCGTGCGGGGGATGATAAATTTCGCCCCCGTGCAGCTGAAGGTACCGGCCGGCATCTTCCTGGAACAGATAGATATTACCCTCTCGATAGAGAAAGTGGCGTATTTCGCCCGCAAGAATCCGCTCAGGGGGAAACCAAGATGAACGCCGCGACCAAAGTAGAAAAGGTCCTGGAAAATTACAGCTTCGCCAAGCGCGACAAGCTGATACCGATATTACAGGACGTCCAGGCCGCGGACGGGTATATCTCCAAGCCGGCCGCCCTGAAAGTAGCCAAACACCTCGGCATCCCGGCCAGCAAGGTCTACGGCGTGGCCACGTTCTATAACCAGTTCCGCTTCAAGCCGGTCGGAAAGCACCACATCCTGATCTGCCGCGGCACCGCCGTAAAAGGGTCGGCCGGGGTGCTGAAGATGTGCGAGGAGGTGCTCGGCATAAAGGCCGGCGACACCACGCGCGACGGGCTGTTCAGCGTCGAGGTGGTGGCCTGCATAGGCGCCTGCGGCCTGGCCCCCGTCATCAGCATAAACGGGGAGTTCCACGCCAAGGTCACGGCCGACAAGCTGCGCAAGCTCGTGGAAGATATCAGGAAAACGGAGAACTCCAATGGCGCAAGATAACGGCATCATAGACAAGAACCTCTCCGCCATACCGGCCTCTGCCCGCAAAGCCTTCCTCACAAGGGCCTTCGGCTCCGAAGATTTTACCGCGAAAGCGGCGGTGCTCAGGCGTGAGGATCCCGCCCGGGCCATAATTTACGTAGGCGCCGGCACCTGCGGCCTGGCCGCCGGCGCGGCGAAAACCCTGGAAGCCGCGAGGAAATATCTCAAGGATAACAAGCTCGAGGCCGACATACTCGAGGTCGGCTGCATCGGCTACTGTGCCGCCGAGCCGCTGCTCGACGTACAGCTGCCGGGCCGGGCGCGCGTATCTTTCCAGCGCGCCGCCGGCGCCGTCACGCCGGCCCTGCTCGATTCCGTTTTCAAGGACAAGGCCCCGCTCAAGGACCACCTGCTCGGCCAGTTCGGGGACGGGGGGAGAGCCTGGCCCAAAGTCCCGCTGCTGAGCGAGCACCCGTTCTTCGCCAAACAGCTGCGCTTCGTGCTGAAACACGTAGGCATAGTGGACCCGCTCTCGCTGCAGGAACACATCGCCCGCGGCGGCTACGGCGCCTTCCTTAAAGTTATCCACACGATGACGCCGGCCCAGGCCTGCGACGCGGTAGAGGCCAGCGGCCTGCGCGGCCGCGGCGGCGGCGGCTTTCCCACCGGCAAGAAATGGAAGATCGCCCTCTCCTCGGACGCCGACCAGAAATACATAATCTGCAACGCCGACGAGGGGGACCCCGGCGCTTTTATGGACCGCTCCGTCATCGAGGGCGACCCGCACCGCGTCCTGGAGGGGCTAGCCATCGGCGCCTACGCGATACACGCCTCGAAAGCCTACGTTTACATACGCGCCGAATACCCGCTGGCCATAAAGAACCTCAAAAAAGCGATAGCGGACGCCAAGGTCTGCGGGCTGCTGGGCGAGAATATCTACGGCAGCGGCTTCGACCTGGACGTGATAATAAAGACCGGCGCCGGCGCCTTCGTCTGCGGCGAGGAGACCGCGCTGATGAACAGCATAGAGGGCCGCCGCGGCATGCCCAGACCCCGGCCGCCCTACCCGGCGGTCAAGGGCCTGTTCGGCAAACCCACCGTGATCAATAACGTCGAGACTTTCGCCAATGTCCCGGAAATCATGTCGCAGGGCCCCGAGGCCTTCGCGGCGATAGGCACCAAGGGCTCCAAGGGCACCAAGGTCTTCGCGCTCTCGGGCAAGGTCAACCGCACCGGCCTGGTGGAGATCCCGATGGGCACCACCCTCAAGGAAATAGTCTTCGACATCGGCGGCGGCATAGAGAACGGCCGGGCGTTCAAAGCCGTGCAGATAGGCGGCCCTTCCGGCGGCTGCATCCCCCGGAGCCACATGGGCATACAGGTGGACTACGAGTCGCTCAAGACCGTAGGCGCCATGATGGGCTCCGGCGGCCTCGTCGTGATGGACGAAGATACCTGCATGGTGGACGTGGCCAAGTTCTTCATGGACTTCATCAAGAAGGAATCCTGCGGCAAGTGCATACCCTGCCGCGAGGGCACGCTGCGCATGCTCGAGATCCTCAAGGCGATAACCCGCCACCGCCGCGGGGAGAAGGAGGCCGACACGCTGGCGCGCTTTTCCGGCATCATAAATCTGGAGAACCTCTCGCAGGTCATACGGGAGACCAGCCTATGCGGCCTGGGCCAGACCGCGCCGAACCCGGTGCTGTCCACACTGCGCTGGTTCCGCGACGAGTACGAGGCGCATATTTTCGAGCGCAAGTGCCCGGCCGGCGCCTGCACCGAGATGCTGGAGTTCGCCATCGACGCCGACAAGTGCAAGGGCTGCACGCTCTGCGCTAAAGGCTGCCCGACGCAGGCCATAGTGGGAAAGCCAAAGGTTCCCCACTATATCGTGGCCGAGAAGTGCATTTCCTGCGGCTCCTGCAGGACCGTCTGCAAATTCAAGGCCGTCAACGCGGCCTGAGGTATACAACCATGAAACTGACCGTCAACGGAAAGGACGTAGAGGCCCAGGCGGGGGAAACCCTGCTCACCGTGCTCAAGCGCGAGGGAATAACCGTGCCGACGCTCTGCCACATGGAAGGCATGCTGCCGTCCGGCGCGTGCCGCATCTGCGTGGTGGAGGTGGAGGGGCAGGGCAACCTGATCCCCAGCTGCTCCTTCCCCGCCGCCGAAGGAATGAAGATCCACACCAACAGCCCCCGCGTGATAAACGCCCGCAAGACCGTGGTGGAACTGCTGCTGGGCTCGCACCCGGACGACTGCCTTTACTGCGCCAAACAGCCCGCCTGCGACCTCAACCGCCTCAGCCGCGAATACGGCGTGACCAGCCGCCGCTTCCCGGCGGCCAAAAAGAAGAAACCGCTGGACATCTCCAGCCCCTCCATCTCGCGCGACCCGGACAAATGCATACTCTGCGGCAAATGCGTGCGCGTCTGCGACGAGACACAGAGCGTGGCCTGCATAGACTTCGTGCGCCGCGGCTCAGACTCCTTCATCGGCTGCGCCTTCGATTCCAGCCTCAACGTCTCCTCCTGCGTCAACTGCGGCCAGTGCGTCAACGTCTGCCCCACCGGCGCGCTGATGGAGAAGAGCGATATCCAGCCCGTGATGGACGCCCTTGCCGACAAGGACAAATACGCCGTTATGCAGCACGCCCCGTCCATCTCGGTGTCGCTGGCCGAGGAGTTCGGCCTGCCTGCCGGCACCGACGTGAACGGCGTGATGACCGCCGCATTCCGCAAGATGGGCTTCAAAGCGGTCTTCGACACCTCCTTCGCGGCCGACCTCACCATCATGGAGGAGGCCTCGGAACTCGCGCACCGCATAAAGAACGGCGGCGTCCTGCCTATGATGACCTCCTGCTCTCCGGGCTGGATCAAGTTCGTAGAGACCTTCTACCCGGAACTGCTCGGCAACCTGTCCACCTGCAAGAGCCCCCAGCAGATGCTCGGCGCGATGATAAAGACCTACTACGCTAAAAAGCAGGGGCTTAACCCCGGCAAGATGTTCAGCGTCTCGGTCATGCCCTGCACCGCCAAGAAATTCGAAGTCACCCGCCCCGAGATGGGCCGCGAGGGGGAGCCCGACATAGACGCCGTCCTCACAACGCGCGAACTCGCGCAGATGCTGCGCATCTACGGCATAGACCTCAGGACCCTCCGGCCCGAAGAGCCCGATATGCCTTTCGGCGACCGCAGCACCGCCGGCAAAATGTTCGGCGCCTCGGGCGGCGTGATGGAAGCCGCGCTCCGTACAGCCCATTTCCTGCTGACCGGCAAGGAGCTGGGCGCGCTTAAGATAGAAGCCGTGCGCGGCCAGACCGGCATAAAAGAAGCGAAACTTAAAATAGGCGGCCTGGAAGCGGGCGTAGCCGCCGTCAGCGGCCTCGGCAACGCCCGCAAGCTCGTGGAGGAAATAAAGAACGGCAGGAAGGACCTGCACTTCATAGAGATCATGACCTGCCCCGGCGGCTGCATCAACGGCGGCGGCCAGCCCTTCGCCCGCAACAAGACCGCCGTCGCCGAGCGCATGCGGGCCCTCTACAATATAGACGCCACAGAGAAACTCCGCACCTCGCACGCCAACAAGGCCGTGCAGTCCCTCTACAAGGACTACCTCGGCAAGCCCCTCGGCGAGAAAAGCCACCACCTCCTGCACACCAAATACGCCAGGAGAAAGGCCGCCGACATAGCTTAGGAGATCGTGGTCTGTCCGGGAAGTGGTCCCGGGCGACTTTGGGGAAAGGGGGCCCCGCCCGTAAGTTCCCAGGGGCGG
>Ga0209212_1000653_pt1 | contig 64984 bp, 56 predicted proteins | sample RifGroC2_FD_183996 | JGI IMG/M metagenome (GOLD analysis project Ga0209212, IMG submission 183996) | Groundwater microbial communities from Rifle, Colorado, USA - Groundwater C2 (SPAdes) (version 2) | ecosystem: Environmental > Aquatic > Deep subsurface > Groundwater | place: Rifle, Colorado...
ACCGAGGAAGTGCCTCGGCTATAAAACGCCATTGGAGGTCGCGGCCTCAAGCGTTGCACTTCGAGATTGAACTCGCGTTTTTAAAACCGGGACTTCCAGTCTTTTTTAGTGCCTTTGTGGCTTTGTGTAAGATAGGCCTGAACAGTTACAAAAAATTCTTCTACGGCAGACGCGGACTGTTACACCCGGACGGAATAAGGCCGCCCGCTGCTTTGATCATCAAAAACGATTGATGCGCCTCGCTCCTACTTCGTCTCCTCGGCGACCTCGCGGAAGAGCTGCATCAGGTCAATCTGCTGCAGCGTGGCCATAAAGCTCGTGATGCCTGCCGGTGGTTCAACGATGCGAACCTCAAAGTTCACCATCCCCTGCGGAGCAAGTCCTGCCCCCTGGGCGCCTGTCATTTTGTTCTTCAGGTCCTGAACGTTCTCTCCCCGCTTTGCCAGGATGTCCAGGTCCCTTTTGCTGAACATCTGCATGCCGTTCAGCATCCGCGCTTTGGCAAGCACGCTGCCCCGTGCGTCATACACATCAGCAACGAGATACCAGGCAGCCTTCTCAACACCTGTTGTGTTCTGTACCACGCCGGTGATCACCAGATCACCCTGCCTGTTTGGGTCGATGTACCCCGACTGGTTTATCACCTGCAGGCCTTCAGGAGACGCGAGCTGCCGCAGTGCGCTTACCGCCCCGTCCTTTGCCGTGCTCATCTCCGATGAGGACATGACCTCGCCGTATACGGCAGCGCCCACGATGGAAAGCGAGAGAACCACTCCGAGCACCTGCACAACCGAGAGACGGGATGAGAACGATTCCCGCCGGGGCGACATCATGACGCGCCTGATGATCACCACGGCAATGCCTACGAGAAGCGCCTGCACCGACCACTTGGCGGCGAGGACCATGATGATCGGAACGCTGACCATCGCATCGGACCCGAAGGAAACAGCAAACCCCTGGGCAGCGCCCAGAATGCCGCCGAAGAGGGCGCTGATCACCACGCCGAGGAAGGAAAACATCTTGACGCGAACAGCCGACTGCAGTATGGCCAGCACCATGCCGACCACTATCGCCAGTCCAGTTATGTTCGCCACAGCCATCGCACTAGTATAAAAGATCGGCTGGTCGGCGCTCGGGCCGGACAGGAACTGCGACAGCACGCCGATGCCCAGGACCATGACGGCAACTATGGGGAGAGCACATCCGATACCTGCCACCACGCCAGCCGAAGCCCCTGAAACGAGGGGGTTCACTGTATCCTGCATTTCCGCACTGGCAGCCGGCGTCGCTTCGGGTTCTGCTGCAGCCAAAAAAGCTGCGCGGCCCCGTTCTCGCGAGAGCGGCAGTCCCGGAGCTTCAGCCTCTGCTGCTGCCTGTTCGTCCGGTGCGCCGAGATCGAATCCCTGTTCGCCCGTTTCATATCCCGTCAGTTCGATACCGGGACCGCCCTGTTGTTCTTCCGATGAGACCGCGCCCAGGGGCTCCTGACCAGCGGTCTCGTCACCACCACCCAGATCATAGCTTGTCGGTTCGATTGTAAAGACCCGGCCGCCGGCCTCTTCTTCCTGTTCACCAGGAGCCGGCTCCGACCCCAGGGACATGCCTCCCAGATCTATGCCCTGATCTCCTGCCGGCTGATCCGGCATTTTGAACTCGGTCCCGCTCAGATCGATCTTTGGCCCGCCTGCGGGCTGCTCAGGCGCTCCAAACTCGGTCCCGCTCAGATCGATCCGTGGTCCCTTTGCAGGCTGCTGAGGCGCTCCAAAAGCTGCGGGACCTGGTGACTGTTCCGGCTGCTGCGTTCCAAGATCCATACCGCCAAAATCTAATCCTGCAGGACCAGGCGCCAACTGATCCTCCTGCTGCATTTGTTCTTCGAGAGAAGGCCGAGGCGTCTGCCGGGGTGGTTCTGGAGCGGGAGGTGGAGGAGGTGGCGGCACTGCATGCGACTGCTTGTACTCTTCGAAGTTCTCGCGGGTGATCTTGACGATCTCGCTGCAGCTTGTACATTTGAACTGCACGCCGGCCTCCCCGATCTTCTCATCGGGAACGCGGAAGAGCTTGTTACAGTTCCAACACCGGACATCCATAGAATACCGCCTCCTGTCCAACCTGGTTCATGCAGGACCTATCCGGTCCAACTTCAGGGCAGCAAAAACCCCGGGTTCATGTCATCTGTACGATCGGCCCTGCGACAGTGTTCCCGGGGTGTCCCTGATTTTTTACTATTTTAGTATATTTTTGGGAAATTTTCTACCCCTCATTATCATTTTCTCTTACCGGCGTTTCGTCAGGGATGTCCTTCTTCTCTCCCGCGATCCGGTACTCCTCAGTGGCCCACTTTCCCAGATCAAGGATGCGGCACCGGTCGGAGCAGAAAGGACGGAAAGGGTTCTCCGACCAAGTCGACGCTTTTTTACAAATAGGGCATTTCAGCTTCTGCTCCTTCATTCCTCGCTCCCTACTCTCATTTCAACACATACCCTACGGGCACCTCGATCCAGCCCTTAACCGGCGGCATAGGACCGGCCCGATAGACCGTGCGCACCGTGGCTTCGTCCAGGATTTCGTGGCCAGAAGTCTTGACCACCTCAACGCCGTCGACCGATCCAGACGGCGAAATCCGGAACCGCACATGCACAATGCCCTCGATGCCCCGCTCCCGCGCGAAGCGTGGATAGCGTTTGGCCCGTTCGATCGCTTCGCGGATCATGCGCTGCGCCTCAGGTTCCGGAAGGCCCGGCCGCCCCATCAACTCCGTATGCACGTAGGCGCTTCCTGATGAGTCACGGTTCCCGTCTTTATCCTCGTTGATGACCTTCTGCTCCTGCTTTTGCACATCAATGGATGCGTCCGATGCATGTACCTCAGCTGCCTGCGCCCGAGGGGGGACCGATTCATTCAGCGCAGAAACAGCATGGCTTCGCTCCGCTTCTCCCCGCCCACCCTTCTCTGTAAGCGTGACGGTGATGACATCGCGCCCCTGGCCGAGCAGGCCCTCGCCGTACTGCGCAAAGGCGAGCGCCGATCCGAACAGCAGCGCGTGGATGGCAAAGGATATGTACAGCGAACGAGGGAAATTCATAGTCACCTTCAGAACTGCACTGATACGCCGCCGTATATCTCACGCGGAGGCATGGGGTAATCACCGGAATGGTTATCAGTAAAGAAGTCATATGTCCTGACAACGGAATATTTTCGGTCGAAGATGTTATTCAAACCGACGAAGATTTCCCCCCGCAGGCCCTGACGAAATTCTACAATTTGGGTGATCTTAGCGTTCAGCACCCCATATTGCCACGCATCTTCCGTTGGCCTTTCATAATTTTTAACGTGCTTCCCCTCAAGGTACACTATGGTCTTCGCCGGAAAAGACAAACTCACCGAAGCCTTGAGCTGCTCTTCAGGGATAGTATATATTTTTTCTCCTGCAAGCTCGTCTATGGGGTTCGTATAGGTATAGTTTGCTGCTAAGGTCAGCCCTGCCACGGGCGTGACCGAAGCCTCACCCTCAAAACCTTTGATCTCAGCCCGGCCAATGTTCATCGGCGTATACTGCCAGGGAGCGTATTGTTCCCACTGGATCAAGTTCTTGATCCTGCGATGGAATGCCGTGAGCTTGATTGAAGCCTTATCACCAAACGGCTGTTCAATGCCGCCGTCATATTCCTTCGATATCTCGGGTAGCAGGTCGGGATTTCCGATGTTGCCCCAGGGATCGGACCAATAGAGATCGTTGAAGGTCGGCGCGCGAAAGGCCTTTCCCGCTGAGACACGAAGGACCGTCCCCGTTTTTGCGATAAGATAGCGTAAACTCCCACGCGGGCTGAACTTCGTGCCATAGACCGAGTGGTCGTCGAACCTGCCTCCCAGGACAAGAATAAGCTGCTCATCTATGCTGATCTCGTCCTGCAGATAGCCTGCCCCGAGCCTCGTCTCATGATCTCCGGAATCAACGCTCTTCACCCGGTCCGCCCTGGCTTCCGCGCCTAAGGTTATCACGTTCCAGGACGCGGCGAGCCAGTTGAATTGCGCGTCAACAAGGCCGGTCTTGCTTTCGTGCCTGCTCGGCGCGGTGGCAAGGTCTCTTCGGAACTCAAGCGTGTTCGCGTTATAGGAAGCGTTGAGCTTCGCGTCCAGGCCGGGGGAGAACCGCGCGTGGTAGCCAAGTCCAGTGATCAGATCCCTTGTCCATTGCCGCGACTCCGGAGTAAGAAAGTCGGTCGAACCCGGCAATCCTATCTCCTTGCTTATATAGTTCGATGTCATAACGACCCCGGAATCGGTCGAGAAGTCATATCCGATCCGCGCGCCCAGGGTCTGCCGGTCCATATCACTGTTTATCCGGTAACCGTCCGACAGTTCGCGCTCGCGGGTGACTGAGTAGTGCAGATCGCCAGTCTTTCCTGAAAAGCCGGCGGAATCGGCCCCATAGCCATGGGGCCCTGCCGAAATTCCGATTCTCGCCTCATCACGGTCCGGCTTTTTCGTGATGATGTTCACAACGCCACCCATTGCATCGGCGCCGTACAACGCCGATGAAGGGCCGCGAAGGATTTCAATCCTCTCGATCTCATCCAGCGAAACTGGCACGTCAGTCAAATTGAAGCCGCCGTCGCGCGGCGAGTTCAGCCGTATTCCGTTCAGGAGCACGAGGACCTGGGAGTAAAATGAGCCGCGGATGCCTGGATTCGACGTGGATCCCGGAGTGCCGTACTCACGTATGCTCACACCGACAGTCTTGTTAACCGCGTCGCCAATCGTCGTTGCCCCGGACTTTTTGATCTCCTCCCCGGTGATCACTGTGACCGATTGGGTCACATCTTTCGGGTCCCTCTCTGTCTTTGTCGCCGTCACTACCACAGGGCTCAGCTTCACCCCTCCTTCATCTGCGCGCACTGATTGACCGGCAGCGGTGATCAATGCTGCCGCTGCAAAGAAAACAATTGTCCTTATCATTCTATCTTACTTCCTTTCATCGAAGTTGGGGGAATGAGAGGTCTCCTGGCTCAGGACATCCTACTCACCGGCCTTCCCAGGTTGACAGTGTAAACGGCTTAAACCGTTTCAACCGTTTAAACAGTTATCCCAGTGGCAAAACAGGCTTTCGTTTCCATCACAGTTGCGCGACAGCAGGGGATTTTCACCCCTTTCCGCTTCACCATTCCCGTGAAATGATTACTGTATTGAACTTCAAACATTCCCTGGCGCGGGAATCACGACCGTCTTACGAAATGTCCAGCATCACCTCCCCCTGCTTTGCGTCCACCGAGACCGCATAGTCTCCGATGTTCAGGAGCCAATGGCCGTCCCTTTGAACTGCTTTGCTTCCGGCTATCTCTATCTTTCCGGTGAACAGAGGTCCAGCAACGACGAAGGTATGGTACTCACCGTTCTCGCCGCAGGGATCGAGCCCATGCGTGTGAAGATATTCAAGAAAGCTCCTGTCGAGCCGTCTCCCGATCCATTCCCTGTTGATGTCCTGTTCCCTGCCGCTCACCACGACAGCATCGAAACCCTGGCCAAGGAAATCATGCGCGATGCGCTCCGTGCGCATGCCCCAGAGCGGAAGGACCGCCTCGATGCCGAGCTCTCCGCACACCCGCTCGATCCATTCCCGGTGCGGCTCGAGATAGATGTCGCCGAAGACCATTCCATGAATAGTATCGGATTTCTTGAGTTCGCTCACCGTGTCCTTGAATTCACGCTCGAAATCCTTGTTTGCAACCTTCCGGTTGATGAGGGGGATACCCGCCATCTCTGCCTGGCATGCGATCAGCTCGGGACCTACTCCATGCAGATTGAAGGGCCTGTCGAAGTGAACGAGCCGAGAAATCTTCATTCCCTGCTTCCGCGCCTGATGGCAGGCAAAGCAACTATCCTTTCCGCCGCTCCAGGAAACCAGATAACTCCCTGTCCCGCTCATGGGCTGACCAACTCCTCTATAAACTTCATATCGAGGTTCTCTCGAAGGATATCGGCCCATCGGTCTAAAGACTCGTCCCGTGCCTTGGAATAGTTCATTCGCTCGTCAAGAGGCTGCAGCCCGCGCCGCTGACGGAGAGAATTGATCACCTCCCTCCGAAAGCCATCATTATCAAAGATCCCGTGGAGGTACGTTCCCCAGACGCTGCCTTTGGATGAACCATCCAGAATCAGTGCGGAATGCGGAGTGCGGAATGCGGAATTAAGGGAAGTCCTTTTCAGTGAGAACAAATTGACCTCTCCCGTTGTCCTGCCCATATGGATCTCATAGCCTTCTAACGCAGTCTCATCGCTTTTAACACTAAGCCCTATGCTCTCTGCCCTATGCTGGGCCTGCGCTTTTACCTGGCACGTGGTCTTGACCCTGTCAAAGACCGTTTCCACATCGAGGAGGCCCATTCCATTGGTTTCCTGATGAGGACTCTCGACCCGCTCCGGGTCGAAGAGCTTCTTCCCGAGCATCTGGTACCCGCCGCAGATCCCTGCGATGGGGATGCCCTTGTCCGCAGCGCGTTTGATGCTCGCCTCAATGCCGCTCTCGCGAAGATAGAGCAGGTCCAGGACCGTGTTCTTCGATCCGGGGATGATCACCATGTCCGCGTTCTCGATGTCGCTGCTCCGAAGAGAATAGACGATATCAACATCCTGCTCGTACAGGAAGGGATCGAAGTCCGTGAAGTTCGATATATAACGAAGCCGAAGCACCACGATCCGTACAGGACGCGCCGCGTTCAGGTACTGCAGCCGGTCCTGGGGTATGCCGTCCTCTTCATGAAGACCCATGTCCCCCAGGTAGGGGATCACGCCGAGCACCGGCCGTCCCGTCTTTTCAGAAATCATCCGGAGGCCTGGTTCCAGGATCGCAAGGTCGCCCCGGAACTTATTGATGATGAAGGCCTTGATCAGCGCGGCATCGCCATCCAGCAGCGCGATGGTGCCGTAGAGCGAGGCGAATACGCCGCCCTTGTCGATGTCGCCCACCAGCAGGACCGGTGCATTGGCATGTCTGGCCATGCGCATGTTCACCACTTCGGCGTCCGAAAGGTTGATCTCCGCCGGACTGCCCGCGCCTTCCATGATGATGAGATCGTGCTGTTTTGAAAGACGTTCATAGCCGGCGGTGACCGCAGCCCATGCCTCGTTCTTGAAGGAATAATACTCCTGCGCCTGCATGGACCCATGAACCCTGCCGTTCAGGATCACCTGGCACCCTGCCTCGCCTGTTGCCTTTAACAGGATGGGATTCATGTCCACCGATGGTTCGACCCGCGCCGCCTCTGCCTGGAAAGCCTGGGCCCTGCCGATCTCGCCGCCTTCCCGGGTTATGAAGGAATTCAAAGCCATGTTCTGGGCCTTGAAGGGCGCCACGTTCACGCCCTTGTCACGGAATATACGGCACAGTCCTGCGACGAACAGGCTCTTGCCCACGCCCGAACCTGTTCCCTGGATCATGAGTGCCTTGGCCATTGCTGCTCCTTCTCGATCTTTGCTCGATTGCTCCATCGGAATACCATGCCCTGGCCATGGCTCAGAGGATCGTCCCGTGACTGATATACAGCGCTCCGTTCGCCGAACGCTCCACGTCGACGGCCACGTCAAAGGCCTCTTTGAGCAGCGGCCCCGTGAGCACCCCTTCCGGGCTTCCGCTGCCGAGTACGCTGCCGTCATTGATCAGCATGACCTTCTCGAACTGGAACGCAATATTGATGTCATGCAGCGCCATGATAACCGAGATGCCCTTCTGCTTCTGGAGCCCCCGCAGCAGGCGCAGGAACTCGATCTGATACTTGATGTCCAGGTTCGCCAGCGGCTCGTCAAGGAGCAGCACCCCCGCGCCCTGGATCAGCGTCATGGCGATGAACACCCGTCTCCGTTCACCGCCGCTCAGGTTCGTTACGTACGTCCCTGCCTTGTCCTCCAGCCCCACCATGGCAATCGCTTCGTCAACGGTCATATGCGGGGGGATATCATAGGGATAGAGCCCCATGCCCACGATCTCCCTGACCGTAAACGGAACGTTCACATCCAGATGCTGCGGGAAATAGCACAGCAGCTTTGCCCGGTCCTTGTTGCGATAGGTGTGCAGCGGCTTATCCCAGAGCCGAACCTGGCCCTTTGACGGCTTCAGCATGCCTGCGGCAAGCTTCAGGATCGTAGATTTTCCCGAACCGTTCGCGCCCAGGAGGCCGATGAACTCTCCGTTAGCCACGGAGAAGGAAAGGTCCTGAACGATCATCCCTTCTCCGGGGTAGCGAAAGGAAGCACCGCGAAGTTCGAGTATCGGTCCGCTATATGCTGAGGACATCCTTCCTCCTGAGGAGATAGAGAAAATAGGGCGCACCGATGATCGCCGTCACCGTGCCTGAAGGCAGTTCCAGGGGCGGCATGATGGACCTCCCGATCAGATCAGCCAGGCAGAGGAACGCCCCTCCCGCAACTGCCGAGGCCGGGATCAGCACCCTGCTGTCCGCCCCGAGCAGGAACCGGACGATATGCGGCATGAGCAGGCCGATGAACCCGATGGTGCCGCCGAGCGCAACGGACGCCGCGGTCATGAGCGCGATCGCACCGAACATCATGAGCCGCTCCCGCTGGACTGCGAACCCGAGGCTGTGGGCGAATTCGTCGCCAAGGATCAGCGCGTTCAGCGCCCTGGACCGAGCAAACGCCACGCCCAGGCCGATCACCATGAACAGCGAGGCTGACGGGATCAGCGTCCAGTCCGCCATCGAGAGGTCCCCGAACATCCAGAGGATCGCCCTGCGCAGGCCTTCATCGCTCGACACGCTCAGGAGCAGCATCAGGACCGCGCTGAACAGGAAGTTCAGGCCAATCCCGGCCAGCAGCAGCCGTTCAGGCCATAATCCCCCGCGCTTCCAGCCAAAGGCGCCTACGAGGAGGCTGACCAGCGCAGCCCCGATGAAGGCCGTCAAGGGGATGCTCACGCTCCCGAAGGCATAGAATCCTGTCAGCAGGCCGAGAGCGGCGGCAAGGGATGCGCCGCTCGAGATACCCAGGATGTACGGGTCAGCCAGGGGGTTCCTGAGCACGCCCTGCAGCACCGCGCCGGAAGCGCCCAGGGCCATGCCGATCAACATGGCCACGACCACGCGCGGCAGGCGGATGGAAAGGAGGATCTCACGCTCCGTCGTGCTCATACCGAAGGGATTGATCATGCGCGGACCTGCAAAAAGGGCCAGCAGAAACAGCAGAACTGCGACCGCGATGAATATGCCCATCCTTACTGTACGCATGCAGCCAACTCCTCGATCCCTGATACGACCCGGGGTCCCAGCCGGTACAGGCTGTCGCTGATATAAAAGATCGATCCCGTGCGCATTGCCGGGACCGACGACAACCGCTTCAATATCCCTTGTGACACGGCCTGCATGTCCATGCCCGATGCCTTTCCGACGAAGATCACGTCGGGCGCCTGACGGATGACCTCTTCAAGGGAGTATTTCGGATATTGTGTTTTTGAACCAGCCGCGATGTTCTCATGGCCGAGCAGTTGAACAGCATCGTCCATGATCGTGCCCGGTCCTGCGACGATCAGTGGCTCAGGCCAGATCATCAAGAGCACTTTCTTGCGGGCCTGCGCCTTGCCTGGGCGCTCAGCATGCTTTTTCTTGAAGCGCTCGATGCTGTCCCGCAGCTCACGCGCCATTCGGTCCGATCGTTCCGTTGCTCCGACAGCTCTCCCCAGATCGCGTATCCCTTCCGGAAGTTCCGCAAGCGTCCGTGCTTTCCAGACGTAGGTCCTGATCCCCATTGACCGCAGGCGTTCCTCAACCTCTTTTGGATTGCCGTCCATGGTCATGACTACCAGGTCCGGCTTCAGGGTGACGATCGCCTCCAGGGAAGGATTGGACATGCCGCCGATCTTGGGCTTTGCGCGCGCCGCCACAGGCTGGTCGCAGAAGCTCGTCACCCCAACGATCCGGTCTCCCAGGCCCAGGGCAAAAAGCGTCTCCGTGGTGCTCGGCGCCAGCGAGATGATCCGTTGGGCCGAGGTCGCTGGTTCCGCAGCATGGCCATGACCGCTTATTGCCAATACAATGATGCTTATGGGGAAAAAGGCTCTGATCAATTGTTATTCCTTCTTACTTTCCTAACTTCCTAGCTTCCCATCTTCTCGCCCTACTCCGCGCCCCTTCGCGGCCAAGTAGATTCGCCTTTTTCCTGGCTGTTCCTTATCCCTCTCCTCGCATGGATCTGCGTTGATCAGCGTCAATCTGCGGCAAATCTCGCGATCCCGCGTCTCGTTTCCGCTCGCTTTACGGTCCATAGAAACAAAAATCCCCGGCCTTCTCAGAAGACCGGGGATTAATAGATGCATATTAACCCACACAGAGCCTTATCACCGAAGACCGTGCGAGAAGCATCCAGACAGGTCTTCTGGCTCTCCCTCCCCTGCCTGCCTTCCCATCCCATGATGCAGGACAGTGGCTTTACTGACAGAGGTCGTATCCCGTTTGAAACGGGACAGGGATCACAGCGGCGGGTCCGCTCCCGATTCACACGGGATTCCCTTCGCCTGGATGCGTTTTTTTCTCTATATGTGCGGCTTTTATAGCATACCGCCTTCAGAAAGTCAAAATAATTTTATGCAACACACAACTGCCCGTTCGCGGGCTATCGGGTAAAGTGGCACAAATTTCAGGGAACAGGTCCCCGCTGTTACCTTCCCGGCACTATGCTCTCCCATTAAACCCGATTTCCTGCAATTACAGCAACTTGTTAACATACTTGACAACAGCTTTTTCAAATGATAAATTACCAGGCTCGCTAGACCCGCATTTCACATCTCTTCTACTCCTTTGCTCAGAGCAAACCTATAGGAACCGGGGGGCGCAGAGCTACGAAGCTAATTGAGAACAGTAACCATCACAACGGTCTTGCTGTTTTATATGCTGGTCGAGCCGCCAAAGAATAGTACTCTTCTGGCGGCTTTTTTTTAATCCGAGTCGCGCTGGGACCCGCGCTCGTACGCTTTTTACGTTCAGTATGCAACTAGCCCGTTATCAGGAGGCAGCCATGTTCATCCTTTTACGAGGGTTCATTCTTTCCATTGCGATCGTGATGCTCAGTTTCCCTGTCTCTGCGGAGGAGGTCTCCAAGGGACAGATCAAGAGCCTGGATGAACAGGTCCAGGAGATCAAGGCTGAAACGCTCAATCTCGGGGTGCAAATGCGTTTGCTCGAAGAGAAGCTGCTGTATCCATCCAGTACACAGGTTGCGGTCTATGTGTCGTTGGACAACGTGGAGAAATTTCGCCTTGATTCAATCGAGATCCAGCTGGACGGCAAGATGGTCGCACAGCACCTCTATACGTTACGGGAGCTCGAGGCGCTGCAGAAGGGTGGCATGCAGCGTATCTATGTCGGCAACATTAGTTCCGGCGAGCACGGCTTGCAGGTGCTTATGACAGGCAGGGCCAAGGGCAGCTCCGGTGTCCGCAGGACGGAAAAATTCAAGTTCCGCAAGGATGAGGGGCCCAAGATTCTGGAAGTTCGTCTCGTGGATTCAGACGATCACATGATCACACTCAGGGATTGATTATTCATGGCAAGATTTTTTGTATTGCTGGCTTCACTGCTGTTCGCAGCGCCTGCACTCGCTGCCGGCATTGCCAACGTAAAAGGCAGACAGTACCTCTCTGATTACGGCGACATCCTGTATTACGCTCATCAGGGCGAGTGGTTCGATGCCATCGTCCTGTTCGATGCCCACCAGGAGCGATCCCGCGGGTCCGATGGATCAACGACCGAAGCGTTTTCCAGCCAGCCCGGCCATATGGCGGGCGGCTTCGAGCTGAAATACCGGATGCATCAACGCGCCGAGCGCGCCATGAAGGCGGTGATCGATGTCACTGCCGAGGACGACCTGCGCAACGAGGCCCTGTTCCGCCTGGCCCGGATGAACTTCCAGAACGACCGGCCGGAAGAAGCATTGCATGCTGTCGAGCGCATCCGCGGCAACCTTCCCGCAGCGATCCGTTCCGAGCTGGCTTTTCTGCGCGCGAATATCGCTCTGACCGTCGGTCGCAATGCCGAGGCCGTCGCCATTCTGAAAGACCTGCAGAGCGAGAAAGGGCTGGAAGGGTTCAGTTCGTACAATCTGGGGATCGCACTGCTCAGGGCCGGCAGCGAGCAGCCTGGCCGGAAGTATCTGGACCGTACCGGCCGGATTGAGAGCGATGATCGGGCCGTGCTGGCGATCAAAGACAAGGCGAACCTTATCCTCGGCGAAAAGCTGTTGAGCGAAGGTCATTTCAAGGCCGCCAAGGAAGTGCTCGACAGGGTGCGTCTCAGCGGTCCGTTCTCCAACCGGTCGTTGCTCAACTCGGGCTGGGCCGACGCGTCGCGGGAACGGTTCGATAATGCCCTGGTGCCGTGGAGCATTTTGGCCGGGCGCAAGGTCACGGAGTCGACGGTCCAGGAGGCCATGCTTGCCGTCCCCTATGCCTATAGCAGGCTCGGTGTGTACAGTACGGCTGCACTGAAGTATGAAGCGGCACTGAAAGCGTTCGGCGGAGAGATCGCCAGGCTCGATGCCTCTATCGTCAGTATCCGCGAAGGCAAATTCCTCAAGCGCCTGATGCAGGAGGATCTGCACCAGGATGCGGGCTGGATCGTCAGTCTGCGCGAGCTGCCGGTAACGCCCGAGACATTCTACCTGCTCGATTTGATGGCCTCCGACGACTTTCAGGAGTCACTGAAGAATTATCTCGACCTTGAGCAGCTGCTGAAAAAACTGGAGGTGTGGTCGGGGGACCTGGCCTCCTTTGGAGATATCATCCGCCTGCGCCAGGCGCATTACAAGCCGCTGCTGCCCGTGATCGATCGCGAGTTCAAGCGGCTCGACGCTCAGATGCGGCTGCGGTCGGAGCAGCGGGACCGGATCGCCCAACAGCTGGAGGCAATGCTGACAGTGACGCGCCCCGAGCTGATGATGACTGCCGATGAACGGATCATGAGCGAACAGGTGGCGCGTCTGGAGAGGATGATGACCCCCCGGAGAAAAAAGATCACGCCACGGTTGTGGCACCAGATCAGGCGGCTGCGGGGAGTGCTGGTGTGGAACATTCATGCGGAATATGACAAGCGTTTTGCCGATGCCCGCAAGCACCTTCGCGAACTGGACCATGAGCTGGACGTGCTCAACCGGCAACACAGGGCCTTTGCGCGTACCCGCCAGACCGTCACCGAGAGCTATGAGGGGTATGACGACGTGATCCGCAGCTTGCGGCAGCGGATCAATGCCGCCCAGGGAAACGTGCGGGCGTTGCTCGCACGCCAGGGGCAGGTGCTCGAAATCATGGCGGTGAACGAACTGACCAGGCGGCGTGACCGGCTCGAAGAGTTCCGGGTCAAGGCGCGCTTTGCCCTGGCGGACAGCTACGACCGCGCCGCCAAGACCGACGTCCAGGAGAAGGGCGCGCAATGAGGACGACGAATTCCGGAACTGACGAATGAATCCGGAGCAAGCGTAGCGTACGAGTGCAAAATATATTTCACATGACGGATGGAAGCTCCGTGAACCACGACGCGGGAGCTTCACGAGGGTCATCGTTCGGCCCCGGGGATAGAACTTCCCTTTCCCGCTTCGGCGGGATCGCAGGGCGGTTCGATCGTCTTCGATGGGTCGAACGATGGCTGTCGCTGCTCCTGGGCGCCTGTCAAACGACCGGCAAGGGTACGATCGCCCAGCTGCGTAACACGCGGATCGAGATCAAGGAAGAGAAGATCGAAAACGCGCCAGAGAAGGCCATGGAGAGCTACCGGCGCTTTCTGGAAGAGACACCGGATTCAGCTCTGAAGCCGGAGGCTCTTCGCCGCCTGGCAGATCTGAAGGTCGAAAGTGATTATGGCCTTCTTTCCGGAGATACCGCAGCAGAGCGGCGGAGCCCGGCTAAACCGTTGCCGGCTCCGGAACGCACGGCGCGTCCCGACGGCGCACCAACGCTCTCATCTGTTCCCGTACCCGCCAGGAACCGGGCAGGCGAATCACAGGCGGATTTCGAGAAAAGGGCGTCTCAAACGCGCCCGCCCGCCTATGCCCGCGTAGCTCAAGGACTTGTCGAAGGAGTCGATGACCTGGAGCGGGTCGGCGCCCTGGAGACAATCGAACTTTACAAGAAAGTGCTGAAGGAGTATCCGACGTACGAACGCAGCGACCAGGTGCTGTATCAGTTGGCCCGCGCCTGCGAGGAGCTGGGGCGGGTCGACGAAGCCGTGCAGGTCATGGGCCGGCTGGAGCGCGAACATCCGAACTCCCGCTATGTCGATGAAGTGCAGTTCCGGCGCGCCGAATATTTCTTCACCCGCAGGCGTTACCTGGATGCCGAAGAGGCCTACGGCAGCATCGTGACCAGGGGCGCCTCTTCTTCCTATTTTCAACTTGCCCTCTACAAGATGGGCTGGGCCTTTTACAAGCAGGAACTCTATGACAAGGCTCTGGAGCAGTTCATCGCCCTGCTGGACCACAAGGTGTCGCTGGGGTTCGACTTTGCTCAGACCGGCGACGAGGCGGAACGAAAGCGCATGGATGACACATTCCGGGTCATCAGTCTGAGCCTATCCAATCTCGCCGGCGCCTCCGTGACCGAGTACTTCTCCCGCCACGGCACGCGCAGGTACGAGGACGCCGTCTACAGCAACCTCGCGGAATTCTACTTCGAGAAAAACCGCTATAGCGACGCCGCTGCGACCTACAACGCCTTTGTCGACAGATATCCGTTCCATAACGTATCGCCGCAATTCCAGATGCGGGTGATCGAGATCCATCTTGCCGGAGGGTTCCCCAGCCTGGTCATCGACGCGAAAAGGCGATTTGCCGACACGTACGGACTCAAGGGCAAATACTGGAAATACTTCGACCCGGCCAAGCGCCCGGAAGTGCTGGCCTGGCTCAAAACGAACCTCACGGATCTGGCCAAGCATTATCATGCGCTGTATCAGAGCCCCAAGCTGATCAGGGAAAAAAAGACAAACTTCGAAGAAGCGCTGCAGTGGTACCGGGAACTCCTCACCTCCTTCCCGAAGGACCTCGACTCTCCGGCGGCCAATTATATGCTGGCGGACCTATATCTTGAGAACCAATCCTTTGATCTTGCGGCATTGGAGTACGAAAAGACCGCATATGAATACCCCTCCCACAAAAGATCCTCGGAGGCGGGCTACGCGGCAATCTACTCCTGGCGCCAGCACCTCACCGCCGCAGTGCCCGAGGCAAAAGCTCACGTGATGAAGGATGCCGTGCGCAGCTCGCTCAAGTTTGCCGGCACCTATTTTGAGCATGAGAAGGCGGCGATCGTTCTGGGGGCGGCTACGGATGATCTGTACGACATGCGGGATTACGTATCGGCCGCATCCGCGGCACGCGCGCTTGTCAATAATTTCCCCAGAGCCGACAAGGAGCTGGTGCGCCAGGCCTGGCTGGTGGTCGGCCATGCAAACTACGAGTTGCGCCGCTACCGCGAAGCTGAAAAGGCCTACGCGAGGCTGCTGGAGATGCTTCCTTCCGGGGACAAAAGCCGCGCCGCATTGACCGACAACCTTGCGTCGGCGATCTACAAGCAGGGCGAAGAGGCGACTTCCCAAGGGAGTCATATGGCAGCTGCAGGGCATTTTTTGCGGGTAGGCAGCGTGGCCCCGGCCTCCAAGATCAGGGAAAACGCGGAGTACGATGGCGGCGCCGCCCTGATTGCGGCAAAGGACTGGATGATGGCGGTAAACGTGCTGAAGCGTTTTCGGAGCCTGTTCCCCGGAAATTCGCTGCAGCCTGAGGTGACCAGGAAGATCGCCTATGCGTATCGCGAGTGGAGGGAGCTCTCCCTGGCAGCCGACGAATATGAACGCATGGAACGAGAATCCACGGATGACGCGCTCAGGCGGGAGGCCTTGCTGACGGCGGCGGAACTGCATGAGAAAGCAGGCGGCCAGGCGCGCGCGCTGGCAGCGTATCGACGATACGTGGATCTTTTCCCCCATCCCGCGGAACAGAATCTCGAGACTCGTGAAAAAATTTCGGCGCTCCTGAAAAAGGACGATCGGGACGGCTATCTGGCTGAACTCCGGCAGATCGTGGCTATTGACGCGGGCGCGGGCAGCGAGCGGACGCAGCGGACCCGCTTTATTGCCTCTCAGGCCGCGTTGGTCCTGGCCGAGCCGGCCTTCGGCCGGTTCGCCGAGGTCAAACTGGTCGAACCCTTCGAGGCCAACCTGAGCAGGAAAAGGCAACTGATGAAGATCGCTACCCAGCAGTTCACCGACCTCATCGATTATGAGGTCGGCGACGTCACTGCAGCGGCGGCCTTCTATCTGGCCGAGATCTACGCACTGTTCAGCAGGGACCTGAAGGAGTCCGAGCGTCCGACGGGACTGAGCGCATTGGAACGGGAAGAGTACGACCTGGCCATCGAGGAGCAGGCGTATCCATTCGAAGAGAAGGCCATTGCAACGCATCAGAGCAATCTCGAACTGGTCCCCCGGGGTGTGTACAACGAGTGGATCGACAAAAGCCTGCAGAAGCTGGCCGCGCTCGTTCCGGCCCGCTACGACAAGCCGGAAGAAAAGAGCCGGGTCATCGCCACCCCCGAAAGCTATGTGTACGCGATCGGCCATCCAGGGCCGCCCGTGCCGCAGTCTGCCATAGCTGCGCAGGCGCAGACCGAAGCGAACCAGGGGCCGCAGCCCGCGGCAGCCAGCGAGGCGAAACAGACTGAAGAGCCGAAACTGGGAGCGGACAGCGCGGGCGTCAAGGACACCCCTTGAAAGAACGGGGATACGATTGCTCAGAGCGATGGAACATAAATTCAGAACGAAAGGCGATCTCGCGCACCCGATTGCCCCTTTCAGGTGCAGGCTCCTCCGCGGATGCCGGGAAGCAAGGCGTTCCGCCCGGGATATATTCCTCATGAGACAACATGCTTTGCATTCTTTCTTTGCGGCTGTGCGTCTTTGCGCGAAAACCGCTATTGTCTTTGGTCTTGGATCCCTCTTTTTGCTTCTTTCCGGGTGCGCCGGCAACACATGGCCGTCCGTGGAGCGGCTCAAGGACGGCCGGCAGGGCTTCGTCATCCGGGAGAAGGCGGGCATGGATGCCGCGTCGCTCGCTGAGTTCCAGCGCGCCGTCGCTCTGCTGAACGACGGGAAGGACGGAGAGGCCATTGAACTGATGAAGCGGGTGATCGACCGGTCGCCGCGCTTCTCGGCGCCGCATATCGACATTGCGCTCGCTTACTTGCGGATCGGAGCTCCAGAGCCGGCCGAACAACACATGAAAGCCGCCCTGTCTTTGGTACCCGGTCATCCGGTCGCCGGCAATGAATACGGGCTGCTGCTGCGCAAGACCGGCAGATTCAATGAGGCGCGGGAGGTCTATGAAAAGGCGGTCGACCGCTTTCCAGACTATCTGCCCGCCCGCAAGAACCTCGGAATCCTCTGCGATCTGTACTTGAATGATCCAAAGTGCGCCCTCGAGCAGTTCGAGCGGTACAGCAGGCTGATGCCAGAGGACGAGAAGGTCAAAATATGGATCGCCGAGCTGCGCATACGGCTGGGACGTTAGAAAATTTTGCCACAGAGATCACAGAGGACACAGAGAAAGGCTAAAAAGATTACTGAATTGTTTTCGACTTCTGTTTTCTCTGTGATCTCGGTGTCCTCTGTGGCCAATATCTTTTCCGGTTTGTCCGGGTTGAAAGAAGGAGGAAACTATGTGCCGAAAATTCGTGCTTTGTCTGTGTCTGCTTCTGGCATTGCCCGGCACGACCATGGCCAGGGACAAGGGCTCACAGAACAAGGCGACGGCGGCCAAACAGCTTTCGGGCATGTCGATCGTCGGGAATGAGGAAGCCCCAAAATCACTATATATTGTGCCGTGGAAGCGGTCCGAGATCGGGGCGCAGAACAGCCTGAACCTGATGCTGACCGAAAGCGCCGTGCCCGTGGACCGGGAAGAGTTCTTACGGCAACTGGAGCTCTATGAGATCAGCACCAGGAAATGACTTTGAGTAACCACGGGTCCCGACTTCGTCGGGACACACAGATGAAAGCAGTAGCGTGATTTTTGTCTTTAACCGTGTGCGGCGCAGACGTCTGTGGTTAGAAAAATAACTTCGTTGTCTCGTGAGCCAAAAGGGAGGATCACAAGATGGAATTCTTCTACGCAATAATCCGGTTTTTCCAGATGGGCGGGTTCTTCATGTACCCTATTCTCATCGTGCTTGCGGCCGGCCTGGCAATAGCGGTCGAACGCTGGATGCACTTGAGCTTCGCCAGGAAAGCGAATAAAAAGACATGGGACGAGCTGCATCCGGTACTGGCCAAGGGGGAGTTCGACAAAGCCCGCGAGCTGGCCAACAAGGACAAGTCCACCATGGCGCAGATGCTGGTGATGGGATTGGCGCGCCAGGGGGCGGTCAGGCGGCGGGAAGATATTGAGATCGCCATGGAAGAAGGCATGATGGAGATTTCTTCCGAACTGGAAAAGCGCACACCCTACCTCGCTTTGTTCTCGAACATCGCCACCCTGCTGGGATTGCTCGGCACGATCATGGGTCTTATCCAGGCCTTCGCCGCGGTTGCCACAGCGAGCCCCGCTGAGAAGGCCGCCCTGCTCGCAGCCAGCATTGCGGAGGCCATGAACTGCACCGCCTTCGGCCTGATGACGGCGATCCCGCTGCTCCTCCTGCATGCCCGCCTCACCACGGCCACCGGCCAGCTCGAGAACAGCCTCGATATGGCATCGGTAAAGGTGCTGAATGCCATATCCAGTTACAGCAAGCACCAGATCGAGAGGGGCTGATCATGGCCCGGCGTCTTCATTACAAAAGGAGAAAACAGGAATCCATCGATACGGATATCATGCACGTCCTGAACCTGACGCCCATGATAGATGTCCTTACCGTACTGGTCATCTTCCTGCTCGTCACCGCGGTCTTTCTGAGCATCACGATCATAGAATTGAGCATCCCCACGAGCGCCGCCGTGCCTGCCGCCGGCAAAGCGGACATCGCCATCGAAGTTATCATCCGAAAAACAGGGCTGCAGATCTCCAGCGGATCGAGAGTGGCGGCGACGATACCGAAGAAGGACGGCAAATATGATATCGAAACGCTGTCCAGGCTGCTCGTTCGTTTGAAAGAACAGTACCCCGGGAAGCAGGACGCGACGGTCCTGATGGAACCGGCGATCGAATACGACCATCTGATCCAGGTCATGGATGCGGTCCGCGTTGCCGACGTGCGGTCGGAAGAAGGCCGGGAAGTTGGGAAGATGACCCTCTTTCCGAACATATCCATAGGAGACGCGCCATGAAGGACACCAGACGGATGAAGCGCATGGTGCGTGCCGGCAAGAAGCATCAGATCACCGGTCTCGGTCTGAACCTGATACCGATTTTGGATATCCTTACCGTTCTGGTCTGCTTTCTGCTCTTTCACTCGTTCAACGGCGACATGCCGGCAGCGCAGGTCAGGCTCCCCTATTCCATCGTCGAGACCAGGCCGCGGGAAACGGTGCACATTGTGGTCACCCCCGAAGTCGTGCTGGTCCAGGACGAAGCCGTGGTCAGCACCCGCAAACTGCTCGATGGCATGAGCGAGATGGTTCCGGAGGTGGCGGAACGGCTCCGGCAGCTTGAACCCCATCTTCCCCAGACGGCCGCGGAAGACAGGGAGCTCACCGTCCTTGCTGATAAAACGATCCAGTTCAAAGTGTTGAAGAAGATACTGTCTACCTGCACGGCTTCGGGATACGGAAAGATCTCCCTGGCGGTCGTTCAGAAAGCCGCAAAAAAAAGCTGATGGAGCTGACGTGAGTTCATTCTTGTTAGAGAAGGATCTGGCGCTTTTTCACGAACAGATCAAGCATGTCCGGCGGAAGCGGGACGAGCTGAAAGGCGAGCTGCGCCTTCTTGAGGCAGAGATCGAGAAGGCTTCCGCCGAGCAACAGCGGTTCGACGCGGTGCGGGCCGTCTGCGATGCGCTCGATACGCTGGCCGAGAGAAACTCAAATGAGCTCTTCTGGGAAGGAGCCGAGGAGGTCCGGCAGGCCGCGGGACTCGTGGAACGGGCCAGGGACCGGATCGCCCGCTTCGAGAAGGAGATGAACGGTCTCCTGGGAAAACAGGCCTCGCTCACGGAGCAGATCAGCCGGTGTCTCGACGAGATCCTGATCCTCGAGGACGAAGTGCGGGACGCGTACGACCGAGAAGCGCTGCGCGAGGAGGAGTTCGTCGTAGAGCGGGACATATCTCCCGTTCCTGATCGCACGGTCGACATGCCCTGGTCCAGGGAAGCAGAGAGCGAACGGCGCTTCCGCAAGGCCTTGCTTTCCGCTTTGCTGGCCGCTTTCATCCTGGGTGCGCTCATCACCCTGTTGAAGGTGCCGGCGCCCGTCCGGCAGGTCGTGGCCGTAATCCCGGAACGTCTGGTCTCGATGCTGCGAAGGGAGCCGCACAGACCCGAGCCGCCCAAGGAAGAAAAGAAGCCGGAGAACGAGCAGCAGGAAAAAGCGCCGAAAGAAGACCGGCCCGACCCAATCCCCCTGGAGACCCAGGCCGCGCGCAAAAAGGCTGAGAGCACGGGGGTTCTGGCCTACAAGAAGAGTTTTCAAACTATGATGGACGATGCTCCCGATACAAAGCTCGGCGCGCAGGCGCGCCTGAGCAACCAGCCTGCAGCAGGTCAGGCCCGTGCCGGCAGGTCGCTTGTTGCCTTGCCCTCAGGGAGCGGCGCCGGGTCCAGCGGCGGCATCAGTAATTCCGGGATCAGCCGCACGATCGACAGCGACAGCGGGAAACGTATAGCCGCTGTGAGTTTTACCAGGGTAGAGAGTAAAGTTGCGGAGCTCAAGGAAGAAGCGAGGCCGGTCAGTTCCGGATCCGGACCGGCACGAACCGACGAAGAGATCCAGATCGTCTTCGACAAATACAAGGCGACGCTCTATCGCATGTACAATACTGAATTGCGCAGGAACCCGACTCTGCGCGGCAGGATCGTCCTGCGCATCACCATCGAGACCGGCGGCGAGGTGTCCGCCTGTACGGTGCAGTCGAACGACCTGAGGTCTTCGGAACTGGTGGACCAGATCGTGGCGCGCGTCAGGAAGTTCCACTTCGGGCCGAAGGAGAATGTCTCCCGAATCACCATCCTGTACCCCATCGATTTTCTGCCTGGAGGATAGTGCCTGCGGCTCGAGAAATTCTTAAGGCGCCATCGTCACGATGGGCGTGTTCCAGCCTTTCAATTATCTTACCTTCGGGAAAATGTGCCAGGCCTGCCACTCGATCCACGGCGGGTCATCAGGCGCCCAGTATGCCCGCATGGGCGTCGGGTTCTGCATCATCTGCCATTTTGGCGGCACGGCGCTGACGAATTAGCGGGCAATCGCAGCTGTCACTTCCATAAAGATAAACAAAAGGGTTGACCAATTGGTCAACCCTTTTTCATATGTTCATTTCTGCTGGATAAAGTGATGTCTCCCGTTTTACCCTCATGTGATAAGCTTCAGTATCCCCAACAGAATTGCCGCAGGGGTAGGAGGGCAGCCAGGTATGCAGGCATCTACAGGTATGACCTTCGATACAGGCCCGATCGAGGCGTAGCTCTCACCGAACACGCCGCCGTTGCATCCACAGTCTCCAAGGGCGATCACGAGTTTCGGCGTTGGCGTGGCGTCGTAGGTCCGCCGGAGGGCGATCTCCATGTTGTGCGAGACCGGTCCCGTGACCAGCAGCAGGTCAGCGAAACGGGGCGATGCCGTGAATTGGATGCCGAAACGTTCGCAGTTGTAGAGGGGGTTGTTGATAGCGTGGATCTCGAGCTCGCAGCCGTTGCACGAACCCGCGTCCACCTGGCGAATCGCGAGGCTTCCCCGGAACCGTTGCTTGATCACCTTGGACAATTCCGCGCCGACCCTCTCGATCTCATGGTCGGCAACGGGCGCAAGCGGCTCGGTAACGATGCCGGTACGGAATATCTGTTTCAGAATACGGATCATAGTTCACCCTATAGAAAAAACAAATCTACCACGGAGTCACGGAGGGAAGCAACGCTAGTATAACCACGGATGAACACGGATAGAACAACGAAGGCGATATTCTTAAAATGATTCCTGATGTAAAATCTGTGTTCATCCGTATGCGCGAAGCGCCTGTGGTTACATCGTCCGCCTCATAAATCATGCCCCGAATACGACTGATTGAAGCTCTTGTTGCACACCGGGAAATCCGGCACGATGTTGCCATGGATGCACTGCTCGAGCCCCAGCCAGTTCAGGCTCGACGGGTCCCGGACCATGCAGCGGTTGATCTCCCCTTTCGGCCCCGACTGGACCCAGTACAGGGTCTCGCCGCGCCACCCTTCCACTGCCGCGAAGCCGGCGCGGTCTGGCCCGGGATCGCTGAGGGGATTCATGATCCCGCCCTCGGGCAGGGTGTTCAGCACCTCGCGGATGATCCGCATGGACTCCCGCACCTCCTCGACCCTGACCCAGGCCCGCGCATGGACGTCACCGGAGACAAGCACCGGCACGTTCACGCTGATCCGGTCATAGGGCGGGAAGGGCTGGTGAATGCGGCAGTCAAGGTTCAACCCGCTCGCCCGCGCCACGTATCCCACGACGCAGAGGTCCCTCGCCTGCTCGGGCTTCAGCACGCCCGTATCCCTCACCCGGTCCTCGACGGACGAGTTCTCATCGTAGATCAGCACAAGCCGTTCGAATTCCCTTGCCAGCCAGTCCAGTTCCTGGTGGATCGCCTGAATGCCCGCTGCATCGATGTTCGCGGCCACCCCGCCCGGCACGACGCGGTCCATCAGAAGCCGGTGGCCGAAAAGCTTCAGGTTCGCGCGCAGCACGATCTCCCTGAGCCGGGAGAACTGATAGAGGAGGAATGCAAAGGCCACATCGTTGCAGATGGCGCCCAGGTCGCCGAGATGATTGGCGATCCGCTCCCGCTCAAGGAACAGGGCGCGCAGCCACATGGCCCGGTCCGGGACCGGCGATCCGGTCAATGCCTCCACTGCCCTGCAGTAGGCCAGACTGTGGGCGACCGTACTGTCGCCCGACACGCGGCCTGCCAAGCGCGACGCCTCATGCCAGGAGAGCGATTCAAACCGCTTCTCGATGCCCTTGTGCACGTACCCAAGCTTTTCTTCGAGGTTGATGACATCCTCACCCATGGCCTGGAATCGGAAATGGCCCGGTTCAATGATGCCGGCGTGAACTGGCCCCACCGGGATTTCATAGATCCCCTCTCCTTTCACGCGGATCCACTGGTATTCACCGGGAACGCGGGGCAGCGGTTTCGACGCATCGAATGATTTCCTGAGCGGCCAGGCATCCGCGGGCCAGTCTTCGTGCTTGATCCACGGACGGCTGTCCGGATTGCCGATCGCCGTCACGCCCATCAGGCTTTGGATCTGGCGTTCGAACCGGAATGCGGCTGCGAATTTCTTCGTAAGGCTGGGAAATGTCGGATCATCAACAGGCGCGGACGTTCTCACGATGAGGTATTCCATTTCCTTCCGGAAACAGGCGTAGATCCCGAATCCCCTGCTAAAGGACGTCTCGTCTGTCGCCCACTCGGCTGCAAGCAGGGCATACTCATTTTTGAGCGCCTTTGTTGCTTCCGCGAACTGTTCCCGCGGTATGAAGAGCGATATCACGGAAGCGGGAGACAGGGTGTCATCGGGCTTCACATCTTTGCCCAGCGCCGCTACAACGATATCTTTCAGTCTGCTCATTTCAAAATACCCACCGCTGTCTGGAACCAGTCGGACAAAAATCTCGGCATGTACAAGCCGAGAACGAGCACCAGGACCATGTGCAGCAGCACCGGAATATGGGCCGCCTTCAGCCGCTTCTGATACTCCGGCGCCTCGCCAAAGACCATGGGCTGGACCTTCCGGAAGAGGGCCGCGAAGGTCACCCCCAGTCCCAGCAGCAGGAAGGGCGCCATGAGCGGCGCATCCTTGATGGTGGCCGTCAGGATCAAAAACTCGCTCGTAAACACGCCAAAGGGCGGCATGCCCACGATCGCCATGACCCCCAGCGTCATGCCCCAGCCGACGAGCGGATTGCCGCGAATGAGCCCCTTGATCCGGTCCATGTCCTGGCTCCGGTGCATCTGGGAAGCATGGCCCACGGTGAAGAAAATGGCGGATTTCGTCAGGCTGTGGACCAGCATGTGCAGCAACGCGCCAAAGGTGGCAACGGGGCCGCCCAGGCCGAAGGCAAAGGTCGCGATACCCATGTGTTCTATGGACGAATAGGCGAACATCCGCTTGATGTCCTTCTGGCGCAGCAGGGAGAAGGAAGCTACAAGGATCGAGACGATGCCGAAGCCCATCATGATGTTTCCCGAGTGGTGCGTACCGGTAGACCCATCCACGAGGACCTTGCACCGCACCAGCGCGTAGAGGGCGATGTTCAGCAGGAGTCCGGACAGCACAGCCGATATGGGCGTGGGGCCCTCGCTGTGGGCGTCGGGCAGCCAATTATGCATCGGCACCAGCCCGACCTTCGTACCGTATCCTACCATCAGGAACACGAAGGCCAGGGACAGGATGGTCGGTTCGAGCTGGCCGCTGACCGTGCTGAGGTTCGTCCAGAGAAGCGCCTCTCCTCCCGCTCCGAGCACCTTTTCCGCCGCGAAGTAGAGCAGCACCGTGCCGAACAGCGCCAGGGCAATGCCCACGCCGCAGAGAATGAAGTATTTCCACGCTGCTTCGATTGCCGAAGGCGTGCGGTACAGCGATACCAGCAGGACCGTGGACAGCGTTGCCAGTTCCATGGCGATCCAGAGAACTCCCACGTTGTTCGTGAGCAAACAAAGCAGCATGGCGAAGATGAACAGCTGGAACATGGCATGATAAAAGCGGATTCGTCGGTGCCCTAAAGTCCCGTGCTCCCGCTCGCGCCGCATGTACCGCCTGCTGAAGACCGCCGTGGTCACAGAAACGAACGAAGTAAGCACCGCCAGATAGACGTTGAAGGCGTCGACAAAGAAGAAGTTCCCTCCGGCCAGCATCGGCCCGTTCCGGTAGACACCAAGAGCGAGCACCACGCCCGCTGCTAAGGTCGCTGCGGACCCCAGGATGTTCACCTCGGGCGCAAGCTTCCGGTCGCCGATGAATGCGAGCGCCAGAGACGCGACGAGGGGAACTATTAAAAGTACGAGAAGAGACATTAAAACCTCATTACAGTGGAAATTGAAAATCTCAAATTGTAAATTTCAAGATGAACCGCATCCCTTTTGCAATTTCTAATTTTCAATTTACAATCGCATACGCAAGTATACGTGTCAGTCTTCTTCCTTCAATCGCGCCATCTGGTCCACGTCCAGACTGTCGAAGGTCGTGTTGATGTGAAAAAAGAAGATGCCGAATATGAAGGCAGCTATCAGGATGTCCAGGGCCACGCCCAGCTCGACCACGAGAGGCATGCCGTAGGTCGCGCTCGTGGCCGCGAAAAAGAGGCCGTTCTCCATGGCAAGGAACCCGATGATCTGCGTCACCGCATGCCGCCGGGTGATCATCATGAGCAGCCCGAGCATCACCGTGGCCAGCGCGACCGCAAGGGTCGAACGGGTCACGAGCGTTGAAAGCTCGCGGATCGGCGCGGTCAGGTGGTATGAGAATATCACGAGCGCGATGCCGATCAGCATGGTCGTCGGTACGTTCACGACCGCCTCGATCTCCTTGCGGATTTTGAGCTTCCTGATCAAAACGTGCAGGATATAGGGCAGCACCACAACCTTCAGCGTCAAGGTCAGGAGCGACGATATATAGAGATGGTGAGACTTTGCCACGAACCCGACGATGGCCGTGCTCACCGACAGGAACAGACCCTGCCAGGCGAAGAGGTGAAGGATCGCCAGCTTCTTCCTCTGCGCCAACATGGCAAAGGCCGTGAGCAGGATGAATGCGGCCAGGAGGCTGTTGATCTGTGCGGCGAGCTGAGTGCTCATATCATTCCTCTTTACGCGAACGACGTTCCAAACAACGAATCCCTCATGGCAAATACATTTCAACCATCAAAACTCAAATGCTTCGGTCATTCGAATTTACCATTTGGAAGTTATTTGAAATTTGATGCTTTCTCTTTGGAGCTTGTATTACTCCAGAATGAAAAAGGACAGCATCCCGAGCGTTGCGAACAGGAATGCGCTGCCCAGAAATTCCGTGACCCGGAATATGCGCATCTTCGCCAGTCCCGTCTCGATCAGGACAAGACCCACGGCGGCAAGCCCGAGCTTCATCACCAGGTATGCCGGCGCAGCAAGGATGCCCGCCAGGTCGTCATTGACTGCGATGCCCCAGGGAAAGAACGCGGAAATCCCGAGGACCACGAAGAGAAAAAGCTTCATCATCTTCGCCCACTCGATGAGCGCAAGATGCCTGCCCGAATACTCCAGCACCATGGCCTCGTGGATCATCGTAAGCTCAAGATGGGTGGCTGGATTGTCCACGGGCACCCTCCCGGTCTCCGCAAGCGCGATGAGGATGAACGCCAGAAGTGCGAAGGCGAGGGACGGCTGCAAAATGGAATAACCCTGGGACACGACCAGCACCATCTGGGATAGGGATGTGGACTTGCTTGCCAGGGACACGGCGAAAATCGCCATGAGCATTGCAGGCTCTGCAAGCGAGGCGATGGTCATTTCCCGGCTCGATCCCATGCCGCCAAAGGCTGTCCCAATGTCCATTCCAGCAAGCGCCGTGAAGAAGCGGGCGATAGCAAAGAGGGCCACGAGGGCGATAACGTCCGCTGTGGCGGCAAGCGGCAGGTCCGTCGAGATGATGGGAATGATGCCGCCCGCGAGCACCGTGACCCCGAACACGAGATACGGTGTGAACCGGAAGATCCATGAAGCGTTCTCGGCCAGCACGACGTCCTTCGACAGCAGCTTCCTGATGTCCCGGACGGGCTGAAACAGGCTCGGTGCCGTACGACCCTGGGACCAGCACTTCACCATCTTCACCCAGCCGGCAAAAAGCGGCGCCGCGAATAGAAGAACGGCGATTTGAACCATTTCTATGAGGAACGGATGGATCTTCAACGAAACACTCCCTTACGATAAAAGGATCAGTTCATCCCGGAGGATCATTAATCCTCGGCTAAAACAACCGCTCTCGTCATACAAACAACAGCAGGACGATGATGGTCACAAAGGAATAGATGAGATACACCTGGATACGTCCCTGCTGCAGCCGGCCGACCATGCGCGACACCCAGAAGCTCGCGTCGATCACCGGTTTATACAGCCAGCCCCAGAACCGGTCCCGCACACGCAGTTGATAGGTGAAGCTTTCGGGAAATGCCGGATGCCGCCCTGGGGGCGCCTGCTTCACTTCTTCATGCACGGCGAACAGGAATCCGAAAATCCTGCGCAGTGGCATGGAGAACGATGCGGCGGTGTACTGCATCCGGTCGGTGATCTTTTCAAAACCGCAGTCCCAGAGCGGCGCCCGGCGGATCGCGCCGGGCCGCGTGTGGAGCAGCACATAGGTAACGATCACCACGACCAGAATGCCCGCGAAGGCCACAGGCGCAGAATAGGATGCCCGTTCATGGGCGATCGGCGTGAGCCACATCCAGCCGAAACCCGAGGCCGAATGAGCGATTGTGGCGCCCGTCAGCTTTTCCGCGATGGGATCCATCCATTTGATCACGTAGGTAGGAAGCACGCCGAGCATCAGGCAGGAGATCGCGGCCATTGTCATGCCTATCCTCATGGGCCAATTAACCTCATGAACGCGGCCCTGATCGGGTCCACGACGGTGGCCCAGGAACGTGATGCCGAAGGCCTTTACGAACGCCGCGGCAGCCAGCGCGCTGCTGAGAGCGAGGAGCGCGGCCCCCAAGGGTATGAGCAATTTTAATATGGGCGTATTGAGCGACGGGGAGAGGAGGAAGGCCTGAAAGGTCAGCCACTCCGATACGAAACCATTAAACGGCGGAAGCGATGAAATGGAAATGCAGCCGATGAGGAACAGCACCGAGGTCCACGGCAGGAAGCGGATCAACCCACCGAGGTTCTCCATGTTTCGCTCATGCGTGGCATGGATCACGGCGCCTGCCCCCATGAACAGCAGCCCTTTGTACATGGCATGGTTGAGGGCATGGTAAAGCCCCGCTAACAGCGCAAGCGCTGCCAGGGGCTTCAGCTGATAGGAACTGAAGATCATGGCCAGCCCTATACTGATCAGGATGATGCCGATGTTCTTCACCGAGCTGTAGGCGAGAAGTTTCTTCAGGTCCTGCTGCATCACCGCGAAAAGGATCCCGATGACCGCCGAAAGCAGTCCGAACACCAGCACCAGCGAACCCCACCACCAGGGAAAGCTCCCGATGATGTCGAACACCACCCGAACGATCCCGTAGATCGCCGTCTTGAGCATCACACCGCTCATGAGCGCCGATACGTTCGACGGAGCAACGGGGTGAGCTTCAGGCAGCCACGCATGAAGGGGGATCACACCCGCCTTGGCCGAGAAGCCGAAGAAGGCTAGCAGGAACGCGGCCGCGGCCCATCCGGACGGGAGCACGGTCTTACGCATGGCATCAAAAGTATATCCCTCGAACCCGCTGAATCCCGTTGCAAGACCCGCCATGATCCCAAAGGACAGCAGGATGGCTATGGCCCCCACGTGGGCCACAACGAGGTAAAGAAACGCGGCGCGACGGTTCTCAGGGCGCTCATCCTCGAAGAGGACCAGAAAATAGGTCGAAGCAGCCATGATTTCCCAGGAAACGAGGAAGAGAAAAGCGTCATCCGACAGGACGACCAGCAGCATCCCGGCGATGAAGAGCGCATAGAAAACGACAAGGCTGGTAACCGGGCGCTGCCCGAGGAAACCTTTGACGTAACCGATGGAATAGATGGAGACAAAGAACGCAAGCAGTCCTATCACGACGAGGAAGAACCCCGCCAAACTGTCGAGGCGGATATGGAAGGGAAGGTCAGGAAGTCCCAGGGGGAGAACGAGCTGATAGGTGACGCCGCCTGCGAGGGTCCAGAAACCCGCGAATGCGGCCAACAACGACGCCACAGCTGTGATTGAAAAACCAATGGCAATGAGAAGTCGCTGTTTTGCCCTGAGAAACGGTGCAGACAGCACAAGAAACAGGAGCAGCAGAAATGAGGCCGAAAGGATACTGCCGGGAGAGAAGTTCACGCTACACCCTCCCAACCTGTCTGGAACGGGTTCCGTGCTCTCGGGGTGAGGAAAATCCAGGATACGATATTCGCATCCACGAATGCCTGCGTACGGCGATGACAGCCCGGAAGATATGCTTGGAGGGAGTGACTTTCGAGATCGAACGCCTGGAAGAATGCGTTTTGATACATTGACAGAAGATGTCTCTCAGTGAATGACCTGTTACGTTCATTTTTCAAATACCGGATTATTAAAAAATACGTAAAATCAAATAGAAACAAAAAAAATTTACACTACATCGGCATTAAAAGTCAAGGACAATCTCAAACCGGGGAAGCAGCAAATCGGGGAAATCTTGCAGAGATGAAACAGATGGTGTAGAATCCTGCACGATGATCAGCAGCCTGGCCGACACTACCAGCCATTGTTTTGTATGTGACCGCTGCCATACAACGCGGAGCCTCTCTTGAACAATGAATACACGACCCGACAAGCGTTGAACCATTACAACACTCATGTGAATAAGCACCGCGACGATCTACTAAGCCTGGTCCGCATCCCAAGCATTAGCTTCCCGGGGTTTGACCCTGCTCCTGTGCGCGCCAGCGCCGGATCTGTGTCGAAGCTTCTAAAGCGATCAGGATTGACGGATGTACAATTTTTAGAACCCGAAGGAGGCCACCCCTCGGTCTTCGGACAGTGGGTCGGCGCTCCGGGCAGGCCCACGGTCCTCCTGTATGCCCACCATGACGTTCAGCCAACTGGGAGCGAAGACCTGTGGAAATCTCCGCCGTTCGAACCCTCGCTGCGGGACGGCCGCCTGTACGGCCGCGGCGTGACCGATGATAAGGGCGGCATCGTGATGTACACTGCTGCCATACGATCCTATCTTGACGGGCCAGGCGCCCTGCCTGTGAACGTGAAGGTTCTGATAGAGGGAGAGGAAGAAGTTGGGTCGTCGAACCTGCCGTCTCTGCTGACGCGCTACCGGGACCTGCTCCAGGCAGATGTGGTGGTTATCGCTGACAGCGAGAATTTCGACAGCGGATTTCCTTCATTGACGGTCTCTCTGCGAGGTATCGTAACAGTCACCGTTGAAGTAAGGTCTTTGAGCTCAAGCGTCCATTCAGGCACCTGGGGCGGGCCCCTGCCGGACCCTGTGCAGGCCCTGGCCAAAATGCTCGCCACGCTCGTTGATGACAAGGGTCAGCCTGCCATACCCGGACTGATGGATGGGGTCCGTCCGCTCACCCGCGAGGAGCAGACGGCGCTTGAAGGACTTCCCTATAACGAGTCCGTCTATCGGAGCCAGGCGAAGCTGGGTAGTGGAGCCCAGATCATCGGTGGGCCCGGTTCTGTGTATGAAAAGATGTGGTTCCGGCCATCCATCTCCGTGAACGCCATCGAGGCGAGCAGCCGAAAGCAGGCTGCCAACATCATCAATGCGACGGCCTGGGCCCGTGTGGGCATCCGCATTGTTCCGGACATGGACCCTGACGAGACGCTGCGCCTCCTGACGGAACACTTGCGGCAGCGGATACCCTGGGGAGTTGACGTGCAGATCGAACCGGAAACGCCCTCACCCTGGTGGCACGCGGAACAAACCTCGCCCGCCTTTGAAGCTGCAGCGGCAGCCCTCGAAAAAGGGTACGGCAAGGCGCCTGCAATCGTCGGAGGAGGAGGATCAATCCCCTTTGTCAGGACGATCACCGATGCGTTCGGTGGCGCGCCTGCGCTGCTCCTTGGCGTGGGGGACCCCTACTCCTCGGCCCACTCGGAGAACGAAAGCCTGCTCGTCTCTGACTGGGAAAAGGCCTGCCGGAGCGTCATATACCTTTTCGATGAGCTGGCCCTGCGGTTGACATGAGAGAAAATACGTGCTTTAATCAACGATTAGTGGAAGATGCGGGGTAAGAAGGAGCTGGGATCTCATGCCGGAAAAAAAACAGGTGCTCGTGATATGCCACAGCGCGGCAAGCCAGATGTATCTCGGCGTGGTGCTGAACAGGATATGGTATGCGCCGGTCCTGGCCAAAACAGCGCGGGAAGGCGTTGATCTCTCCCGGACTATCCCCTTTAGTCTCATTGCCTTCGACGCAGACCTGCCTGAACAGGAACTGCTTTCCTCACTCTCGATCCTGCGATCCGATGAGTCCGTCAGAAAACTACCGCTCGCCCTATTCCTTAGCAGCGGCGGGGCCGTAAGCCATGAAGCACTTCTCGCGCAAGGATGCTCGGCGGTCATGACCAAGCCGCTTGATCTTACCCTTGTGTACGGCGTCCTCTCCCGTCTGAGCGGACAGCCGCGAACCTACCCGCGGGCAGCCGCGAAATTCCGCGTCGAGATCGCGGAAGGCACCCCGGAGCCGGTACTGACCTGTGTGAACATTTCCGAAGGCGGTTTGTACCTTCGCACACACTCGCCCCTGAAGGAACAGACGATCCTGCACCTGAAGTTCTCCCTTCCTCTCGGCACGGAGATGATCGAAACAGCAGGCGAGGTTGTCCGCACGGCCCTGCTCGAAGCCCGAATGCATACCGAGCCGGGCATGGGCATTCAGTTCATTGATCTGCCGGAAACGACCCGTCAGCAGATCAAGAACTATGTGCAGTGGGAGCTGATCGGCGACCTGGAATGGGAGCCAACAGCCGAAGATTTCAGGTTGCTCAAGAAGCAGTAACCCCGCTCTGAGCGGGGCTGCTCACTGCTCAAGCATGTCCTGCTTCACCACGACCTTCGATTTCGCCCGCAAACCCTGGACATAAGCGCCCAGCGCCTCGTCCTTCCGTTCTGACATGATGGTCTGACGGAAACTGCTCCTGGTCTTTTCGAACTCACCTGCCCTACCCTTCGGATTCCTTTCGATATAGATCCGCGCGAGCTCGGCATCGGTCACGCCAACCGATTCAGCAATGATCCGTTCGAGCTTCCTTCGGAGAAGGAACTCCCTCTGGGTCATTTCGAAGGCAGACGTGGACAGGTTCATCCTGGACAGATAAAATTCGTACTGTTTATTGTCGAACTTTCCCTGCCTGCTGAAAACGGGAATATTTACTATCGAATCCTGGAGCTCCTTGTCCGTGACCCGGAGCCCCATCCGTTCCGCGCCCTTCACGAGCAGACGGTCGGCGATAAGCCCTTCCAGCGCCTGGGCTTTCAGGCCTTTTGCTATCTGGTCGTTCATCTGGTCCTTCAGAATATCCCGATACGATTCATAGACATTCCGATAAGCCCGGTTCCAGTCGTCGATCGTAATGGTCTCACCATCCACCGTCGCAACCGTCCTTCCGCCGCTGTCCGACGGCATGATACCGAAAAAGAGAAAAGCCACGGTGATCAGTCCGATGATGATCCACATGATCCACTTCATGTGTTTATGCATTGATTCCAGCATTTTCTAACCCCCTTGTAAAAAATCTTAAATCCAAATATCTATAGATCGCCGCAAAAGTATTGCAATATGAAAGCATCATGGAATGGCCGTCAATTAACCTCTTTGACATGACGGTTTATTGCATTACTTATGCTGTTCGCTATAAATCCCAAATACTATTCACATAGCAATTCCAAAACCATTCCACTATTGACAGCTGCTTATCTTATGGGCAATTATTTCAAGATTGCCATCACTCGCTCAGCATCTTTTTGAGAAGTTCATTCACCATATCAGGATTGGCTTTTCCCTTGCTGGCCTTCATCACCTGGCCGACAAAAAACCCGAGCAATTTGTCCTTCCCCGCCCGGTAGTCTGCTACCTGCCCAGGATTAGCTTTCATCACATCACCGATGATCTGTTCGATCACACCGCTGTCCGACACCTGCACCAGCCCCTGTTCCTTTACGACGGCCCCGGCGTCCTTGCCGGACCGGTACATCTCTTCAAAGACGGTCTTGGCGATCTTGGTGCTGATCACGCCGCCGTCAATCAATTTCAGCATACCGGCTATCATTGCCGGTGTGATGGCGCAAACTTCGATGTCCTTGCCGTCGGCGTTCAGGAGACGGGCCAGTTCGCCCATCATCCAGTTCGAAGCCGCCTTGGGCTGGCCCGACAACTTGGCTGCTTCCTCGAAGTAGTCGGCCAGAGCCCGCGTCTGCGTCAGCATGTCGGCATCGTGTTCCGGCAGTCCGTACTGACGTGCGAACCGTTCGCGCTTTGCGTCGGGAAGCTCAGGGATGGTTTTCCTGATCTCCTCGACCCGCTCCAGCGGGATTGCCACGGGAACGAGGTCAGGCTCGGGAAAATACCGGTAGTCGTGGGCCTCTTCCTTGCTGCGCATCGAGAAGGTGACCCCCTTTTCCGAATCGAAGAGGCGCGTTTCCTGCACTACCCTGCCGCCGCCCTCAAGGATCTGTGCCTGACGCTTGATCTCGTAGTCAATGGCCCTCTGGACGAACTTAAAGGAATTGACGTTCTTGATCTCCGCCCGCGTGCCGTACTCCTTCGATCCTGCCGGCCTGAGTGAGACGTTCGCATCACAGCGAAAGTTCCCCTTTTCCATGTCGGCGTCTGACACGCCGATGTAGCGCAGAATGGACCGGAGCTTCTTGAGATATTCCGAAGCCTCCTCGGAGGACCGTATGTCCGGCTCAGACACGATCTCCATGAGCGGTGTGCCGGCCCGGTTCAGGTCTACGAGACTGGCGCCTCCTCCGGACTGGTGCAGGTTCTTGCCTGCGTCCTCCTCAAGATGAATGCGCGTCAGCTTGATGCGCTTCACTTCCCCGTCCACGACTATCTCCACGTAGCCTTTTTCGCAGAGTGGCAGCTCGAACTGAGAGATCTGGTACCCTTTGGGAAGATCGGGATAAAAATAGTTCTTTCGAGCGAAACGGCTCGACGGATTGATCGAACCATGGGTGGCCAGCCCCGTCTTGATCGTATATTCGACAGCCGTGCGGTTCAGCACGGGCAGCACGCCCGGCATGCCGATGCAGACCGGGCAAGTCCGCGTGTTCGCCTCATCGCCGAACTTCGTCTCGCAGCCGCAAAAGATCTTGGTCTTTGTCTGGAGCTGGGCATGCACCTCAAGCCCGATAACCGGTTCGTATTTCATGATATTTACCTCACGTTCGACGTAAAACGGTTACGATGCCCGTTTCGGTTTTCGATTACGTTGTTCGTGTCTTTACGTTACCGGCTGACGCTGGACGATACGGGCTTCGTTACCGATTGACGCGAACTCACATCTTCTTTTCCAACCTTCTTACCTTCCCACCTTCAAATCTTCGGCCTCATCTTATGCCACTCCGTGGCCTGCTCATAGGCGAAAGCGGCGCGAAGGACCGTTTCTTCATCGAAGTGCCTTCCCAGGATCTGCAGTCCGATCGGAAGGCCCCCTTTCGTGAAGCCGCAGGGGATCGATATCCCCGGGATGCCCGCCAGGTTCACACTGATGGTGAAGATGTCCGAAAGGTACATCTGGAGCGGATCAGCGGATTTTTCGCCTATCTTGAAGGCCGCCGTGGGGGCAGTGGGTGTTGCGATGATATCAACGGTCTTGAAGGCTTCATCAAAGTCGCGCTTGATCAGCGTTCTGACCTGCTGGCCCTTCTTGTAATAAGCGTCGTAGTAACCGGCCGACAGGGCGTAGGTGCCGAGCATGATCCTGCGCTGCACCTCGGCTCCGAATCCCCGGCTCCGTGACTTCAGATACAGATCGAGCAGGTCCTTTGCTCCGTCAGCACGGACGCCGTATTTCACCCCGTCGTACCGCGCGAGATTGGAGCTTGCCTCGGACGTTGCGAGGATGTAGTAGGTCGCCACGGCGTATCCCGTGTGCGGCAAAGAGACCTCGACGGTCGTGGCACCGAGACGTTCCAAGGTCTTGACTGCCTCCCGGACGGAACGCTCCACCTCCGGGTCCATGCCTTCGATGAAATATTCCTTCGGGATGCCGATCTTCAGCCCTTTCACGTCGCGCTGAAGCGCTTTGGTGAAATCAGGCACGGGAATGTCGGCTGATGTTGAATCACGGCCGTCGCGCCCGGCGATGGCATTCAGGACGATGGCCGCGTCACGAACATCCTTCGTGATCGGACCGATCTGGTCGAGAGAGGACGCAAAGGCCACAAGTCCGTACCGCGACACCCGTCCATAGGTCGGTTTGAGTCCCACGACACCGCAGCAGGCTGCTGGCTGACGGATCGACCCGCCCGTGTCAGACCCCAGGGCCGCGATGCATTCACCGGCCGCTACGGCCGCGGCGGAACCTCCGCTCGAACCGCCGGGGATGCGGTCCAGGTCCCAGGGATTACGGGTCGTGAAGTAGCCGGAATTCTCCGTCGACGAACCCATGGCGAATTCGTCCATATTGGCCTTGCCGCAGAAAACGGCACCTTCGGCCCTGAGCTTCGCCACCACCGTTGCATCATAAGGCGGAACGAAATTCCCGAGGATCTTTGACGCACAGGTGGTCAGCACGCCCGTGGTGCAGAGGTTGTCCTTCAGTGCCACCGGGATGCCCTGCAGCGGCGTCCGGGGCCCCTGCTGCGCCATTGCCTTGTCAGCAGCCTCTGCCGAGCCAAGGGCCTCCTGATCCGCAACGGTAATATAGGCCTTGATCTTCCCGTCCACGGACCGGATCCTGCCAAGCACCGATTCAGTGATGGACCGGGAGGTGATCTCCTTCTTCTTCAGCTTCTCGTGAAGTTCGTGCAGCGTCTGATCAAAGAACTCCATCCCTACTCCTTTATAGTGTGACCAACGGAAACGATCTTGTTATGGTCGTCAACCAGAACTATATTGGGTTTGAAGATTTTCAGCTCCTGCTCGTTGTAGTACTCGTAGCAGAAAACAATGATCTTGTCGCCCTTGGCTCCTTTGCGCGCTGTGGGGCCGTTCAGGCACATGTCCCCGGAACCGCGCTTGCCGGGGATGAGATAGGTCTCGAAGCGCTCGCCGTTGTTCAGGTTCGATACGCGCACCTGCTCGTAGGGGAGCATATCAGCCGCCTCGAGAAGAAGCGGATCGATGGTGAGGCTTCCCTCGTATTCAAGGTCTGCATCCGTTACGGTCGCACGGTGGATCTTTGATCGCAGCATTAATCGGTACATGATTATTACCCTTCTCCCTGGAACGAAGCGACCATGTCGCTGTCCTCATTTTTGGACCGAGGCGACCGCGTCGCCGTTCATTTTTTTGGACGACCCATACTCCCAAATTCAAACTGTCAGAATTCACGCCGACACGGTCGGCTTGCTCCATACCTATTCTATGATCTTCGGCACCCGGTAATGGCCGGCAGCCTTGTCAGGCGCATTTGCCAGCGCCGCCTCCTGGGTCAGGCACGCGACAGGTTCGTCGTCACGCATGACGTTCCTGATATCGAGTACATGGGATGTGGGGGCCACGCCTGTTGTATCCAGACCATTCAACGTCTCCATAAAGGTCAGGATCTTCGAGAGCTGATCGGTCAGACGCTCCTGTTCCTGCTCGGGGAACTCCAGCCGCGCAAGCCGCGCCACGTGCTCCACTTCCTGCTTCGTGATCTTCATGATAACACCTCAACGGGCAATAGCACGGATATACACGGAAAGGTCGGATAACGATTTAAACCGCGTTGCAAAGGACTGATCCGATTTTTCAGATTTTATCCGTGTCCAGAATATTCTCACTACTTCAAATCATTTCCAGGTTCGCATACTTCACCGACAGCGTCTTCACGCCATGGCCGGGAAAGCTGACGCTGATCTTCAGGTCATCCCCTGCCCCTTCGGACCGCTGCACCGTGCCGATGCCGAACTTCGTGTGGCGCACCACCGCTCCCTTGTAATAGGGATGCTTTCCCCGAGGCTGCGGCGCAGGACTGCCTGCTGCATCATCCTTAGCAGCGCGCACGTGCACGGACGTTCTGCGATCACTACGAAGAGTTTCATAGGCCTTCGCGTCCTGCCGCGAATATCCTCCTGAAAATCCGGCCAAGGCGCCGCTCCCGCTCGTGTGCTCGATCAGTTCCGCAGGTATCTCGTCGACGAAGCGCGATACGAGATTCGACTGCGGATAGCCGTAAAGGCGACGCTCCGAGGCGTGGGTCAGGAAGAGCTGCTCCTTGGCCCGCGTCATGCCCACATAGCACAGCCTGCGTTCTTCCTCGAGCTCTTCTTCGCTCTCCGCCGAGCGGGAATGGGGGAAGAGACCTTCTTCCATGCCCGTGATAAAGACAACGGGAAACTCAAGGCCCTTGGCGTTATGGAGGGTCATGAGCGTCACGCTGCGATGTGCGTCCTGCTTCCGGCCATCAGCTGCGGACTGCTGTTCCATGTCGGTGATGAGCGCAACCTGGTCAAGGAACGCGGTGAGCGAGGCGTCCCTGTTCTGCTCCTGAAAGTCCTCGGTGGCGGTCAGCAGCTCCTTCAGGTTCTCCATCCTGATCCGAGATTCAATGCTCCGCTCTTCATCCAGGGCTTTGAGGTATCCTGATTCGTCGATCACCTGCTGAACCAGGTCCGTTAGGGCGAGGGACCCGGCCGCTGTCCGCAGCCGCTCCATGAAACCGGAGAATGCGGCCAGTTTCTTCTTCGTCCCCGCCGCGATGTCCGCTGTCTGCGCATTGACAACGGCGTGATACAGGTTCACGCCTCCCTGGTCAGCGAGACGTTCAAGCTTCTCGATGGTGGTCTCTCCGATGCCGCGGCTTGGCACATTGATGATCCTGCGGAGACCAACGCTGTCGGCAGGATTGTGCAAAACGCGCAGATAGGCGATGATGTCCTTGATCTCCTTGCGGTCGTAGAACCGGAGCCCGCCGAAGATCCGGTAGGCTATCCCCCTGTTGCGGAGCGAGTCCTCCAGTGCGCGGGACTGGGCGTTCGTACGATAGAGCACCGCGATATCGCCGGCTTGCCGGCCGTCATCAATGAGCTGCTCGACGGTGCGGCAAATATAGCGCGCTTCGTCCTTCTCGTCCACAGCGGTATAGCGATGAATCTTCTTTCCACCGCTCTTGCTCGTCCAGAGCGTCTTGCCCTTCCTGCCGATATTTCGCGAGACCACAGCTCCGGCCGCTCCGAGGATGTTCTCCGTCGATCGGTAGTTCTGCTCCAATTTGATGATCTTCGTCTCGGGATAATCCCGCTCAAAGTTCAGGATGTTTGAAATATCGGCGCCCCGGAACTTGTAGATGCTCTGGTCATCGTCTCCGACGACGCACAGATTATGCCGCTGCCCCGTGAGCAGCCGCACCAGACGGTACTGGGCGTGGTTCGTGTCCTGATACTCATCGATCAGTATGTGATGAAAGAGCTCCTGGTAATGGGCCAGCACGTCCTGATGCCGCTCGAGAAGCCGCACGGTCAACATCAGCAGATCGTCGAAATCCAGCCCACCGGCCTCCTGCAGGCGCTGCTGGTACAGGTCGTAGACACGGGCTGTTGCCTCGTCGAAACCGAATCCCGCGCTCTTTGCCCCGAACTGTTCACTGTCCGTCAGGTTGTTCTTAAGGCTGCTGATCCGCGTCGTTATGGCCCGGGGCTGATAGCGCTCCGCGTCGATCCCCAGGTCCTTCATGCAGGTCTTGATAAGCGAGGAACGGTCGGTCTCGTCGTAGATCACGAACTGTTTTTTGTACCCCAGCCGGTCGATGAACTGCCGCAGGATCCTGACGCTGGATGAATGGAACGTGCTGATCCAGAGGCCCGAGAGGGACATCTGCAGCAGCCGCTCCACCCGCTCACGCATCTCATTCGCCGCTTTGTTCGTGAACGTCACGGCCAGGATGTTTCCCGGCCGCACGCCCCGTTCGCGGATCAGATGGGCGATGCGGTGCGTGATGGCGCGGGTCTTGCCGCTCCCCGCGCCGGCAAGGATCAACAGCGGCCCCTCGCCGTGCAGGACAGCCTCCCGCTGGGGAGGGTTGAGATCTTCGAGATAATCCATAGGGTTTAGTTCGGATTGCGGCGTGTGGAATGCGGAATAAAAAACGAACAGGCCAAAAAATACAAACTCCGCACTCGTCACTCCGCACTCAGCACTCGTCTCACTCCACCGTCACGCTCTTGGCAAGGTTCCGGGGCTGGTCCACGTCCGCGCCGCGCAGTACGGCGATGTGATAGGCCAGTAATTGCAGCGGCACGGTCATGAGCAGCGGCATGAGCAGGTGGTTCGTCGCCGGCGTCATGAGGACATGGGTCGCTGATTTGCCGATCTCTTCGTCGCCTTCCGTTGCCACGGCGATCACGATGCCGCCGCGAGCCTTTACCTCTTCGACATTCGAGAGGATCTTCTCATACACGCCGTTCTTCCCTGCCAGCACCACAACGGGCATATTCTCATCGATAAGCGCGATCGGCCCGTGCTTCATCTCGCCGGCAGGATACCCCTCTGCGTGGATATAGGATATTTCCTTCAGCTTGAGCGCCCCTTCGAGCGCGATCGGATAGTTGGGGCCCCTGCCAAGGTACAGAAAGTCGGTGGCGCGGAAAAAGTTCTTCGCGACCTGCTCGACAGCGTCATTGTCCTCGAGGCACCGCTCAACCAGCACGGGGATGTGCACCAGGTCTGCCAGCATCTTCCTGACTTCAGCCGCCCCCATCCGTTCACGCAGAATGGCATAATGCAGGGCAAAGATATAAAGTGCCGTGAGCTGCGCAGTAAAGACCTTTGTTGATGCGACACCGATCTCGGGGCCCGCGTGCGTATAGATCACACCGTCGGCCTCGCGGCTCACCGTGGAGCCGACGACATTGCAGATGGCGATCACCGTGGCGCCGCGCTTTTTTGCCTCACGCATCGCCGCCAGCGTGTCAGCCGTCTCACCCGACTGGGTCATCGCAATGAACAGGTCATCCTTGCCGATGAGGGGGCCACGGTATCTGAACTCGGACGCGATATCCACCTCCACGGGAATGCCGGCCAGTTCTTCGATCATGTACTTGCCCGCCAGACCCGCGTGCCACGATGTGCCGCACGCAACGATGAAGATCTTCTTCATCGCCTGAAACTGCTCCTGGGTAATACCGATCTCCTCAAGATGGACGGTTCCCGTCTCCTGGGAGATCCTTCCGCGGATCGTGTCCATGATGGCCCGGGGCTGCTCATGGATCTCTTTCAGCATGAAATGGCGATACCCGCCCTTCTCGGCCATGACGGGGTTCCACATGACCTTGGTGATGTCCCGTGAGATATCATTGCCCGAAAGATCGGTGATGCGCACGCCGTCCCTGCTCAGTACGGCCATTTCGTCGTCATTCAGGAACAGCACGTCGCGCGTGCGGTGAAGAATGGCCGGGATGTCCGAGGCGAAATAGTACTCACCCCGTCCCAGTCCGATCACGAGCGGGCTGCCTTTGCGGGCGCCGACAATGACGTCGGGACTGCGGCTGTCAATCACGGCAATGGCATAGGCGCCTTTCAGGCGGCCTGCTGCTTCCCGGACCGCCTGCTCCAGCGGCATGCCCTGTTGCGCGATACTGTCGATCAGATGGGCGATCACCTCGGTGTCCGTCTCCGACGTGAAGGTCCGTCCCTGGGCCATCAGTTCTTTCTTCAGGCTCATAAAATTTTCGATGATGCCGTTGTGTACCACCACCACCGTACCGGCGCGGTGCGGATGCGCGTTTTCCTCTGACGGACGGCCATGGGTCGCCCACCGCACATGGCCCACGCCCACGACGCCCGTGAGCGTCTCTCTCGCCAGGATCGCCTCCAGATTCTGAAGCTTTCCAACAGCCCGCCGTATCTCCAGACCGTCGCCCTGGATCAAGGCTATCCCTGAAGAATCATAACCCCGGTACTCAAGCTTCTTGAGGCCTTCGATCAGGATGGGGACCGCGGGTTCCTTGCCTATATAGCCGATGATGCCGCACATACGTCGCTACGCTCCGATCATAATAAATTCCACAGTTCAAATCACAAAGTCCAAATAATATCCAAATAAAAAAAAGCAAAGTTCAATAAGTTGTATTATTTATGCTTGGTGCTTGGAACGTATTTGGAATTTGAAAGTTGTTATTTGGGCTTTCCATCTATTTTCTGTTTCATCTTTCTTCTTCTGGCTGCGAAGCCCTCGCGGATCTCCTGAGGGGCCCGGCTGACCCCCAGGGCGTCAGGCGGCACGTCGCGCGTGATCGTTGCTCCGGCCGCAATGAGCGCGCCCGCGCCGATACGGACCGGCGCCACGAGCTGGGCATCGCTCCCGACGAAAACATCATCGCCGATCTCCGTGCGGTGTTTCTCGAACCCGTCATAATTGCAGGTGATCACTCCGGCGCCGATATTCACACCCTTCCCCACCGTTGCATCGCCTATATAGGAAAGATGGTTCACCTTGCTTCCCTCGCCGATGATGGACTTCTTTATCTCAACAAAGTTGCCGATCCTCGCCCGGATGCCGATATCAGATCCCGGCCGCAGGTGCGCGAAAGGCCCCACAGATGCGCCGTCGGCCACGGTGCTCTGCTCGATAACGCAATGGTCCTTGATCGTGACGGTGCTGCCGATGACGCTGTCCGTGATCCGTGTGCCGGGATAGATGTCACATCCCTGCCCCACAGAGGTAGCTCCTTCGATACGAACGCCGGGATAGAGCGTCGTGTCAGTTCCGAGAACAACATCGGTCCCTATGAAGACGCGATCAGGTTCCGGCATAGTGACGCCCGCCAGCATCCAGCGGCGGTTCGTACGCTGTCGGAGCACGCCCTCGGCCAGGCTCAGATCATACCGTGTGTTCACACCCAGCACTTCCAGGGGATCCGGGGCGATGAGGGCGGCCGTGGTATGCCGCAGTTTCCGCGCCGCAGCAACGGCATCGGGAAGATAGTATTCTCCCTGGGCGTTCTTGTTTCCCACCGATGCCAGGGCTGAAAGGAGGAACTTTCCATCCACACAATAGACGCCGGCGTTCACTTCTCGGATCTTTTTCTGGGCAGCCGTGGCGTCCTTTTCCTCGACAACGCGCATAACCATCGCTCCCGTCCGGACGATCCGTCCGTATCCGAAGGGGTCCTGTACGCTCGCCGTAAGCAGCGTGATCGCCGCCCGTTTCTTTTCATGGATGCTGAGCAGGGACCTGAGCGTGTCAGGCATGATGAGCGGCGTATCGGCACAGAGAATGAGCACCGGTCCAGAAGCCGCCTCGATCGCCGTGCGCGCCTGCAGTACGGCGTGGCCCGTACCGAGCTGCTCGCTCTGGATCGCAGTCTGTATTCCTGGTCCGGCGGCTGCCGCACTGACGGCCTCAGCCTGATGCCCCACGACAACAACGATCTTTTCCGGGTCCAGCGACGCGACCGTATCAAGCACATGACGAACAAGAGGCTTTCCTGCCAGGGGGTGGAGCGCTTTGGCTAGGCCGGATTTCATGCGTGTGCCGAGTCCTGCTGCAAGAATGACAACGGTGGGTTTCATACCGCGCCCCCTGCAGCGGGATGATGCGCCCTGCGCACTGTCGCCAGGACCATGGTAAGGAGGGCCAGGAAGACGATACCAGATCCCGGGTCAGGGCGTCCGATGAAGCTCGCGGGCAGGTCCGTACAGATGCCTTTGAAGGCACTCATGAACGCTTCAGGCACGGAACAAGATGCCCATGCCGAAAGGACGATGAGAAGGCCGACAAAGAAGTTTTTTTTGAATAGATCCCTGACCTGTGTCACAGAACGTATATTACTGATTTCACTGGGATGTTGCAAGCTTTTTTTCCCGGGAAGGTGGTCGGAAAACATTTGCTGCGCGGGATGAAGCGAAGGCTGCCGGCAGACACTACAGCACGGCCGCCGGCGCGGGAAGAACAGGGGTGGGAACGACGGGCTGGAGACCAGGGGCTTTCACTGACGACCGTCAAGTACTTCCCGGATCTTCCATCCCAGCATGGATGAAGTAAAGGGTTTCTGGATGAACGACATGCCTGAGTCAAGTACGCCGCCGTGGGTGATGGCGTTATCCGTATAGCCCGAGGTGAAAAGCACCTTCAAGCCCGGCAAAAGGGACTGGGCCTTTTCTGCCAGTACCTTTCCGCCGATGCCGGGCATCACCACGTCGGTGAACAGCAGGTCCATCTTTGCCGATCGCTGCGACAGCAAGCGCAGGGCATCCTCGCCGCAGGACGCGGTTACCACCAAATAGCCGAGACCCTCCAGCATCTGGGACGCAATGGTGCGGAGTCCCTCATCATCCTCCACAAGAAGGACCGACTCAGTGCCTTTCGGCACTTTTCTCGCCCGCTTTCTTCCTACGACATCTGCATCGCCCTCGGCGAGCGGCAGATAGATCTTGAAGGTCGTGCCCCTGTCCGGCTCGCTATATACCATGATATAGCCGTCATGCTGCTTCACGATACCGTAGACCGTGGAGAGCCCCAGTCCTGTCCCTTTGTCCATCCCCTTGGTCGTGAAAAAAGGCTCAAAAATGCGGCCCGTTACATCGCTCGTCATGCCGCTGCCCGTGTCCGATACGGCGATCATCACGTAGGTGCCCGGTTTGGACCCGCGGTGATTGAGAACATAATAATCATCAAGCTCGACATTTGCCGTCTCGATTACGAGCTTCCCGCCTTCGGGCATGGCATCACGCGCGTTCACGGCAAGATTCATCATTACCTGCTCGATCATGCCTGGATCGGCCTTGACCCGTCCTAAATGCTCAGCCTGCACGGCAAGGAGTTCCACGTCCTCACCGATGACCCGTTGCAGCATCCGGTCCATATCGGCAATAACAACGTTCAGGTCGAGCACCCGGGGCTCAATGATGCGCTTTCGGCTGAAAGCGAGCAGTTGGTTCGTCAGGTTCGCAGCACGTTCTCCTGCGTCCAGAATGCTCTGCATCGCCACACGGTCGGGCCCGTTGGAAGGCGCCCTGTTCAACAGCATCTCGCTGTACCCGATCACCACATTCATCAGATTATTGAAATCATGGGCGATCCCGCCCGTCAGTCTTCCCACGGTCTCCATTTTCTGCGACTGCAGAAAAAGCGTTTTGAGGTGCTTCAGCTCTGTCACGTCACGGATCGTCTCCACGACAAGCGATACCTGGCCGCCGTTCATAACAAGCGGTGAAGCCGACACCTCGACCTCGTAGCGCTCGCCGAACTGACGGTAATGCGTATGCACACAACTCCGCCGTTTTCCCGTATCAAAGGCATACCGGACCGGACAGGGATGGTCTCCGGTGTCGGGACAGGGAGTGGTCCGTCCGTGCGATACGGCATAGCAGGGCTTCCCGAGCACATCATCGCGGCTTCTGCCGGTGGCTTTCAGATAGTTGTTGTTCAGATCGCGAACAAGAAAATCACGGTCTATGACCAGCACGCTCTCATGTCGGCTTTCGACGATGCCCTGGTAGTAGCTGCGCTGGTCGGTAAGCGATTGCTCCATGCGCCGGATCATGGAGCGATAGGCATAATATCCTGCAGTTCCTGACAGAGAGAGGACGAGTAACTGAGCAGCAAAGAGGGAGGTCGGTACATCGTACCAGAGAAAAGCCGCTGCAGAAATTAAGAAGAGCAGAAGCAGCGCAGCGAACGCAGGAAGAACCGTTCGCGCAAAGAATATCTTCTGCGCGGCATCCCGGGCCGCTTGCATCGTGCCCTTGTCAGATTCTCCAAACGCCTGCTCAGCCATATAGTTGTCCAAACCGCATAGACGTTTTATTATAGCCTATTAGGACTGCGGACGCGCAACTCCTCGTAATGTATGACATTGCATAGCGCGAACAGGCCAGACAATTCATCACTAAGACTACTATAGTATCATCAAGACAGTCAAACAAGAAATGCAGAACAGTTGCTATTTAGAGTTAACTAATTGACAAATAAGGATAATAGTGCTATTTTAAAATCAATTATTGGGTAGTGCTCCGATAAAGCCAAACCTTCTGCGAAGAAGGGACGGAAAGCAACGGGTCTTTATGAGCTTAAAGACGGCCGGGCTGCCGAAGGATCATTCCAGAGGCGGTTCGGCCTTTCTTATTGAAATGTTTTTTTGAAAAAAATCGCAATTTGCAATGTTCAATTCCGCTGTATGCGGGTTAGGGAGGTGACGTTATGAATATCAAAATTTCCGTGCGCCAGGTATTGCAGGCAAAAGGCGGGGGGTACTGGTGGATTGCGCCGCAGGCCATGGCCTTTGAGGCCCTCGAGATCATGGCCGAAAAGGACGTGGGTGCGCTCTTGGTCGTCGACAACGGCAAGCTCGCCGGCATCTTCTCAGAACGGGACTATGCGCGGAAGGTAATTTTAAAGGGCAAGGCTTCGAAACAAACCCCGGTGGGCGAACTGATGACCACGCCGGTGATCTGCGTAGGTCCGGAACAGACTATCGAAGAGTGCATGGCGCTCATGAGTGCAAAACGGGTGCGCCACCTTCCCGTCCGGGAAAAAGGCGGGCTCATCGGCGTCGTAAGCATCGGTGATATCGTCAACACCATCATTGCCGAGCAGGATGCAACGATCCGTGATCTGGAGAACTACATCTGGGGAGGAGAATTCGAGCAGGCTCCTGTTCATCAGCTGTGACCTCAGCCAAGGGAAAAATTTCCTGATGCCACGGCAGTCCCGCCCGCTTTGGTGCAGGACTCAATCGACTGAGGCGTTTCACCAGGTGTTATAGGGGGTACCGTCGAGGGCAACCAGAGGGCTTGCGCTGTGCACATCGAATATCCCGCCCTCTTCCCCCTCGAAGGCCACGGTGATCCAGTCCGGCAGCCGGGTAATGGGGTCTTTCGGTATGCCGCGCAGATAGCTGCGCGTTCGGTCATCGGCGCTTACGAGCGCTTCAAGGTCCTGAGGATATGAGCCGTTGTCTGCGTAATACTGATCAATGGCATCGCGGATCTGGAAGAGGTTCTCCTTCAGCACCGTTTCATCGGCCTTGATGATGCTGCGCTTGAGGCTCGGCTGGGCAATAGTCAGCAGGATGCCCATGATGGCGAGCACGACCATAAGCTCAATGAGCGTGAAGCCAGCCTTCAGCCATGCTTTTCTTTTCTTCCCGTCCCTCTTCATCATCTGCACCAATCACCAGGTACTGTATTTCGACCCGTCCAGCCCTATTGCCTCGCTCTGCGAATAGACGTCATACACGTTGTCGCCGCCCCACTGGGTGGAATCAGGCTCGTCGGAATAGGACCGGAGGCCCCAATTGTTCGGATTGTCGGGATCTTCGAGCTCCTTCATGGGGTCCCGGGGAATGCGGCGAAGATACTTTTTCACCTTGTCCACGGCGCCTGCCAGCTTCAGCGGCTCCATCAGCTGCTCCAGCGACTCCGGATAGTTTCCCCGCTCGGCCTGGCAGTACCCCTCGAGCTTTGAAAGCACATTGGCGTCGCAGTCCTTCCTGAACTCGTCCAGCGTCGTCCGGATGATGCGAAGATTTCTACGCAGCTCGGCCTCCTTCACACGCTTGACGCTCATCTGCGACAAGGGCATTGCCGCAGCGGCAAGGACCGACAGGATCGCGATCACCACGAGCAGCTCGACAAGAGTGAGTCCCCGCGTTGCAGAGCGCTGCAGGGCCGTCGTTCCATCAGATGTTTCGCGCGTCGTCTTCACTGCCTTACTGAACAGCCACCTTCCCTGAGGCATTGGCGTTCATCTGCTCCCTGTTCGCATTCCTGAGCTTGCCCGAGGCGCTCAGGGAACCGGAACCCTTGGAGCGCCCCTGGAAGAGGAGCGTGAACAAGCTTCCGGCGCCGTCCACACCACCCACATCGCCGATCCGCGTCATGTAGATATCCACGGTGTTCGCCTTCTCATTGTGCGAGAAGAGAAAAGAGGTCTGCTGCCCGTCCTTCTTGAGCAACCCACCCTCGCTCGCCGTCTTGAAATCCAGCATGTCCTTGCTGTAGGAGAGCGTGATCATGGCCCCGTAGAGGTCTTTCACGTTGTCGGCCGTGATCTCGAACCGGACCTCCTGCCCCACGGCGGTAACGACCTCGGCAGGCCGGACCTCGAGCCGCGCAGCAGCAACAGCAGCAGGCGCTTCAAGCGTCTGGGGTTCCGCTGGTTCCTGTTTTGCCATCACGTCCAGGATCGCTGTCTTTTCCGGCGTCTTTGTCCTGCCGATGGACGTGAGAAAAAGCGGCTTCGTGTCGTACGATTCCTCGGTCCCGGACCAGAAGCTCTGGACCTCGCGGTCCGGCAGCTCCAGGCCGCGTACGATATTCGGCGTAATCGACATGAGAATATCGGTCTTCACTGTGCCGTCATCGCTCGACGAAAAAAGCTTCCCGATGAGAGGGATATCGCCAAGGATCGGGATTTTAATGCGGCCCTTCCGCTCCTCGTCCTTGATCAAACCGCCGATGATCACTGTTTCGCCGTCACGGAGATTCAGCACGGTATCAGTATTTCGCGTCCCGAACCGGAACTGCTTCCCCCCATCACCGAACTCAAGGGCATCACCCAGGGTGCTGATCTCGAGTCCCAGCTTGAGGGTCACGGTATTGTTCAGGTGCACCGTGGGCTCCACGTTGACCTTGATGCCCACGTCCTTATACTCGAACGTCGAGACCACGGTCCCTACGGTCGTTGCCTGACTTGTCGAGGTCTGCACCGGGATCTTGTCGCCGATATGAAACTTCGCCTGTTTATTGTTCAAGACGCGCACCCGGGGGTTCGCCAGGGTCTTGGCATCCGAATCCTGTTTGATCAGGTTCACCACCACGCCCGGTAAATTCAGAAGCACGTTGTCCTTCGAAAGGTTCCTGAGATCCGCAAGGGTGAGGCTTCCCGTCGAGCTGGTGGAGGTGCTCTGGAGCGAGGCGCTCGCCGAAAGTGAGTCGGTAAAATTCCACCCGTACTTCAGGCTCTTGGTCCGTGAGATCTCCAGGATCTCCACGTCCAGGATCACTTCGGCCTCCTTCAGGTCATTGGCGGCGATCACCTTGTCGATGAGTTTGATCTTTTCCGGCGTCTCGCGGACCGTGAGGGAGTTAAGCGGTTCGTTCACGTAGATCTTCTTGATCTCGAACATGGAGCGCAGCAGATTCACCATGTCCTTCGACTTGGCCGTGTTCAAATAAAAGGTCTTGACCACCAGGTCCTGGTACTGCTCCATCTTCGCCTTGGTCTTGGGAACAATGATGATCGTATCATCGCTGATCTTCTTCATGAACAGCTTGTTCGTTGACAGCAGCAGATTCATCGCCTGGTAGAAGGACACATCCTTGACAAAGACGGTCACCGGCTGGGCCCGCACTTCCTCATCGAAGAGAATGTTGATGCCCGACAGTTTGGCCAGAAGCTCAAAGGCCTCCTTGACGTTCGTGTTCTTGAAATTCAGGGTGATGGGCTTGTCCGATGAGAGCGTGAGAGCGTCCTCGGGTTCAGCGTCCCGCTTCTTCTGCAGCTTGTCGAGGGCCTCATGATATTTTGCGTTCTCCGGATCGAGATCCACGGATCGGTTCAGCTCAGACTGGGCCTCGCCGAGCCGCCCCAGGTCCGTGAAGGTCAGGGAGGCCCGGTAATGCTCCTCGGCCTGCTTCATGTCGAGCACCGCCTTCAGGGCGCTCTGGATCGCCGCGTTCGTGGGATTCAGGAAAACGGCAAGCTGCAGCTCGTTGACCGCCTGATCGAGCTTCCGCTCCTTCACGTAGTTGCGTGCCTTCTTGTAGTGATGGTTCGCCGCCGTCTCTTCTGCCCTGATCAGGGCCGAGCGATATTCGATATTCTGAGGGGAGCGCTGATTTGCCAGCCGGTACTCCTTCACGGCCATGTCCCATTCGCCGCGCTGAGAGAAACGCTCGCCCTGCTGATAGGAACGCGATGCCGTACAGCCGGCTCCGGCTATCAGCACGATGCCGGCAAACAACAGGAATACGATCTTCCTCATTCATCCCTCCCTGTAGTGCGGCCGGAGGCCGCGTTATGCTCTCAGCCATGACCCGATGATCAACGAAACCGCTGGAACGGCGGCGATGGCGCCTGCGGGTATTGCTGCGGCACCGGGGCTGCCGGCTGGGTCCCCTGCTCCGCGCCGCCTGACAGCTCTACACGCACCTCGACCCGGGTGATCGTGTCCAGCAGCACCACATAGTCCTTCGCCGCCTCTTTCACCGAATAGTTCCTGAGCACCCGGTCGCCGCTCTTTACGATGAACAGCTCTCCGTCCTTGGAAAGAAAAAGCGTATTGTCCTTGTCCGTGAGATAGCCGAGGAACCGGAACTTCGACAGGTCCGCCCTCGATGTCTCTTCAGCGATCTGCTCAGGCGTCTTCTCAGGTATCACCGGAAGAGGCGGAGCAACGGGCTGGGACAGGACGACCTTCGGTTTGGGCGCGGGATTCGCCATCCGGAACAGGTCCCTGGACACGCCTGGATATTTTTCGTGTTTTCGCTCGAGCAGTATCGCCAGGGGATCTTTTGAGGCAGCGTCCCTCACTGCCAAGCCCGTCCGTACCGGTGATGTGGCCACCGTCCCCCGCGGAAAGGCCAACTCTGCTGTTCTGCGCTCCTCGGGAGTCAGGAGACGCCAGACCAGGAGCAGGACGAACAGGGCAAGCAGGACATAGAGCAGCTTTTTTTTCTGTTCCGTCGTGAGCGCCATGGATGCCCTGCCTCAGTCTTCCTGTCCTTTGATATAGGTGATGAGCTTCAGGGAGAGCTTGACCCTCCCCTTGTCCGAATCAAGACCAACGTCCTGAATCCCTACATGCCGGCTCGAGGTCTCGAGAGTATACAGGAATCGCTTGACGCCAGCATAGCTTCCTTCAGCAGGAAAGGAAAAGGACACGCGTACAAGCGATCCCGTACCTGCAGCAGGGATCTCATACTTGACCCCTCCCACGGCAAGTCCGGAATTCCTGGCCTTCTGTACCAGGTCCTTGATCAGAAGCGGCATGTCATTTTGCGTCAGGATGCCTGCCTTGACCCCCTGGAAACCCTTCTTCTGCTGCTGAAACAGGACGGCCTCGGCGTATTTCTTCCGGAGAGCGTCGTGCTCCGCTGTCAGGCGCGCCTTTCGCGACGATGCCGGTGAGACCATCAGGAAAAAAAGGACCGCTAGCAGGCAGATGAACGCCACTGCCACGGCGGAAGCAATGCGAAGCTCCCTATTCTCCCGGTCCCGGGCGAAGCGCCGCAGCCACGACGGCACTTCCAGGTCCTTGATAGATCGCGGTAACATTGAACGAGATACGTCCCTTCTCTATGGACTGATTCTTCAGGAGCGGGTCCCTGAAGGACGACGATCTTTCGAGCCCCACCACGAGGTTACGGAGCGATTCGGGAGACTGGGCATGCCCATTCAGGGTCAGCGCACGGCTCTTGGGATTGTAATCGATATTGTCGAGCGCCACACCGAAGGGAAATATCTCCTCGATGCTGGTCAATAGCCTGGTCCAGGAAAACTGCTTTGACTCGACCAGTTCCTTCATGGACGCAAGCTCCGCAACGAACCGTTCGCGCTCCTGCACCACCGGCTGAAGCGTTTCGACGCGGGACGCTGCTTCTCGTACCTGCTCTTCCAGTTCCGCTGTCTGGGCGCGCAGCGAGATCGCGCTCCAGAGCATGATCACTGCAGCCAGGGCCAGCACCACACACCCCAGCACGAGCCCGGTCAGGACCCTCGCGATCAGCCGGTAGTTCCTGTTCGCAAAATTGAGGGAGATCATACGGTCCCTCCGGCGCCGAGCAGGGCCGCAGATACTACCGGCATGGCGGCATCACCGGCGGCATCACCGGCGGCAGCAACGCCGATCATCGGCGGCAGAACGCTAACGTCAATGGACAGCGACGACCTGACGCCCTCTGCGACAGCATCGAGCCCTGCGGCAGTGCCGGCAAGGAAAAGACGGTCCGCGCCGGACTGCTGCGCCCGGTCGCGATGGGTATAGAAATGGATCGAATCGCTTATCTCCCTGATAACACGCAGCCGGGAATCATCAGCAGCGGTGCGTCTCACTTCTTTCCACCGGTAAAAAAAGATGTTTTCCCTGTCAGCAACCATGGCAGAGATAGCATCGTCGGCGATGTAAGCAAAAGCAAAGGACTGAGGATGTTCATGAAGCAAGGTTGCGTAGTGGTCCATGGCGTGGAACGAGGAAGGTCCGATGGACCAGGGCTGAACGCCGAGGTCCGTCAGGAGCGATTCATACTGGGAGACCACGGCGGCTTTCGCTGCGCAGGCAAGCAGGGTATAGGGCCCTCCCTCCCTCCGAAAGACGCGGTAGCGAAGCACGGTCCCCGCCATATCAAAGGCAGCAGCTTTCTCGAGGCGCCAGCGAAGAAGCCGCTCGCGGTCAGCGGCCCTTGGTGGAAGTTCGTCGAATTCAAGGATATGGATGCGGAACACGCCGTCAGGAAGGCTGAGGGCGGCGCGGCGCGCATTGAAGCGGGACAAGCGGCCAAGGCAGTCACCCAGTCTGTCGGCCAGGACCTTGAAGTCAAGAATGTTGGGAACAGCATACTCTTCCTCTACAACTCCTTCAGGAAGATCCACTGTCTCAACGGCCAGCACGGATGATTGTGTGCCGCTTCTGGAAAGGACCGCCGCCCTGACAACGCGCGGTGTGATCTCCAACGCCAGGGTCGGTTTTTTCTCAAGAAAACGAAGCATTGCGTATATTAGCAAGGAGTTACAGCGAAGTCAATCGTTAGTTGCAGACAGGGACTGTCCCTATAACGAAGCGGCGTTACAACAGTATGCCGAGTCCCAGAAATATCTCGACACTGTAGAAGAACAAGATGGCAAGTCCCATCTTGAAATGCAGCTCGCGCGGCTGCAATTCAGCGCCCCTGATACGCCTGGACACGGCATAGGTTGCGCCCAGAAGCAGCACAATTACCATTCCGGTAAAAAGATGAGGCGGGTGCTCAAGCAAATTCCCCTTCCCGAACACCCCGACGAGTGCAAGACCCACGAAGAATCCCAGCGTTCCCAGTACAGCCAATACTGGACCTGCCTTCCGGTGGCGCAGCACTTCTACCTGGGGAAAGGCCCCTCCCTGCATCCTGCGCCGCCTGATCAAGAGGCCGAGGCATCCCTGATAACAAAAGAGCAGGAACATCAGCGTATTGTAGGACCCGTGAAGATATTTGAAATAGAGATGCAGTTCCCGGCCGGTCATGTTCACGTTCCCCTGACCCGCTGACCTCTCGCGCTACTCAACCACCACGAGCACGCCATGCATGCCTCGGTCCTTGTGGCTTTTGAAGAACAGAAAACGCTTTTCGCAGGTGAATTCATAGGTCCCTGCTTTTGTGGGCGTGAACTTGATGACCTTCGGTTCGGTAGTGATATCCACGGAGAAGTCGATGCCTGCTTCAGGCGCCTTGAGTTCAATGTCATGGGGCGTCATGCCTGCTTCGCGTTTCACCACCAGCTCCACGGGCACATCCTTTTTTACCGTGATGTGGCCTGGATCAAAAAAGTAGCCCCCTGCCTGCATCTCCACCCGCTGGACGCCGTCAGCGTCAATAACGGCCACAACTCTCTTCACCGGCTGCTCGGCGCCAGGCGCTGCGCCAGCAAGGAACATGGTCAGGAATACTGCGGAAATTGTAGATACGATGTATTTCATTGTCTGTCCTCCGTTTTGATTCGCGATGGCGAATAAGGGAACTGCCAAAAGATATGATTTCTGCTTCTTACGAAATCCTATAATAAGCGTACCACGGATTATTGATCGTTGCAAGGCAGCTCAATTAGGAAGGGGAGATACTGCAATGACAGGAAATACTGCTGTTTCGTAAGGAGAACGGGCAACGGGTACAATAACCTCAGGACGGCACTCTGCTTCCGCGATGCTATATAGCGGGGAGAGATATTTCCCTTTTGACTCAATCGCACCTTCGGCGGGGAAAACGAGCTAAGCTGTTACGTTCCTTGATAACGCTACGAACGTTCATTTTCGACGGATAACAGGAGCAAACCCTCAACTTCATCAAAGTGGCTGTCAAATGAACAAAGCGCTACTCCGTGCTTCATGGCATTGGCGGCTATCCAGATGTCATTCGTAGGAATGAGCCTTCCTTTTGCCTGCAGTTTCTTCACGATCAACATATAAAATTCGGCCGTTTCCAGGTCGTGCAGAAGCACTTCAACGCGGCCCGTGGCGAGAAACGCTTCGAACTCCCGGCGGTTCTTCTTTTCTCTGCTGCCGGGAGAGAACCCGGAAAAAAGTTCGGCAACGACTGCTATGTCCACGCCGATAAAATCGCAATCCTGGAACATCTCAACGACATTCACGTCATTGTTCTTGAATGCGGCGTATATGTTCGTGTCGATCGCGATGCGCCTCATTTCCAGACGTCCTCGTCGATTTTTTCGAAGATTTGAATGCTTTCAGAAAACACCTTCGTTTCTTCCTTGCTCCAGCCGCCTGCGAGCTTGTCCAGATCATGATACTTCCTGAATGCCGGTTTCTTCCCTATTCCCGTTACTTTTTTTAAGGCCTGCAGTATCCACTGATTCACGCTCAGGTCGTCCTGCTGCGCCTGGGACTTGATCACCCGGTCCAGTTCAGCGTCAATGCCTCGAATGGTAATGGTTTTCATGCCATCCCTCCTGACTGCATAATGTGACATCACTTTAATTATAATAAATGATGGCACATTGTCAACCCTTTTTCTGGGGTCACCCATTCAAAGGGCCTATAGGCTCATAGAGCCTATAGGCAGTTGCAAAACTTTAGGGACATCCTATAGTCCCCTAAGTCTTTCTTACAACCGGAGGGAGTTGCTGGGATGCGACTTTATCGAACCTAAAAAAATTTGTCAAGAATCATTTCAGGCCTATCCGACTCGTTTCAGTAAGACATCAAAAATGACCCGGCCCGGACAAGCATGAACATATAAAATCTCCCCCACCCCTCTTTATCAAAGAGGGGTGCTCCCTTTGGAACAGGGACAGTCGCCGTAAGACTGAAGGGGACTGTCCCTGTTTGCCCGCCACGATATGACGCGGAGACGGGTTCCGCATGATCTCATTTTTTTTGTAATTGTAATGAAATTGTAACATTCGTCCGGTATAACAGAATCATAAAACAACGAGAAAAAGGGAGAAAAAAATGAAGATCAAGATATTCGGGCTGGTCCTGGCGCTGCTGACAGCGCTGGTCCCGCTCCAGACAGCAGATGCAGCAGAAACCCTGAACGGCGCCGGTGCTTCCTTCCCCTACCCCCTCTATTCCGCCTGGGCCTATGCCTACCAGAAAGCAACAGGAGTTCGCGTCAATTACCAATCCATCGGCTCCGGCGGCGGGCAGCGCCAGATCGTTGAACGGACCGTGGATTTCGGCGCTTCCGACGACCCTGTCGCTCCTGCTCAGCTTAAAAAGGACACGCTGCTCCAGTTCCCTGCCGTGATCGGCGCCATCACTCCTGTAGTGAACCTTCCGGGGGTCAAAGACGGGCAGCTCCGCCTCGATGCAGAAGCGCTCTGCCGCATCTTTCTGGGCGAGATCAAGCGCTGGGATGATGCACGGTTGACGGCCATGAATCCCGGCCTGAAGCTTCCCGGTAAGGAGATCACGGTCATTCACCGCGCTGACGGGTCCGGCACCACGGCCATCTTCACCCACTACCTGAGCGAGACCTGCAACGCCTGGAAAACCAAGACCGGCGAAGGAAAGGCCGTCCAGTGGCCTGCGGGCATCGGCGGCAAGGGGAACGAAGGGGTCGCCAATTACGTCAAGCGGACGTCTCACTCCATCGGCTACGTGGAATTCGCCTACGCAAAGCAGAACAAGCTCGCATCGGTTTCGCTCAAGAACCGCGCGGGCAATTTTGTGGAGCCTTCCTTCGCGTCCTTCGAGAACGCCGCAGAGACTGCCGGCTTCGACGCCAACAAGGATTTCCACGCCTGGCTCACGAACGCGCCGGGCAAGAATGCCTGGCCCATCGCAGGGGCCACCTTCATCCTGCTTGCAAAGGAAAAGATTGACGTCAACAAAAAGACCATACAGTTCTTTGACTGGGCTTTTGAACAGGGCGACGACACTGCGCGCAAGCTGGTGTATGTCCCCCTTCCGCCGGCGCTGAAGAACAAGATCAGGGCCTACTGGAAGTCGAAGGGACTGTCCCCTTAGATTCCCGCGGGACTGTCCCTGTCTTCAGCAGTCCTGAATTTTCGCATGGGGTCAGAGGTCTAACTCGTAAAGCCTTACCTAAACCCGCGTCTGAGCGAGGAGAACCTGAACCGTGGCAGTACCGCAGAAAAAAGATCCTCTTGACCGCCTCTTCATGATCGTCACGGCAACAGCCGCGATTTCGGTCATCGTGATCCTGACGGGCATCTTTGTCGTCCTCTTGAGCGAATCCTCCCTTGCCATCAGCAGGTTCGGCTTTTTCCGCTTCCTTGCATCCACGGACTGGAACCCCGTGACCGAATCCTTCGGCGCGGCCACTGCCGTGTTCGGGACCATCGTGACCACTCTCATCGCTTTGCTGATCGCCGTTCCCACGGCCGTGGGCATTGCTGTGTTCGTCACCGAGATCGCGCCGGATTTCCTGAAAGGCCCCATCGGGATCGCCATCGAACTGCTCGCCGCCATCCCGAGCATCATTTACGGCATGTGGGGCCTCTTTACGCTCGCGCCGCTCATGGCGCAGCATGTGGAGCCCTTCCTGCAGCGCACCTTCGGAGACCTGCCCATTGTCGGCGCGCTGTTCCAGGGAACGCCCATGGGCATCGACATCTTCTCGGCCAGCGTGATCCTGAGCATCATGATCATCCCTTTCACGGCCAGCATCGCCCGTGACTCCTTCAACCTGACGCCGGCAGTCGTGAAGGAATCCGCTTACGGCATCGGCGCGACCAAATGGGAGGTCGTAAAGAGCGTTGTCCTCCCCTACTCCAAGCTGGGCGTCTTCGGCGGCGTTGTCCTTTCCCTGGGGCGGGCCTTGGGCGAGACCATGGCCGTGGCTTTTGTGCTCGGGAACAACCATGTGATCACTGCGTCGCTCTTCGATGCGGCATCGACCATCACCGTTACGCTGGCCAATGAGTTCACCGAGGCGGACAGCGACATTTACCTGTCATCGCTTTTTTATCTTGCCCTTGTGCTGTTCCTGCTCAGCTTCATCATTCTCGCCATCGCCAAGTTCGTTCTCCTGAGAGCGGAGAAGAGGTATTCCCGATGACCCGTGAGCAGAAACGGAAGATCGAAAACATAGCGGCCCTCTCGCTCAGCAGCCTGGCAGCGGCCTTCGGCCTCTTCTGGCTCGTCTTCATCCTGGGCGACGTACTGGTCCACGGCATCGGCGCCCTGACGCCTGAACTCTTCCTGAACGACCCGGCGCCGCCGGGCATCGAAGGCGGCGGGCTTCGCCACGCCTTCCTCGGCCAGATCATGATCACCTTCTTCGCCACCCTGATCGGCGTGCCCGTCGGCGTCCTGGGCGGCACGTACCTTGCTGAATACGCGCGCGGCACCAAGCTGGCGCGGGTGATCGGCATTCTCGCCGACATCATGGTGAGCGTTCCCTCCATCGTCATCGGGACCTTCATCTATGCCCTGCTCGTTCGCCCCCTGGGCCACTTCAGCGGATGGGCCGGCTCCGTGGCCCTGGCGGTCATCATGATCCCCGTGGTGCTCAGGACAACGGAGGACATGCTCTCCCTCGTGCCCTGGACCCTGCGCGAAGCGGCCTTTGCCCTCGGCGCACCGCATTACAAGGTGATCGTTCAGGTCGTGTACCGCGGCGCGGCAACAGGCATCCTGACCGGCGTCCTGCTCTCCATTGCCCGCGTTGCCGGGGAAACGGCCCCGCTCCTGTTCACGTCCTTCAATAATAATTTCTTTTCCACGGACATGAACGGCCCCATGGCATCGCTCACGGTCGCGGTCTTCCAGTACGCCATGGGGCCTTTTGAGGAATGGCATGCCCAGGCCTGGGCAGCCTCGCTGATCATCACCTTGTTCATTCTGACCGTCACCATTGCCGGCAGGGCAATCGTCCGGTGGAGGTATAAGAGTTGACGCAGGAGCCAGAGATCGAGACAAAAGACCTGAGCTTTTATTATGCCGGCAACGTCCATGCGCTGAAGCGGATCAATGTGGACATCGGGAAGAACCTGGTGACGGCCTTCATCGGCCCTTCAGGATGCGGCAAGACCACGCTCCTGCGCTGTTTCAACCGGATGCATGATCTCTATCCCTCGAACCGGTATGAGGGGCAGATCATCTTCCAGGGCCGGAACATCCTGGAGAGCAATCTCGACCTGATCCGGCTCAGAAGCAGCATCGGAATGGTATTCCAGAAGCCGACCCCCTTCCCCATGACCATTCATGACAACATCGCCTACGGCCTGAAACTGAAGGGCCTTCGAAAGAAAGCGGAGCTTTCCGATCGTGTCGAAAAAGCACTGACCGACTCTGCCCTCTGGGGTGAGGTGAAGGACAAGCTGCACGAAAGCGCCTATGCCCTGTCAGGCGGGCAGCAGCAGCGGCTCTGCATAGCGCGGGCCCTCGCCGTGGAGCCCGAGGTACTCCTTTTCGATGAGCCCACGTCGGCCCTTGACCCCATCTCAACAGGAAAGATCGAGGAGCTTATAAGCCAGCTGAAGGACCGGGTCTCCATCATCATCGTGACGCACAACATGCAGCAGGCCGCGCGGGTCTCGGACATGACGGCCTTCCTGTATCTGGGCGAGATAATCGAATACGGGCCGACCAAAAAGATCTTTACGAATCCCGACAACAAGCAGACGGATGATTATATCACCGGCCGGTTCGGGTGACAGGGACTGTCCCCTTTGGTTCCAGGGGGACTGTCCCTGTCGCCGTATTGCCCGGTGCTTATGTACGCGATCTTCTTTCGCCCTTGGTCTCGCCGGGTGGACGTGATATTATACAGTTTATAAGGCAATGCCTCAGACTACGAAAGCAAAATCAAAGGCGTCTCTCGCAAAGACGCTAAGCGCGCAAAGAAAGGCCAATCCTTTGGGTTTAAAATCAGTATAAAAAGATTTCCTTGGCGTCCTTTCTCCGTCCCGCGTCATATGCTAATAGATACGGAGCGGGGGCGGCTTTGCGAGAACATTTTTTTCTTTCTGGTTCAACTTAAAAGAGTTAGGGGCACTTTGCCCACTGGAGCGAGATATGACGAAACAGCTCGAAAAAGACCTTGAAAACCTCAAATCCCGCGTGCTGACCATGGGCAGCCTCGTTGAGGACGCGATCCAGAAGTCCATCAAGGCGCTGGTGGAGCGCGACAATGCACTTGCCATCTCCGTCATTGACGGCGACCGCAAGGTGAACACCCTCGACGTGGAGATCGAGGATGAGTGCATCCGCCTCCTCGCCCTCTGGCAGCCGAGCGGCAGCAATCTGCGCTTCCTGACCACGGCCATCAAGATCATCACGGACCTGGAGCGCATGGGCGACCTTGCCGTGGACATCTGCGAGCGCGCCGTAGAACTGAACGAGGAGCCGCCCCTCAAGCCCTACATCGACATTCCGCGCATGGCCGAGGCCGCCGAAGCGATGCTGAAGGACAGCCTTGACGCCTTCGTGGCAAAGGACCCCGAGCTCGCTCTGCGCGTCTGCGACAATGACGACTTTGTGGACAACCTGAACCACCAGATCTTCAACGAGCTCCTGCTGTATATGATCCAGGACCCGAAGAACATTTCCCGCGCTGTTCGCATCACTTATATCGCGAAATATCTGGAGCGGATCGCCGACCACGCAACGAACATCGCCGAAATGGTCGTGTATCTCGTGAAGGGCAAGGTCATCCGCCACATGGAATGTCCGTCCGAAGAGGCCGGTCGCAAGATCCTTCCCCACGGCGGCGGCACCGATCTTCCCGAAAAATAGCGCCGCTAATTCCGAAGCGTCTGGGATTTGGTAATTGGGATTTATTTGTGATTTGATGCTTGCCATTTGGTGTTTACTTTATTCTTCGTGCCTTTGTGGCAAGCCTTGGTTTTGGTCCGCACAATTGCTTTGACATTCCCTCCTAATTTCACTATGATCATATCGTGAATACGAGGCGGCATCCCGCCCGCAGCACAGCTCGATCCCCGGACCAGGTTCATTCATCTGTTCCGCAATCCAGCACCAAATCAACCAAGGAGTACTAACGTGATCCCTACCGTAGAGTGGAAGAACGGCGTTGTCAGCATGCTCGATCAGACCAGACTGCCGTCCGAGGTCGTGTACCGGGAGTGCCGCGATTATGAGACCGTGGCCCAGGGGATCAAAGAACTCTGGGTCAGGGGCGCGCCTGCTATCGGCATATCAGCGGCCATGGGGCTTGCACTCGGTGCCCGCCAGATCCAGACGACGACGTTCAACGAGTTCTGGCCCCGCTTTGAGGAGATCTGCTCGCACCTGGCCGCGACGCGGCCCACGGCGGTGAACCTCTTCTGGGCCATCGAGCGGGTCAAGAAGTTCGTACAGACGAACAAGGACCGCAGCCTCGATGAGCTGCGGACCATGCTGGTCGATGAGTCTCAGCGCATTCTGGACGAGGACATCGAGACGAACAAGATGATCGGCGAACACGGCGCAGCTTTCATCTCGAGCGGCGACATCATCATCACCCACTGCAACGCCGGATCCCTCGCCACGGGCGGCTACGGCACCGCCGAGGGGGTCATGCGCTCGGCGGTTCGTGAGGGCAAGAAGATACGGGTCTATGTGGATGAGACCCGCCCGGTGCTTCAGGGCGCCCGGCTCACAGCCTGGGAACTCATGCAGGAAAAGATCCCCTGCACCCTGATCACAGACAGCATGGCGGGATATTTCATGTATCATGACATGATCGACGTGGCCATTGTCGGAGCGGACCGCATCAGCCGCAACGGCGACGTGGCGAACAAGATCGGAACCTACAGCCTTGCCGTACTCTGCCGGCAGCACGGCATCCCCTTCTACGTGGCTGCGCCTCTTTCGACCATCGACTTCTCCCTGGAATCGGGGAACCTTATCCCCATCGAGGAGCGCGATCCCCGCGAGGTCACCCACATCCTCGGCAAGCTCCAGGTGGCGCCCGACGGCGTGCATGTCGCCAATCCAGCCTTCGACGTTACTCCGGCCAGGTTCATCACGGCCATAATCACCGAAAAAGGGGCGTTCCAGCCCAAGGACATCCACCGGCTTGCCGACGGATCGATCGATCCGGAACCATTCAGAATCAAAAAATAAACGCTCATCTCATTACGGCCCCCCGTCTCAGCAAACGGGGGAAGTCTGCGGCAAGGTGTTTCGTACAAGCGTATCAGGGGAGGCTTTATGAAACAGACCGTGCTCCACGATATCCACCAAAAATTGAACGCAAAGTTCGGCGAATTTCAGGGATGGCGCATGCCGGCCCAGTATACCGAGATAGCTGACGAACACCGCGCAGTGCGATCGGCTGCCGGCCTTTTTGACCTCTGCCACCTCGGCAGGATCGAGATCGTTGGGACTGGTGCACAGGCGCTTCTGCAGAAGACCTTTACCCGCACCATGGAAAAAATTTCCGTAGGCGCGGCGCTCTACGGACTGCTCTGCAATGACCAGGGAGGCATTCTGGACGACGCCCTGCTCTTTTGCCTGGCGGAACAGGGCGGAAACGGCCGCTACCTTCTTGTGACGAACGCCCAGAGCACGGACAAGATCCTCGCGTGGATGACCACGCAGGCGACCGGTTCTTCCGTTGAAGTCGCCGACAGGACTGCATCGCTGGCCCAGATCTCACTCCAGGGCCCCCGCAGTGAAGATATTCTCGGGAAGGCCGTCGGACCGCAGTATAAAAAAATTAAACCCAGGCATTTCCGGCTGTTCAAACTCGCAGATGCCGAGGTTATGGTGTCCCGCACCGGCTATACCGGCGAACAGGGTTATGAGCTTTTTGTCCCCACAGAGCAGGCGCCTGTCCTGTGGAATACCCTGATGGATGCCGGCAAAAATGACGGGCTCGCGCCTTGCGGGATGCCGGCGCGGGACCTGCTGCGCATGGAGATGGGATACCCTCTTTACGGCGTGGACATGGATGAGACGCGGAATCCCTTCGAGGCGGGCTTGGGTGCGTTCCTTGACATGGGCAAGGAATTCATCGGTAAGGATGCCCTGAGTGCTATAAAAGAGCGCGGGACCGAGGTGAAGCTCGCCGGGTTTGCAATGATGGACAAGAGCATCCCGCGGGCCGGTGGCAGCATTTTTTCGGAAAGCAGGGAGATAGGCGCAGTCACGAGCGGGGCACTCTCCCCCTCGGTGCGCAAGGGCATCGGTCTCGGCTATGTTGTGAGCCGCTACGCCCAGCCGGGGCAGGAGATCGAGATCGAGGTGAAAGACCGCGAGATCGTGGCAAAGATCGTGCAGCTTCCTTTTTATCGGAAGAAATAAAAAAGGGACAGTCCCCTTTGGTTTCAGGGGGACTGTCCCTGTCTTCCCTGGTACACAATGCAAAGCGCATGGGTAATACACGCAAAGCGCATGGAGCATAGCGCATAGGGCATGAAACTCTCTGCTCTCTGCCCTCTGCCCTCTGCTTATTTTCCCCTTCATGCCCTCCCTCCTTCGTGGTAAAATACCGCCATGGAAACCAAAAAAGCCGTGATCCCCGTCAAAGGCATGACCTGCGTAAACTGCGCAGCAGCAATCCAGAAGGACATCTCCAAACTCACAGGCGTCAGGAATGCCAATGTGAACTATGCGAACGAGAAAGCCGTTGTTGAATTCGACCCCGCTGTGGTTGAACTCGGCCGGTTCATCGAGACGATCAGCGAACTGGGATACACTCCCGTGATCGAGACGGTCACGATCCCCATCATCGATCTCGACATATCGCGTGAAAAGGAACTGAAGGCATCGGTCGCAAACCTGGACGGTGTGCTCAAGGCAACGGTCAATACGGGAGCTCAAACCGTGGCCATTGAGTACGTACCCTCTCAGCTCGGGCTCAGGGATATTCGGAGGGCCATGGAGAAAGCGGGTTTCCGGCTCCCGCAGCAGATCGAGGGCCGTTCGGCCCTGGATATTGAAAAAGAGGCCCGCGAAAAGGAACTTTCAGAGCTTAAAACAAAACTGACCGTAAGCGCCGTGCTCTCAGCCCTGGTGCTCATCGGCAGCTTTCAGGACATGATGCCTTTCATCACCATCGTGCCGAAACAGACCATGTGGTATGCATTGTTCCTCCTGACCACGCCGGTCCAGTTCTGGGCAGGACGGCACTTCTATCAGAATGCCTGGGCATCGCTCAAGCACGGCAGCACGAACATGAACACCCTTGTCGTGGTCGGCACCTCCGCAGCCTACGGCTACAGCACTGCTCTCACCTTCTTTCCCTCCTTCTTCGAGGCCCAGGGAGTGCACAGCGGCGCCTATTTCGACACAGCCGCTGTCATCATTACGCTCATTCTTTTCGGGAAATATCTGGAAGTCCGCGCAAAGACACGGGCCGGCGAGGCCATCAAGAAGCTCATGGGCCTCCAGCCGCGCACAGCCAGGGTCCAGCGTGAAGGACGGGAGGAGGACATTCCCATTGAAGATGTCGAGGCAGGAGATCTGATCATCGTCCGGCCCGGCGAGCGGATCCCCGTGGACGGCGCGATCAGAAGCGGCTATTCATCGATCGATGAGTCCATGCTCACAGGCGAGAGCCTGCCGGTCGAAAAGAAAACCGGTGATCCCGTGATCGGCGCCACCATCAACCGGACCGGCACATTCACCTTCGAGGCCGTCAAGGTCGGAAAAGACACCATGCTGTCCCAGATCATCCGCATGGTCCAGGAAGCCCAGGGCTCCAAGGCCCCGATCCAGCGGCTCCCCGACTATATATCGAGCATCTTCGTGCCGACGGTCATGTCCCTGGCCCTGATCACCTTCGGCGTCTGGTATATCTTCGGGCCTGCTGATGCGCGCTTCACCTTTGCGCTCCTGAACTTCATCGCCGTGCTGATCATTGCCTGCCCTTGCGCCATGGGACTCGCCACGCCAACGGCCATTATGGTCGGCACCGGCAAGGGCGCCGAGCAGGGAATGCTCTTCAAGAATGCCGAAAGTCTGGAACGGGCCCAGAAGATCAACACCATTGTCCTCGACAAGACCGGCACGCTCACCCGCGGTGAGCCGCAGGTCACGGACATCATCAGAAACGGCATGAGCGAATCAGAGGTCCTCTTTTACGCCGGCTCTGCTGAAAAAGGTTCGGAGCATCCCCTTGGCGAGGCCATTGTAAAAGCCGCGATCGGACCGGACATCACGCTCGAACCGCCTGATGAGTTCGAGGCCCTGCCTGGACACGGAATCAGCGCTGTTGTGAAGGGACGGAGGGTGCTTCTCGGAAATGCGCGGCTCATGGCGGACAGGAAGATCGATTTCGGCACACTTGCATCTGCTGCGGACGATCTGTCGGCCCATGGCAAGACGCCCATGTTCGTTGCCGTGGACAATAAGGCAGCGGCCATCATAGCCGTGGCCGACACGCTGAAGGAGCACTCGAAAGAAGCGGTGAAAAAACTTCGGTCCCTCGGGCTTGACGTGGTCATGCTGACCGGTGACAATCGCCGGACCGCCGAAGCCATTGCCGCTGAACTTGGCATCACGCGGGTCCTGGCCGAGGTGCTGCCCCAGGACAAGATGGACACGGTCAAGAAGCTCCAGGCAGAGGGACGGGTCGTGGCCATGGTGGGAGACGGTATTAATGACGCCCCTGCCCTGACTCAGGCCGACGTGGGAATAGCCGTCGGCACAGGTACTGATGTGGCCATTGAGGCCTCGGACGTGACGCTCATCAAGGACGATCTTCGCGTTGTGGCAGACGCCATGCGGCTGTCGAGAAGGACCATGAAGACCATCAAACAGAACCTCTTCTGGGCCTTTTTCTATAACGTGATCGGCATTCCCATCGCGGCAGGGGCGCTCTACCCCTTCTTCCATATCCTTCTGAACCCCATGTTCGCCTCGGCAGCCATGGCCTTCAGTTCGGTGAGCGTGGTGACGAATTCGTTGCGACTGAAGCGATTCCAGTAAACCAAGGATGCCACGAATGAAACCTGAAAAAAGAGCTTAAGCCAAACCAATGCCGCCACGAAGGCGCGAAGGAAACCTATGAAAAAGACTGCACTGCCGGATCACATTGAAGAAATAGCAAAGAAGATTGTCGATGCCGCGTACACCGTGCATAAAGCGCTTGGCCCCGGACTGCTCGAGCGGGTATATGAAGTATGTTTTTGTCATGAGCTGGCCAAACGTGGCTTAAAATTTGCGCGCCAAATCGACATCCCTATCATTTATGATGGCATTCTCTTTGATGAAGGGCTGCGGCTGGACGTCCTTGTCGAGGACTCTATCATCTGTGAGTTGAAGGCGGTAGATGAGATGAACCCCGTATGGGAAGCGCAACTGCTCAGCCATTTAAAACTGTCCAAAAAAAGTCTCGGCTTCCTGATCAACTTCAATGTCCCCCGCATCAAGGACGGTATCAACAGGATCATTGTTTAGTGTAATTTTTCAAGTTTCCATTCCTTCGTGCCAGGGAGTATTTTTTGCGTTTCAACTCTTGCAAGACTTTCTTAGAGCCTTCGAGCCTTCGTGGCAGGCAGTAGGTTTTAACTTTTGCTTCTTCTTCACGCCCTCGTGGCAGGAAGTGGGTTTTGCTGTTCAACTCTTATACGCTTTTCTTCGCGCCTTCGAGCCTTCGTGGCAGGCAGTAGGTTTAAAATGAAGTTCATAGCAGATGCCATGCTCGGGAAACTCGCCAAGCGTCTCCGCCTACTGGGCTACGATGTCCTGTACGATCCTTCGTATGACGACAACGAGATCATCCGCCTCTCCCTCGAACAGGACCGCGTCATCCTTACCCGAGACACCGGCCTCGTGAACCGACCGACTGCCAAGAACCATCTGTTCATCACAAGCGACGACCCCGGAGAACAGGTTCGGCAGGTCATCGACGCATTCGGCCTCACGACCGGGCCGGAAATCTTGACTAGATGTTCAGTGTGCAATACTTTACTAATCAT
>Ga0209212_1000657_pt1 | contig 64652 bp, 48 predicted proteins | sample RifGroC2_FD_183996 | JGI IMG/M metagenome (GOLD analysis project Ga0209212, IMG submission 183996) | Groundwater microbial communities from Rifle, Colorado, USA - Groundwater C2 (SPAdes) (version 2) | ecosystem: Environmental > Aquatic > Deep subsurface > Groundwater | place: Rifle, Colorado...
TATTTGGTACTATAATTATGAAAGACCTCACCAAGCTTTGAATGGACTGACCCCAAAAAAAATTCTTGAAAATTTGTCAACGAATTAGTTGACTTTTACAGGGATGACACACCACCTCAGTGAGTGGTTACACGTCGAGTCATTGACAGCCTAATACATATGTCATAAAATCACTCTGCAAATTCTATAAACTCACAATATTATGTCAGCAGATATTATTGAGATATTCACAAAAGAGAAAAGAACAGCAGATGAAATTCCTTCTAAAACTTCAAAACCTGAAATAACAGATCCTAATATAATTCAAAAAAGCTCAACAAATATTCGTTCACAAATCCGATTCAAATTACCAGAAGATCTTTTCACGTCTATGATTGCCTCAACTGCAAAAAATTATTTAGAAAAATTTTTAGCAGGAAAAATCACAAGAGATGAAGTACTCGAACAATGCTCACGTGAAATAAGATGCTCTTTAGAATGCTCCTTAAACACTATATCTTCAAGCCAAGGTTTACCTTATGATATTCAAAAAATAGAAAAATAAAATTTGCTCCCTAAATCCATTTTCCTGTATTTTATACCCACAAGCATATAAAAATTTTTATCATGCAAATTTTAATCGGCACAGGAAATTATGGAAAATTTCAAGAAATAAAAGAAGCGTTAAATGAACTTCCATTCCCTTTTCTTTACCCAAAAGAATTAAATATTACGGAAAATCCTGAAGAAACCGGCTCGACTTATGAGCAGAATGCAATTTTAAAAGCCCGCTATTTTTATGAAAAATCAAAAATCCCTGTCATTACTGATGATTCAGGAATAATAGTCGAAGCCCTGAAAAACGAACTGGGAGTAAATACAAGACGTTGGGGTGCCGGAGAACAAGCCACGGACCAAGAATGGTTAAATTATTTTTTAAACAAAATAAGCACCTTTACCGAGCCCTCGCAAAGAAAAGCCCTGTTCATCTGCTGCGCCTGTTTTTATGACGGAAAAACTTTAAAAACATTCCACGGCGAAACTCTTGGACAAATAGAACGAGAACTAAAAGCCAAAATAATCCCCGGAATTCCCTTAAGTTCCTGCTTCCGACCGGACGGATTTGACAAAGTATATTCAAGCCTCACCCCCCAAGAAAAAAACCAAATCTCCCACCGCGGCAAAGCCTTCCACACTTTAAAAACATGGCTCCAACAATATCACAAAAAAAATGTTTAAAAATATTATAAAAAATTTCAATTACGAATTACGAATTACTGATTACGGATTACGAGCTACTCTAATCGTAACAATAATTCTTGCTCTCTCTTTAATTTTAGTAATATCAAAACCTCTTCTACTTTTTTTAATTCTTGCCGCGACCAGTACTTTACTCCTCTTCCGTGCCCCTTACTACGGCCTAATCCTCACAATCACCTTCACCATCTTCGGTGAACTTGCCCGCGTCCCTTTAGGACCGGAAAACGGCTTTCTCATTAACGACATATTTCTACCATTTCTAATTATAATCTGGGGATTAAGACAAATAATTTACAAAAAAGAATTACCAAAACCCAAATTATTATTTCCTTTCATATTATTTACACTTTGGGCTTTTATTTCATTTTTCAATGGCTCTAAAAATTTAAACGACAATTCCGAAATAATCGTAAGTTTTTCTTATTTGATTCGATTTATATCATATTTTTTTCTCTATTATCTAACCCTGCAATTTCCTTCAAAACAAAAAAAACTCCTTACAATAATATTAATTTCCGGCCTTCTTTTAGCGATTTTAGGATATTTGCAGTTCATTTTCTTCCCTGATTTCTCTGAAATGTCAGCAAAATTCGGCTGGGACCCTCACCAATATCGCCTCCTGTCAACCTGGTTCGATCCCAATTTTATAGGCGGATTTTTTGCCTTTATCTTAAGTATAATTGGTGGTCTTTATTTATACGAAAAAGAAAAATCAAAAAAACTCTTTTATATAATAATCGCAGGAATCTTACTCGGCGCATTATTTCTAACCTATTCCCGCAGCGCGTACCTCGCGTTTGCGGTTTCTTTCTTCATTTTGGGATTAATCAAATCAAGACAATTAATAATCATCGGCACGCTTGCCTTAGTTATTTTCACCTCATTTTCCTCCCGCGCCCAAGAAAGAATTTTTGATTTTTATAACAGCGCCAAAGCGCTTTTAAGCTCCGGCACCGAAATTCTCGATCCCACAGCCCAAATGCGCTTAGAATCATGGCAAAACAGCCAAAAAATTATTCAAAAATATCCAATCCTTGGAACCGGCTTTAACACCCTAAAATACGTCCAACACGAAGAAGGCATCATCCCCTCAACGACGGTTCATCACGCCTCCGGCGCGGATTCAAGCCTTCTCACAATTTTTATGACCACAGGCATAATCGGTATAATTTTCTATCTCATAATTTATCTAAAAATAATAATCACAAATTATAAAACCTGGCGCTCCCCCAAAACAACGAATTTCAAAAAAGGCCTTTCTTTAGGTTTCCTCTGCGCGATTTCCGGCCTCTTAATTCACTCCTTTTTCGTCAACAGCCTACTCTTCTCCCCAATTTTAGTATATTTTTGGACAATTACAGCAATAAGTGAAGAGTAAAAAATTCTGCCCAGAAAACTTGACAACACTTCATACTTTCTTTTAAATTAGGGGCAAAAATTTTTATTTCCCTTATGTCCATTTCTTCCGTCCCAAATTATACGATTTTTAATAAACATCTGCCTGATGTTTACAAAATTGAAGCCATTACTAAAAAGGGAAAGCCATTAATTAAATTTATTCAAGAAGTTTGTCAAAAAGAACCCTTGGCTGAAAAAAATCTAAAACGACTTCTAGATGAAATTCGCTGGAAATTTTATTCTACCGGCATCCTAGAGGTTGACGAACTTGAAGAGCAGGGGGAAGAATATAAAAATTATTATCTGGAATTAGAAAAGGCCAATGGAAACACAGAAAAATTAAGCCCGCTTCAAGCCCGGGAACAACTTAAAAATTGGAAAACAATAGTAGCTTTAAGCAAATTAAGTGAACTTAGCAGAAGCGCAATCGATACTGTTTTAGGTCATGCATACGCCAAAACAATAGATTATTCCGAATTTCCTCCTGACCCGAAAGAATTTTTTGAAGGAGAAAACGCCGAAGGTAAAATTATAAAAGCTCCCCATCAAAAAACACCAACGCACACTTTACTGAAAATACTTGCCTTAGAAGAAACAAACAACAATCCCAATTATAACAAACTTAAACATGGGGCGCTGGAACATCTCATAAGAAGATTTATATCAGAAGACCCCTACAGAATCGCGATTGCCAAAAAAGCCTTAAAATATGCTGATTTTCAAACAATAATTAAAAACACAAAAGGAGCCCTAAGCGAAGGTTTAATAGGTGGAAAAGCCGCGGGTTATTTCCTAAGCCAAGCATTAATGCGTTTAAAAGATAAAAATTATGATCGGTCTTTTGCTAAAGAAATATACGCCGAAGATCCCAGAATAAAAAGTGCCGACCCTAGAAAAAAAGAGGAACTCGCTTATGAAATATTTAAAGAAGAATACCAAGGAATAGATGAAATTTTTGAAGAAACGGAAAGTTACTGCATAGGGTCAAAAGTTTTCGAAGATTTCACAACTAAAAATCCGGAAATTAATGATTTAATTGTAGAAAAATACCGATATGAAAATGGATCAACTCCTGACAGCAAAAATGAAGATGAACAATTGGCGGAAGTCAGAAACAGATTTAGATCCGTGGATTTACCGGACTACATAAAAAGAAGATTATTTGAAATGTGGGTTGAGTTTTTCAAATCCGAAACAATTAGCTTAAAAATTCGTTCTTCCAGCCACTTGGAAGATGGAAAAGCATCATTCGCGGGCATTCACGATAGTATCGACTTCTTAATGCCTCAAAATTTAAAAATCGGCCAAGCATATAATGAAAACGAACTTGAAGATATTTATGAGAACATGTCCCAAAAAAACCCTAACGTACTAAACAAAGACTTTATTGAATTTATTAAGGCATATTTACCTCCGGAAATAAAAAATATAAATAGCGCAATTGAATCTTTACTCTCCTTTTTTGAAAGCATAAAAAATGTTTGGTCCTGCGTATACAGCAAAAAAGCTTACAATTACAGACGCGAACATGGACTAATATCGTACGACGAAGAAATGAGTGTTTTAATCCAAAAAACTAACGGCGACCTTTACGGAGACTATTTCTGTCCTCTATTTGGAGGAGTCGCGGAAAGCTTTGCCGCGGAAAGCTTCGGTCCTCCTCAAGAAGATGGAGGAACTACACTTGTCATGGGAGATTTAAAAAGAGCCGTGGAAGTAGGCGGCTACCCATGCGTCTTATCAAAACCTACTGATTGCCCTGACGATAAAAACACCAAACATCAATCCAAAATTACAGCAATGAACATAAAAAACGGCAAGCTTGAAGAAGTGGCATTGGATGATTTTATTAATAAAATGAATCCTCAACAACAAACCACCGCAGCAATACAACTTTTAAAATGCACTCAGCCGGGATGGGAAGGACGCTTTAACGTTCTTAGAGTAGAGGAAAAATATTTAAAGTGCGCAAAAATAGATTTTAAGCATATCTTAAAAGAAAAACTGGCCAATTATTTAAAATATATATTAAAAAAGTTAAAATATTATTATGGAATGGACGTGGATATCGAATACACTTGTCGCTTTGATGAAAGAGGCAAATTAAAAATTCGCATAATTCAATGCCGACCTCAAATAGAGCCGGAAGGAGCTGGAGCTTGCGTTGTCCCTGAAAATATTCCTGAAAAACACTATTTGTTCCAAACAAGAAATTGCTTAAGTTCAAGACCGCAAAAAAATATCCGATATTTATTTTTTATAGATCCTATTATTTACCAAAAAACAGACTTCAGAATACTCGACAAATTACATTTATATTTGGAAAAATTTGATAAACAAATGCAAAAAGGAGATTATTTCATAGCAAATCCGCGACGTTTTGGTGTTAACGACGTTGAGACTAACTCCGGTTCACACACGGAGAAAGGTATGAACATAAAAAATGGTGATTTTACAAATGCCGCTGGTTTTGTTGAAATGATGGACGGAAACAAAGAACCATCTCAAGGATTACACTTTTTTCGAATTATCAGAGAAAGAAAACAATCATGTTTTGGTGTGCAAATACCACAACTATCAGATAATTTCAAAATACAAGACAACCGAATTTCAGACAACGAAGGCTTTAACGGCAAACTCATAGCAAACGCCGCAAACTGCTCGGAACAATTTAACCTTGATATTCCTGAAGAATTAAAACCATTCATTAAAATCATAGATTTTGAAGAAGAAGGCAAAAAACACGGAATAGAAAACTGCCGCTTACATCTGGCGCAAAACAACCGAGGAGCAAGATTCGGTCAAATAAAAGAAAGCGAAAGAAATGACGAAGATAAAAAAGTCCGCCTTTCAACACTATACATGGCTGAAAAAGATAAACATACGGCTCAAATGCTAAAACCATACATAGAAGAAATCACCGCCCAAGCAGCATAAATATAAAGCGATCAGTAACCCCACAATGCAGGGCATTTCATTCCTGATCGCTGATTGCTGATCGCTAATCCCTATTGACTCCCCTTCTCTTTTTTTCTAAACTAAACCGTGCGTTAAATCTCTACCTATCTCGCCACCTTAGCTCAGCTGGTAGAGCAACTGTTTTGTAAACAGTGGGTCGTCGGTTCGAATCCGACAGGTGGCTCCATTCCCAAAACCATTCCAGGTCACTGGTCACTGGTTACGGGTCACCAATACGGGCAGGTACCGAAGTGGCCAAACGGGGCAGACTGTAAATCTGCTGGCTCTGCCTTCGGGGGTTCGAATCCCTCCCTGCCCACCAAAAATTTGCTACAAGCAAATTTTTCCCTAAAGACTATTACTGGCACTATTGCTTTCTTTTTCCCCTTGACTTTTTTCAAAACAACCTATACCCTAGGTAGTAGGCACATAATAATTTAACTATGACAAACTTCTTAACTCCGAAAAAAATTAAATCTCTAAAGCTTGCTAAACAAGCGAAAGGAACACTTGAAACCGTTATTTCCATGATCGAGCAAAACAAATATTGTCCGGAAATCATTCAACAGGCGGACAGCGTTATTGGGCTTTTAAAAACTGTAAAAAAAGATCTTCTCTCCGGACATCTTGATGCTTGCGTACTCGATCGCCTCAAAGTTGATAAAGATAAAACAATTGAAGAATTATTAAAAATTTATAATTTATCAAACTAATATGCATACAGAAAAAACTTTCAAAATAAAAGGCATGCATTGCGCTTCCTGCGCCGGCATTATAGAAAAAACCTTTAAAAAACTTGAAGGTGTTCATTCCGCTGAAGTTAACTTTGGGACAGAAACAGCTAAAGTTTCTTTTGACGAGACAAAAGTGGACCCCCATCATCTCTCTCGAAAAATAGAACCTTTGGGATATTCACTTGATATGCCGACAGCTGAAAGTATGGGCATGAGTCCCGATGAACACGCTGCTCATACAGGGATTAATCAATCCAAAAAAGAAAAACTTGCTGAAATCGCTAACATGAGAAAAAAAGTTTTATCTGCCATTCCATTGGCGATTTTCAGTGTTCTGGTTATGACATGGGAAATTCTAATAAGATTCAAAATATTTCCGGAAATGCCTTATGTTTTGGCAGAATTTTTTCATCATCTAATGCCGCTGTTGGCGCTTTACATACTTTTAATCATAGGCAAGCCGTACTTGCTTGGATTCTATCGTTTTCTCCGTTATGGTAAAGCGAATATGGATACCCTGATAGGTATAGGAACATCTGTCGCGTTTACATATAGCTTTATGGTCAGCGCGTTTGAAGAAACTTTAAAACCTTATATAAATGTTGAAAATACATATTACGATGTAACTATTATAGTGATCACTTTTATAGCGCTTGGGAAATATCTCGAAGCCCGATCAAAATTAAAAACAGGAGACGCGATTGAAAAACTTTTAAATTTACAAGCCAAAACAGCTCTTGTAGTCCGTGATGGTAAAGAACAAGAAATTCCGATTGATCAGGTTGTTCATAATGATTTAATAATAGTCAAACCCGCGGGCAAAATTCCGGTTGATGGAGTTATTACTGAAGGATCTTCTTATGTTGATGAAGCTATGATTTCCGGAGAACCAATGCCTGTGGAAAAAAATGTAGGAGATATAATTATAGCCGGAACAATCAATACCAGCGGTTCATTCACATTTAAAGCTACCAAAATCGGATCTGAAACCATGCTGGCTCAAATCATAAAAATGGTTGAAGAAGCTCAAGGCAGCAAAGCCCCGATTCAGGCCTTGGCTGATAAAATTTCCGCTGTATTTGTTCCTATCGTACTTGTTATAGCATTTGTTTCGCTCGGAGCATGGCTGATTATCGGTTCAAGTTATTTGGGGTTTTCTCAAAGTTTATCATTTGGACTGGTTTCATTTGTGGGAATTTTAGTAATAGCTTGTCCATGCGCCCTCGGTTTGGCCACACCAACCGCGATTATAGTGGGAGTAGGCAAAGGCGCGCGTGAAGGAATTTTAATTAAAGACGCGGCAACTCTCGAAAAACTTCATCAAGTTGATGTGGTTGTAGTAGATAAAACCGGAACAATTACAAAAGGAAAACCTGAACTGATTTCCATAAAAAACCACACAAAAAATTCCGACGATAAACTTATTTCAATATTGGCCTCCTTAGAAAATAAATCAGAACATCCTATCGCTAACGCCATTGTTTCTTATGCCAAAGAAAAAAACTTGCCCTTATCACAAATAAAAAACTTTAACGCGATTAAAGGCAAAGGACTCAAAGCAGAAATCAATAACATTGAATATTATGCCGGCAGCACTAAACTAATCTCTGATCTTAACCTTAAATTTGATTCCAAATCACTTGAAAAAGACACATTAAACGGAAAAACTCCTGTAATTCTCGCCACTGAAAAAGAAGTGCTGGGAGTCGCTTTTGTGTCAGACGCCATAAAAAAAGAAGCTATCGAAGCAGTTAAAAATTTACACAAACTTGGAATAAAAGTTGTCATGCTCACGGGCGACGACAAAAACACTGCCCGTCATATAGCGGACCAAGTTGGCATTGACGATATAGTTGCTGAAGTTTTACCTGAAGATAAATTAAATAAAATTAAAGAACTGCAAAATAAAGGAAAAATTGTCGCCATGGCCGGAGACGGAGTAAACGATGCTCCCGCTCTGGCGCAAGCTGATATTGGCATTGCCATGGCCACCGGAACCGACGTTGCCATCGAATCCGCCGGAATTACTCTTCTTCATGGAGATATCTCAAAACTGGTTAAAGCCATAAAATTATCAAAAATCACCATGCGCGGTATTAAACAAAACCTATTTTGGGCTTTCATTTACAACATCGTTGGCATACCTCTTGCCGGCGGAGCTTTTTATCCGATTTTCGGATGGCTATTAAGTCCGGTTTTTGCCGGCCTCGCGATGGCATTCTCCAGTGTTTCAGTTGTTACCAATTCTCTTCGTTTAAAAGCTAAAAAACTTTAAATTATGAATAATACAATCCAAAAAAAACATACTTTTCATATTAATGGCATGCATTGCAATGCCTGTGAGATACTAACTGAAACCGAATTAAACGAGCATCCTAAAGTATCAACAGTAAAATCCAGCCTTAAATCTCAGACAGTGGATATTTATGGAGATTTCGGCAATATGTCTCATAATGAAATTGTTAAAGAATTATCAGGCTTACTTTCCAAACACACATTATCAACTGAAAAACAAAAAAATAAAGTTAATTGGCAAGAATTCTCAATTGCCCTACCAATTGCTTTAGGATTTATATTTCTTTTTATTTTAATGCAAAAATTAGGCATAGTTAATCTTGTAAGTACAAATGACGTTAGCTATACAACAGCGTTTGTTGTTGGCATTATCGCGTCGCTTTCCACTTGCATGGCCGTAGTCGGAGGCCTTTTACTATCAATGTCCGCCACTTTTGCCAAAGAAGGCGACAAAATCCGTCCACAAGTACTTTTCCACCTCGGACGCATTATTTCCTTCTTTATTCTTGGAGGTGCTATTGGTGCTTTAGGTTCAGCTTTCCAGCTTGGACCGATTACAAATTTTATAATAGGAATAATTATTGGTCTGGTTATGTTCGTTCTTGGACTTAACCTTTTAGATATATTTCATTGGACAAAAAGACTCCAACCATCAATGCCGAAATTTCTCTCTCAAAAAGCGCTTAATGTAACAAAGCTTAATCACACACTAACACCCGCGCTCGTTGGAATTATCACTTTTTTCCTTCCTTGCGGATTTACTCAATCCATGCAAATTTATACTCTTTCCACAGGAAGCTTCCTCTCCGGAGGATTAACAATGTTATCGTTTGCTTTAGGATCTTTTCCTATGCTTGCCTTAATCAGTTTCAGCTCATTTAGCATCCACAACAATGCAAAAAAAGGCATATTTTTCAAAAGTGCCGGTCTTATTGTAATTTTATTTGCAATTTTTAATTTGATTAATACTTTTGTGGGAATCGGATGGATTGCTCCTATATTTAATTTTTAAATTCGACTTTATGAAAACAATACTCTTAAGCATCATGGGAATTATATTCATTTTCGGCTCAGTCTGGCTCTTAAAAGGAAACCCGAATTCTGCACCCACTGAATCCGAAAAAGAAAATGTTTCCATTGTAGATGGTCGACAAATCATTGAAATAAAAGCCCGCGGAGGATATTCTCCGTCACTGACATATGCGAAAGCCAATACTCCCACAACAATTAAAATGATTACGAACGGCACTTTTGATTGTTCTTCATCATTGGTTATTCCCGGTATCGGATACAGAACATATCTACCACAAACCGGAATCACGGAAATCGAAATCCCTGAACAAGAACCCGACACAAAACTCCAAGGCCTATGCTCAATGGGAATGTTCAGTTTTCAAATAAAGTTTGAATAGTATCCTTCTTTTATAGTATATTAATCGCAACTTCAACTCTTTTAATACTATGAAAGAACTTCTGGAAAAATTAAATAACATGCAAAAAGATGCTGTGCGGCATATTTCCGGACCCCTTTTAATAATGGCTGGCGCAGGCAGCGGTAAAACCAGAACCCTAACTTGTAGAATCGCTTATTTGGTTAAAGAAAAAAATGTTTCACCATGGAATATATTGGCGGTTACATTTACAAATAAAGCCGCAAATGAAATGAAACAAAGGGTTCTCAAACTATTACATCCGCAGCTACCTCCGGAAAGTATTCAGTCTTACATGACCGGCAGAGAAACCGACATACCCCTGGTAGGTACCTTTCACTCTATCTGTGTAAAAATCCTAAAAAAAGAAATCCACCATTTGGATTTTGAAAACAATTTTACTATTTATGATGATGCTGATCAGCAATCTTTAGTTAAATTAATAATGAAAAATTTACATATTGATACTACAAAAATTAATCCGAAAGCAATTATTTCTTCAATATCGGGAGCAAAAAACGACTTGGTAACCCCCGAGGCGTATGGTAATTTCGTAAACAATTATTTTACGGAAAAAGTACATCAAATTTATAAAGAATATCAAAAACAATTAGCTAAAAATCAGGCTCTGGATTTTGACGATTTAATAATGAAAACTATAGAATTGTTTCAGCAAGAACCTGAAATTTTAGACAAATATCAGGAAAGATTTAAATTTATTTCCGTAGATGAATATCAAGACACTAATCACGCTCAATATTTTTTGATTAAAATTTTGGCAAACAAATATAGAAATTTATGCGTGATCGGAGACTCCGATCAATCCATTTATAGCTGGCGCGGAGCGGACATGCGCAACATTTTACATTTTGAAAAAGACTATCCTGACGCAAAAATAATACTTCTTGAACAAAACTATCGATCTTCTCCGATTATTTTGGAAGCTGCGCATGAAGTAATTGTAAAAAACAAAAACAGAAAAGAAAAAAAAATGTGGACTGAAAAAGAAGAAGGAGAATTAATCCATTTTTGGACAGCAAACAATGAACGCCACGAAGGAGAATTAATTATTCATGAAATAAAAAAAGTAATTGCCAATGAAGAATATCCCAACTATTCCAAATTTGTCATTCTATATCGAACCAATGCTCAATCTCGCGTACTTGAGGAAATATTTATGAAAAACGCTGTTCCTTACAAAATAGTCGGTGGTGTAAAATTTTACGCCCGTAAAGAAGTAAAAGACATTCTCTCATATCTAAAATTGGCTCAAAACCCTCATGACAATACAAGTCTCATGCGAATCATCAACACTCCTCCTCGAAAAATAGGACCAAAAACACTGGAAATATTGGAACAAAAAAGTAGCACTTACGGCTTGTCTCTCTATCAAGTTTTTCAAAAACTTGATTTAATAAATGAACTTTCATCAGCTAAAAAAGAAGTTTTGAAAAAATTCTATGAAGAATGGCAAGATATTATTAAAGCCAATAAAACCTTTCCCGCGTCCGGTGTCATAAAAGCTATTCTCACCTTCACCGGATACCGCGATTTCCTTTTAAAAGAAGGCTCAGAAGAAGGAGAAATAAGATTTCAAAACATCCAAGAATTGATTACTGTAGCCAACAAATATGATGCCTTGGAACCTCAAATTTCATTAGCAACATTTTTAGAGGAAGTTTCTTTAATATCTGACATTGACCAACTCGATGATAAAGATAACGCAGTAACAATGATGACCCTCCACGCCGCGAAAGGATTGGAATTTCCGCATGTATTCATAGTTGGTTTGGAAGAAGGAGTTTTTCCTCATTCCAGAACTCTTTTTGATCCTTATGAAATGGAAGAAGAACGCCGACTTATGTACGTTGGCATGACCAGAGCAATGGAATATTTATATTTGATTCACGCCCGCGAACGGCAACTTTATGGAGAAAATAAAACAAATGCTCCATCTCAATTTTTGGATTACATTCCGGAAAAGTTAATTAAAAGCAATATACCGAAAGTTGATCTTAATTTGGTTAATTTCAAACCAATACCCAATGAATTTGATACTTACATTTATCAAGAAACCGATATCATGGAAGGAGATAATATTTATCATCCATCATTTGGAGAAGGAAAAGTTTTAAAAATAATTGGAGGTATTGCTACAATTTCTTTCCGAAAAAAAATTCATGGCATCAAAAAATTCGCTCTTAGCGTTGCGCCGATTACCAAGATTAACAATTAAAAACAATGAAAATTTTATTCATCGGGGACATTGTGGGAAAACCGGGAAGAGACACGGTTTCTCATATAATTCCAACAATCAAAAAAAAATACAATCCCGACTTAATATTGGCAAATGGAGAAAATGCCAGCCACGGCAGCGGAATTACCGGAGAACACCTTGAAGAACTCCTACGTTCCGGAATTAATCTTTTAACATCAGGCAATCACATTTGGCAAAAAAAAGAAATTGTTCCATTTATCGAAAAAAAAGAAAGCCAAATTATTCGTCCCGCAAATTATAGTATTTATGCTCCCGGAAAAGGATATCAAATTATAAAAACATCACTAATGAAAAACGTATTGGTGATTAACTTAATCGGCAGAGTCTTTTTTGCCAAACAATATGAAAATCCTTTTCATGCGGTTACAAAAATACTCGACGACCATAAACATATTAATTTGGATGCCATAATCGTAGATTTTCATGCTGAAGCAACCTCTGAAAAAATTGCCATGATGCATTATCTTGACGGGAAAGTAAGCGCGATTATCGGAACACACACACATGTCCCCACTGCCGATTATCATGTCACGGATAATCACACGGCTTATATAACAGATGTCGGAATGACAGGCTTGGGATATAAAAATTCCATCATTGGTGTAAATAAAGAAAGTGTTTTATACAATTTCATAACCCAAATGCCGGTAAAACACAAAATTACGGATGGACCAACTGATTTTAATTCAGTTTTAATAACTATTGAGGATGACAAAAAAGCCACAGAGATTATACCAATAAACTATTTTGATATCGAAAATATGTCATCCGCTTTTAATAAAGACTAAATTAATGTACAAATAAATAGCGAAATTTAAATTTATTTTTTTATTTTAACATTATGAGAAAAAACTTAATTATACCTCTGACTTTTATAATTTTAGCATTTAGCGCGGGAAATATAACAGGTTATTATTTAAACACGGATGAACCGCAAATAATTTCTGAAAACAATAAAAATAATACATTAAAAGAAGATAATTCCTCTTTTTGGGATTTTAACAAAACTTCTCAAGCAGATCTAAAAACTTTCTGGAATGTTTGGGATGTTCTGGATACTTTATATTATGATCCAACGAAATTAAACACTGACCAAAGAATTTATGGAGCTATTAAAGGTATGGTTAGCTCTCTTGGCGACCCCTACACTGTCTATATGACACCTGATGAAACAAAAGAATTCCAACAAAGCCTTGAAGGCAAACTGGAAGGTATAGGTGCCGAATTAACTGTTAAAGAAGGTAACCTGGTCGTTGTCTCTCCTATAAAAAGCTCTCCCGCGAACAAAGCGGGACTAAAACCGGGAGATATTATTTATCTGATTGACGGTAATGCCACGTCGGAAATGACACTATTTGAAGCCATTACAAAAATACGAGGCCCAAAAGGCAGCAAAGTTGTTTTAACAATTATTAGACAAGACAAACCTCAGCCTTTTGAGGTAACAATTATTCGCGAGACAATTGATATTCCATCGGTTGAAGCCGAATATCGAGATAATATCGCCATAATTACCGTAAATCAATTTAACGAAGTAACCCTGCCGGAATTTAATAAAGTGGAAGGGGACATATTAATGAAACAGCCTAAAGGAATCATCGTTGATTTACGATATAATGGCGGCGGCTATTTAGATACTTCGATCAAATTATTATCAAAATTTTTTGAAAACAAAGAAAAAGCAGTAATTATCAAACAAAAAGAAAATAATAAAAATGAAATAATTTATACATTTGGTAAAGGGAAATTATCGAATTATCCACTCGTGGTATTAATCAACCAAGGAAGCGCATCAGCTTCAGAAATTTTTGCCGGCGCCATTCAGGATCTTAAAAGAGGAATTCTGATCGGTGAACAATCTCATGGTAAAGGCAGTGTCCAACAAATTGAAGAACTAAAAGACGGCTCCAGCTTGCGAATAACAATCGCGAAATGGTTCACCCCGTTAGACCGGAGCATAGACGAAGTAGGTATTCAACCGGACAGAATAGTAAAACAAAATGAAGATGAAAAAACCACAGAACCGGAAGATGCGCAACTAAATGAAGCAATTTCTTATATAAAAAGTCAAGCCTCTCAACTTGACTAAATATTTATTTAATTCATAATTTTTATAGCTTTTTCGCTTTAAAAATTATGACAGAAAATAATTTCCTAAAAAATATCGAAGAAAAAATTAAATTACTGGAACAAAAATTTCTGGATATTTATAAAAAAACATTTTCAAACAACAACATTAATCCCGCTAATTTTTTTGAATCAAACCATGAACTTCAAACCGTTGTTCAGGAAATCAGTAAATTATCAGGTGAAAATGAATTGGATATAAAAAATCGATTATTGGGAAATGCTCGTAACGCTTTGGAATAAAAACTCCTTATTCTCCTTATCAATTCTAATCTTTCGTCCAAACTCTTTATCAAAAGAAATCTCCTTCCGCGGCAAAGTCAAAACTCCCAAATAATATTCTCCTTCAATTAAATTATTAAATTCAAAACTACCGTCTTCTTTTAAAATAGTGGCATCTTTTACAGTAAATCCATTTAAAAATACTCCTTCTTCAATATTTGCGGTATAAATTCCTTCTATTTCTTCATCACCACTATTTTTATTAAGTAAAACAACTTTCGTAATGGCATTAAAATCTCCGGAAAATTTTCCATTGATTACGCCACTGTCAAATAAGTCTATTAAATTTTCTGAAATTTTAATGGATTTATTTTCTTCCTCTATTAAACTTCTATAAATATTTTCAGCCTTCAATGTTTCTCCGTTGTGATAATAAAAATACAACAAATAGGCTTTTTCACGTGAAGTAAAATTTACACTATCCAAATATAATTCCAAATCTCTGATATCACTCTCGTCTAAATAATACTTTAAACTTTTTCCTAATTTTCCCGTTTTATACAGAAAAGTCATCAAATTAATTTTATCTGAATTACTTTTTAAAATTAAAATTTTATCTTTCAATATTTGAGAAATATTAAAATTAAACAAATCACAACCATAAACAAGCATAGTTCCGTCTTTTCCCGTATAACTCAAATAAGCTTTAACAAGCGCGGATTTAAATTCCTTATTTTTTAAATAAGAATAAAGCGAATTAATCTTTTCGTCATTAACTTTATTACAAGGAATTTCCTCAATATGAATCCTCGGATCCCCTAACCCGCCGCTTCTTCTTTTTAAATCAATAGTTTTAACATTAACCTTGGCTTTAAAATCTCTTTTTAAAATTTCATTATCATCAAAAATATATAAACGTCCTTCGGTAACTTCACTCTTTTGCAACTCATAAATTTTAAAAACACTCTTGTTTAAATCCAGAGCGTTCATCTCTGTAATGTTTTTCTGCCAAACAATTAAAGAAAAAAATAAAATAATTATTAAAAAAGGAAGTAAATTATATTTAGTTTTTCCTTTTTTAAAATTAACAATAAAATAAGCAAACGGCAAAACAAATCCCAACAAAGAAAATGCTAAAATTTGATATTGCCCATGATCAAAAACAGAAAACCAACTTTTATAATTAACCAAATAATTAGACAAAAGATTCGGATAATCCAAAACAAACAAAATAAATTTTTGAATTAAAAATAAAAATAATCCGAATAAAATTGCCTCGATTACAACTTTAATTAATTTTTTAATCTCCAAATTTTTTCTAAAATGCCATGGAGAAAGCTTATCTCTTAAATGATAATTAAATAATTTTAAATTTCCAAAAACACCATCCTTGTGCCATAAAAGAAAAAACAAAATAACTCCGGCAACGATCGCTGAATTTCCGGAAATTTGAAATAAATATCTTCCTACTAACACAATTAAAAGCATGGAAATTAAAAAATATTCCGCTATCCTTGCGCTCGTGAAAACTCCATCTTCTTTCCACCATTTTTTAAAAGAAAAATTTTTAAAATTAAAATTAGAATTAATAATTTTTAAAAGATAAACAAAAAACAGCAGAAAAAAAATACTCAACAAAATATAAAAAATTATTTTTTGCGTATTTAAATCAAATTTTCCCAAAGACTCCAAATAGCCTCGATAAACAATTTGCATCATCCCTCTTCCGTTAACATAGCTTATTTCGGATTTTAAAAAAGTATAAATACTATTAATACTCACCGCCAAGCCAATTAAAATCCCCGGAAGCAAACTAACAATAAACAGCTTTAAATAAATTTTAAACCCCAAAAAAAAACTTTCCACTTTTTTAGACATAATAAAAAAATATTAAATTTAAAATTCAAATTTAATAATAAAGAAATTTAAAAACTTTACTATAGGAAAAAAGAATCCAAGAGAAAAAAACGTTAATTTTTGTCTCTTGATCTTTGGTGGAGATGGCGGGGGTCGAACCCGCGTCCAAAAATTCCCACCTAAAACTTCTACAATCTTATTCTGTCTTAAATTAGCTTAAAAAGGATAAAAGACAAACAAAAAGCCCTTTAAAAGCTGTTTAGAAAAATTCGGAATAAGTACCCCAAACAAAAATACTATTCCTATTCTCGAAGTATGCCGCCTTAATAAATTACGAGAAATCATTTACTAAGACGCGGCCGCAAATAGGCAGCCGGGAAGGAAATTAAACTAAAGCTGGCATAGGCTTTTTAGAAGCAAAAGCTTCTTTTAGCATGCTAACAAAAGTTGTTTCACTATCTTTTGCATTTATGTTGCACCACTCGGATATAACGGGAGTACGGTGCCTTCCCGTGATTGCCATTTTAGATGTTAAAGAACTTCTGTCAAAACCAAATACATCCCCAAGATTATTACAACTATATTATACTAAAAAAACAATATATTTCAATAATTAACTCCCTATTATCAAGCATTAACCACTTTTTTCTCCACCTTATTCTTCCCCAACCTCACCAAACATTCCTTTAACTCATCAAACCATTGCACAGATAAATCTTTTGTCTTAATTTTCAACTTTGTTCCTGAAATCAACCAATTTGCATTATGTTCCATTAAATTGAATATATTTTCAGGTTTAACTTTGTCAGACATGTGTAAAATAATCATTCTCTGATTTTGATCATGAATATTCTCAGCTTTAACATTAATAATTCCCGCTGCTTTAGCCAAAATTTTTAATTCCAACACTCTGAATAAATTATTCACTTCTCTTGGCATTTTTCCATAATCTTCCACTAACTCTTCTTTTAATTCATCCAAATAGGAAAAAGTATCAGCACCTGAAAGTTTCTGATAAACTTGAATTTTTTCTTTAGTATTGGAAATATAATAATCCGGAATATAACTTGTCAGAGGCAATTCAATTGAAACATCCTGAATTTCCTCGCCCTGAGATGTTTTACCGGCTTTCATGTCTTCAACGGCCTGATTTAACATTCGAATAAAATGACTCACTCCAACCACATTAATTGCTCCATGCTGATTAGCTCCCAAAATATCACCGGCACCTCTTATTTCCAAGTCTTTCATGGCAATCTGAAATCCGCTTCCAAGCTCAGTTGCTTCTACAATACTTCGCAAACGCTTTTTCGCGTCATATTTTAATCTCTGAGATTGATATAAAAAGTAAGCATAAGCCTGTTTCTCTCCTCTTCCAACACGTCCTCTCAATTGATAAAGTTGCGCCAATCCGAATTTTTCCGCGTTATTCACGATTAAAGTGTTCGCGTTAGGAAGATCAATGCCGTTTTCAATAATAGTAGAACTAACCAGCACATCATATTTTCCATCTTTAAAATCAATGATTCGCTGCTCCAAATCCCCACTTCCCAATTTTCCATGAGCCACAATAAATTTCGCTTCAGGAATTAAAACTTCTAAAGACCTCGCTACACTGTCAATGGTTTGCACTCTATTGTGTAAAAAATAAACCTGACCCTTTCTTTCTTTTTCTCTTAAAATCACTTCCCTGATCAATTCATTGGAATAACGTCTTACTTCCACCATAACCGGCAATCTTCCTCTTGGCGGTGTAGTAATTGTGGAAATGTCTTTTAGTTTATTTAAAGCAATATTAAGGGTTCTGGGAATCGGAGTTGCTGTCATGGTTAAAATATCAACTTCGCTTCTCATATCTTTAAATTGCTCCTTTTGCTTAACTCCAAACCTTTGTTCCTCATCAATAATCACTAATCCTAAATTTTTAAATTTCACATCAGGCTGCAATAATCTATGAGTACCGATCACAATGTCCATTTCCCCTTTACTTAATAACTTAATAATTTCCTTCTGTTCTTTTTTTGATTTAAATCTACTTAACATTTCGACACGTATATGAAAAGAGTCCATTCTCTCTTTAAAAGAACGATAGTGTTGATCAGCCAAAATTGTAATTGGAGAAATAAAAGCAACTTGTTTTCCTTCTAAAACGGATTTAAAACTCGCTCTCATCGCCACTTCTGTTTTTCCAAACCCCACATCCCCGCAAACCAAACGATCCATAGCTTTCTCTTTTTCCATATCTCTTTTAACATCCATTATTGCTTTTAATTGACCTGGAGTAGGTTCATAAGGAAAAGTTTTTTCAAATTTTTCCTGTAAAGCATTATCTTCTTTAAATTTATAACCTTTCGCCAATTCTCTTTTCGCGTAAATAGCTAAAAGTTCTTTAGCGATTTTTTCAGTTTCTTTCCTCACCTTACTCTGAATAGTACTCCACTCCGCGGAACCAAGCCTGGTTAATTTCGGCTCGCTATCACCGGTTCCGATATATTTAGACACTTTATCAGCCTGATCAATTGGTACAAAAAGTTTATCATTTTCAGCATAAGCAAGTTGTAAATATTCACGCGTTAAATTATCCACGGTTTTCTTTGAAAGTCCTTGAAAAATAGCGATTCCATGATCACTATGAACAACATAGTCATTAAGTTTTAAACTTGTCAATAAATCCAAATACACTTTATGGCTAGCTCCGCCAACTTTTCGATATCGCTCTTTTAACGACTCAATTTCTTTATCAGTGATTATAATAAATTTATATTTCGGTGACTGAAAAGCATGAGGCATAATATCTTCAGCTTCAACTTTCACAATATAAGGATATTTTTTTTCATAAAAATCTTCCTCGTTATCCACAAAATTAACATTTCTATCCTTAAAAATTGCAGCCAATTCATCAAATCTTTTAGTAAAACAAACCACGTGCCATCCTAACTTTTTCTTTTCACTGATATCATTGATTAAATCAAAAACATTCGGGTAGCCGATTACTGAAGCATAACTTAAATTTACATGATTATCATTGTCCTCATAAAAAGGCGTAAAAGTAATTTTTTTACTATTCTCTGGGGCTAAAGTCAGTATCTCTTTCCATGTAAGAAATAAATCTTCAAAAACTTCCAATTCATCATCAATAATTAATGAATCTTTAGATAAATAGCTTAATAAAAATTCCCCTTCCTCTTCAATATTGATTGGTAAAATTTCTATTTTATTAATTTTTTTTAATTTTTTTCTTTCAGCATCTTCATATTGTACAATATCTCCAAGCTCATCAAAATCAGCTTCAATTCTAATCGGATAATTACAATTTATAGGAAAAATATCCAAATTTCCTCCATGGCGCAAATATTTGCCTTTCTCTAAAAACGAATCTTCAGAAACACAATAACCGGCACTGATTAAAGCTTCAAAAATATCCGTAATATTGTGTTTTTCTTTAGAATTGATAGTAATAATATTTTTTTCAACCTTTTCCCTCTCCGGAACTTTCAACATTAAATCTCTATAATTAACAATAATCAATTCTTTTTCCGAACTTCTTAAATGGCTGATTAATTCAAGTAATTTCAAATAATCATTCTCTCCGTTTTCATTTTCTTCACTAAGATTAAAAGAATAAACAGGAATTTCATCCCATAATTTAAAAGACTTTAAAACATTTTCCTGTTCAGTAAAATCATTAACAATCCATAAAATTTTATTTATATTTTTATAATTTCTTAAAATATCTGAAATTATATACACTTTAGAAGAATAGCTTCCTGCCCCGGATACGGTCATCTCCTTTTTTTTAGGAAACAAGTCGACTAAATCTTTATTTAAATCACTGGTTAATAAACTTTTTATATTTTTCATAAAAACAACCAATCTAACAATATGGGAATATTAAAAAATGTATTGAAAAAATCTATTTAACATAAAAAAAACTATAAACAACGTAAAACTTTCTACCGAATAATGATTAAAATTACAAATTACAGTTTCAAGGGCATTATTATATGTAGAAAAGAATCATCTTTCAAGGCTTTTAATGTCGCCGGCGCTAATTTATTATCCAATTGAACAATAACATTATCATCATTGATGCTATTTAAAAAATCCAATAAATAAGAAGCGTTCAATGCTATTTGGTTATTTTTACCTTCAATTTTCACATCAACATCAGCTTTTACCTCACCCAATTGGGTTTCTTCTGTGGCTAATAATAACTTTCCATCATTCGTAACTGAAAATTTAATACTGTTATTTGTTTCAGCCACAAATAAACTGACTTTTTTTACAGCATTAATAAATTCATTAACCTTAATTTCCACAGTTGATTCCACAAGTTTTGGAAATACTTTCTCATAATCAGGAAAAACTCCTTCAATTAATCTGGAAATCATTTCCAAATTTCCTATTTTAAATAAAATTTGATCTTTAGAAATACTGATCTCTATTTCTTTTTCTTTTTCAAAACTTCCTAAAATTTTTCCCAAATCGGAAATGGTTTTATTTGGAACTATACACATTAAATCTTTTTCGAGTTTATTGTTTAATTTAATTTTCTTTTCTGACAAACGATAACTGTCAGTAGCCACTAAAATTAAAGTATCTTTGTGAGCTTTTAATAAAACACCGGTTAAAACAGGCCTTGATATATTATTGGATGCCGCAAACACAACCTGATTTATACTTTTCAATAAAGCTTCTTTATCCAAAATTAACTTCTCTCCTTTTTCAATTTTTGGAATCAAGGGAAATTCATCCGAACTTATACCTTTTATCTTTGTTTTAGAATGTTTCGAAATAATGGATAAATTATACCCATTCTCAAGACTCATCTCCACTTCTCCCTTTTCTAATAAATTTGAATAATTCGAAAATAATTTTGCCGGAATAGTTACTTTCCCCTCATTCTTAACTTCCGAGTCAATATGGAAACTTATTGCGATTTCTAAGTTTGTAGCTGAAAAATGTAATTTTCCATTTTCAGCGCTTAATAAAATATTATTTAAAACAGGAAGGGTTGTGTTACTGGAAATCGCCTTGCTCACTATACTTAAAGCAAAAGATAGGTCAGTATTATTGCATACAGTTTTCATATCAAAAAAGTTAATAAACTAAAGGAAATTACTATTACGTCTTCTATTTCCTTATTTGTATAAGCATTATATTTAATTACTGTTCTTCTGACAATACTTTTTTATTTTTCTTTAATTCTATTTTTGAACATTATTATTTGTTTTATTTATTTATATATATATTTATATTTTATAGTAGTAGTTATAGTGAGATATTGACTTTTTTTGTCTTTAATTATCTTTATATAATTTTTAAACTTTTATTCTCTATTTATAGAGGTTTTTATTTGTTTTTTATGTTAATTTATTTTTTATTTATGGCTTTTAAAAGGGGTTTATATTTTTTTAAATTTTAATATTTATTTTTCTTATTTTTTCTGTTTTTTGTTTATTCTTTCTTGTTTTTTGGTCTTTCTTTTTTAAATAGTTTTACACAAAATTGTGTAAAACTATGTGTAAAACTTATTTATATTTTGTTTATTTCTCTCTTTTTTTTGTTTTTTTTAAATATATTTTTTTAAAACTTTATAATTATTCATCTGTTATTTTAGGCTTAAATAAAGGCTTTTATTGATTATAAGCGGTTTTTTTTTCCACAACATGTTTGTTTAAAATTAAGTCATCTTTTTTACACTTTATCTTTTTACTTTTCCACATTTTTAATACCTATTTGCAATGTTGATTTTAGTTCTTAAAGTTTTACACAAAAATAACCAAAAAATGTTTAAAACTTTTAAAAAGCTTTATTTTATAACAAAAAAAGCCTATAGGTTTTACACAATAAATTATAAATTAATTATGAGAGGCATAATTAAGGGCGATTTTGAAGTTATATTATGAATATGACTTTCTAACCGAACTTTAACAAACCTTTTAATGTCAATATATTTTGCGTCTTTATCTTTTGTGATAATGGTATTAAAAGCAAAGGCTGCTTTTTCTCCAATATCTTCTAAAATTTTATCAGTATCCTCCCTATATATAAACCCTCGAGAAATAGTGTCTACCTTCCCGATTAATCTTTTATTATGTATTTTTAATAAAACAACAATAATTCCATTTTTAGCCAAAGTTTGCCTATCCTGCAATAATTGATGAGCGGACGAACTGATTCCTGTTCCTTCCACTAATATATATTTTGTTTCGATTTGGTCTTTATGAATCCACGCTTTTTGTCCATCCGCGAGTAAAATTGATCCATTGTTCAAAATAATTATATTTTCTTCTTTTATCCCCATTTTTAATCCCAAATCTTTATGTCCGATTCTCATAACTAATTCTCCGTGAACAGGAATAAGATATTTAGGTTTAATCAGGTTAATCATCATTTTTAAATCTTCCTGTTTAGCGTGGCCGGAAATATGTACATCAACTATGTCGTTGGAAATTACTCTTGCTCCTCTTTTGCATAAATCATTCATAACTCTTGAAATAGCTCTTTCGTTACCAATTATTGGAGAGGAAGATAAAATTACAGTATCGCCGTGACGAATTTTAATATGAGCGTGTTCTCCTTTTGCCATTCTGGTTAAAGAAGAAATTTCTTCCCCTTGGCTTCCGGTGGTTAAAATTAAAGTATCGTTTTCGTTATGACTCCCGTTTTTTTTCATTTTGTGAATTACGGCGCCTTTCGGAACTTTTAAATATCCTAATTTTTTAGCGATTTCAATATTTGATTCCATGCTTGATCCGCTAACATAAATTTTTCTATTATACTTCACCGCGATATTTATAATTTGTTGTATTCTTCCCAGTAACGAAGAAAAAGAAGCGATTATGACTCTACCTTTGGCGTTATTTATTAAACCATCCAGGTTTTCCACGATTTTAGATTCGGAAATGGACTTGCCGGGAACTAAAGCATTAGTACTGTCAGAAAACAACGCAAGAACGTTCTTGCTGCCCATACTGCCCATTTTAGCTATGTCTGCTTGGGTGTTATCCGCGGGAGCAAGGTCAAACTTAAAATCTCCGGTAAAAACAAGAATACCTTTTAATGTATTTAAAATAATTCCCACACAATCGGGAATAGAATGATTAACCCGAAAAAATTCCGCCCAAATGGTTCCAAGTTTTATTTTTGAATTGGAATTAATTTCCTTTAATTGAACGGGCTTTTTTAAACGAAACTCGCTGTTTCTTTTTTTAATAAGCTCAATTGTAAGCCTTGTCGCGTATATAGGAGGAAAATTTAATTTTTCAATTAAATAAGGAATCCCTCCAATATGATCTAAGTGGCCGTGAGTGATTAAAATCCCTTTGATTCGATGCTCCTTCCCTTTTAAATAAGAAATATCCGGAATCACAAAATCAATTCCCAGCATATCTTCTTCAGGAAACTGAATTCCCATATCAATAATAATAATATCATTTCCATATTCAACTATGGTCATGTTTTTCCCGACTTCATCCAAACCTCCAAGAGGAATAACTCTTAACAAATTACTGTCAAAAGGTTTAATATTGGATTTTTGCGGTATGCGTTGAGGAATGTTGGCTTTAGTAATTTGTGATTTTACAATGTTGGTTTCTTTATTCAACCACTTTTCTAGCGTTTCTTTTATCATATCTTTTTTTTTATCAAATATAACTCTTATATGAAGTATAATTACTTATACACTCTTATTATACCAGAAAAGACTAGGTAACTACAAATTCAACAACCCTTTTAAAGGATTCAGGTGATCTGATTGCTAATTCTGATAATGCTTTTCGATCTAAAGCAACCCTTTTTTCCTCTAACTTGGCAATAAAACGATTATATTTTATTAAGTTCAATTCTTTTAAGGCCGCGTTTATTCTGGTAATCCACAGACTTCTGAATTCTCTTTTTTTCTCTTTTCGGTTTCTGTAGGCATGAATACCTGCTTTCATCACAGCATTTTTTGCTTGTTTAAACAACTTGCTGCGACCTCCGCGGTATCCTTTGGCCAGCATTAAGGTTTTTTTATGTTTTCTGCGGGTATTCATTCCGCCTTTTACTCTTGTCATAATGATAAAATTATAAATTAAACGTGAAGATTTTAGGTATAAGGAAGTAATTTTTTTACTTTTGAAATACTGGTTTTATTGATAGGCAAGCCGGAACTGTTTCTATTTTTAGCTTTTTTGGATTTATTGGTCAATAAATGTCTTTTTCCGGCTTTTTGCATCATCCATTTATTTTTTGTTTTTTTAACTCTCTTTTTTAATCCGCTGTGAGATTTTAATTTCATATATGAATTTTAAAGTATAATTTAGTTTTGATTATTACTTGGTTCGGGAGTGTTTTGAAATGGATTTAAAATCATATTCATACTCATTCCGTGTCTTTTGGGAGGAGAATCAACTTTTGAAACATCCGCAAGTAATTGAGCGAAATTTGATAATTTTTTTTCCGCTAAATCTTGATGTGAGGCTTCTCTTCCTTTAAAAACCAACTGCACTTTTACGCTATCCCTATCCGCTAAAAACTTTCTTGCTTGAGTGGCTTTAATTTCCAAATCATGATCACTTATTCTTAAAGAAAACCTTATTCCTTTAACCTCAGTTTTCTTTTGGGAGCTTTTTTGCTTGCGATCAATTTTATTCTGTCGATATAAATATTTTCCATAATCCATCATTTTACATACCGGAGGTTGGGCCAGAGGAGAAACTTCCACTAAGTCCATTTCTTTTTCTTGAGCCATTTTTTTGGCTTCTTCAGTCGTCATAATCCCTATTTGATTTTCATCTTCATCAATCAAACGAATATTTGGCACCCTAATTTGCTCGTTAATGCGTAATCTTTTTACTATAATAAGTTTGGTAAAAAATTAAATGCAGGAGAAATATTAATTAATAAACAGCCTAAAGTCAAGAAATTGTATTTTAAATTATTTTTTTAATATAAATTTTATGAAAAGCAAGAAAACAGAATTTCTGTTTGTAAACAAAACAAAAAAGGACATAGCCGGTGTTGTCTTTTTAGAATTAATAAAAAAAACTCAAAAAGAATTCCCGAAATTAAAAAATAAAAAAATTTCCATAATTTTAATAAACGGCCAAGAAATGGAATTAATCAATAAAAAATATCGCCAAGAAAAAGGACAAACCGACACCATAACATTTGCTTTTAATGAAACTGATAATTTTCCCGGCGAAAATATATTTGGAGAAGTTTTTCTTTGTATTCCATATATTCAAAAAAAGGCAAAAGAAACAAAAAAGGATTTCTCTTCAGAATTAAGCTATATTTTTATCCACTCCCTCCTCCATTTATTAGGATTCGACCACCAAACCAAAGCTCAAGAAAAACTCATGGATCAAAAAATAAAAAAAATCTTGAATATATAATATAATCTTCTTATACTAAAACTCGCAGGCTAGAAAAAGAAAGCACCTACAAGTCCATCATCCGGTAACTTTTAGAATCAAAAAATAATGAATCAAAAATCCCCATTAAAGGTTACTATTATTATTTCCACAACCACTTCAATATAAAGCGGCTTTAAGTCATACGCAAATATTCACCCCGACTTAAAAGCCAAAAGTCGGGTTTTTTAAATTTAACTTTAAACTATGAAAATCCTAAAATTCGGTGGGACATCGGTACAAAACGCGAAAATGATTAACGAAGTAATTAAAATTATTAAAAATTCATTAAAAAAAGATAAAATTGCTGTTGTAGTTTCAGCATTTAGCGGAATAACCGACAAAATCATTCAAGCAGGTCAAAATGCGGCAAAAGGAGACGATAAACATCTGGAGGATTTTAAGGAAATAGAAAAAAGACATATGGAAGCTATAAAGTTTTTAATTGACATAAAAAAACAAAGTAAAATTTTGGCTGAAACAAAAACCATACTTAATGAATTGGAAGATTGTTTGAATGGCATTTTTTTAATTAAAGAATTATCCGTACGCAGCCTTGATTTTATTATGAGTTTTGGAGAAAGATTATCAGCCTATATCGTTTCGCGGGCTCTTATTGAAAAAAAAGTGGATTCTGAGTTTGTGGATAGCCGAAATCTTGTGAAAACAGATATGATGTTTGGAAACGCTAATGTAAATATAAAAGAAACATTTCAAAACATTCAGAAACATTTTCACAATAATAAAAAGCTGAATATTATTACCGGATTTATTGGATCCACTGACAAAAATGCAACTACAACCTTGGGGCGCGGAGGATCTGATTATAGTGCCGCTTTATTCGGAGCCGCGTTAAATGTCAAAGAAATTGAAATTTGGACAGATGTTGACGGTGTCATGACGGCTGATCCTCGGAAAGTAAAAAAAGCCTTTTCAATCCCCTATTTGACTTATGAAGAAGCCATGGAAATGTCTCATTTCGGAGCCAAAGTCATTCATCCTCCCGCTATGCGGCCGGCTACTGAAAAAAAGATTCCCATGATCATAAAAAACACGTTTAATCCTGAATTTCCGGGAACATATATCTCGGCCAAAATTCCTGCGAAAATTGAAAAAATAAGTCAAATAACAGGAATTTCCTCTATTAATAATGTCGATATATTACAAGTGCAGGGATCAGGATTGGTCGGAGTTGTTGGTGTTGCGAAAAGATTATTTCAAACACTCGCTGAGAAAAAAATCAATATTATCTTAATTAGCCAAGCATCAAGCGAACACTCCATTTGTATCGCCATAAACCCGCAAGACAGCGAAAAAGCTTTAGACGCGATACATAAAGAATTTGAGCTGGAAATATCCTCCGGCCAAGTTGATAAAGTGAAAGTGGAAAATAAAAAATCCATTATAGCGGTTGTAGGTGAAAGAATGCGTAATACGCCGGGTATTTCCGGAAAACTATTCTCGTCTTTGGGAAATAACGGTATTAATATTGCCGCGATTGCGCAAGGGTCTTCAGAACTTAATATCTCTTTGGTTATAGATAGAGAAGACGAAGAAAAAGCCTTAAAAGCCATTCATGACACCTTCTTTTTATCTAAATATCGAGAAATAAATGTATTTTTAATTGGAACAGGTTTAATTGGCAGCACTCTTTTAAATCAAATAAAAGCTCAAAACTCCCAACTACAGAACAAACTTAATATTAAGGTAAATATAATTGGTTTGGGAAACAGTAAAGATATGATATTTGCCAAGGAAGGAATAGATTTGAAAAAATGGCAGCAAATATTGGAATCAAGTAAAGAAAAAATGAACATCGAAAATTTTATAAACAAAGTGAAGGAACTCAATCTCCCAAGTAGTGTTTTTGTTGATTGTACCGCCTGTGAAGAAGTATCAAACCAATATGAAAATATATTAAATTCCAATGTTGACATCGTTACTCCTAACAAAAAAGCCAATTCCGGAAAATTTGAAACTTATAAAAAATTAAAAACTTTAACAAAAGAAAAAAATTGCAAATTTTTATACGAAACAAATGTAGGTGCCGGACTCCCTATATTAAGCACTTTGCATGATTTATTAATAAGTGGAGATAAAATTCTAAAAATAGAGGCAATTCTTTCAGGGACTTTAAGTTACATTTTTAATACTCTCGATAGTCAAAAAGAATTTAGTGAAATAATTAAAACCGCTAAAAGTAAAGGATTTACCGAGCCTGATCCCCGTGATGATTTAAGTGGGTTGGATGTCGCTAGAAAATTACTGATTCTTTCTCGTGAAATGGGATCTACTTCAAAATTAAAAGATATCGCTATCGAAAAGTTAATTCCTGAAGAATGTTTTAAAGCCCAAAATATCGAAGACTTTTTTAAAAAATTACAGAAATATGATCAATTAATGAAAGATAAAATAAAAAAAGCGCAAAAAGAAAAAAAAGTCTTACGCTACGTCGCGACTTTAGAAAATAATAAAGCCCAAATCTCTTTACAATCAGTAGATCAGAACCATCCTTTTTACACTCTATCAGGAAGCGACAACATAGTTTCATTTACAACAAACAGATACAAAAAAACACCTCTCGTAATCAAAGGCCCCGGCGCTGGAGCGGACGTTACCGCCGCCGGAGTATTTGCTGATATTATGAGAGTAATTAGATAAATAATCCTTAATTTAAATTTATGAAAATTCCGGTAGGTATTTTAGGCGCCACAGGCATGGTAGGACAAAGATTTATTGAAATATTAGACAATCATCCATGGTTTGAAATTAATATTTTGGCTGCTTCTCCCCGTTCAGCAGGATTAAAATATGAAGAAGCCATAAAAGAAAAAAACACCCTGAAAAAAAATATTTCTGAAAAAATATTAAATTTAACTGTTCTGGAAGTTGAAAGCGATGCAGAAAAAATTTGCGAACAAGTATCTTTTGTTTTTTCTGCGTTAGATTTAGATAAAGAAAAAATAAAAGAAATTGAAAACAACTACGCGTCTTTAGGAATTCCGGTAGTATCAAATAATTCCGCTCATAGATGGACTCCCGACATTCCTATGTTTATCCCGGAAGTTAATGAAGAACATACAGATCTAATACCCTTACAGCAAAAAAATAGAGGGTGGAAAAAAGGATTTATTGTCGTAAAACCGAATTGCTCGATTCAATCATATGTTCCTCTTTTACATGCTTTAAAAGATTTTGAACCCGAAAAAGCCATAGTAACAACATTTCAGGCAATTTCAGGCGCCGGAAAAACATTTGAAACCTGGCCTGAAATGATTGATAACGTCATTCCTTATATTCAAGGAGAAGAAGAAAAATCAGAAAAAGAACCATTAAAAGTTTGGGGAAAAATTAAAAATGCTGAAATAATCCCCTCTTCTCTTCCTCAAATCTCCGCAAATTGTATTCGCGTGCCGGTTTCCGACGGTCATTTGGTGTCCGTAAATGTATTATTTAAAAAGAAAGCCTCGCAAGAAGAAATCATTAATGCGTGGAAAAATTTTAACAATCCAATTCTCAAATATAATTTGCCCTTAAGCCCAAAACCCTGTATAAATTATTTTGTTGAAGATAATAGACCACAAACAAAATTAGACCGCAATCTGCAAAATGGAATGGGAATTTCAGTCGGACGTTTAAGAAAAGATAATATATTTGATTGGAAATTTGTTTCTTTATCCCACAACACTATTCGCGGTGCTGCCGGAGGAGCGGTTCTAACCGCAGAATTATTAAAAGCAAAAGGATATTTGAATTAAAATATGACAAACAAGAAAAAAGTTTTAATTTTATCTGCCGTAGGTGTAATTTATCCCTTTCCTGAAGGAGACAATGTCCAATTTGGCTTATATAAGTTTTTACTTGAAAAAGGATATAATCCGGATTCGGAAAAAATGCTTTATTGGCAAAAAAACGCTTTTGAAAAAGCCTCTCGGGGAAAAATATCCTCTCTTGAAGCATTAAAAGAACTTCTTCCTTCTTTGCACGAATTGGAATTGGAAAAAATAGAATCCGAATTTTTAAATAGCAACTACTTTAATCTGGCTTACGATTTTATTGAAACCTTGGAGAAAATAAAAGAACAAGTAATTTTAGGCTTGCTTACAAACAATCTTCCCTCTTGGTCAAAATATTTAATCAAACGTTTCCAAATTGAAAAATATTTTCATCCAAATTTAATAGTTATAAGTGGCGAAAAAACTTCTTATCTAAAGCCGGAAAAAGAAATTTATTTTGAAATCCAAAAAAACATTGATGATTCCCCTCAAATTTATTTTGTCGATGATTCAAAAAAAAATCTAAAAGCCGCTGATGAAAATTTAAAATGGCATACAATTTATAAAGACACCAAGCAAAAAGAAGACCAAAACATTAATTACACCCCACATCACACAATAAAAACATTCTACGAACTAGTACCGATTATAAATCAGTGATCCCCTCTCCCCATGCAAATCACCGCCTACGCTCCCGCTACCGTTGCCAATGTCGCTTGCGGATTCGACATTTTAGGTTTTGCCGTTGAAAAACCCGGAGATACAGTTACAGTAAATTTTAAAAAAACAGCGGGTGTCAAAATCACAAAAATAATTGGCAACAAAAATTTGCCTTTGGATGCAGTTAAAAACACAGCAGGATATGCGGTAATTAAATTATTGGAATATTTAAACGAAAAAAGAGGAATAGAAATGGAACTTCACAAAAATATGCCGCTTGGTAGCGGTCTTGGGTCCAGTGCCGCAAGCTCGGTAGCAGCGCTTTTAGCTGTAAATAAAATATTGGGAGAACCATTAACAAAAGAAGAATTAATTCCGTTTGCCATGGAAGGTGAGCGTTTGGCTTGCGGAGCTGCCCATGCTGATAATGTCGCGCCTGCTCTGCTCGGAGGATTCACGTTAATACGAAGCTATGATCCTTTAGATGTGATAAAAATTAAAACACCCAAAAACTTATTTTCCGCTGTAATCCATCCGCATGTTGAAGTTTCAACGGAAGACGCTCGGAAAATATTAAAAAAACAAATTACTCTAAAACAAGCCATAACTCAGTGGGGCAATACCGCCGGTTTAATTGCCGGACTCTTACAGGAAGATCTCGGCTTAATTGCTCGATCTTTGCAGGACGTGGTTATTGAGCCAATAAGATCACTTTTAATCCCGGGATTTAATGAAGTAAAGGCGGCGGCGTTAAAAGCCGGAGCATTAGGATGCAGCATCTCAGGTTCCGGACCATCAATATTTGCGTTAGCGAATTCAATTTCTAAAGCTCAGTATATTGCTAAAAATATGGAAAATGAAATCTTAAAAATGAAAATCAAATGTGATGTATTCGTGTCTCCAATCAATCATGAAGGAGCAAAAATATTATAAATAAAATTTATGCTTTTTTATTCAACAAAAAATCCGGAAAAAAAAGTTAATTTAGCTGATGCCGTATTAAAAAGTATAGATTCTGACGGAGGATTATATTTTCCGAAAAAAATTCCCAAATTGCCTTCCGAATTTTTTAAAAATTTACCCGATTTAACATTTCAGGAAATTGCTTTTGAAGTAGCTAAACAATTTTTTACACCGGAAATTTCAGAAAAAGAGTTAAAACAAATAATCAAAGATACTTATGATTTTCCGGTTCCATTAATAAACTTAAATGAAAATAATTATATATTGGAGCTTTTTCACGGTCCAACATTGGCTTTCAAAGACTTCGGCGCGCGTTTCATGGCAAGAGTAGTTTCCAAATTAATATCTGTTGAAAATAAAAAATACACGATATTGGTTGCCACTTCCGGTGATACGGGCAGCGCCGTAGCCCAAGGATTTTACAATATTCCAAATATAAATGTAATTCTCCTCTATCCGAGTAAAAAAGTAAGTAAAATTCAGGAAAAACAATTAACCACAATTGGCGGAAATATAATAGCTTTAGAAGTAAAAGGCGCTTTTGACGATTGTCAGGCGATTGTCAAAAAAGCCTTCAGCGATTTGGATTTTGAAAAAAACAATATTCACCTAACATCAGCTAATTCCATTAATATCGCCCGATTATTACCCCAATCTTTTTATTATTTTTACGCTTATGCGCAACTTAAAAAGAAAAACAAGACAAACCTCCCCCTATATTTTTCCGTCCCCAGCGGCAATTTAGGAAATTTAACCGCAGGATTAATAGCCAAAAAAATGGGATTACCAATAAAAGGCTTTATTTGTTCATGCAATATTAACGACGTATTTCCTGAATATTTAAAAACCGAAAATTTTAAACCAATCAACTCAAAAAAAACCATCTCCAATGCCATGGACGTAGGTAATCCAAACAATTTCCCGCGCATAATGGAGCTTTATAAAAACAATTTTTCAAAAATAAAATCTGAAGTAATTGGTTTCAGTTTCACAGACAAAAAAACAAAAGAAAAAATTTTTGAAACTTATCAAAAATACAATTATTTAAGCGACCCCCACACTGCGGTAGCGCTTCTTGGAGCTAAAAAATTACTCTCCAATCACTCAAAAAATATTATTATATCATTAGGTACTGCTCACCCATCTAAATTTACTGATATCCTAAAACCAATCATTGGAAAAAATATAAAAATGCCTGAGAGTTTAATTAAAATTCTCAAAAAAACAAAGAAAAGCATGAAAGCTAAAGCTAATTATGAAGAAGTTAAAAAATTAATTTTTTATATAAATTCAAATTTTTCAACTTAATTCTGAATTAATAACATCTATAAATTCAGCGACATTTCGAACTTTATTTGTATCAGTAAAACTTTTTTCTTCATTATTTAAAATATAATCAAATACATCCTCCTCATAATTCTTTTTCACTGTCGCAGTTAAGCTATTATCAGATGTCCCGGTAACTAAGTTAAATTTTTTAACAGTAATTTTAAGCTTATCTCCTTTTATATTTGCTTCAAAAGAATGACTTTTATCCAATTTTAAATTAGTCATTAGATCTTCATAAAAATTATTTAATATAGTGGCATTTTCTTTGCCTCTATTTTTAGATTCCCATTTAGCAACAGGATTTACTTCAAAATTAACATTCTCAGGACTTGGATATTTGGGTTCCTTACTAAGATTGTTTAAATCTTCTTTTGTTAAAGCTTTTACTCCTATAGCTAATTTTTTTAAATGAGCTTCTCTCTCTTTTTGTTTTTCTCCCCGAATCCGGTTCTCTTTCCCTTTTTTATTAGCCCATGCATAATCCGGTAAATTATTAATAATTGTACAAGTCCTCTAAATAAGATAAATTTATACAATCTTAAACTCAATTTATGACAGTAAATTTAAAAATCCGTTCCCAAGCCCTTACCGGCGAAAAAGGAAAAAAAAATTGGATCAAGCGCGCGTCAGCCAGGGCAATGCTTAGGGCAGTTGATTTTAAAAACGACGAAGACTTCAAAAAACCTTTAATCGCAGTAGCAAGCCCTTACACGAACGCGACTCCCTGTAATAATCATTTGGAAGAATTAGGTAATCTCTTGAAAAAAGAATTATTTAATAACAACACAATGCCAATAATATTTGGGACGCCAATTGTTAGTGATGGCATAACAATGGGCACAGAAGGAATGAAATACTCTCTCCCTAGCCGAGAATTAATAGCGGACAGCATTGAAACCATGATAGAAGCCTATTATTGCGATGCCGCGATTACTTTAGGAGGTTGCGATAAGTCTATTCCCGGAGCGGTAATGCCTTTGGCTCGCGTAAATATCCCGGGAATATTTATTTACGGTGGCAGTATTCAGCCCGGAAAATATAAAGGCAAGGATTTGACGATCGTAAGTACATTTGAAGCGATTGGAGAATATAATAAAGGTAAAATCAATAAAAAAGAACTCCACGAAATTGAATGCTCGTCATGTCCCGGTTCAGGAGCATGCGGAGGCATGTTTACAGCTAACACAATGGCATCAGCAATGGAAGTATTGGGTTTAAGTTTGCCTTATACTGTAACCACACCGGCAGTAACAGAAAAAAACGAACTCCATCCACGCAAAATTACAGAAATAAAAGAAGCAGCAAAAGCTATAAAAAATCTCCTTAAAAATCGCATATTTGTTAAAGACATCTTAACAAAAAAAGCATTTGAAAACGCAATAACTATCGTAATGGCTTTAGGAGGCTCTACTAACGCAGTGCTTCACCTACTTGCTTTAGCTCATGAAGCAGATGTTGATCTTACTCTTAAAGATTTTCAAAGAATTTCAAACAGAACACCATTAATCGCAAACATGAAGCCATCTGGCAAGTATGTCATGACAAATTTAGATAAAATTGGAGGAATTCCTGTTGTAATGAAACATCTTTTAGATAATAAGCTGCTTCATGGTGATTGCTTAACAGTAACCGGAAAAACAATTTATGAAAATATAATTGATCTAGGAAAAATTCCCGAAAAACAAGATCTCCTTTACACGGTAAAAAAGCCTTTAGCGAAAAAAGGTCAACACATTAAAATTTTATTTGGAAATCTCGCCCCTGAAGGCTGTTTAATTAAATTAAGCGGCAAAAAAATATCTAAATTTTCAGGTTATGCGAAAGTATTCGAAAAAGAAGAAGACGCTCTTAACCCTGTTTTGAAAGGAAAAATAAAAAAAGGAGATGTCATCGTAATCCGCGGGGAAGGACCAAAAGGTGGCCCGGGAATGCGCGAAATGCTACAAATTACCGGAGCAGTGGCGGGAATGGGACTACAAAAAGATGTGGCTTTAATTACAGATGGCAGATTCTCAGGAGGATCTCATGGAATAATAATCGGCCATATAGCGCCGGAATCATTTGTTGGCGGTCCAATAGCATTAATTAAAAATAACGACAAAATAGAAATAGACCTACAAAAAAGAGAAATAAACTTATTGATTACCTCTAAAGAAATGCAAAAAAGAAAAAAATTAATAAAACCTGCAAAAATAAAACCCGCGAAAGGATATTTGGCTAAATATAGAGAACAAGTAACTTCCGCCTCCCTCGGCGCGATTACAACGTAATATCAGTTGAAGCATTTTCTACTGTTTTTCTTTTTTTTCTCTTATTGATATAAATGGAAATTGATATTATGGCTATACATGATATGGCGGCAATAACAAATATCCAAACATTATAATCATTATGAATTTTAATGATTCCACCTTCAAGAATTTCAAATTCCAATTTTACATGTTGGCTGCTCGATTTATCATTTGGACGGTAAGCATATAAATAAATTTTATGATCGCCTTTTTCGAGTAAAGTAGGAGGAATGCTTTGGAAATCGCCTTCTTTCGTGTCAATTAATAAAGCGGAAGTATAAAGCAAACTTGACCAGGTAACAATAACTTCAGCTTTTTCCTGAACTTTTCCAAGTAAAATAGGGCGGCCTTCGCGAATTTCCAAACGAACATCTTTCAAAATATTAACCGAACCCAATCTCTTTACTTCCGGCTTATTAATGCCCAGTTTCGAATCTATCGACAATAAAATTCTATTGGATTGCATAATTTTACCATTATGAGATCCATTGACATAAAATACATAATTGCCATCTTTAATTTTTCCTTTTGGTACAATTACAAATTTATTATTGGCAAAAATTTTGCTTGAAGCTATATTTTGTTTTTGTCCATCTCCACCTTCTATCCATAACTCAATATTGATATTTTTTGGGCCGGTGCCTTTAAATAATGGAGAAAAATCATTGGTTGAATCTTTCCAATTCCAATTGGTAATTTTTAATTCATCCAATTTGTCCGGTTTGCTATTAAAGTCCATAGGATCTGTGCGGAACTCAAGTATTTCTTCACAATCCAAATATCCGTCATTATCAGAATCAATATTTAAAGGATTAGACAAATATTGATATTCAATTTTATCACTGCATCCATCCGCATCTGTATCTTGCCAGCCATTTAAAACTTCAATATTAAATTCCTTTTCCCAATCATCATTGATTTGATTACCGTTCAGATCGTTTGGAACTGATGATGACTTTAACGGATCCGAGCCTGCTTCAATTTCAATTAGGTCACAGAATCCATCATAATCGCTATCCGGATTATTGACCATTAGACTCATTTCAATCTCATCATAATCTGAAATACCATCTCTATCACTATCTCTATTGTGGGGGTCGCTTCCAATTTGCATCTCTTTGAGGTCGCTAACTCCATCATTATCCTTGTCAGACATCACGGTTATTTCATAATCTTGGCCAATTAATGTATTGGTAATGGTTTTAGAAGGGATTGTTTCATTATCGGGCAAATCGCCATTATCAATATTTTTATCGTCATAGATCAAAACCAATGTCGGCACTGTTATTTTAAAGGCATCCGAATCCTCTTCCGCAACCTCTTTCAAAGTATCTTCCTCGTTAGGGATATTGTCGTCTTCAATATCTTCAATATTATTATCGTCTTCAATTTCTTTGTTTTCTTCTTCCTTATCTTCAGGAACATCTTGATCTTCGTCTTTTATTTCTTCATCTTTAATTTCTCCGTCTTTTTCTTTATCTTCAGGGATATTTATAATAACATCCTCAGGATTATCTACAGGATTAACTACAGGATTATCAATAACATTTTCATCATCCGGCAGCACATCTTCAATCTCATCATCCGGCAGGTTGGTATCGACAATAATCGGTTTTAAGCCATCCGTTAAAGGTAAATCATATTCCCAGTCTATTCCGTCATCAACAATATCAATAATTTCGAGGTCTTCTTCAGGGAAATCGAATTCGAAATCAGGATAATCTATAATATCAGAATCAATAAGAGGTTCAATTTCGGGATCAGAACCCGGATCAGTAATGTCGTCATTAGTGGGGGCCTCATCTTCACCGCTTTTTGACTCGGGGTTATCTTCATCCGGAGAATCATGTTCGTCCTCACCCGGTAGACTGATGCCCGGGTCTTGCGGATCATCAGGGAGATCGTCAATATCCGGATCATCATCAGGCAAATCCGGAATATTATCTTTGGAACCCAAATCCGAACCAACATCAGGATCAATAACAAGCAGAGTAACAGGGTTGGAATCAATAAAAGAGCCATAAGCATCGGTCATGCGGAATATAACGGCAGCTTCACCGGTTTTATTGGCGGAAGCAGAGAAGGAAACGGAATGATTGAGATTAATGGTAATGGTAATAAATTGCGGTGTGTTCAAGACTGTATAAGTAATAGCCTCGCCTTCAGTGAGTGCGAAATGATTATCGAGGTTAAAAGCGGAAGCCAGAGAGGTGTTTTTATTCCATGTTTGATTGGAGATATTTTGAATGACTCTGGGATAAGTGGTGGTAAAAGAAACCGTATTGCTCCAAATACTATCGCCATTGGAATTGGAATAACGCAAACGGACAAAGTATTCCGTATTAATGTCCAACGCTTGAACCGATGGAGTAAAGACGCAGTTGGATGGATTGACAATTAAAGATTCTTTATTGTCGCCAACATAATCAACACAATCGGCAATAACAGAGCCAAAAGCAGCATCAGTGGAAAGTTGAACATCAGAGGAGAGATGAGGTTGAGGGCTAACGTAAGAGCTGCCGGTAATAGTAGGTCTTCTTTTAATATTGGTAGAGCCATTGGCAATGGAAGTGATAGTGGGTTGATCCGGCACCGTAGGAATGGTGGTGAAAGAGGTGCAGGAAGAATAATCAGTCCAGTTATTGCGAATATCCTGATACCGAACGCGCCAGAAATATTGAGTATTACCTGTTAAAGGCTGGATGCCTTGATTAACAATTAAGCTGGTAAGATTAACGGAATCAGTGCCGCTATTCACAGAAGAATTAGTGTTATTTGTACAATCGTCAGAGGAAGTAAAAACCTGCCATTGGGTAGCTAGATGGGTATCGCCGTCCGCGTCAGAAAAAGCGGAAGCCGCTAACGTAGGCCTGATAGCCACGTCTACCGCTGCATTCGCGGGAGTTTGATTTGTAGGAGTACTGGGAGTTGTTGCTAAAGTCGAAAAAGAAGTACAAGTAGAGTAATCAGTCCAGTTATTGTGATTATCTTGATACCGCACCCGCCAATAATATGTGGAATTTCCGCTCAAACCAACTGTATAAGCAGTTAAATTAACATTATCTGTTGAACTATCCGTAATAGGAGAAAGATTATTGGTACAGTTGTCATTGCTACTATAAATCAACCACTGTGAAGATTGATGGCTATCTCCGTCATCATCATTAAAATCTGTAGCTTGCAAAGTTGCGTTTAAAGCAACGCTTACCGCGCTATCCGCCGGCAAAAGATTAACCGGATTATCCGGCATAGTGGCCAAAGTGTTAAAAGAAGTACAGGAACTATAATTGCTCCAATCATTATATTGATCTTTATAGCGCATCCTCCAATAATAAGTCGAATTACTTAATAGAGACGGAGAAACAACATAAGAAGTTAAATTCGTTAAAGAACTTAAGTTAATAACCGCGCTGCCGAATGTATTATTTGTACAGTCATCAGAAGTATTATAAACCAGCCATTGAGTTTCTAAATGACTATCATTGTCTGCGTCAGAATATGAAGATGCGGATAAAGCGGGCGTAAACACTACGCCTGTCGCGTTATTGGATGGAGATTCGTTTGTGGGAGTGGCCGGAACATTATTAACTGTTGAAGTAAATGAAACAGAGTTGCTCCATCCGGAATATCCCTGACTGTTTTTATGCCTTGCCCGAACAAAATATTGCGTATTCGGATTAAGTTTGGAATTGCCGGATAAAGAATTTTCAAAAGTTCCATTGGTTGAGTTAACTACAATACTTGTTTTATTTATTTCATCATTTGTTTTATACCACACTCTGTTTGAAGCATCTAAACCAACATTATCATAAATTTCCCAGTCCGAACTTAAATGAATATAACTGCCTGAAAAGGCTGAACTTGTTATGGTTGGAGATCGATTAATGGAAATTGCCGCATCAAGAGGACTTGTAATTGTTGGAGTAGCGGGACCGAAGTATTTTATCGCGACATTATCAACTTCCACTGCTTGATTTCCGGTTGAAATTAAATAAGCCCTCAATCGCAATCCCCCGTTGCAAGTACCCCCTATATCGCTTATAAAATCTCCGATATATCCATTCACAACCGAAGCTGTAGACATATTCGTGGAGATTACCTCGTCTACCAAAGTCCAACTTCCTTCTCCTGAAGGATGATAGTACCAGCTGGCACCATCGCAAGACAGATGATATTTTGCTTGCCCTTCATAATTTAAACCGGAAGTTTGTGTAAAACTGATTATATCATTGGAATTTATAAAATAGTTATTTACATCAATTTTAATATTTTCATAAGGCGCGGTTGTATAAGTTCCTCCTCCTAAATCAACTAAACTGCCAACTCCGCCATTAATCTGTGTTTTTCCAATTGCGACAGTATATTCTGAAGAGGTATTGAAGTCCCAGTTATAAGTTACAGCTCCGGTATTATCTTTCTGCGTAATAAATGATTTAGGTGATGACCAATTGGAATCTACGGAATTATTATATCTGACACATGAGTAATAAGTAGTGTTGTAATCTAAATTCGATGATCCGGATAAAGCACCGGTGAAATTACCGTTTTCCGCATTGATAGTAATAGAAGTTTTGTTTGTGGTATCATCGTTTTTTGACCAAACAAGCGTTCCGTTCGTACAATTGTTTGTGCTAACGATTTTCCAATCGGAGTTAATATGGGAACCGTCTCCCGCATAATCAGAACCAATTAAAGTTGGATTTGTTGATATATTTTTTATTATATTTTCACTGTTTAAAGTAATTGTTGGACTATCGGGTTTTCCTCCGGTAAAAGTAGTACCGGCATTACCATCATAAGTTGAATAGCCATCTCCGCCGACAACGCTTAATGTTGGTAGTGTTCCATCTCCATAAATGGCAATTCTTCCACCGCCACCACCACCTGCTCCATTGGCCGGATCGCTGGCGTTGTAACCGGCTTGTCCTCCATTTGCAGTGATATTGCCTGCTCCGGAGATCGCCCCGTTTACAACTGCATAAATTGAACCTCCGGCTCCTCCGCCTCCACTTCTGTATGTTGCTCCTGATCCAGTATTTCCGTTTGCGCTAACAATGCCATCGACAACTAAATTTCCTTCAACTTCTAATTTAATGACTCCACCTCCGGCTCCTCCCGCACCATCTGTACCGGTTCCTCCTCCGCTACCATGAGTTATCGGTGAAGTATTTGAACCATAAGTCGCTCCGGCTGTCGCTCCGGCATAAGTTCCTATAGCGCCTGCTCCTCCGTGTCCGCCTCCGCCTCCATTGGTAGAGCTTCCCCCAGCCCCTGTTCCGGTAGCTGAAGTAAAACCATCTCCGTTTAAATTAATGCTTGTAGTGGATCCAACATTTAAATTGCCTGTAATTTGCATTAATAAATCAATCTGGTTTCCGCTGCTATTTCCAAAAATTGACGTAGTCGCGCTTGAATAAACCAAGTCAGTATTTCCTTCCACATCAAAAGTCGTATCAACTTCTAAGTCTATAGTTGAATTAGTCAAAGACAAATTATTATTAATATCAATAATCTTGCCGGCTGCGTCAGCGCCGACCCTTACGGTCGCGCCACTTAATGTGACATTATTATATGTCCAAGTATCACTTACAGCATCAACAGCAGTAAATTCATAAGTTTTATAAACAAATAAATCATCGTCCGTTAATGTCTCGGGAGTATTGTACATTCTGAAAAAACCGACAGTTCCGGTTTGACCATCTCTGGTTCCCCATCCATCGCCTCCGAGAGCAGTAGTGTTTTCATCAAGAGTACTGCTCGTAGGATCAAAAGTATTATAATAAATCGCAATTCTACCTCCTCCACCCCCACCGGGACCGTTGCTTCCATCTGCGGTGTTAGCGCCACCTCCACTAGAGGTTATAGTTCCATTACCGTTTAAAATACCATCAGTAATCAAATATATTGATCCTCCTGCGCCGCCACCCCCGCCCCAATAATTACCTGATCCGTTGTTTCCATTGGCTAAAATGCTTCCATCAACAGTTAAATTTCCATTAACATCTAATTTTACTGCGCCTCCACCGGCGCCACCGGCGGCATTGGAACCGTTGCCTCCGCCACTGCCGACAGTTATTGGGGTAATAGCTGATCCATAGCTTGAACCGGCTGTTTTTCCACTGGTTCCTTGCGCTCCGTCACCTCCGTGAGCCCCTCCACTTCCATTTTGGTCAACTCCGGTATTACTGCTTCCTGCTCCTGTTCCTGTGGCAGCGGCAAATCCATCTCCGCTATAGTCAATAGTCGCATTGGCACCTAAGTCCATATATCCACTAACGACAAAATTTAAGGAGTATTGTCCATTATTAGACAATCCATAAATATTGGTTGTCTTGGAAGTTTCCGTAATATCTACATTTCCGGTAACCGTGAAAGTAGTATTAACTTCAGGAATTAAAACAGAATCATCAATAGACAAATTCCCATTTATCTGTAAATTTTTAGCTGTAGCATCGGTTTCTACTCTAACCTCGCCTCCTTCGGTTCTTGAAGAACCATCAATAGTTATAGACTGATAGGTAAAAGTATGGTCGATTGCATCAGCTTTAACGAATTCATAACTTTGATAAATATATAAATCATCATCCGTTAAAGTATTAGGTGTATTATTCATCTTAAAAAAACCGACAGTTCCGGCTTGACCATCTCTGGTGGACCAGCCGTCCGCGCCATTTGCAGCGGTATTTTCATCCAATGAATTTGTTGCCGCGTCATAAGTATTATAATAAATCGCGATTCTACCGCCTCCTCCTACACCCGGGTCATTACAGCAGTCTGTTTTGTGCGCCGCTCCTCCGGTAGCAGTAATGGTTCCGCTGCCACTTAAAGTTCCATCTGTAATTATGTAAACAGACCCGCCGGATCCGCCCCCGCCGCCCCAATAAGTACCCGCTCCGGTATTACCGTTTGCGGTAATACTGCCACTAATTATTAAATCTCCACTAATATCCAATTTTATTGCTCCTCCTCCGGTACCGCCGGCTCCGTCGTTTGAACCCGTGCCTCCTCCACTTCCTAAAGCAATTGGTGCTATTGCTGAACCATAACTCGGCCCAATGGTTTTTCCGCTCGTTCCTTGGGCTCCATCTCCCCCATAACCACCCCCGCTTCCGTTTTGACTTCCTCCCGTAAAACTTCCTCCTGTACCGGGACCTTTAGTAGCCACATAACCATCGCCATTCGCGCTAATGATGCCGTTAACGGTTAAACTGTCAGCTTTAATCATTACCCCGTAATCATCAGTATAATCCGTGTCTCCATCATTATAGCTGTCTATGGTTAAAGTCACGCCATTATTAATGACTACATCATATCCGCTACAATCAATAACTCCAAATGAGTCATCGGCATTATAATTTGAAGCCGCGGCTTGCAGTGTTGTATTCACGGAAACAGTAATGGTTGTGCCACTGCCAAAAGCATCATATAAATCTGAGCAAGAAGTATATGTGGCCGCGTATACTCTGGAAGTTTCCGAACCGATTAAAAAAAATACACTTAAAAAGCTAATAAGTGTCAATAATATAAATTCACTAAAAATTATTTTTAAACATTTTGGCATTTATTTTTGTTTTTTAAAAATTCTTTATATTATATCAGACAAATTTATGCCTGACAATAATCCAAATCGCTTTTTTATAAAAATATATTCTTTTACCTAAATAATTTCGACTTCTGCAAACATTTTTTATTTTAACGCCGAACATCATCTCTTTCCTGCTTTACCAAAAGTTTAACACTATAAATACTCCCTCCTGTTAAAATGCCGCTTCTGCCGAACAATCTCCCCTCTTCCCAATTGGCAAGACCAAGTTCCGGCGCGTTATAAATAAATTGCCCATCAACCCATCTTGTAAAACCGTCACTAATATAAGGAGAATTAATAAGCCGAAAAAAACTTTCTTTTTTCTTCTCATTATTACAAATGTAAGAAACCACAAACTTCGGACTCTGCTCATTAAATAAGGAAATCCCCTCCTTTACGGAATTTATGATTGTAATTGTCACTTCCGGAGTTTTTTCAAATTCCCATTCAATTCCCAAATCATTTTCGCTAATTGTCTCCGCGCAAAAATCTTCAACTTCACCTTCTTTTTTAAACATCTTAACTTTTTCCTTAAATAAATTTTCAGGGATATATTCCTCAGCCTTTTTAGTAGTATGAATTTTAAAATTATAACCTGAAATATCACCTCTCTTTTTTAAAGCTTCAATAATAACGGGCATTAAAAGTTTCGCTTTCTTCACAGGAATACAAATCGTATTTACGGTATTGCAAACCTTTCTGTCCAAAGAATAAAAAATCGAATTTTTAAACCTCTCCAAATCCAAATCCTCATCCGCTATAATCCATCCACCTCCTGTCCCATGCAAAGAAACAGGAATCCCGTTTTGTTTGGCGATTGAACCAAGCGTTATCACGGCTTTTCCGCTTCCCCGCGCCACAGCCAAAGAAATTCTTTTATCCGAAAAAAGAGCCCATGCAGCCTCATGTGAAGTACTGCCAACCAAGTTAACAGAACCTTCCGGCAAACCCGAGTTATTAAGCGCCGGATTCAAAGCAAATTCCATAATCGCTTTTGCTGTATTCAAAGCATCGCTGCCAATACGCAAAATACAAGTATTCCCCATTTTTAAAACCCCTGCCGCATCAGCAAAAACATTCGGCCTCCCCTCAAAATTAAAAGCCACAACCCCCAAAGAACATTTACATTCTGAAACCGAAAAACCATCATTTTTAACAGTTCTTATAATCTTATTTCTCTCACTATCACAATTTTGCCAATATCTTAATCCCTCAATCATATCATTTCTACTACCCTCTCTAAATTCCAAACGCGTTGTAGAGCGCCCTTTCTCTTTTGCATTTTTAACATCTATTTCGTTTGCCCTCGCAATATTTCCCCAAATCTCGGCTTCCCCCAAATTTTCCGCAAATAATTTATAAAAAATTGATATCTGCTCATCGCTAACCTCATTCATTTTATTAAAAGCATTTAAAGCTTTCAAAACATACTTTTCGATCAAATCTTTTTCTCTTTTAGGCAAAAGCAAAACCTCTTTAAATTCAGGAATCCCAATAACCAAATCCCCTTTAAAAAAATTATTTTGAATATCTTCAGGAATCTCTAAAATTTCCCCACCAACTAATAATTTAGTTTCTTTCGATAATAAACTCATAAATTAATAAAATTAAAAATTAATAAAATCATTTATACTCCACCACTATTAATTTACTGTATCAAATCTTCGCTAAAGCTCCGAAAGACAAGTAATACTACGAAGCTATCCTTTTTTTATATACAACTTAAGTAAAAGCTCCGGAGTATATTACTTTTTAAATTCTAAATTTTTAAAGCGGAGTAGTATAACACTCATAGTATAATTTAAAATTAATAATCTCTATACAATTTTTAAAAGAGATATGTATAATTTATCGCGATCACCTGTTTTTAACATTCTCACTTACGGGGCATAGCGCAGATGGCTAGCGCGCGTCGTTCGGGACGACGAGGTCGCGGGTTCAAGTCCCGCTGCCCCGACCAATGATTTTAAAATTAATATAATTAATACTATGGATATGACACAATTAACTGAAAAACAACAAAATCAGGAAGCACAATATCTTTTTCCATATCACTATTTAGACTTAGCGTCAGATCATCATAAGCTTTTATGGACAATTGAATATTTGGATTTGTTGGGATTGGTTAAAAAGATGATTTCTCCATTCAATAATCAAAAAATTCTTGATGTCGGATGTGGTGATGGTCGGTTCTGTTATGAATTAAAAAAAGAAAACGCTAAAATCGCAGGTGTTGATTTCTCAGAAAAAGCAATATCTTTCGCTCGTGTTTTTAATCCCGAAGTAGACTTTTTTGTGCAAGACATAAAAAATCTCAATGTTCCTATGAAATTTGATGTTGTCATCTTAATGGAAACTTTAGAGCACTTTATCCCTTCTGAAATTCCCGTTATTTTAAGCTCGTTATCTAATATTTTAAAAGAGGATGGGAAAATTATTATTACAGTCCCATCCAAAAATTTGCCACTTGCCAAAAAACATTATCAACACTTCACCGCAGAAAGCTTAACCGAAACACTAAAGCCTTATTTTAAAATTATGAAAATTAGCGGATATGGAAAAACAGGATACCACAAAAAAATCTTCAGTTTTTTAAGAAAAATAGGATATTTTGTTTTTCCTTTTATAAACAGAATAAGTCTAGCTAAAAGATTTTTTATAATTCTGAATGAATATTATAAAAAACATCTTTCAGCGGGAAAGCCTGAAGCATGCAACGGACTAATTGCTGTTTGCGTAAAAAACAGGTAAATTCCACCAGCGTAAACTTCACCAATTTTTGCTCCATCCAAATCCAAAAACAAAATCTTATAATAAAAAATATTATATTTAAGCCATATTAAGAAAAAAAGATCAAAATTTTTTAAAATTTTTATAAAAAACAATCTTGAAACACTTTTTGGTATTCATTTTTTGGCAATAGTTTTAGTTCAAACACTCTCCCCTTAATGCTGTCAAAACATAATCTTGTAATAAAAACATACAATGCTATAATCAACCACGCATGAAAAATTTGCTAAATTTCGGGGTGTAGCACAGATGGCTAGTGCGCCTGGTTTGGGACCAGGAGGTCGCTGGTTCAAGTCCAGTCACCCCGACCACTAAAAATTTATGCGTTCAGATAAAATTAAAAAAGGCATAGAGCGAGTTCCCAACAGAGCGTTATTATACGCAACCGGAATTACCAAGAATTCTTTAAAAAAACCTTTTATTGGGGTTTGTTCAAGTTTCACGGACTTGGTTCCGGGACACGTTGGAATGCGAGATCTGGAAAGAGTCATAGAGCAGGGCGTAAGTGCGGGTGGTGGCAAACCATTCATATTTTGCGTACCGGGAATTTGCGACGGAATAGCCATGGGGCATTTTGGAATGCGCTATTCCCTGCCCTCTCGGGACCTGATTGCCGACATGATCGAGTCCACAACCAATGCTCATGCTCTCGACGGATTAGTGTTGCTTACAAATTGCGACAAAATTACTCCCGGCATGCTCATCGCAGCAGGACGATTAAATATCCCCTGTATCGTAGTAACAGCCGGCCCAATGCATTCTGGACATTATGCCGGACGCAGACTTTCTTTGGTAAAAGACACTTTTGAAGCTGTAGGCCAAAGACAAGCAGGAAAAATAAACGATACGGAATTGGAAAATTTTTGCGAAAACGCCTGCCCTGCCCAAGGTTCATGTCAAGGCCTTTACACAGCCAATACAATGGCATGTGTCACAGAAGCAATGGGATTAAGTCTCACAGGTTGCGCGACTTCACTGGCCGGATTTGCAAAGAAAAAAAGAATTGCCTATGAAAGCGGAGAAAAAATTTGTGAATTAGTTAAAAAAAATATTACAACACGCAAAATAATGACAAAAAACGCCTTCGAAAACGCCATTGTAATTGATATGGCATTAGGAGGATCAACAAATACAGCATTGCATATTCCGGCAATAGCCCATGCTTGCGATATAAAAATTGACTTGGAATTATTCGATAAAATAAGCAAAAAAACACCTCATATCACCTCTCTTCAACCGGGAGGCGAATATATGATGGAAGATCTCGAGTATGCCGGAGGAATTCCCGCGGTTTTAAACCGTGTTCAAAAATTATTGAAAGATAATATTACAGTAAACGGAACATCAATCAAAAAAATAGCAGCAAAAGCACATATCATGGACCCGAATTTAGTGCGTCCATTAAATAATCCCATTCACAAAGAAGGCGGAATAGCCGTCCTAAAAGGCAATCTTGCCCCGTATGGTTGTGTGGTAAAGCAATCCGCGGTTGCAAAAGAAGCTTTGCGTTTTATCGGAAAAGCAAAATGTTTTGACAGTGAAGAATCCGCGAACAAAGCGGTTTTTGGCCGCAAAATAAAAGCCGGCGACGTCGTGGTAATCCGTTATGAAGGACCAAAAGGTGGCCCCGGAATGCCTGAAATGCTGGCCGCGACAGCAAGCTTGGTCGGTCAAGGATTAGGTGAAAAAGTCGCTTTGCTTACGGACGGCCGTTTTTCAGGAGGCACAAAAGGAGTTTGTGTCGGACACATATCTCCGGAAGCAGCCATGGGAGGCGAAATAGCATTAATTAAAGATGGCGACACAATTGAAATTGACATCCCAAAACGAATTATAAATTTAAAAGTGCCAAAAAAAGAAATTGATCAAAGAAGAAAAAAATTAAAACTCCCCGAACAAAAAGTCCATACAGGCTGGCTCTCTCGCTATTCAAAATTAGTAAAAAGCGCCCACACAGGAGCCATATTAGAATAAAAATGATCCCTTTTTGAATTATGGATTACGATTTACGAAAAATTAGACTTCCCTTTCTTAAAATGCTATAATTTAAAGATTTATTTTTTAAATTAACAATATAATGAACTTCAGAAAACAAATTATCCAAATCTTTGTTCTAATATCAATATTAAATGCAAACATTATTTATGCACAGGGATTTGTAGAAACTAATACTCAAGAAGGTGAAAATATTAAAACATCCACAGAGGAATCTGTTGATGAAACGCAGGATTCCAAACCTGCCAGAGTTACCAGAAAACCGGTACAAACACAAGCGGTTAAAACAAACAATTTAGAAGATGCTGTTGAGGAAGACGATTCAAAAAACATAGAAAAAAGCGCGGAATTAAACGAAGATGAATCCGCGGAAGAAAATCTTACTAAAACGGAAATTAATACATCCGATGCTGAAGATTCAATAAATAATAAATTTTTATCTCAATTGAATTTTTCCAATAGTACGATTTATATGATTTTAGGTATTGTTTTTGCAGTAATAATCATCGCAGCTTCTGTATTGTTTATTCGCAAAAAGAAAAAAAACCAATTACCTCTTGAGTCCGATAACGTATCGAATCCTGAAAACAAAATTACAATACCTGAAACAGGCATGCCTATGATAGATAATTTGGCGGAAAAGATGGAAAGTTTTTCTAAACAAGAAGAGGAAATGCAAAAAGATAATAAAGAACCTTTAACGGTTGAACCGGATACTAAATCCACTTTACCTGAAGCCAAAATTCAAATGGCTGACGATATTCCTGAAAATATAAATATGCCACAATCAAATGAAGACGCAGGCATAAATCCTGAAATTAAAGAATCTGAAGCGACATTGCCGGCTAATATCACAACCCCTGAAAATCAAATAGGAATTGAAACCGATACCATCAAAATCACTCCTGTATTAGACAAACCTGAAAGTCCAAAAATATAAAACAGAACATTTATAGATTTTTGCGATATTCGAAAATTTTGTCAATAGAAAAAGGTAATCAACAGATGTAAAATTCGTATCTGAATAACTAGATACAATTTAATATATATGTTTATTATCTAACACCTTGTAACGTGAGAAAATTCCATTTCGGAAAAACAAGCGGGGCTATAATAATGCTTATGCTTTTTAGTATGAGTGTTTTTTATAATCCTGCATTTGCTAAGGAAAAAGGAGGATCAAAGATTACTACTGTTAAAAACAGTGTAAAAAATAGCGTATCATCTCTAAACGTAAGTACGCCTATTATTCCCACTGTTGATGTCATTGCTCCCATCTACGGGAACACGTTTGCCGCCCGTCCGGGAGAAAAAGGCATTGATGCTTATCAATTTTTATTGCAAGCAAATAAATTGCCTGTACGCGTAAGCAGTATCACTTTATCCGCTTATTATGATCATAATGGAGATGGAATTTATGGTACTAAATATGGACAGGAAACAGTTAACGGAAAAACATATTATTTAAAAGATGTTGTAAAAAATATTTATATTGAAGATTTTCAAGGAAGAGTTATTAATACCGGCGGACCGGCATATATTGATCAATATGGTAAAGTAAAAATAACTACCAATACTGATCTGCTTAGAAATGAAAAAAGTTTATTTTCTGTAAAATTGGATGTAAAAGAAGCCGGTTTTGTTCAGGAACGTAAAAAAGTGGCTTTTGATATAGTCTCTACTGCGGACGTAAAAGCTTATTATAATAAAGTTCAGGTTAAAATCAATGATGGTGATGGCAATTTGTTTGATCAATATCAAAGCCCGAACAAAGACAAAAAAGTCTCTTTACTTATAAAAGACCAAGCAATTTCTATAAAAAACAAAATTTCACAACAACGCGCGATCACTGCTATTCCCGGGCAAGAAAAAGTACCGGCAGCTGAATTTAGTTTTGAAGCGCTTAATGAGACAACAGGTGTGAATAAATTAACACTGGATTTGGATATTCAAAAACTTTATACGGGAGAAAGCGGAATTACAACTTTCCCTATTAAAAAAGTGACTATTAAATATCCTGTTGAAAGTGAAGATCAGACACCAAAATATCTCGAAGCTTATAGTTATCCGACTTCTGACATAGTAACATTTACAGATTTACAATTAGTTTTAATTCGCAGCGGCCAATCCAACTTGGAAGTATTTTTGGATATTGCCGAAGAAGCTGCAGATAGCAAAACTTATGTTACTATTAATTCAACACTGGAAGATTCATTTTTAGCGCACGGATTCGCTACAGGCGATACGTATAATGAAAAAGACATAAACAGTATTATTGGAAATCAAAAAACCGTTATATTCCAATCCAAACCGGTTTTTGAAACAGTTACTGATCTATCAGGCTGTCCTTCTTATAAAATAACAATAGGCTCCAACGCGCCAATTTACTGTTTCAGTATTGAGAATACAGGGAAAAATGATATCCAAATAAATAATTTAGGTTTAAATATTTACACTTCTGGATTGAAAACTGGAGCTTCAACTTTAAATAATTCAGGGAATTCTGGATTAAGAAATATAAAAATTTATAATTATTTTGACCAGCAAAATCCGGTTGCAGAAAATAATTTTCCTAATAATTATTCTTCAATTGAAAAATTTCAGTTTATTGACAGTGATGGATGGACACAATATCTGATTCCAAAAAACACTAAGCAATATTTTATTGTGAAAACTACAATTACCGAAGATAATAACCCATCAACTTATACTAGAATTATAACCTACGTTGCTCCGGATGAAAATGATTATACGGAAGGTTTTAATTTGGGAATTACAGGAAAATTCAACAATCTCGCATGGTCGGATTTAAAATATCCTGATCACGGTATCTCTACTGAAGATTGGTACGGAGGATATGCGTTGGAATCTTTACCGACTTGGCCAATTGAATTAGAAAAAATTGAAGAACCTAAAGAAATAAAAATTCAAAATAAAGATTTCGAAGCAAGTATATCTACAACATTACCCGGCCAAACAAATCTTGCGCAGACATTTATGTTTACCTCATCTAAAGAATCGATCAAAGTGGAAAATTTAAAATTGAATTTGAATATCAAAAATTTGTCCAGTGGAGATTCAGGATTGGCATTATATCCGATTGAAAAAGTAATAATAAAATATCCAACCAATCTGGAAACACCGGAATATCTTGACGGAGAGGCATATTATTATCCAAATTCAGACTTGGTAGAGTTTACGGATTTAAATTTCCGCATTGCTAAAGGAATGAAAGCGCCATTAGAAGTATATTTCCAAATGAAAAATAATGCGGGAAACAGTACTTCAAAAGTAAATTACTTCAATAATTTAATTGATTCATTCAAAGCTTTAGGATTAGAAACAGAAAAAGTTTATACATGGGAAAATATTAATGGTGTCGCCGGACAAAGAAAAACCGCTGTCTATCAATCAAAACCTGTATTTAAAACAGTTGTGGATTTGGAAGGCTGTCCTTCTACTGAAATAATTTTTGGGAAAGACGCACCAATTTATTGTTTTAGCATTCAAAATACCGGAAAAAACGATATTGAAATAGGACAATTGAGCTTTCATATAAACGCTCAAGGAATTACAACAGGAAGTTCAGGGATTGCTATCTATGATTATTTTGACCAAAGCAAAGCAATAACTACAGAAACTCCCTACACTTTAAACTCCATCTTCAAATTTGATTTATACGGTAGCCATTATTCTGAAAAAACAATAAAAATTCCCAAAAACACGATTAAATATTTTATTGTAAAAATGACTGCATATAAAAAAGATCCGGCTATTCAATCAAGAATAACCACTAATCTCGTCAGCGATTTTTATGACAATTCAGCAGGAAGCACTGTTTATTATGCGGCAAGTAATAACTATCAAGTTTGGTCTGATAAAAGAGATTCAAACCACAGTTATTTTTCTACCGATTGGTACGGAGGCTATGGACTGGAATCATTACCGACTACAGAATTAAAATTGGCGAACTAACGCGAACTAACTAAATTAAAAAGCCCCGCACCCTATCATGGACGGGGCTTTTTAAAAAATTAGAATAATCATCAGAAGATATGCTATAATAATAAGATTTAATTAAGTCTTATGTCTTTAGAATTAGAAAATAAATTTAAGAAAATTTTATTGAAATCCAAACTATATTTGCCCATCACAGATAAATTTTTGAAATACTTTTTGAAGTTAAATGATTTTGATCAGAAAAAGGTTATTCAATTAATGGAAGAGAATGAGCTTTTAATGAAAAAAGCTAATCCATATCTCAGGCCGCCTCAGCCAAAATCGTTAAAAATCTCGACATAGATTATAAAAAAGAAGCCAAAATCGCTTATGACCACTTAAGCACAATAAAAATTTCACCTAATGAAACAAAGCTCCATATAATCCTTAGTGAATTAATAAATTTTTATAAAAAAAACGCAACCTAATATGACGGTTTCTCCCTACATCCCCTTCTGCCTCGCATATTCAATTAATTCATCTTTCAATTCCGGACTCATCAAAAGCGCAATTGCTTTCTCTGTTTCCTCTTCCGTATATTCTGTCATTAAAAATCTCTCCACTTCATCTTTTTTCCTTTTTTGTTCCTCCAATCCCCCCTCTTTAAATAATTTATATCGCAGCCAATAGTAATTATTTAATAAATGGAAAGATCTATGTTTTTCCATTTTTTCTTCAATTTTATTTTCAAAAGAAGTTGGCAATTCAGGAGGATTAACAATATAATGAATTTTATCCTCTAACATTTTAATCTCATCATCAGTAATACGGGAATTTTTAGCAAATAAAGATTCAATAAATTTCCCTTCTTTTTTATCTAATAAATCCATTTGATCATCTTTTAATTCTCCTAATCTTTCATCCAGCATATCAAAATTTTCTTTACCCATAACAAATCTTTCATAGCTTTTCCTTAAAGCCCCGACATTTTTAGCAGCAATATCGTCATGCTCGTAAGCTTTCATGTCCAAATATAAAATAGCGAACATTAAATTTACTTCTTTTTCACTTAAATCTCCATAATTATCCGCGTACAATTTAGCTAACGCATTCTCGCTTGAAAAAGCCTCAAACGGATTTTTATGTTTTTTTAAATAATTTTGAGTCAAATTTTCAATCTTTTTCAATTCATCCGGTTCAATCATTTTATTTGTTCTTTGTTCATCAGAAGGCTTGGCTGCTCCCAAATAAATCTTTTTAAAATTTTCTTCATTAGCTAAAGTCTGACCCGAGTTTTCATCCAAAAAAGTACCTATATCCGGCCCACTCTTCTCCTGAACACGAATAAATAAAGAAATCAAAGTACAATTTGCCGGAGAACTAAGCAAATTTTGCGCTTCCTTCGGTAAAAGTTCATCTTTCTCCTTGCCTTTGGCTTTAAACTCTTCCCACGCCATAAACATATTTTTATAATGCTCCATTTTCTGTTGCTCCGGACTTTTTTCTTGATTTACAGTCTGACTGCCCGAATCTGGTGATTGAGTGTTCTTGTAATTCAAAGCTTCTCGTATTTGTGCGTTAAAACTGCCTGATTCATTATTTAAAATTTCTTTTGAAATTTTTTTCCAGTCCTCAGGCTTAAAAGTACTGTCATTTTCAAAGCCTGCGTAAGCTTCCGCAAGCACGGATTTCATTGACCCATCTGTATTTTGCTTTACAAAATCACCGAAAGAATAAGAGGACTTGGCACCAACTCCTTCTGAAGGTAATAATTTTACCCCTTCATCTTCATAACCACCCTCGCCTACAATATTCCCTGTGGATGCTTTTGCCATTTTTATAATTTAATGATTAATAAAAACAAATCATTAAATTATACCATAAATTATAAATATGGCAAAAGTCTAAAAACATTACAGGTTACGAACTAAAACTCCACTGAAGCCCCCTGCGGATTCCTCTGCAACTCAAGATCATAAAATCTCATCTGTTCTTTCTTAAATCTAAGCTCAACCCTACCTGTAGGCCCGTTTCTATGTTTTCGGATATAAATATCAGTAATACCCTCACGATCAGTATCTTCTTCATAATAATCCTCACGATACATCATCAAAACCACATCCGCATCTTGCTCAATTGCGCCGGATTCGCGTAAATCCGCCAACTGAGGGACTTTGCTCGGTCTCTGTTCAACCGCTCTTGATAACTGTGATAAAGCCACAATCGGAATCCTTAATTCTCTGGCCAAAACTTTCAAAGATCTGGAAATCTCAGAAATTTCCTGAACTCTATTGGTTACCGAAGCTCCTCTTTTGTCAATACTCATCAATTGCAAATAATCTATAAATAAAACATCCAAACCGCTTTCCATCTGAAGTCTTCGCGCTTTAGTCCTTAATTCCGAAATGGAACTTCCTGCCGAATCATCAATAAAAATTTTTGATTGATTCAATTCATCCATAATGGATCCGATTCTGCTAAAATCATCATCACTCAATTGTCCTGTGCGTAATTTCCATGAATCCACAGCCAAAAGTGAACAAAATAACCTTTCCACCAATTGCTCTTTAGACATTTCCAAAGAAATAAATCCTATGCTTTTGCCTATTTTGGCTATATTCTGAGCAACATTTAAAGCCATGGAAGTTTTTCCCATCGCCGGCCTGGCCGCCAAAATCACTAAATCCGCAGGCTGAAATCCGGACAAAACATGATCAAGACCCTTAAATCCGGTTGGAATCCCTCGATATTTATCTTTTTGTTCAGCATCATGCAATTCGGAAATTTTTTCATAAGTAGCTTCTAAAATTTCTTTAATATGTACAAACCTATCTTTAATAAAGTTTTGAGAAACAGCATATAAAGCTTTTTCCGCCTGTTCAAGAAGTTGATCAATCTCCGAACTCTCATCAAAACTCAAAGCCGTAATATCATGCCCTGCTTTCAATAGTTTTCGCAAAGTAGATTTATGCTTAACAATCAAAGCATACTGATGCACGTGAGTCGCGGTCGGAACCTCCTCGATCAATTCAGCCAAATAAGATTCTCCTCCAACTTTTTCAATATTTTTATTATCTCGAAGCGCACTTGCCAAAGTCAACAAGTCTATAGGTTTTCTTTTATTGAAAAGATCTTCAATAGTTTGATAAATAATCGCGTTATTTTCAAAATAAAAATCATCACCGTGTAAAATATCCCCAATTTTAATAAACGCGTCTTTGTCGAGTAAAAGCGAACCTAAAACCGATTTTTCCGCCGAAATATCATGAGGCGGAACCTTTAAAGATTTAGGATCATTCATTAAATTATATAAAAAAATTATTTAGGAATTTTAATATATAACAAACTCCAAAATTTTGACAATAAAATAAAACTCGCAATGGATCATATGATTTTTTCTTTAAAATAAATGATCACAATACGTAATCCGTCATTCGTAAAAAATATTATAAAATTTACAATTTACGAATTACGGATTACGTATTACGAATTACGATCATTCATCCCTTCCTCTCCAACTCATCATAAGCATTATACCCCTCTCTCACAATATTCTGCCAATCCCATGAAAATTTATGATTCTCAATGGCGCGAATTAAAGCCTCAAAAATTTCCCATTTATTAAAATTTTTAAACATAAAACAATTGCCGGTTTCCTTTACCGGATTGTAATCAATCAAAATATCCGAATAATTTTTGAAATTATAAAAAACAGGAACGCTCGCGTTTAAAAAAGCGGATTTAACGGAATTTAAAATATGTTTGTCGTCCGATAAAAATAAAGAAAAATCGCTATATTTTAAAGCTTGTTCCTTTAAATTATCTTCATACACATTTAAATTCGGCAAATGTTTTTTTAAATCTTTATGAAAAAAAGGATTAACAATAATATCAATGTTCAAATGCTTTAAAGCTTTCAAAAAATCCTCCAATTCATTTGCGAAATCATAATTGAAATACTGAAGATCAATATTTAAAACCGGCCTATTGTTCTTTTTAACATGAAACAACTTCTGAAATTCCGCTATCTGCTCTTTCTTCGAACTGGCTGTTTTTAAAAGCATAAATTTATTTTTATTTTTGTATCTCAAAATAATATCATATTTCAATGCCTAAAACTAGCAAAGATAACTTAAAAATATAAATTATGCTTTGACAAAAATTTAAACTATTTAGCGACTACATTGTCTATTAATCTCACATTTCCAATTTTCATTGCTCCTAAAACAATATATGTTCTGTTCTCCTTATATTTTCGAATATTTTTCAAATTTTTAGCATCGCGAATTTCTAAATATTCTAATTTGATATTTTTAAATTTCAAAAAATTATTCCTGTATTTTAATAAAATTTCCTCTCTTCTCCTGACTCCGTATGCAGGGGAAGAATCTTTGGAATCAAACGTATATTCAATATTATTTTTAATTCCACATAAACTATTGTACAAAATTAAAGCTTTTTTACGATCAAATTTATTTAAATAAACATTCCGTGAACTTTTGGCAAGCCCGGCCTTTTCCCTTACAATCGAACACATAACCGATTTAATGGATAAATTTAATTCTTTTTTAATAATTTCAATAATTTTAAATTGCTGAAAATCTTTTTGCCCGAAATAAGCTCGATCAGGTTTAATTAAAAGAAAAAATTTACTCACAATTTCAAAAACCCCTTCAAAATGCCCCGGCCTTTTCGCACCGCATAAAATTTTATTTAATCTTAAAAATTCTTTTGAAGGATTTTTTAAATAAATTATATCCTTATACTTTTTAAATAATTTCAAATTGGGATTTGAAATCTCTTCTCTTAAGGGCAAAAAGACCACATCCACCTTATCTTTCTCTAATATTTTTATATCCCTTTCAAGATCTCTCGGATACTTATCAAGATCCTCCCCCACCCCAAATTGTGAAGGGTTCACATAAATACTCACAATGGTAATATCATTTTCTTTCTTGGATTTATTCACCAAACTCGAATGCCCCTCGTGCAAAAAACCCATAGTCGGCACAAATCCAATAGTCTTGCCTTTTTTACGACATACTTTTAAAAACTCCTGCAACTCACTGATTTTTTCAATTATTTTCATGAGTGTAATGTAAATCATTTAATAATACTTTAAAAGTAAGTAAAATAAAATTATCAATTACTATATCTCCCCTACCATGCCTAAAAAACTCATCCTGATCGACGGAAACGCTTTCATGCACCGCGCCTACCACGCCTTGCCCAAAACTTTAACTCTCCCTGACGGTACATTGGTCAATGCGTTATATGGATTTTCTTCATTTTTAATCCACATGATGGAAATCGAAAAACCTGATTATATAGCCATAACATTTGACCATAAAGCTCCGACTTTTCGCCATCTGGAATTTGTTTCCTACAAAGCCACTCGCCAAAAAGCACCGGATGATTTTTATTCTCAAATTCCTTTAATTCGCGATAGCTTAACAGCTTTAAACGTACAACAATTTTCTCTGCCCGGTTATGAATCCGATGATTTGATTGGTTCCATTCATGAAAAATTCAAAAGCTATGAAGATTTAAAATTTGTAATATACACGGGCGACCACGATTTAATGCAGTTAATAGATAAAAATACAGAAATAGCCATGCCAATAAGCGGGTTTAAAAAAATAAATTACATTGACGAAGCAAAATTTCAAGAAAAATATGGCTTTCCGGCTACAAAAATTATTGATTACAAAGCCTTACGCGGAGATTCCAGCGATAATATTCCCGGAGTAAAAGGCATTGGCGAGAAAACCGCGGTAAAATTACTTCAAAAATTTCCAAATCTTGAAGAAATCTATCTGAATATTAATGAAGTTGAACCGAAAATTTCCGACAAATTAAAGCAGTCCAAAGAAAATGCTTATTTAAGTAAAAAATTAGCCACGCTTTGCCTCGATATAAATTTAAATATTGACCTTGAAGACTTAAAAATTTCCCAAATTAATACAGAAAACTTAATCAAATTTTTTGAAAAATTCCAATTTAAAAGCTTAATCGCTCGAATAAAAAGAATTTCCCACTACCTTTCTCAAAAAATCGACGAAAAGCAAACATCAATGTTTTAAAAATTTTTTACAAAATTTTCTGTTTACAAAATGATTTTAAATGTTAATATAAATTTCTCTGATTTAAAATCATACTCATCTGCTTTAAAGAATTTCTGTGCAAAAAAAATGTACAACAAAAAGCTGAAAAAAGCCCGAAAACCAATTTTTAAAACGAGTTTATAAAACAAAAAGAACAAGAATCAACGAGGTAAAATATTGGCTCATGTCAAGCAAAAAAAATGAACAAGAAAATAGTTCAAGGCGGTGAAAACTTAAAAATAATGTATAAAATAATTGTCAAACCTCGGTATTTATAATATATTTCTAAAGAAATACATATCACCAAGCTAAAAATTAAAATTTATGAAACCACGCATAATTGCAAGTTTAGATATAGGTAGTTCTAAAATTAGAACAGTGATCGGCAATATTGAAGAAAAAAACGGGCTGCCAAATATTATTGGAGTAGGAGTGGCGGATTCCACCGGATTGCGTAAAGGTGCAGTTATTGACGTGGAAGAAACCATTAATTCCATTTCTTCATCATTGGAAGATGCTGAAAGAATGGCCGGCGAACCAATTAATCATGTGTTTTTGGGAATTGGCGGCAATCATATAATGTCTTTTGACAGCAAAGGAGTAATAGCTGTTGCCAATACAAGCAATGAAATATCTGAAGATGACGTGGATCGAGTTTTAGAAGCTGCTCAGGCGGTTTCCATCCCCAGCAACAGAAGAATTTTAAGAATTATACCTAAAGCATTTACGGTGGATGAGCAAAGAGGAATCAAATATCCGGTTGGCATGACCGGAATTCGTTTGGAAGTAGAAGCGCATATTGTAACAGGATTAATTCCTGCGGTTAAAAATATTGAAAAATGCGTTCATCAAGCGGGAGTTGATATTGACGACATTATTCCGACTTCATTGGCTGCGGCGGAATCGATTTTAAGTAAAAGACAGAAAGAATTAGGTGTTGTGGTTGTGGATATCGGTTGCGGAGGTACATCAGTCTGCGTATTTGAAGAAGGAACGACACTTCATACTGCGTTAATTCCTGTAGGTGGAGAAAATGTTACAAATGATATCGCGATTGGATTGAAAAGTTCCATAGATGCCGCGGAAAAGGTAAAAATAGAATACGGAACATGTATCCCTGAAGATGTAAATGATAGAGAAACTATAGATTTATCCCTATTAAGCAAAATAGATTCACAGACAGTTGCGAAAAAGCACATGGTGGAAATAATCAGAGCCCGCTATCAGGAAATTTTTCAGTTGGTAAAAGATGAATTGGCAAAAATTCACAGAGACGGCATGCTTCCCGCCGGAGTAATTTTAACAGGCGCAGCTTCCAAAATGCCCGGCACTATAGATCTTGCCAGAGAAACTCTAAATTTGCCTGTCCAAATAGGCTTCCCGCAAAATTTTGACGGAGTGGTTGATAAAATAGATGATCCGGCGTATGCTACCGCAATCGGGTTATTAATCTGGGGTTCAAGATTTGAAGGCAAAAATTACGGTTTTGACCTAAAAAGCATCAGTGTCTCAAAAATGGTCACAAACCTGAAAAACTGGACCCGCAGCCTCTTCCCCTAAATCCCCCATTGCGAATTACGATTTACGAATTACGGATTACAAATGTTGACAACCAAATCTCTTAACTATATATTCAAAACCCAAAAACACACATTTAACATTTATATTTTAGGCCTCCTTAATTTATAACATTATGAATACAAACCAATTTTTTCAAGGAAAAAAAGATCCAAAAGAACCATTAAAGAATTTTTTTTCCGCTAACATGACGAAAAAGTCATTGGAAATCACACCTGACATTACACCGGTAGCTCAAATTAAGGTTATAGGAGTCGGAGGCGGCGGAGGCAATGCAATCAACCGGATGATTAAATCCAATTTGAGAGGAGTTGAATTTATAGCCGTAAACACAGACGCTCAAGCGCTTTACCATTCTGAAGCAGCAACAAAAATCAACATTGGAAGAGCAACAACAAAAGGACTTGGGGCAGGAAGCAATCCTGATACCGGAAAACAAGCTGCTGAAGAAAATTCAGAAGAAATAAAGAATGTTTTGGAAGGCGCAGACATGATATTTATCACCTGTGGCATGGGTGGCGGTACAGGCACCGGTGGCGCGCCTGTTATTGCTGAACTGGCGAAAAACATGGGAATCTTAACAGTTGGCGTAGTTACCAAACCATTTGCTTTTGAAGGTGCGCGCAGAATGAAACACGCAGAAGAAGGATTAGAGAATTTAAAGAACAAAGTCGATACAATGATCGTTATTCCAAACGATAAAATCCTAAGCATAATCGATAAAAAAACACCACTGACAGACGCATTCACCGTTGTTGACGATGTCCTAAAACAAGGCGTTCAAGGTATCGCCGACTTAATCACAATCCACGGAATGATTAACGTAGACTTCGCGGATGTCCGTGCGATTATGGAAAACGCAGGTTCCGCTTTAATGGGTATCGGTTACGGAACAGGCGAAAACAGAGCTGTAGAAGCAGCAAAAGCCGCTATCGAAAGTCCATTGTTAGAATTAGATATCGTTGGCGCGAGAGGAATCCTCTTCAATATCACAGGCGGTACAGATTTAAGTATGTTTGAAGTTGATGAAGCAGCCAGAATTATCACAGAAGCATCGGATCCGGAAGCCAATATCATCTTTGGCGCGGTAATTAACGATTCATACACCGGAGAAATTAAAATCACAGTAATCGCCGCGGGCTTTGATGAAATGAAAAAAGGATTAGGCTCTTCTTACAGAGACCACCAGCCCGTAGTCCGTCCCTTAGCTTCCGATAAAAAATCCGAAGATCTCTACAAACCAACATTACAGGACAATAAAAATATCTTATTTCCAAAAGATAAATTATCCACAGAAAACGAACTGGATATCCCCGCATTCATTAGAAAAAAAGTGCAGAAATAAATAAAAAACATTTTTTTAAATTTTAGTCTAAACTAAATAATTTTTTTAAACGTTGCGTAAATAACTCAAAATAAGTTTCTGTATCTTTTGAGCCTAATCCATATAGCTGATAATCTTCATGCAATGGAGTTGGAGTTTTCATATCTATTTTATGCACAAGTCCTTTTGTTTCCATCAAAAGCAGAATTTCTCTCATTTTTTCAATATTGATATATAGATTGCAAGCTAAACCGGATGTGGAATTAGCTCCACACTCTCTCAAATTTTTAATAACACCATCAATAAATTTTTCATCGGTTCTTTTATCAAGTCCATCATCGCCAAATTCATCACAGCGGAAATCATCAGTCTGTCTACGTGAATAGTTCATAAAAATTTAAGGTTAATAATAAATCTAAAAAAATTATACTTAACTAAACCTTTAAATCAATTTTTTTCTCTTTTATAAAACCTAAAACCTCTTCCCCGTTACTATCACCACCGCTTTTTTAAACTTCTTCTTCTCCCGAACTGCCCTTAAATATCCCGCGAAAGCCTTTATACTCTCCTCCCCGATCTTAATTTTACTTTTCCGTAAAATTTTCCTCGCGTTTTCATATTCCTCATTTTCAATATACCACCCAAAACCTTTTGTTTTCTTCACGCAATTAATCATTTTCTTTGCCCTAAGCTCAATATTAGGATTCCCTTCTTTAAAATTCTTTTTCCCTTTATCAAAATAAAGCGCTGAAGAAGAAACTTTTCCACTTTGCACAACATGAATCTGTGGCAAACTCTTAATTAATTTTAATTTTTTTAAATTCGAAAAAGCCTCAAATAATCCGATCAAAGAACTTCCGCTGGAAGCATACAAGAAAATCGCATATTTCGAAGATAAATTTGGCATTTGTTCGTAAATTTCAAATCCCAAAGATTTCATCCCATAAACCGAATTAATATCCCTCGACGGCCGCAAATCCCACGCCGAAGTTTCATTTAAAAATCTTTTCAATTCTTCGCCGGACTTTTCACTAATTCTTAAATCTATTTTTGCTTTTTTAAGCATAGATAATTTTCCCTTATTAATTTTTGGCGACACAAAAACCGTTAAATCAATTTTTGCCTTTTTCGAGTATGCCGCCACGCAAATTCCGGCATTGCCCGTAGTTGAAATCGCCGCTCTTTTAATATCTCTATAATAAAGATAACTGATTTGATAACCCAAACTTCGAGTTTTATGCGAACCCAATTTATTTTTATCTTCCCTTTTAAAATAAAGATTCTCCTGAAAATTTTCCAAAGGCGAAAAATCCTTATCAATCTGTAAAAAACATCTCTCCGGAATCTTTTTCTTATTTAAAAGCTTATGATATCTCCACAGATTTTTATATTTTTCATCAATATATTTTTTCCAAATTAACTGCTTATTTGCCCTGATTACCATTTTCTTAATCCCACCTTTTGCTCTTAAAAATAAAGTATGAAAATTTTCACCGGCCGGCGAAATTAAAACTTTTGTTTTTTTAAGAGCATTTTCCAAAATTTCCAAAATTACTTCTTCCAAAGTTTCTTTTTTAATCCCTCTAGTTTTAACCTTCCCTCTCACATTCCCGGGAAGAATATAAAATTTAATTTTATTCTCTTTTAAATAATCACTTAAAATCCGATAATCAGTATTTTTATGATTACCCCCCAAAATTAAAATCACATTGTCTTTTTTAAAAGCTTCCAAGCCTTTAATTGTCGATTCAGGAGTCGTGGAAGAAACATCATCATAAAATTCAATTCCTTTGACTTTTTTTACCAATTCCAGCCTCTTGGAAACAGTTTTAAATTCCTTCCAGTATTTCGAAAATTCAATTTTTTTATAATCTTTATTCCCATTTAAAAAATAAGCAATTATCGTAGCCACGGCTGCTAACAAATTTTCTTTATTATGATCCCCTTTTAATTGAAAATCCCGCAAATCTCCCAAAAAACAGTTATCAAAATAAACATTATTATCTTCAAAATAAACTCCATTTTTCAATTTTTCTTTTAAACTAAAATAGATCACCTTTGTTTCCAATTTAGAGCCAATTTCTCGTGTAAATTCATTATCATAATTCAAAACCGCATATTTCGTATTTTTACCAATAATTTTAGCCTTAGTTTGCGCATAATCTTTAAAATCATTATGCTCATCCAAATGATTCTCCGTAATATTTGTAATTACAGAAATAATTGGAGTTTTCGGAAAATCGAATTTCAATTGTCTATTGCTCATTTCCAAAACCAAAATCGAATCTTTTTTGAAAGTTTGAACATCCTCCAAAATCTGCTTATTTGCCCTGTCATTACCTACCAAATTGACGGTAAGCTTCGGAAAAATTTCACTTAAAATAAATTTTATTAAATTTGAAGTCGTTGTTTTCCCATTGGAACCTGTAACTCCAATACTAAAACCCTGATTAAATTCCAAATAAAGCTGAGACATGGAAAAAACCGGAATCCCCTTTCTCTTCGCTTCAAAAACTTTTTTATTAAACTCAAACCTATGCCAAGATTGCGGCGCGAAAATCAAATCCGCCTGAAAAATATTTTCTAAATAATTATCTTTAAAATAAAACGTCTTAGCTGAAATCTCTATCTTTTTCCACAACTCATTTCTTTCTCTTTTCTTTAAACCTTTATGAAAAATCTCAAAACTCTTTTTAAAATCTTGCTCCTCGCAAAAATCATGAGCAATTACATTCTTTACTCCCATTTTATTCAAAAAAGCCAAAATCGCCGCTCCTTCCTGCCCCGAAGCTCCCAAAACATGAATGGATTTGGACTTTTTAATTAAATTTTTAAGCAAAGTAAAAGAAAGTTAATTTTCTAAATGCAGTATATCATTAATTGTCTCTTATTTTTAACAAAAATAGTATAAGCCAAAAATTAACCGCTCACTAAAGGTAAAGTGTCATACCGCTCTGCTTATAAGTTTTTTATGGTTTTAAAAAAGCTTGACTTTTATATGGTTATGAATATATACTCATAACAGTTTTATAATTAATTTTATCTTATGCCAAACTTTGACAAAACAGGACCAATCGGACAAGGCCCGAAAACAGGCCGACAATTGGGAAGTTGCAACGAAAACCGGACATCGAATGTTAATGGAAGATGTATGAGAATGGGTAGAAAAAATTCTCAATTAACTCTTGAAGAAGAGGAAAAATTCCTGAAAAATAGACTTGAAGAAATTCGCGGATTAAAAGAAGATTCTAATACTTAAATTAAATGCCTCGTCCAAGATTACACAGAAAGTTGGTTTGTGATCCGAAAGTAACGTTTTATAAACCTCAAGGAATACCATTAAAGACATTGGAAATAGTTGAATTAACCCATGAAGAATGGGAAGCTTTAAGATTAAAACATTCCGAAAGTTTAGATCAAATACAATCAGCGAAGAAAATGAATACCTCTCAAAGCACCATTCAAAGAATACTGTCTTCAGCACAAAAAAAAGTAGGACAAGCCATAGTTAAAGGTTATGCTATTAAAATAATTAAATAATATAAATTTTACTTATACGCCCCTTTCACCAACACAGCTTCATGGTAAATATTTCCAATCAGGGAATTTTCCTCTGAAATAGCTTTTTCATACCATAATTTCATATTTTTTAAGTTTCCGCTAATTTTTTCTGCCAATTTGGAATCTTGTTTTTATTTATATTTAAAACTTTATTTTTTGAGTCTCCATCACACCAAACCGTACCTCTCATATCTACAAGTTTGTGGACTTCTTTATCATTTATAGCTTGATTTAAATCCACTTTATACATAAATACAAATTCCTCATTTTCATAACTAACTTTAGTTTCAAAATTAGCAATAGTTAGCTTATTTCCATCTTTTTGAATTTCTTCTGCAATTTTACTGATAAATTTACTGTAAGCCAAAGAGTGCGACTTATTTAAATCCTTCCCTCTCACTTGAAGAATACGTTTATTCCCCTCAATAATAAACTCCGCATTTTCACCTGAATTTTCCTGAGTTCCGGCTAATAATTCCTGAATCCCAAAAGAAAACTCCTTACATGAACCCTCAATTTCAACATTGGAGGTTAAAATAGATAATGGTAATATTGCTAAAGTACTAAGTATCCTATTTGGGTATTTTAAAGACATAAACACTCATCTTTACTAATTGCAGAGTGCAGTTTAACAATAAAACCGTAATTTTGCAACCAGTCATGTCGTAATTACTCACTGAGATAATATGTCATCCCGAACGAAGAGAGGGATCTTTGGAATAAAAGTTATATTCAATATTCTTTTTATTCCAAAGATTCCTCCCCCGCAATGCGGGGTCGGAATGCATATTTAATAAATTTTTTAGAAAAATTTAATT
>Ga0209212_1000658_pt1 | contig 64547 bp, 60 predicted proteins | sample RifGroC2_FD_183996 | JGI IMG/M metagenome (GOLD analysis project Ga0209212, IMG submission 183996) | Groundwater microbial communities from Rifle, Colorado, USA - Groundwater C2 (SPAdes) (version 2) | ecosystem: Environmental > Aquatic > Deep subsurface > Groundwater | place: Rifle, Colorado...
CTGTTTTGCCACGCCTCATAGGTGCGCATGCCGTCGGAGAGTTGCGGCCGGGGAAAGTGGCGGACGCGGCAGGCGACGAGGCCGACCTCAAGGCTCTCGTTGAGGCAGGCGACCTGACGGGCGAGGCGTTCGGGGTGGCAGATGTCGTCCCCGTCCATACGTGCGACCAGGGGGGCGCGACAGGCGGCGAGGCCGGTGTTGAGGGCCACAACCAGACCGGGGGCGGGGAGGGTGATAATCCGGATGCGCCGGTCACGGTTGGCGGCGGCGGCGAGAAGGGCCGGGGTGGCATCGCTGGAACCGTTGTCGACGGCGACCAACTCCCAGTCGGGCAGCGTCTGCCGGGCCAGGGAGGCGAGAGCGGCGGGGAGGAAGCGGGCCTCGTTGCGGAGCGGCAGAAGGATGGAGACGGCCGGGGTCACAGGGGGAGGGTGCGCAAGAGGTAGAGGGCGACAGTGTAGGTCACGGCCGAGAGGGCGGTGGAGATCATGACGATGGAGCCGGCCAGTTCGGCATCCCCCTGCATCTGCTGGGCCATGATGTAGTTGGCCGTCGCCGCCGGGGTGCCGGCGATGAGGACGCCGAGCTCGAGATCGAGGCCACGCACCCCGGCCGCGTAGAGGAGAACGCCGGCGAAGAGGGGCATCCAGATCAGCTTCGCTCCGGCGGCGAGGAGGGCGGCAAGGAGGTCGCCGCGCAACCGCTCAAGGGAGAAGGCGCCGCCGATGGCGAGGAGGGCCAGGGGCAAGGTCATGCCGGTGGCGATCTTGAGACTGCGCTCCAGAATCAACGGCAGCGGGAGTTCGAGAAAGCTCCAGGCGATGCCGGCCAGGGAGGCGAGGATCAGCGGGTTGAGGAGGACCTGGCGCAGCCAGAAGGCCCCGCTCTGCTTCTCCTCGCCCTGTCGGTGGGGGAGGAGAAGGACGAGAATGGCGAAGAGGTTGAGGAAGGGGACGAGAAAACCCATGAGGATGCTGGCGCGGGTCAGCCCGAGTTGGCCGCTGGCGTTGAAGACGATGGCTAGGCCGACGTAGGCGATGTTGCCGCGAAAGGCCCCTTGGGCAAAGACGCCTTGGGCGGCGGCGGGATAATGGCGAATCCTGGCGTAGAGGTAGCTGACGGCGCAGGTCACACCGACGGCGAGAATGGAGAGGGCGACAAGGCGGCCGTTGAAGTTGGCGAAGAAGTCGGCGCGGGCGATCTCGTGAAAGAGGAGGAGGGGGAGACAGACGTAGTAGACGAGGCGGTTGGTCTGCTGCAAAAAAGGCGCATCGATGAGGCCGAGGCGGCGCAGCCCGGTGCCGAGGGCCATGACGAGAAAGACCGGTAGGACGATGGTAAGGATTTCAACAAAGAGCTGCATCGGCGCGGCCTCCAGAAACAGGGGCAAGGATAGCGTAGCCATTTGCCCTCTGTCCAACACAAAGTAAGACAATGCTGGTTCACGCGGAGCCGCGGAGGCCGCGGAGATGCTCCCCCTTTGACAAAGGGGGATACAGGGGGATTTGATTGTTTGCGGTCGATAAATCCCCCCTCGCCCCCCTTTGCAAAGGGGGTAACCCCTTTTGCCGAGAATTGGACCTAATCGGGAATAAAAATGCATGACCCGTTTGAACTTTGCATGTCGGCTCTTCGCCCCCAAGGTTTTTCCCGCGTTTTCCGCGTTCTCCGCGGCTCCGCGTGAGGTGCCTTACGGTTTTTGATTGAACTGTGCCGGGGCATCGTTTAAAACTCATAGTCATGCGCAGACAGGACTGGATCCGACTGACGATTGTGGTTGTGCTGGTAGCGGTCATTACCGTCCTCCATTACCAGACGACCATCGCCAAGGTCCACTTTCACGACATCTACCGCCGCCTCTATTATGTCCCCATCGTCCTCGGCGGCCTCTGGTTCACCCTGCGCGGCGGGGTCGGTACCGCCCTCGTCGTCTCTCTCCTCTTCATCCCCCACGTCGTCATCCAGTGGGGGCATCATCCGACCGCCGATCCGGAGCAGTACCTTGAAATCATCCTCTACAACGTCATCGGCTTTCTCACCGGCCTCCTCGCCGAGCGCGAGCTGCGCCAGAAGCTGAGTTATCAGAGCGCCGCCCGCCGTCTCGAAGAGAGCTACGCCGAGTTGCGCCGCCAGGCCGACCTGATTCTCGACATCGAGGACCAGTTGCGCCGGGCCGACCGTCTTTCCGCCCTCGGCGAACTCTCGGCGGGGATGGCTCACGAGATCCGCAACCCCCTCGGCTCCATCCGCGGCACGGCGGAGATTCTTCAGGATGGCATCGATCCGGCCGATCCGCGTTACGAATTCACCCGCATCCTCATCAAGGAGGTCGACCGCCTCAACCGGGTGGTGCAGGATTTTCTCGACTTCGCCCGGCCGCCGACGCCGTTGCGCGCCAGCGTCGATCCGGTGGCGGTGCTGCGCGAGGTGCTGCAACTGACCCGGCAGCTGGCATTGAAAAATGGCGTCGAGGTCTCCCTCGATGCGGACGCGGTCTCCGCGACCGTGGCCGGCGAGGAGGAACAGCTCAAGCAGGCCTTTCTCAACCTCGTCCTCAACGCCCTGCAGGCGATGCCGACGGGGGGGACGCTGACCATCGCGGCCGGGAGTGAGGGGGGAGAGGTGCAGCTGCGCTTCCGCGATTCCGGTCCCGGTATTCCTCTGGATCTGCAGGAGAAGATCTTCAATCCCTTTTTCACCACCCGGCGGGAGGGGACCGGCCTCGGTCTCGCCATTACCCAGCGCATCGTCAGCGCCCATGGCGGGCGCCTGGAAGTCGCCAGCGCGATGGGGGCAGGATCGACCTTTATCCTGGCCTTGCCCGCCGAAAAGCACCTTTAACCGCCAGGGAGGAACCGCCCATGCCGGTGACGACCACCATCCTCCTCATCGATGACGACGATTCGCTGCGGCGGGTCAACGAATACCATCTGCAGCAGGCCGGGCATCGCGTCCTCACCGCCGCCGACGGCGCGGCCGGTTTTGCCCTCTTCCAGCGCGAGATCCCGCCCGTGGTCGTCACCGACATCCAGATGCCGGGGCTGGATGGCTACGCGGTCCTCAAGGGGATCAAGGCGCTGCACCCGGAAACGGCGGTCATCGTCATCACCGCCCACGGCACCGTCGAGAAGGCGGTGGCGGCGATGAAGCTCGGCGCCTTCGATTATCTGACCAAGCCCTTCGGCCGCGACGAGCTTCTCCTCGCCATCGAACGGGCCGTCGTTTATCAAGGTTTGCGCCAGGAGAATCTGCGGTTGCGCGAGGCCCTCTCCGATCGCGTCGACTTCAGCCGTCTGGTCGGCAGTTCCGAAGGGATGCAGCGGGTCTTCGAGCTCGTCCGCCGGGTAGCGGCGAGCGACGCCACCGTCCTCCTCGGCGGCGAAAGCGGCACCGGCAAGGAGCTGGTCGCCCGTGCCCTGCACCATGGCAGCGAGCGCCGCGAACGCCCCTTCGTCGCCGTCAACTGTGCCGCCATCCCCAGTGAGCTTCTCGAAAGCGAGCTCTTCGGCCACGTCAAGGGGGCCTTCACCGGAGCGATCAGGGAGCGCAAGGGGAAGTTCGAGCTCGCCGACGGCGGCACCCTCTTCCTCGACGAGGTCGGCGAACTGCCGCCGGAACTCCAGCCCAAACTGCTGCGGGCCTTGCAGGAGCGGGAAATCGAACCGGTCGGCGGCACCCCGCGGCGCATCGATGTCCGCCTCGTCGCCGCCAGCAACCGCGATCTCGAGGAGGCGATGGGGCAGGGGCGCTTTCGCGAGGATCTCTATTACCGCCTCGCTGTCATCCCCATCGAGTTGCCGCCGCTGCGGATGCGACGCGGCGACATCCCCTTGCTGGTGCGGCACTTTCTCACCCGCCACGGCGCCGCCGACCTCAAGGTCAGCGAAGCGGCCCTCGCCGCCCTCTGCGCCTACGACTGGCCCGGCAATGTGCGCGAGCTGGAGAATGCCGTCGAGCGCATGGTCCTGCTGCGGCGGGGGGAAGAACTCGACCTCCTTGATCTGCCGCCCAAGGTCAGCGGTCACGAGCGCCGGCCCGGCGGGGTGCTCAACCTGCCGGATGAAGGCTACTCTCTCGAAGCTCTCGAGCGCGAGGCGGTCCTCGAAGCGTTGCGCCGCAACGGCTGGAACCAGACCCGCGCCGCCGCCTTCCTGCGCATCCCGCGGCATACGCTGATTTATCGTTTGGAGAAGTACGGCATCAGCAAGGAGGGGTAGGGAGATGGAATTTATCAAATTGACTAAATTTATCAAAATGGGTAGTCTGGTGTAGCTGTTCAGCGTGTAGAAGTGAGGTGGGCTCATGAAATGTCCAGCCTGCGGACAAACGAATATGGCGGAGACAATCAGGGAGGAGACACTCGCCTATGGCGGTCAATCGCTGACGTTGCACGCCATGCACGGCACCTTCTGCTCGTCCTGTGGCGAGGGGATCTGGGATGCCGAAAGCTATCGGCGTTACACCGAAGCTCAGGCCGGTCTGCTGCGTACGGTCAAGGGCGATGTCAGTGCCGATATCAAGCGCATTCGCAAAAGTCTGAAGTTGACGCAAACCGAGCTGGCGGAAATTTTCGGCGTCGGCAAGGTTGCCTTCTCCCGTTACGAGCGCGGCGAAACCCGTCCTCCGGCACCGCTGGTCACCCTCCTCAAATTGGTTGAACGTCATCCAGAGCTGCTAGTGGAAATGCGTGGATTGAAAACACAAGGCGAAGCTACCCGGGGCGCAGCCCAGTGCCTTTCGCAGGTGGCCAAGAAGCGCGCGGTTGGATAATCGCCTTGTGCCTCAAAAGACAGTAATCGCGACAGCCGAAGAACCAATGCAGATAAACAGGAATGGACTGATGATGACTAGACGGATCAATGCGGATAAGCCGCACCTTTGGAAAGCCGACATTGCAGCTTCGGTTGACCAGTTCAACCAGTGGTTCATGTGTTTTGCTCCCGACGCGTTTCGATCAACACGCATCAAGACTACCGAGCATGTCAAATCCGCGTTGATCGCCACCAAAGACCTGCGCAGCATCGACGCTGCCACGCTTAAGGACAATCCGAGTGCGCTGTCGACGCTGCGCATGTGTACGGCCCCACCATTGGCCGTGGATCGCTTGATCGGGCTGGCCGATGTGAACAAGAACCTCGTCGGACGGATGGAAGATGGCAAGCTGCCATCCAGGATGAATGCTGCCGATTTAAATTCAGAGCTGGCCAAACTTTGCCGCATTATTTCAAGGCTCTTGGACCGTGACATCTTCCCGTGGCTGGATGCTGCAAAAGCTCCTGCTGACTACGAACGTGACCGCGCTTCAACGATCATTGCTGACCGCTTGTGCAGCGCCGTGGCAAACCCGATCGTCCGCAACGCCCAGGAACAGCGACAACTCAAGCTGGTGGGAGATTGGCTCGATGCTCGAGGCTACCGGAAGCAAGCCCATCCAAGTGGAAAGCCGCTGAAAGAAATGGATGCGGCAACGTACACCTTCCGCATGAACATCGCGGTTGGCAAGGCGTTGAAGGTGAACATTCCGGTTGATGTGGTGATTCAGCCCAAAAAGTTGCGTAAGGATCGGCTGCCGATCTTGATCGAAGCCAAGTCCGCCGGAGACTTCACCAATACCAACAAAAGGCGCAAAGAAGAAGCCACCAAGATCCACCAGCTTCAAGCTGCCTATGGGGAAACCGTGCCCTTCGTGTTGTTTCTCTGTGGTTACTTTGGCAGCGACTACTTGGGCTACGAAGCCGCCGAAGGTATCGACTGGGTCTGGGAACATCGCATTGGCGACCTTGTGAAGCTGGGGTTGTGAAGCGCATGATCGCTTACGAGGGCAACTTGATTGAGTCACGGCGACAAGTAATTCAGGCGGACATCGATACGCGCAAGTCGGCAGCGGAGCGGAATCGCCTTGGCCAGTTTGCAACGCCCAACGCCTTAGCCATCGATATCGCGCGCTACGTCGAATCAATCCTCGGGCCGACCGAAAGCATTATTCGTTTTGCCGATCCTTCGATCGGCTCAGGCAGCTTCTTCTCGGCGGCGCTCGCGGTCTTCGGCGCCAAGCGGATCAGCAGCGCCGTCGGAGTCGAGCTCGATTCCGCATTTGCCGACGCTGCCCGCCATCTGTGGGGCAATGCCGGGCTTAAGGTAGTGCAAGGCGATTTCACACAGGTTGTTGCTAATGGTTCATGCCCACTTGCGCCTAACGTCATCTTGGCGAATCCGCCCTACGTTCGGCACCATCACTTGAGCCGAGAGGACAAGGCACGTCTCCAACGCCTCACGTTCAAGATGGCTGGAGTTGAAGTCAATGGTCTTGCAGGTCTGTATGTCTATTTTCTTTTGCTTGCCACGGCGTGGATGGAAGATGGTGGGGTGGCCGCGTGGCTAATTCCCTCTGAGTTCATGGACGTCAACTACGGCGCGGTCCTCAAGGGTTTCCTTGCGGATCGCGTGACGCTTATCCGAGCCCACCGTTTTGATCCCGACGATGTTCAGTTTGGCGACGCCCTTGTGTCCTCGGTCGTCCTGGTCTTCCGCAAGACGCCGCCTGCCGCCGGACATGCTGCCCTGTTCACCTTCGGGGGCACGCTGACCGAGCCGCATGCTCGCGAACTCATCCCCCATGAACGATTACGCGAGGCTCACAAGTGGACAGCATTTCCGAGTCACGCCAAAAACGACCGACACACACTCAACGACGGCCACGGCGCAAAGTTAGGTGACTTTTTTCGCATCCAGCGGGGCATCGTCACCGGATGCAATAAGTTTTTCGTGCTCGACCGCGCCGAAGCCGCGAGTCGCGGGCTTCCGGGCAAGTATCTTCGTCCGGTCCTTCCCAGCCCCCGTCACCTTAAGACCACGAGCATCGCCGCTGACGGTGACGGTTATCCCCTCCTCGACCGCCAGTTGTGCGTCATTGATTGCAATCTGCCCGAACCGATGATCAAGGCCAATTACCCGGCGCTTTGGGAATACCTGCAAACGGCTCAGGCACTTGGCATCATGGATGGTTATCTGGTCGGCAAACGCAGTCCTTGGTACCGGCAAGAACAGCGAGAGCCCGCCCCTTTTCTCTGTACCTATATGGGGCGTGGTTCTGGCGACAAGCCGCCATTTCGCTTCATCTGGAATCGATCAATGGCGATTGGAACCAATCTGTACCTGATGCTCTACCCCCAGAACAGTTTCGCCGAGATGCTTCGTCAACATCCAAACCGTGCCGAAGCAGTCCATGCATTACTCGGTCAAGTCACAGGGCACGAACTCCGGGGCGAAGGCCGGGTTTACGGCGGCGGTTTGAACAAGATTGAACCGAGCGAACTGGCGCGTATTTCCGCGACAGCATTTGTCGAGCTCTGGCCAGAGATCCTGGATGATACACAGCAGCAGGGAAAACTCTTCGGCTGAATCGAGAGTTGAATCCAGGTCATGACCACCACCAACGCAAAGGAATCCTCATGAGTCAGCTCCCCCCGTGCCCCCAATGCCAATCGACCTACACCTACGAAGACGGCGCCAACTACGTCTGCCCCGAATGTGCCCACGAGTGGCCGATCGCCGCAGCCGCAGCGGCCGCCACGGTGGTCGAAAGTGCCCGCGTCGTCCGCGATGCCCATGGCAACGAGTTGCACGACGGCGACAGCGTCACGGTGATCAAGGATCTCAAGGTCAAGGGCGCCTCGTCGTCGGTCAAGGTCGGCACCAAGGTGCGCAATATCCGCCTGGTCGACGGCGATCACAACATCGACTGCAGGATCGACGGCTTCGGGGCGATGCAGCTGAAGTCGGAATTCGTCAAGAAGGCCTGACTTGTCCGTGTCGGGGTTGTTTTACTAAGTTTTGATCGCGATAAAGACACCTTACGCAGCACCAGATGCAGTTAAAGGATTGAACCAAATGGCGCGTCCTAAGGCAGAGCAGACCATCAAAGAAGAACCGCTGGAAAAGCAGCTCTGGAAAGCCGCCGACAAGCTGCGCAAGAATATCGATGCTGCCGAGTACAAGCATGTGGTGCTGGGGCTGATCTTTCTGAAATACATCTCCGATTCCTTCGAAGAGATGTTTGCCAAGCTGCAAGCCGGTGAGGGCGATTACGCCGGCGCCGACCCCGAGGATAAGGACGAATACAAGGCGGAGAACGTCTTCTTTGTCCCGTCGGAAGCACGTTGGTCATTCCTGCTCGCTAAGGCCAAACTGCCCAATATCGGCAGCTTTGTCGATGATGCGATGGACATCATTGAGAAGGAAAATCCCTCACTCAAGGGGGTGTTGCCCAAAGTTTTTGCCCGGCAGAATCTCGACCCCGCCAGCCTCGGCGGCTTGATCGATCTGGTCGGCAACATCGCGCTTGGCGATGCCAAGTCACGCAGCGCCGATGTGCTGGGGCATGTCTTCGAATATTTTCTCGGAGAGTTCGCGCTGGCCGAAGGGAAGCAGGGTGGGCAGTTCTACACGCCGCGCTCCATTGTCGAACTGCTGGTGGCGATGCTCGAACCGTACAAGGGCCGGGTCTTCGACCCCTGCTGCGGTTCGGGTGGCATGTTCGTGCAGTCGGAAAAATTCGTCGCCGAACATCAGGGCCGGGTCAACGATATCTCCATCTTCGGGCAGGAGAGCAACCAGACCACTTGGCGCCTGGCCAAGATGAACCTCGCCATCCGCGGCATCGATTCATCGCAAGTTAAATGGAACAATGAAGGTTCCTTCCTCAACGATGCTCACAAAGACTTGAGAGCCGACTTCATCATCGCCAATCCGCCCTTCAACGTCAGCGACTGGAGCGGCGAACTGCTGCGCGGCGATGGCCGTTGGCAATACGGTACGCCGCCGGTCGGCAATGCCAACTTCGCCTGGTTGCAGCACTTTGCTTATCATCTCAATCCTCAGGGCAAGGCAGGCGTGGTATTGGCTAAAGGCGCGCTCACCAGCAAATCCAGCGGCGAAGGCGACATCCGCAAGGCCCTCATTGCCGAGGGCAACCTGATCGACTGCATCGTCAATCTCCCCGCCAAGCTCTTCTTGAACACCCAGATTCCGGCGGCTTTGTGGTTCATGAACCGCGCCCGCAACAACGGCCATCCACGCAAGGGGGAAATCCTCTTCATCGATGCCCGCAACCTTGGCCACTTGATCAACCGCCGCACCAAGGAACTTTCGTCCGAGGATATTCAACAGATCGCTGACACTTACCACGCATGGCGCACCGGTGAAGCAGCGTATGCAGACGTGAAGGGCTTTTGCGCCTCGGTGCCGCTGGCGCGGGTGGCAGAGCTGGATTATGTCCTCACACCGGGACGCTATGTCGGCCTGCCGGACGAAGAGGATGACTTTAACTTTGCCGAACGCTTTGCCGCGCTGAAAGCTGAGTTCGAGGCGCAGTTGCTGGAAGAGGCGGCGCTAAATCAGGCTATTGCCGAAAATCTGGCGAGAGTGAAAGTATGAACGAATGGAGAGAAGTGCCTTTGAGGGATTTGGTTGACGTCGTAGTTGACAACCGAGGGAAAACGCCACCTATTGTCGAAAATGGTTATGAACTTTTAGAAGTTAATGCAATCTCTCAAGATAAACGAACACCAGACTATTCAAGGGTAAAAAAGTTTGTATCAGGTGAAACATATAGGAGCTGGTTTAGAAAAGGTCATCCACTCCCCGGAGACATATTGGTTCCAACGGTTGGTACAATTGGGAATGTTGCTTTAGTACGAGAGAGTCGTGGCGCAATCGCTCAGAATTTGGTCTCTTTAAGGTTTAAGGGGGAAGTTGATAGCAGTTATATCTACTATTTTCTTTCTAGTTCACTCGGTAAAGATATGATGTTGAATTTGGATATTGGAGGAGTACAACCAAGCATAAAGGTTCCACATTTGCTTGATATGGTTATTTCAATTCCAGGCTACATAGAGCAAAAATTAATTTCATCTGTACTTAATAGCCTTGACGATAAAATTGATCTTCTTCATCGACAGAACAAAACTATTGAAAATATAGCTGAGACTTTGTTCCGCAATTGGTTCGTTGAAGATGTTGCCGATGCAAATTCTGGGAAAATTGGTGATTTAATTGAAGATACTTTTGGGGGAGAGTGGGGCAGCGAATATTTGGACGAATATTTTGATGTGCCTGTTTGTTGTATTCGTGGGACTGATATTGCCGACATGCAAGTCGGACTTCCTAAGAAAACTCCTTTGAGATATGTAAATAGAAAAAAGTTTGACAATATAGAACCTAGGAATGGAGATATTATATTTGAGATATCTGGAGGAACAGAGAATCAATCAACAGGAAGATCAATTTATATAAATGACGATATCAAAAAACTATTTCAACACAAATTGGTATTTTCAAATTTCTGCAGGTTGCTGAGACCTTTGAAAAGAGAATATTCTTATTTTATTTATCTATTTTTGAATTACCTTTACAAGAAAGATGAGTTTTTTACGCTTGAAAATGGAAGTTCAGGTATAAAAAATCTAAACTACAAGGCATTGTTATTTGATTCAGAATATCCAATGCCAAATGAGGAAAAAATTCTAAATTTTGACGAAAGTGTCTTTATTTACTTTAAGAAGATAAATGCAAATAAACAACAAATAAAAGTGCTTGAAAACCTTCGTGACGACCTTTTGCCCAAGTTGATGAGTGGTGAAGTGAGAGTGCTTAGTTGATGGAAAAACTTCGAGCAACGCTTGCACAGTACAGCCGTTGGCAGCCATTGGGCATGTATGTTGACCGGATGGAAGGTCATCTTGAATCGGACTTCAGCATTTCGGTGGAAAATGCGAAGGCCCTTCTGGAAAGCATCGGCAAGGAAATTTGCGATGCGAAAGGTGTGCCGCTTGGGAAGAAGCCGACCATCAATGCCGTACTGAAGAATGCCTTTGTTGCGTTGGGTTATACGACGGAAGAATTGGTAACGCAGGTATCAGGTTCTTTGGCAACCATCGGCCAACTGATCGGCAACCTGAGAAACGACATCAGCCCAACCTCACACGGTAAATCGTTGGAAGAGCTAAACGATAGAAACAACAAAATCGATTTGCTCACCAGGGAGTTTTTGATTGGGAGCACGTTGGTAGTGGCCGTGTTTTTGATTCGCGCATTTGAAGAACGAAAATGTATTGCCACAGTTCCACCCGTTGTTCCACCCGACGCAACCCCTGACTACGACGCCAACGAAGACTTCAATAATTTCTGGGACGACTCCTTTGGTGAGTTTGCCATGGGCGACTATTCCTACACTGCCAGCGAAATACTGTACAGCGTGGATTTGCAGGCTTATCAGTCGGAATACAAGGCTTACGTCGAGTCTGGAGCAGAACGAGAGGGGGAACTATGAATCCCGCCGAAAAGCTGAGCGCTTTGCTGTCCCTGCCCGCCGAAAACGAAGTAGTGGAATTCAAGGAAGCCAAGAACGGCTTCGACTTCACCAAGCTGGGTACGTATTTCTCGGCTCTCTGCAACGAAGCCAATCTAAAACGTCAGTCCGCCGCCTGGTTGGTCTTTGGCGTCAAAAACAATCGACAAGTCGTCGGTTCAAATTTCCGCCGCCAGCGCAAAGACCTGGATAGCCTGAAAGAAGAAATCGCCAACAAGACCACCAACCGCATCTCTTTTATTCAGATTCACGAAGTTCAACACGAGCTGGGCCGGGTGGTGCTCTTCGAGATTCCCGCTGCGCCCAAGGGCCTGCCCATCGCCTTTGACGGTCATTACTATGGGCGGGACGGCGAGGCATTGTCGCCACTAAACCTGGAAGAGATTGAGCGCATCCGGGCACAATCGACGGTAGAAGACTGGAGCGCGGTGATTGTGACCGATGCAGGCTTGGCCGATCTGGACGAAGAAGCCCTGACTGTGGCGCGGCGCAACTACAAGAGCAAGTTCCCGGACAAGGCCGCCGAGGTCGATGGCTGGGACGATGCGACCTTCTTGAACAAGGCCAAGCTGACCATCAAGGGGCGCATCACCCGCGCCGCCCTGTTGTTGCTGGGCCGAGAAGAAGCCGAACATTTCCTGCTTCCGGCGGAGGCCAAGATTCGCTGGCTGCTCAAAGATCATCTGGGCAACGATCGCGATTACGCTATGTTCGGGATGCCGCTATTACTGGCGGTGGACAAGCTGTACGCCAAGATTCGCAATCTTAAATACCGCTACATTCGCGAAGGCACCCTTTTCCCCGAAGAAATCGACCAGTACGAACCCTACGCCATCCGCGAAGCATTGAACAACTGCATCGCCCATCAGGACTACACGCTGGCCGGACGCATCAATGTCATCGAGCGCGAGGAGAGCCTGACCTTTACCAATCTGGGGAGTTTTGTCCCTGGCGATGTGCGGCGGGTGGTGATGGAAGACGCACCGGAAGAGCACTACCGTAACCGCTTCCTGGCAACTGCCATGTTCAACCTGAAGATGGTCGATACCGCTGGCGGCGGCATTCGCAAGCTATTCCTCTTTCAGCGCCAGCGCTTCTTTCCTTTGCCGGACTACGATCTTAGCGATAACCGGGTGAAGGTGACGCTGACCGGCAAGGTGCTGGACTTGGACTATGCCCGACTGCTAGCCAGCAATGGTGCGCTTTCCCTCCAAGAGATCATGGCGCTGGACAAAGTGCAGAAGCGTCAACCACTGGATGGTGGGGATGAAAAGCTGTTGAAGGCCAAGGCACTGATTGAGGGACGCAAGCCGAATTTCTTCATTGCCAAGCCTGTGGCACAACAGACCGGCCAAAAGGCGAAATACAGCAAGAACCGGGCATTTGAGAAACAGTATTATCTGGACCTGGTCTGCAAGGCGATTGGCGAACATGGTTTGTTGACGCGCGGCGAAATTGATGACCTGCTTTGGAATAAACTCCCTGACTGGATGAATGACACGAAGAAAAAACACAGGGTGACCAATCTTCTAACCGAATTGCGGCAGACAGGGCGGATAGAGAATAAAGGCACCTTTAAGCAATCGGGATGGGTTCTTTTAAAAAGAGAGCGGTCGTGATCGATTACAAAAAGATTAAAAGAAGAGGGCGTCGTAACAGGCCGAAAATAAAAGTATCCTTCTTCTCTTCGTTCTTTTGGGCGCCCATTGGTTTAAGAGAAAAGAGCACAATATGACCGCTAAACTCACCGAATCCGCCATCGAAGAATTCGCCATCAAGCTGTTTGAGCGCTTGGGCTACAGCTACGTTTACGCACCGGAGATCGCCTCCGACGGTGGCACGCCGGAGCGCAGCGACTATGCGCAGGTGTTACTGATTGGACGGCTGGAGCAGGCGCTCAAACGCATCAACCCGAAGTTGTCACCTGAGGTATTGCAGACTGCACTCAAGGAAGTGCAGCGCATCCACTCGCCCGACCTGCTGGCCAACAACGAAACCTTCCATCGCCTGCTCACCGAAGGCGTGCCGGTGAGTGTGCAAAAGGACGGCAACGAGCGCGGCGAGCGGGTGTGGTTGATCGATTTTGCTCATCCCGAGAAGAACGAGTTCGTCGTCGCCAACCAGTTCACGGTGATCGAAAACCACCAGAAGAAGCGGCCCGACCTGGTCCTCTTTGTCAACGGCATCCCGCTGGTGGTGATCGAGCTGAAGAACGCCGCCGATGAAAATGCCACCATCAAGACGGCTTATCAGCAGATCGAAACCTACAAACAGACCATCCCGAGCCTGTTCACCTCCAATGCGCTGGTCGTGATTTCCGACGGGCTTGAAGCTAAGGCCGGTTCGATTTCGGCGGGGTTGACCCGCTTCATGGCCTGGAAGAGCGCCGATGGCAAGGCCGAAGCCTCGCATCTGGTCAGTCAGTTGGAGACGCTGATTGTCGGCATGCTCAATCCGGCCACCTTGCTCGACTTGCTTCGCCACTTCATCGTCTTTGAAAAGAGCCGCCGCGAAGACCCGCAAACCGGTCAGGTGAGTATCGTCACGGTGAAGAAGCTTGCTGCTTATCATCAGTATTACGCGGTGAATGCGGCGGTAGCCTCGACCTTGCGTGCGGCGGATATGGGCGCTCCGTTCTCGGTCCGCGAAAATCCTGCCAGTTACGGCTTGCCGGGGGTGGTCAAGCAGCCGAAGGGCGACCGCAAGGCGGGCGTAGTCTGGCACACACAGGGTTCGGGCAAGTCACTCTCCATGGTCTTTTATACCGGCAAGATCGTGCTGGCGCTGAACAACCCGACGGTGCTGGTCATTACCGATCGCAACGATCTCGACGATCAACTCTTCGATACCTTTGCCGCCTCCAAACAAGTGCTGCGGCAGGAACCGGTGCAGGCCCGCGATCGCGACCATCTCAAGGAGCTGCTGAAGGTGGCTTCCGGTGGGGTGGTCTTTTCCACGATCCAGAAATTCCAGCCCGAAGAGGGCAATGTCTATGAAGAGCTTTCAGGTCGCGGCAACATTGTGGTGATTGCCGACGAAGCCCACCGCACCCAGTACGGTTTTTCCGCCAAAACGGTCGATGAGAAGGATGCCGGCGGTGAAGTGATCGGCAAGAAAGTGGTCTACGGATTCGCCAAATATTTGCGCGATGCCCTGCCCAATGCCACCTATCTCGGTTTTACCGGCACCCCGATTGAAAAGACCGATGTCAATACCCCGGCAGTCTTCGGCAACTACGTAGACATCTACGATATCGCCCAGGCGGTGGAAGATGGCGCGACGGTACGGATATTTTACGAAAGCCGTTTGGCCAAGGTGTCGCTCTCGGAAGAAGGTAGGAAGTTGATTGCCGAACTCGATGAAGAGCTCGATCAGGATGAGCTGACCGAGACCCAGAAAGCCAAGGTCAAGTGGACCAAGATGGAGGCGCTGATCGGTAGTGAACAGCGCATCAAAAATATAGCCCAAGACATCATCGCGCATTTCGAGGCCCGACAGGAGGTCTTTGCCGGCAAGGCGATGGTGGTGAGCATGTCGCGGCGCATTGCCGCCGAACTGTATGCCGAGATCGTCAAGCACAAACCCGCGTGGCATTCGGACGAATTGAACAAGGGCGTGATCAAGGTGGTGATGACCGCTGCCAGCAGCGACGGACCTTTGCTGGCCAAGCACCACACGACCAAGGAGCAGCGCAAATTGCTGGCCGAGCGGATGAAGGATGATGCCGACCCGCTCAAATTGGTCATCGTGCGCGACATGTGGTTGACCGGTTTTGACGCGCCGAGCATGCACACGCTTTACATCGATAAGCCGATGCGCGGTCACAACCTGATGCAGGCAATTGCACGGGTAAATCGCGTCCATATGGATAAACCCGGCGGTCTGGTGGTTGATTATCTGGGGATTGCCGCCGACCTGAAAGAAGCGCTTTCTTTCTATTCCGACGCCGGCGGCAAGGGCGACCCGACGCTGTTACAGGAACAGGCAGTGGCGCTGATGCTGGAGAAGTTGGAGGTCGTCTCCGCCCTCTATCACGGTTTTGCCTACGAGAACTATTTCGCGGCCGATACCGCGCAAAAACTCTCGTTGATTCTCGCCGCCGAAGAACACATCCTCGGGTTGGACGATGGCAGGAAGCGCTACGTCAATGAAGTAACCGCTTTGTCGCAAGCCTTTGCCATTGCTATTCCCCACGATCAGGCGATGGACGTCAAGGATGAAGTCGGTTTCTTTCAGGCGGTGAAGGCGAGGTTGGCCAAATTCGACAGCACCGGCCAGGGCCGCAGCAATGAAGAGATTGAAACCACCATCCGGCAGGTGATCGATCAGGCGCTGGTCTCGGAGCAGGTGATCGATGTTTTTGATGCGGCGGGGATCAAGAAGCCGGATATCTCGATTCTGTCCGAAGAATTTTTGGCAGAACTGAAAGGCTATAAGCACAAAAACGTTGCGCTGGAGGTTCTGAAAAAACTGCTCAATGATGAACTGAAAGCTCGGGCAAAAAAAAATCTGGTGGAAAGCAGGAAGTTGATGGAAATGCTTGAAGCCGCCATCAAGAAATATCACAACAAGATTCTGACCGCCGCCGAAGTGATGGACGAACTGATTCGCATTAGCAAGGAGATTGTCGCTTCCGACGCCGTCGCCAAGCAAATGGGGCTGTCGGACTTCGAATATGCTTTTTACACTGCCGTGGCAGACAACGACTCGGCCCGTGAGTTGATGCAGCAGGACCAACTGCGGGAACTGGCCGTGGTGCTGACCCAGCGGGTACGCGAGAACGCCAGTATTGACTGGACGATCAAGGAGAGTGTTAAGGCTAAGTTGAAGGTGATTGTGAAGCGCACTCTGCGGCAGTTTGGTTATCCGCCGGATATGCAGTTGCTGGCCACTGAAACAGTGCTCAAGCAGGCAGAGATGATCGCCAATGAGCTTACAGACGATAGATCAAGGGTGTAACAGAGCCATGTACAAAAGATCCCGCCATCCAGTAAGAACGCTCCTCTTTCTCGCGACGCTCTCCCTCCTTGTCGCGCCGTCTCAAGCTCACGCCTTCGAGCGCCGCACGCCGGTGGTGGCGGCGGTGGAGAAGGCGGGGCCGGCGGTGGTCAACATCCGTACCGAGCAGATTGTCCGCCGCGCTTCCCCCTTCGGCTTCGGCTTCGGCGGCACCCTCTTCGACGAATTTTTCCGCAACTACGGCAACCAGCGCCTCTACACCACCCAGTCCCTCGGCTCGGGGATGATCATCGACCCGCGCGGCTTCGTCCTCACCAACGCCCATGTCGTCGAACAAAGCCTCACGCATCTTCGTCGCCCTCCCCGGGCGGACCAAAGAGGTCGAGGCCAAGCTTGTCGGCATGGCTGAGCGGGTCGATCTGGCGGTGCTGCGCCTGGAGGAAAAGGGGACCTTTCCCGCCCTCGGCTACGGTCGCTCCGACGATCTCATGCCGGGGGAGACGGTCATCGCCATCGGCAACCCGCTCGGCCTCGAATTCTCCGTCACCACCGGCGTCGTCAGCGCCACCCGCCGGCGCATTCCTCTCGATGACGAGACCTTCTCCGTCTTCATCCAGACCGACGCCCTGATCAATCCGGGCAACTCGGGCGGGCCGCTCCTCAACATCAACGGCGAGCTCATCGGCATCAACACCGCCATCGCTAGTCAGGCCCAGGGGATCGGCTTCGCCATCCCGGTGGAGATCGCCGCCCGGGTCGCCGGCGAACTTATCAGCCATGGCCGCATGCGCCCGGTCTACCTCGGTCTGACCACCGGCAATACCGCCGCTGCCCTGAGCCGCTTGCGCGGCGTCGGCGGGGTATTGGTAACCGGAGTGGAGGGCGATGCGCCGGCGCGGACGGCGGGGGTGCGCGAAGCCGACGTCATCCTCCAGCTCGACGGGGTGACGGTGGAGAGCCCGGCCGAGTTGACCCACCTTCTCGCCGCCTATGTCCCCGGCGACCGCCTGACCTTGCGCCTGCTGCGCGGCACCGAAGAAATCGAGATCAAGCTGCGCGCCGCCGCCGTCCCCGCCGGTTACGCCCTGGCCTATGTCGAGCGCAACTTCGGGTTCAAGGTCGACGACGACCGTGACGGACTCTTCATCGCCGCCGTCAGTCGCGGTTCGGCGGCGGACAAGGCCGGCATCCGCCGCGGCGATCGTCTTGTCGAAGTGGCGGGGGAAAAGGTCGCAACCGAGGCCGAATTCCGTGCCGTCGTCGAAGGCAATCTCGGCCGCTTCCCCCTGCGTTTTCTCGTCGCCCGCGGTAATCGCGGCTATTATCTCGATCTGCCCTAGGCAGGAAAAAGCGGCCTCACGCAACGCCGCAACGTAAATCTATAATCAGGTTATCCACTCATCAAACACGCTTCGGATTTGGTTTACCTAAAGAATCAGTTATCTGATTCTTCATGTTTCAGCCTTGCGTTGCGTCGTTGCGCCGTCGCGTGAGTCATGGTTTCCGATTTGATGTTTTTCTCCGCGTTCTGAAGCGGCTCCGCGTGAGTCCGGTTTTTGTGAAAGGTATTGCCATGTCCCGCCTCCTGACCGACGGCGATCTGCCGATGGACTCTGAAAACCCCGGTTTTGTTCTCAACGGCTGGATCGACACCGCCCCCTTCGAGGATCTATTGCAGCTCTCCATCGAGCGTTGCGAAAAGGGGGAGGCGCTGCTGTCGATGCCCTTTCTCCTCAAGTTTGCCCAAGGGGGCGGGGTGTTACACGGCGGGGCCATTACCACCCTCGCCGACACGGCGGTGGCGATGGCGATCAAGAGCCTGCTGCCACCAGGGACGGTCTTTGCCACGACTGAACTCGCCACGCGCTTCCTCGCCCCGGTGCGCAGCGGGCGTGTCAGCGCCCTGGCGACGGTGCAGGGGCCGCAAGGACGCAGTCTGTTTGGGGAAGCGACGGTGCGGGATGAGGCCGGGGCCGAAGTGGCCCGTTTTACTTCGACCTTCCGCATCGCCCGCGGCCAGGGTTTCGAGGCATGAACCGGCGCACCTTCGAGCGCCTGGTGGCGCGGGCCGTCGACGGCATTCCCAAGGAGTTCCTCGGGCGGGTGGTCAATCTCAGCTTTCAGATCGAAGCGTGGGCCGATGCCGAGACGTTGGCCGATGTCGATCTCGACGACCCCCGCGATCTCCTCGGCTATTATCGCGGCTGGGCCCTGCCGGAGCGGACCCACGACTACGGCAACTGCCTCCCCGATGTCATCGTCATCTACCAGCGGGCGGTGGAGAATCACGTCGCCGAGAGTGGCGAGCCGTTGTTGCGGGTAATCCGCGAAACGATCATGCACGAGCTGGCCCACTATTTCGGCTTCGGCGAAGAGGAGATGGCGGTCATTGAGGATCTCTGGGCCGGCGAAAATAAAGGTCCATCATCTTGACAAGGAACGGTACCCGGGAGTAGAACTCACCTCAGCCGCATATGTCCTCCTTGGTTTCAGGAAAGGTTGTTTTCATGCGTTTTTTCTCCTTTGTCTGCTCGTTTCTCTGCCTTCTCCTGTTGGTCCTGAGCGGCTGCAACAACGAAGCGCCGCCGGCGGCGACCGTGCAAATGGCTCCCGACTTCACCCTGCAAGCCCTGAGCGGGGAGAGTGTTTCCCTGGCGCAGTACCGCGGCAAGATCGTCTTCCTCAACTTCTGGGCGACCTGGTGCCCCCCCTGCCGGGCCGAACTACCGGCGATGCAGCGCCTCAACGAGGTCTTTGCCGGCCGTGATTTCGTCATGCTCGCCGTCAACGTCGAAGAGGATGCCGCCGAGGTCCTGCCGCAGTTTCTGAAAGAATATCCCCACAGCTACCGTATCCTCCTCGATGTCGAGGCGAAAGTGCAGGAGCTGTACGGCGTCGACAAACTCCCCGAGACCTTCATCATCGACAAGCAGGGGAAGGTCGTCGAACGCATCCTCGGCGCCCGTGACTGGTCGTCGACGGCGATGCTGCAGCGCTTCAATACCCTCGTCGCGGCCCCCTGACATGCCCGGCGCCAACGATGTCACCTTCTGGATCGCCTTTACCGCCGGGATTCTCTCCTTCTTCTCCCCCTGCGTCCTGCCGCTGATCCCCTCCTATCTCACCTACATCACCGGACTTTCCTTCGGCGAATTGAAGCAGGACCACCCCGGCGCCAAGGTGCGGATGACGGTGATGCTCCACTCCCTGACCTTCATCGCCGGTTTTTCCCTGGTCTTCATCGCCCTCGGCGGCATCGCCGGCGTTGCTTCGTCAACTTTCCAGACGCACCTGCGCGAAGGGCTGATCTGGATCCAGCGGGTCGGCGGGGTGCTGATCTTCCTCTTCGGCGTCCACATGACCGGGCTCTTCCATTTTGGCGTTCTCCTCGGCGAAAAGCGGATCCATCTGCAGCGTAAGCCGAGCGGTTTCTTCGGCACCCTCCTCGTCGGCATCGCCTTCGCCGCCGGTTGGACCCCCTGCATCGGCCCGGTTCTCGGCGCCATTCTCGCCCTTGCCGCCGGCACCGGCACCGCCGGCCACGGCGTCCTCCTGCTGGCGACCTATTCGGCCGGCCTGGGTCTTCCCTTTCTCGTCTCCGGCCTCCTTTTTCACACTTTTCTCGCTGCCTTCGAACGATTTCGCAAGCACATCCGCCTCCTCGAGATCGCCACCGGCTTCCTTCTCATGGCTGCCGGCGTCATGCTCTTCTTCGATCTCTTCGGCAACCTCGCCGGTTCCCTCTATCGCTTCCTGCCCAACGTCGGTTAGCGTGACGCTGTTAATTCCCTTGACAGCGACCTCCCGCCTCGCTTAAATTGACAATCATTTTCAATTGGAGGACCGGATGGAGCGCAAACAACAGTTCCGGGACTATCTGCTAACCCAGGGTCTGAAGTCGACGCGGCAGCGGGAAATTATCCTCGACGCTTTTCTGCAGTCGGGGGGGCACCTCTCCACCGAAGAGCTCTATCTGCAGATTCGTCAGCAGCACCCGGGGATCGGTTATGCCACCGTCCATCGCACCCTCAAGCTCCTGGCCGGCAGCGGGCTGGCCGAGTCGCGCCACTTTGGCGATCGCCAGACCCGCTACGAGCAGTGCAGCGGCGAGGATCATCATGATCACCTCATCTGTACCGCCTGCGGTGCCATCCTCGAATTCGAGGATGGGGATATCGAGCGCCTGCAGCAGCGGGTCGCCCGCCAACATGGTTTTCACATTCTCAGCCACCGCCTCGAACTGTACGGACGTTGCGCCAAATGCGGTCCGGAGTGATGGCCACGCCGCGGCAGTGAAAATGATTATCAATCTTACCCTGAAGAGCGATGAAGGTCTTTCATGAGCAAGCCTGTTTCCCTCTCTGCCGGCGTCCCGAAAATCGTCCTTGTCGGCAACCCCAATGTCGGCAAGAGCGTCCTCTTCAATGCCCTCACCGGGGCTTACACGACAGTTTCCAACTATCCGGGCACCTCGGTCGAGGTCGCGCATGGTTTTTGCGACCTCGCCGGCCTCCGCTACGAGGTCCTCGATACCCCCGGCATGTACAGTCTTCTCCCCATCACCGAGGAGGAGCGGGTCGCCCGGCAGATTCTCCTGCACGGCGAGGTCCATGTGGTGGTCCACGTCATCGACGCGCGCAACCTCGAGCGCATGCTGCCGATGACGTTGCAGCTGGCCGAGGCGGGGCTGCCGCTGCTGGTCGTGGTCAACATCATGGACGAGGCCGAACGCTGCGGCATGACCATCGACCTGCCGCTGCTGCAGTCGCGTCTCGGGGTGCCGGTGGTCGGAGCGGCGACGGCGCGCAAGCGCGGGCTCGCCGAGATCCGCGCCGCCCTGGCCGCCTTTGACCCCTCCCGCCGACCGGTTTTCGCCTACGCCAGCGACCTCGAGCATGACATTCTCCGCGTCGCCGCCCAGCTCGAAGGGAACTATCGTCTCGACCGGCGGGCGTTAGCGTTGCTCCTGCTGCAGCGGGACGAAGAGATCCAGGGCCTGGTCGCGGCGACGGAAGGGGCGCACCACGCCAAACTGCAACAGACGGTCAATCAGGTCATTTTCGAGCGCCGGGTCGATCTCCATCTGCGCATCAGTCTCGAACGCAAGCGCATCTGCCAGGGGCTCCTCGCCGAGGTGGTGACGCAGCGCACGGGGGGACGGCCCAGCTTCGCCGAACGCCTCTCAAGCTGGTCGATGAATCCGTGGACCGGGGTGCCGCTGCTGCTGTTGGTGCTTTATTTCGGCCTGTACAAGTTTGTCGGCGAGTTCGGCGCCGGAACGGTGGTCGGTTTTCTCGAAGGGACACTTTTCCTCGAGCATCTCAACCCCTGGTTCATCGCCGTCGCCGACCGTTTCATCACCTGGTCCTGGCTGCACGAGCTGCTGGTCGGCGAATACGGCATCCTCACCCTCGCCGTGCGCTACGCCGTCGCCCTGGTCCTGCCCATCGTCGGCACCTTCTTCATCGCCTTCTCCATCCTCGAGGATTCCGGCTATTTCCCCCGCCTGGCCATGTTGGTCGATCGTCTCTTCAAGGCCATCGGCCTCAACGGCCGGGCGGTGATTCCCATGGTCCTCGGTTTTGGCTGCGATACCATGGCGACGATGGTGACGCGGACGTTGGAGACGGTACGCGAGCGGGTCATCGCCACCATCCTGTTGGCCCTCGCCATCCCCTGCAGCGCCCAACTCGGGGTCATCCTCGCCTTGCTCTCGGCGACGCCGGGAGCGCTGCTGGTCTGGACGAGCTTTCTCCTGCTGATCTTTCTCGTCATCGGCCTCCTCGCTGCCCGCCTCATGCCGGGGGAGCGGCCGATGTTCTACATGGAGATTCCCCCCTTGCGTCTCCCCCAGCCGGGGAATGTCCTGGTCAAGACCCTGACTCGCATGCAGTGGTACTTTTTCGAAATCTTCCCCCTCTTCATCGTCGCCTCGATCCTCCTCTGGGCCGGCAAGCTGACGGGAGGGCTCAATATCCTGGTCGGCTGGGTGCAGCCGGTCATGCTCAGTCTCGGTCTGCCGGTCGAGGCGGCGGCGGCCTTCATCTTCGGTTTCTTTCGCCGCGATTTCGGAGCGGCCGGACTCTACGATCTGCAGACGAGCGGGCTGCTGTCGCCGGTGCAGCTGACGGTGGCGGCGGTGACCTTGACCCTCTTTGTCCCCTGTGTCGCCCAGTTCATGATGATGAAGAAGGAGCGCGGTTGGATGGTCTCGCTGCTGATCTTCGTTTTCGTCACCGCCATCGCCTTCGCCAGCGGCTGGGGGCTGAACCGCCTCCTCCTCGCCACCGGCTGGCTGGCATGACCTGCTCGTTCTGCGGCCGCGAGATCCCCGACCAGCCCGGCCGGGCCGAGCCCTGTGGGAGTTGCCTCGGTGGCTGCCGCAAGGTCCATTGTCCCTGGTGCGGCTACGCCAATCCGCTCCTCCCCGATTATCTGAAACGCTTACAGCAACCCCACAAGAAGAAGGAGTAGGGTCATGCAACTCTCCGCCAAAGCCGAAGAGATTCTCGAAGCCTTGTGGATCGGTACCGAGGAGCGCGGCGCCGACGCTCTCCCCTTTGCCGGCCTCGGCGTCGTCGCCAACGACGACGGTTTAGCCGAATTGAGCCGGCTGGCCTACGTCGAGGTGCGCGGCGACCGCGTCTTTTTGCGCCAGGAAGGGCGCTTCGAGGCGATGATGACGGTGCGCCGCCACCGCCTCGCCGAACGTCTGCTCATGGACATCCTCGATCTCAAGGGGAAGAAAGGGGATGCCAAGGCCTGCGAGTTCGAGCATCTCCTCCACCACGGCGTCGACACCAAGATCTGCACCCTGCTCAATCATCCCACCACCTGTCCCCACGGCCGTCCCATCCCGCCGGGGAAATGCTGCGAGGAAGCGCGGGCCGAAGGCAGCGTCGGCGTCGTCGCCCTGACCGAGCTCAAGGCGGGCGAGCGCGGCGAGATTGCCTATCTCTCCACCGCCGACGCCAAGAAGATGCAGAAACTCATGAGCATGGGGGTTCTCCCCGGCAATCAACTGCACCTGAGCCGGACCTTCCCGACCTTTGTCTTCCGGGTCGGCAACTCCGAATTTGCCGTCGATGACGAACTGGCGCGGGAGATTTTTGTGCGTAAGGGGTAGGGGTGAATCCGGCGAAATAAGTATGATGGCATGACCCTACTCAACTGTCCGCTGCTGCCGCCACGGCAAAATAATAGGGGGCACAATTGCTTTGACAACAATCATTTAATGCACGTATCTTAACCCCTGCTTGTTTGTCTTGCGACGGAAACGGAGCCGGGGGGGTTGGTGCGGGGGAAAGTTCAGAACATTCAATAACGATCCGACGAGGACTGGTGTTTGCACACCGGATTCGCGTACGGGTCGTTTTCGTTTACGGGAGATGACGATGACGATGCGAGTGACGACGGGCAACAGGCGTTTCGGCAAGGGACTGCGCGGTACTGCGCTAGTGGTGGCACTCTTTTTCACTTGGACCCTGGCGGGTGGAGCGACGGCTGCACATGCGGCGAAGCTCGCAGTCAACGGCACCGGTTCTCGCGGCGGTGAAAAGCAGGTGCCATCGGCGGAGGAGCGGCTGGAGTCTCTGGTGCAGGCGATCGAGACCGACTTGGCAGCTCCCGCCGGAGATGTCGAGCAATTCCGTCAGAAACTTAAGACGCATCGAGAAGAGATCGATACGGTCGATAAAGAGATCGGCCGAGAGCTTGCCGCGACTCGGAAAAAGCTTAAGGCCGCCAAACTCCCCGCTGAAATACTCAATCGCCACGATGCGTTTGTGCGTCACTACGAAAGCAACGTCGCCGAGTTGCAGGGCGAGTTGGTCGCAATCGAGGGGGCGAAGACCCCGTCAGCCAGCGAGACGGCGCGGGCGAAGCTGCGCCAGCACCGCGAGCGGACTAAAGCCCCCTCCCGCCACCAGAAACTCGACCCCAACAACCTCCCGCATCGCCAACCCAAGGCGCAGAAACGCGAGCCGCGCCAGTTCAAGGAGGAGTTCGACCAGGACTTCAAGAAGGATAAACACGCCTGGAAAAACCAGAAGCGTATTGTTGTCGCCGCGACCGGGTCGCTGACCGGACTCCTCGGTCCCGCCGAGCTGGCCGAGACCATCGAGGTGCAGCTGATCCCGGAGATTCGCGCCAAGGCGCTGGAGCTGGGGAACGATCCGCTCAAAATCTACGAGTGGGTGCGCAACAACGTCGAGTACGTCCCGACCTGGGGTTCGATCCAGGGGGCGCAGTTGACGTTGGAGACCAAACAAGGCAACGCCTTCGACAACGCCTCGCTCCTCATCGCCCTGCTGCGTGCCGCCGGGATTCAGGCGCGCTACGTGACCGGGACCATCGAGCTGCCCATCGACAAAATCATGAACTGGAATGGCGGCTTTACCGACCCCACTGCCGCGCTAGAATTCATGGCCAGCGGCGGGGTGCCGATCAAGGCCGGGATGGCGGGTGGCCGGATCGTCTCGGCGCGGCTGGAGCACGTCTGGGTCGAGGCCTTCATCGATTACTTCCCCTCGCGTGGCGCCCGGCACAAGTCAGGGGGAGAGGACACCTGGATCAGTCTCGATCCGTCCTTCAAGCAGTACAGCTTCACTAACGGTATCGACCTTAAGACCGCTGTTCCCTTCGACGTCCAAACCTTCGTCGACCAGCTCAAGGCGAGCGCCACCATCGACGAGGCCGCTGGTTCCGTCACCGGGGTCAATCCCCTGCTGGTGCAGCAGACGTTGCAGGACTATCAGGCGCGGGTGCAGAGTTACATCGAACAGAACCATCCCGGCGCCACCGTCGGCGATGTCCTCGGCAAGCAGGCGATCGTCAAACAGGAGTATCGCTACCTCCTCGGCACCCTGCCGTACAAGACCGCCGTCAAGGGCGCGACCTTCGCCGCCATCCCCGACAGCTACCGGCACAAGCTCTCCTTTAACGTCAAGAACGAGACCGCCGATCTTACCGTCTTCGACCCGGATGCCCCCGAGCCGGTGGAGATCACCCTCAACCTCACCAAAAGTCTGCCGGAGCTGGCGGGGAAGAAGATCACCCTGAGCTATGCTCCGGCCACGGCCCAGGACGAGGCGGTGATCGCCTCCTACCTGCCCAAGCCACACGCCGATGGCACGCCGATCCAGCCGAGCGAGCTGCCGTCGCAGTTGCCGGCCTACCTGATCAAGGTCAAGCCCGAGCTGCGCCTCGACGGCCAGGTCGTCGCCACCGGTGCCCCTATCGGCCTTGGCGGTACCAATATTTTTACTATGACCTTCTCTGATCCGGCTTACGGATCAAGTCAGATCGTCAATAGCATTGACGCGGGTGTCTACCAAGCCATCGGGCTGAACCTGGGGCAGATCAGTCAAGGGCAGTTGACGACGCTCAAGTCCAGAATGGAAGCTACCAACGCCAAACTGGAGTCTCAAAATTTTGCCGGACTCACTAAAGACGATCTAATGGGAGATCTTTTTTTCACAACAGCACTTGCCTATCATGCTGAATTAAACACCATGAAAATCATTGCTGCGAAGGTGATGGGGGTCAAGGCGATCACCCTGCCATCGGAGACCGTCTTTGCAACAAAACTCAATGTTCTTACCCTGTGGGGCATCCCGCGGATAGTGAGCCCAAGTGGTTTGAATATGGATGCGGATTATCTGATGTCTGTTGTCAAGGCAAAGGACGGTACCAAAGACAGGGTTGTACATTACATGCTCAATACTGGTGTTGTGTCCTCTTCCTTGGAGCACACCGTCCCGGAGCATTTTTTTTCCACCCCGGAGCAACCCGCCGAGGGGGTGAGCACCGTCAAGGCTCTAAGGATCGCGAACGATCAGGGTATCCCAATTTACACTGTAAATCAGGGCAATGTTACGGCAGTTATGCCTCAATTGCAGCTTGATGGGCAAGTAAAGACCGACATCAAAAATGCCATAAACGCTGGGAAAATTGTCATCGTTTCTAAAGAAAATATCAACTTTCACGGCTGGAAAGGATGCGGGTATATAATTGTAGATCCGTCCACCGGTGCCGGAGCATATATGATAGGAGGTGGTACAAGTGGGTGTTGGGTATTTATAGTTATAATTGCTCTAAGTATTGCATTTATTTCGGCATTTGCAAAATCTGGAACAATAGGAAAAGTATTTTCTATTGCTGCATTATTTTATGCGTACAATAAATACATTGATACAGTTAATGAGTATATAGAAAAAGCAGAGAGTGGTGAATGGACTAGAGAAAAAGCAGATAATATGGTTAGAGTCTTGTCTATAATATACATTTCAGGAGCAATATTTTCATTCATGTCAGATGATGATTACATGAAAGCACTTCCACTAATACTAATCCCTTTCACAAAATACTTATTTTATGAATTGCTTATACCACTATTTGATAAAATCGATAATGGAGAAATATTAAAATGAGCATAAAATTCGATATTTGGATGATAGTGTTTGCACCGTATTATTTATTTAAAATTCTTATATGTGGAAATAGTATTAAATTTAAATCATTTAGCGCAGTATATTTCATTTTCTGCATATCAAACTGGTGTTACATATTTATTATGTCACAACATAAGGTTATCGGATTTATAAGTGCAAATCTAGGAATTGTTGGATTATTAATTGGAAATATATATTCACATGTAACAAGCGAATCAGAAATTGTAGATGAGAAATATTCTATATGCAATATTATATTCGATATTCTTGTAGGAATTGGTAGTATTGTATGCATGTTGCTGTTTGTGTATATGCCAAGTATGATATTTAAATCATATTTAAGTGGAGAAAGTAAATATCATTATAACTTTTCTGTTTTGTCAATTTCTATTATAATTATAATTTTTCAAATTATTTACATATTATTTAACAAGGAATTATTTTTAAATTTTCCAAAAGATCCGCATGGTATGACTAAAAATAATGATAGAGATTATAACGTATTACATATTGTGGTAATATATATGATTGGTTTATGCATATTTTATTCAGAAATGAATGATGCTTATTTTATGTCAACGCTAAAGCCATATCTCTCGCAAATTTTTTAAATGAGCAGGAAAGGTGAATAAATAGAGGGTAGATTCAAATTGAAAATGCATCACTTTGCGCAGCGGCTATAAAATAAACATGAAGCGTCTCTGTGATGACGCAGTTGTTTTATTGCGATAGTTGGGAAGTCCAACCTCCGTAAGTTGGGGCGAAGAGCCGGCGGTGCCACGAGCAACGAAGATCTGGCGCGGGAGAGGTGAGAGGGTTGTAATATCCTATGTGGTCTTTCCCGGTGACGCCGAGACGAGGTGCTCCCAGAAAAAAGAAAAAGAATGTTGTGTTGCCAGAAAAAGCGCTTGACATTTAGTGCACGTTTGGGTAGTTTCTCACCTTCTGTGAGCCCCGTAATCACATCACAGTTGCCGATAAGAGAGGATTTTTCATGTCTACCGAAGTTGCTAAAGAAGCGGATATCAAGAGAAACTGGCTGATCATCGACCTTGACGGACAGGTCCTTGGCCGTGCCGCCACCCGGATTGCCATGGTGCTGCGCGGGAAACACAAAGCCATTTACACTCCCAGCGTTGACACCGGCGATTTCGTCATCGTCATCAATGCCGGCAAAGTGGCTCTGACCGGGAACAAGATGGCGGACAAGGTCTATCATCGTCACACCGGGCATCCCGGCGGACTCCGTTCCATCACCGCCGAGAAGCTGTTGCAGACCAAGCCGGAAGAAGTCATCAAGAAGGCGGTCAAGGGGATGCTCCCGAGTAACAACCTCGGTCGTCTGATGCTCAGGAAACTCAAGGTTTACGCCGGCGCCGATCATCCCCACGCGGCCCAGCAGCCGAAACCGCTGAACGTTTAATCGTCGCAAGGAGATAGAAGCATGGCCGAGCAGAAAATTTACGCTACCGGAAAAAGAAAGACCTCGATCGCCCGCGTCTGGCTCAAGCCGGGGAGCGGCAAGATCGTCGTCAATCAGCGTCCCCTCGACGAATTTTTCGGGCGCGAGACCTCCAAGATGGTGGTGCACCAGCCCCTCGAGTTGACCGACAACGTCGGCAAGTTCGATATCTTTGTCAATGTCACCGGTGGCGGTCCCTCGGGCCAGGCCGGTGCCATCAAGCACGGCATCACCAAAGCCCTCCTCGATACCGACCCGGCCCTGCGGGCGGTGTTGAAAAAGGCTGGCTTCATTACCCGTGACAGCCGCGTCAAAGAGCGCAAGAAGTACGGCAAGGCCGCCGCCCGCCGCAGCTTCCAGTTCTCCAAGCGCTAGACGTCACAGCGGGCCGGTTCTCCCGGCACCCATTGGTACGACAAAAAAGGGAAACCCGCGGGTTTCCCTTTTTTGCATCGAGAGAGGTTCCCATGGTCAAGGTCGCGGTCGTCGGAGCGAGCGGTTATACCGGCGCAGAGTTGCTGCGTTTGCTCCTTAATCATCCCGGGGTCGAGGTGACCTGCGTCACCGCCCGGCAACACGCCGGCAGTCCGGTGGCGGCGGTCTTCCCTTCCCTGTTGGGGCGGACCAGGCTGATCTGCGAGCCGCTGGAACCTGCGGCGGTGGCGACACGAGCCGATCTGATCTTCACTGCCCTGCCGCACGAGTCGGCGATGGCGGCCATTCCCGAGATCCTCCAGGGCGGCGCCCGGGTCATCGATCTCTCCGCCGACTATCGCTTGCGCGATGCGGCCGTCTATGCCGCCTGGTATGCTCCCCACAGCAGTCCCGAGCTCCTGGCCGAAGCCGCCTACGGTTTGCCCGAGCTCTATCGCGAGCAGATCCGGGGAGCACGGCTGGTGGCCAATCCCGGCTGCTACCCGACCAGCGTCGCCCTGGCTCTGGCGCCTCTGCTCAAGGCCGGGGTCATCGATCCGGCCAGCCTCATCATCGACAGCAAGTCGGGGACGAGCGGCGCCGGGCGGGCGGCCAAGCTCGACAGCCTCTTCTGCGAGGTCAACGAGGGGTTCAAGGCCTACGGCGTTGGCAAGCACCGGCATACCCCCGAGATCGAACAGACCCTTTCCGCCCTGGCGGGAACAACCGTGGTGGTCAGTTTCACCCCGCACCTGCTGCCGGTCAACCGCGGCATCCTCTCGACCTGCTACGCGACGCTGACGACGCCCACGACGACGGAAGATCTCCTCGGCCTCTTCGACGGCTTCTACCGGGATGAACCGTTTGTGCGCGTCCATCCTCCCGGCAGCCTCCCCAATGTCGCCTACGTCCGCGGGAGCAACTTTTGTGATCTCGGCCTCGTCGTCGACCCGCGTACCAACCGGGTCATCATCGTGGCGGCCATCGACAATCTGGTCAAGGGGGCGGCGGGGCAGGCGGTGCAGAATATGAATCTCCTCCTTGGCCTCGATGAGCAGACCGGCCTCGGTGTGATCCCCCTTTACCCCTAGGAACTTTGCGCCATGGGATGTCCGAACCAGAACGCCACCGGCGGTCGCTGTCGCTGTACTTATCCCGGCTGCAGCCGCCGCGGCAACTGCTGCCAGTGTGTCGCCTACCATCGCGAGCGGGGCGAGTTCACCGCCTGTTTCTTCTCTGCGGAAGCCGAGGGGAGCCATGACCGCTCCTGGGCCCGGCTCTGCCAGGACCGCAGCCGCTGAACGCCGCCGCGGCCCCGTGCACCTTTCTCCCCATCTGCCGCGCCGACATGGCGGCGCGGGGGTGGGACGAGCTTGACGTCCTCTTTATCTCCGGGGACGCCTATATCGACCATCCCGCCTTTGGTGTGCCGCTCCTGGCTCGCCTCCTCGAAGCCGCAGGCTATCGCGTCGGCATCCTCGCCCAACCCGACTGGCGCAATCCCGAGGCGCTGCGCGCCATGGGCCGGCCGCGTCTCTTTGTCGCCATCTCCGCCGGAGCCATGGACTCCATGGTCAGCCATTACACCGCCGCCAAGAAAGTCCGTAACGACGATGCCTATACTCCGGGCGGAGTGAGCGGCGCCCGTCCCAACCGGGCCCTGATTGCCTATACCGCCGCGGTCAAGGGTGCCCTCAAGGGAGTGCCGGTGATCATCGGCGGGATCGAGGGGAGTTTGCGGCGCCTGGCCCACTACGATTACTGGGACAACGCCGTCCGCCGCTCCATTCTCGTCGACAGCAAGGCCGATCTCCTTGTCTTCGGCATGGGCGAAAACCCGCTCCTCACCATCGCCGCACGTCTTGCCGCCGGGGCGACCCTGGCCGATCTTGGCGATATCCCCGGCACGGCTCGCGTCGTTTCGGTGAAACCGGAGGGAGAGGCCATCGAGCTGCCGGCCTTCGAGACCGTCGCGGCCGATCGCAGTGCTTATGGCGAAGCCTTTCGTCTCGCCGAAGCCGAAGCCAACCCCTGGTGCGGGCGGCCGTTATTGCAACAGCATGGTGGGCGCTGGGTTGTGGTCAATCCGCCGGCTCTTCCCCTCGACGAAGCGGCTCTCGACGGGATCTACACCTTGCCCTTCGTCCGCCGCCCCCATCCGGTCTACACGGAAAAAATCCCCGCCTTCGAGCAGATCCGATTCTCCATCACCGCCCATCGCGGCTGCGCCGGCGGCTGTGCTTTTTGCGCCATCACCGCCCACCAGGGGAAGGTCATCCAGTCCCGCTCCACCGCCTCGATCCTGGCCGAGGTCGCCCGCCTGGCCGGCCATCCCGATTTTCGCGGCACCCTCAGCGATGTCGGCGGTCCCACCGCCAACATGTACGGTCTGCGCTGCCGCCGCCCGGAGGTGCAGGAACGTTGCCGCCGCCCGGGCTGCCTCTATCCCGAAATCTGCCCCCACCTCGTTGTCGATGACAGCGCCGCCGTCGGTCTTCTCGCCGCGGTGCGCAAAGTGCCCGGGGTGCGCCACGTCTTTGTCGCCTCCGGGGTGCGCCACGACCTCCTCTTGCGGCAGCCGGCCTATTTCGCAGCTCTCCTTGCCCATCACGTCGGCGGTCTCCTCAAGATCGCCCCGGAGTCGACGGCCAAAAACGTCACCCGGGTCATGCGCAAGCCCGGCCCCGAGGTGCTCACTGCCTTTCTGCAGCGCTTTCGCGAAGGAAGTCTGAAGCTCAAGTTGCGCCAGGCGGTGATCCCCTATTTCATCTCCAGTCATCCCGGAAGCACTCTTAGTGACATGATCGATGTCGCTCTTTATCTCAAACGCCAGCAATTGCGAGTCGAACAGGTGCAGGAATTCACCCCGACCCCCGGCACCCTGGCGACCTGCATCTACTACACCGGGTGCGATCCACAAACCGGGGAGAAAGTGCATGTGCCGCGTGCGCCGGAGGAACGGCGGATGCAGAAGGCCCTTCTCCTCTGGCATCTGCCGACCAGCCGGGCCGATATCCGCGCCGCCTTACGGCGCTGCGGGCGGGAGCGGGACGGGGCCGAGTTGTTGCGAGAGTGAGGGACAAAGGGGGGAGGGGGGCGGGGCAGGGAGAGACGATAAGGGACAGGGTCAATCGGTGAGCAGGTTGTGCCGTGCCCTCCCGCCGGAGAGAGAGGGGTGGGCCAGATCGTTGCTCCAGACGACGGTGCGATTGCGCCCCCGCTCCTTGGCCAGATAGAGGGCGCGGTCGGCGAGGTCGATGAGTTCGTAAATATCCTTGCAGTCGCCGGGAAATTCGGCGAGTCCGAGGGAGATGGTGAGGTTGGTGACATTCTCGACCCCCCCTGCCAGGGGGATGGCTTCGGCGGCGACACACAGGCGCAGCTTCTCGGCGGCGGCGTGGGCCCCCTCACGGACCGTTTTGGGGAGGAGGATGATGAATTCTTCGCCGCCGAAACGGGCGACGAGATCGATGCCGCGGGTATTTTGCAACATCAGGGCCGCTACCTTGCGCAGGGCGACATCGCCGTTGAGGTGACCGTGGGTGTCATTGAACTCCTTGAAAAAATCGATGTCGATCATGATGATGCTGAAGCTCGACTGATAGCGGCCGGACTGGGTCAATTCACGCTTGAGGATTTCGTGGAAATAGCGGCGATTGGCAAGTCCGGTGAGTTCGTCGGTATTGGACAGGGCCCGGGTTTTCTCGTAGAGCTGGGTGTTTTCGATGGCGATGGCGAGCTGGTTGCCGGCGGACTGGATGATCTTGAGCTCGGAATCGGTGAAGGCGCCGGGACGCTCCTTGTGCAGATTGAGGACCCCGACCAGGCCCTGCTTGAAGGTTAACGGCATCGACACCATGGAGCCGGTTCCGACCATCCTGCTTTTGTAGTGAATGTAACGACTCTCCTTCCCCACATCCCGGACGTACTGCAATTCCCGGGTCCGCGCCGCCAGTCCGGTAATCCCCTCCGTGAAAGTGAAGTGCATCCCCTTGAGCACCTCGGCATCGATGCCGATGGATTTGTGCACCACCAGCTCTTCGGAGCCGGGCTGGTAAAGGAGGAGGACCATCTCGCGGCAGAGGAGCAGATCCCTGAGGGTGTTGAGGGTCCGGTCGAAGAGGACCTGCAGGTCGAGGGTGGTGATCATCGACTGATTGATCTGAAAGAGGGCGGAGAGTTCGCGCAGATGGGCCTTGAGCTCGCGGTTGGTCCGCTCGATTTCGAGGTTTTTTTGCTCGAGGATGCCGCGAAAGCGTACCTCGTCTTCGCTGGCGACCTGAACTTTCTCACGGGCAACCCGTTCTTCGTACAGACCGCCGAGCTGTTCGAGCATGGCGTTGAAAGCTGCCCCGAGTCGGCCGAGTTCGCCATGGCCATCGGTGCGCACGCGATAGTGCAGATCGCCGCCACTGACGGCCCGCGTCGCCGCCAGGAGCTCCTTGAGGGGGGCCATGATCTGGCGGATGATGCGATAGTACACGAGGCTGCCGAGAACCAGGGCGAGGAAAATAGTGAGCCCGGCGCGGGTGGCCAGGGTGGTGACGAGGAGGTCGAGGTGGCGGGTAGGGAGTTCACTGCTCACCAGGACCATGTCGGTGGTACCGAGGGCGATAGCCTGAATCAGGTGACGGTGGGGGGGGGTCTCACCCAGATCCTTGAAAAGGCGGTCCCCGGAGATGACCGCCGCCATTTCCGCGCCGTTCAACTCCGGCGGGTTCAGCTCGGCATTGCTGGCGGAGAGGGTTTCCCCACTGAGGGAGAGGAGAAAGGTTTCAGCCTCGAAGGGGCGGCCAAGTTGGCGCAGAAAGGCCGGGTCCATCGGCGATTGCAGCAGCAGGATGCCGCGCAGTTGGCCTTTGCGGCTGAGGGGCGCGGCGATACAGAGGGCAGGATTGGGCCCGCTGTCGGCAGTGAAGCGAAAGCGTGGTTTGCCGCTGCTGACGGCCTGATCGAGGAGGGCGCGCAGGGTCGAGGAGGTGATCTGCCGTTGATAGCCGGGGGGGAACAGGGTGACGGAAATTTGCGCCTGGGCCAGGCTGGCGTAGAGTTCGTCGCGCAGCACCAAGAGCTCGGGCGACCCTGCCGCTCCCGCCGCCTCCAGATACTGCAAGTTAGTAGCGTAGGTCGAGAGGAGAATTTCCTGTTGCTTGATCTCGCGATAGACCACATCCTGATAGGCGAGGAGGCGGTCGTCGACGGTTTGCAGCAAGGCACTGCGGATGAGGGCCAGGGACCCCACCGACGCCACCAGGCCGAGGATGACGAGGATGACAAAAAAAGGGAAAAGGATCTTGCTGCGCAGGGAGAGTCCCGAGAAGGAGCCCGGCTGGCGGATGGACATGTGCCCCCCTCTACGGTCAGGTGTGAAGTTCACCGCGAGCGCAGAGACTCAAAAACGCCTCGGCGACGTGGGGGTCGAATTGGCTGCCGGCATGGTCGCGAATCTCCTGCAGGGCGACTTCCTGGCTCAGGGCGCTGCGATAAGGGCGATCGGAGGTCATGGCGTCATAGGTGTCGGCAACGGCGAGAATGCGTGCTTCGGTGAGGATCTCGATCCCCCCGACCCCCAGGGGGTAGCCACGACCGTCATAGCGCTCGTGATGCTGGACAATGATTTCGCGAACTCCCTTGAGAAAGACGATGGGGTCGAGAATGCGGACCCCGATCAGGGGATGTTGCTGGAGCAGGGCGAAATCCTCGGGCGAGAGCTGGCCCTTTTTATGGAGCAGGGAAATGTCGATACCGATCTTGCCGATATCATGGAGGACGGCGGCATGTTCCAGCCGTTTGAGGGCATCATGGGGGAGTTCGAGGGCACGGCCGAGGGCCAGACTGTAGCGGGTCACGCGCTCGGAGTGGCCGCGCGTATAGGCATCGCTCGCCTCGACCGCCGAAACCAGGGCTTGCACGGTGCTGAGGTAGGTTGACTGCTGTTCCTCGTAGAGCTGGGCGTTCTTGATGGCGACAGAGGCCTGGGCGGCAATGGTGGTGAGGAGTTCGAGATCTTCGGGAGTGAAGCTGCCGCCGTCGAGACGGTTGGCAATGGTGATGGTGCCGATGACTTCATCCTTGACGATCAACGGCGCGCAGATGACCGTTTCGCGGAGAAAGCCGAGGCGGCTCATCTTGGTGAAGTCCTGGGCCTCGTCGAAATTCTGCAGCAGCACCGGCTGGCGGTTTTCGACGACCCAGTAGGAGACCCCCCCCGGCTTGAGGGGAATGCGCGTTTGCCGGTCGATTTCCTCCGGGGTGCCGACCACCGCCCCGACCCGCATGCTCTGCCGCTCGCCATCGAGAAGGAGGATGTAGCCGATGCGCGCTTTCAGGGTCGCGTTGGTCTTGCGAATGAGGAGATCGAAAAGCTTGTCCTGCTCCATGGTCGAGTTGATCGCCAGGCCCATCTTGTAGAGAGCGGAAAGGCGCGATACCACCTGTTCCAGGGTGGTGTTCTTGCTTTCGAGGTCGCTGGCGAGGTCGGTGATTTTGTAGCTGGCCTCCTCGATCTCCTCGATCCGTTCCTCCAGGCTGATATTGAGATATTCGATCTCCTTGAGCCGCTCCTCAAGGGTGATGTTCATGTTGAAGATTTCGTCATGGTGGGCCAGCTTTTGCTGACTGATGGCGAGTTCGCGTTCGTGGTTGACGGTACTCTCCATGAGTTGCTTGAGACGTCCGACCATGCGATTGAACTTTTCCGAGAGCTGTGCCATTTCGTCGGAGCTGTCGATGGTCAGTTGCGCCGCCGCGAAGTCCCCCTCCTCGACCCGGGTCATGGAGGTGACCAGCCGGCGAATGGGGGAGTCGACGTAGAAGATGACAAAGCCGGAAATGGCCAGAATCAGGACGGCCAGCATGGCCAGGGCCGAGAGGATGGTGGTCTGCCGGGCCTGAGCCTGCATGGCGCCCAGTTCGGAGAGGGAAAGATGGACGGCGAGGACGCCCAGGACCTTGGTCTCGGCGTCGTGGCAACGGTGACAGGCTGGCGCGTTTTCGATGGGGATAATGGTCTTGAAGAGATCCTCATGGCCGTGCGTGTCGGTGAAGCTGGTTTTCTGGGCGCGGTAGGCCAAAAGATCGCTGGTTTGCACAAGGTCGCCGATCTCATCGCCATTGGCCGAGACCATGATGCGCCCGGTCTCGTCGAAGATCTTGGCCCCGGCAATGGACTTTTCGGCGGAAATTTTTTCGAGAATGCGCGCCACCTCGGGATTCTGGCCGTTGGCCATGTTGGTGATGACGCTGCTGCGGACGATTTCGGCCAAAACCCGCCCGTTCTCCTGGGCGAGCTGGCTCAACATCGATTTCTGGGCGTCAAGATGGTGCCAGACCTCGAGACTGACCGTCAGGATGAGAATGGTGGCCATGAGGCCGAGGATTTTGACTTTCAGGGAGTTCATTCCGGCCCGCTTATGACCTTTGTTGATTTCTGCATGCTTCCGCCAACGTTGCTGCCAACCGGATACCGATGTCGTTGCTCGTCCTTCGGCGGGGAGCAAGCGCTCGGCCTTGTGAAAAGCCGAGGCCCTGCTGCAAATGACGGAGTTTGCCCGGCATGCTTACCTCCCCTGCAACAGTGCCACGTAGTGACGGGGCAGGTCAATGCAGGCGTCAAGGTCAACGCCAACGCTACGCGCCGCCTTCTCCCCTTGACAGGTGCAGGGGGAGTCCCTAAGATGCGCCTGCCCTTGTCGGGAACACAACTCTGGCCGCAGGCAGTTTTGCAATTTCCTGGCCAGAAAATCGTTATGTGACGAGAAGTTAGAATTGCCTCATGCATGTCGGGGGGGTGGCGGAGAGGGTGTGGCGAGGGCTCGATTTCTGCTTGCCCAGTTGTGCCCCCTGGATTGTCGGGAGAATGTGCCGTTTCCCCTCCCTTGGCCGCATGCAGGACCGCTGTCCGCGAGGTTAAAAGCGTTGACTTCGCGCGACAGTTGTGGTTGTTTTGTACGCTGAAAAAAGGGGATTACCGGTTGTGCAACTGAGCGATTTCGACTTCGAACTGCCGGAAGCGTTGATCGCCCAGACGCCCCTGGCGCGACGTGACGCTTCGCGCCTGCTCGTCCTCGACCGGAAGACCGCAACTTTGCGCCACGAGGCCTTCCCCGCGATTGCATCGATCCTTGGCGCCGGTGACCTGCTGGTCGTCAATGACACCCGGGTGATTCCGGCGCGACTTCACGGGTTCAAGGACTCGGGCGGACATATCGAGGTTTTTCTCGTCCGCCGTTATCCCGGGGCTGAGGAGATCTGGGGTTGCCTGACCCGCAGTTCCAAACCGCCCCGCCCCGGCTCACGTCTGCATCTGGCGGAAGGGGTGGTCGCGACGGTTCTCGACGGCGCTGACGACGACCTGCGTCGTGTGCGCTTTGAGGGGGTCGGTGATTTCCTGGCGACCCTGGAACGGGCCGGGGAAATCCCTCTCCCTCCCTACATTCGCCGTGAGGCGGAGGAGCTTGACCGGGAACGCTATCAGACGGTCTTTGCCGCGGCGCCTGGAGCGGTGGCGGCGCCAACCGCCGGGCTGCACTTCACCCCCGAGCTCCTTGAGCGACTGCGTCGCCGGGGGGTCGAGATCTGCAATCTCACCCTGCATGTCGGACCGGGGACCTTTCTCCCGGTGCGCGAGGATGGTCTGCGCAACCATCGCATGCATGCGGAGTCGTATCTGATTCCCGCGGCGACGGCGACGGCGGTGAACCGGGCCAAACGCGAGGGACGGCGGGTTGTTGCCCTCGGCACCACCACCACCCGCACCCTCGAGCATGGTGCCGACGTCGGGGGCGAACTCCTCCCGGGAGAGGGGATGACCGACCTCTTCATTCTTCCCGGCTACCGTTTTCGCCTGGTCGACGCCATGATCACCAATTTTCACCTCCCCCGCTCGACCCTGCTCATGCTGGTCAGCGCCTTCGCCGGGCGGGAACTGCTGCTCCAGGCGTATCGGGAGGCGGTGCTTGAGCGCTACCGCTTTTTCAGCTACGGCGACAGCATGGTTATTCTTTAGTTGCAGGAGCGGGTACGATCTTTGTCGGTCTTTGAACTGCTACAACAGGATGGTGCCTCGCCCGCCCGGCGCGGGCGACTACGGACGCGGCGCGGTGACATCGAGACCCCGGCCTTCATGCCGGTCGGCACCCGCGGTACGGTCAAGGCCATGAGTGTCGAGGGGCTGGAGGAGGTCGGCGCCCAGATCATCCTGGCCAATACCTATCACCTCCTCTTGCGTCCCGGGCATGAACTGGTCGGGCGCCGCGGCGGGCTGCATCGTTTCATGCACTGGGATCGCCCGATTCTCACCGACAGCGGTGGCTTTCAGGTCTTCAGCCTCGGCGAACTGCGCCGCATCAGCGAGGAAGGGGTCCGTTTCCAGTCGCACATCGATGGTGCCAGCCACTTCCTCTCCCCCGAGGTGGCGATGCAGGTCCAGGAAACCCTCGGGGCCGACATCCTCATGGCCTTCGACGAATGCATCCCCTATCCGGCCACCCGCGACTATGCCGCCACCGCCACCGCCCGTTCGGGACGCTGGGCCCGGCGTTCCAAGGCCGCCCGGACGCCGGGGGATGATGCGGCCCTCTTCGGCATCGTCCAGGGCGGAATGTACGAGGATTTACGTCGACGCAGTACGGAAGAGCTCCTCGACATCGGCTTCGACGGCTATGCCCTCGGCGGACTCTCCGTCGGGGAGAGTGCCGAGGTCATGTATCAGGTCATGGATTGGACCCTCCCCCTTCTCCCCGCCGGGCAACCACGCTACGTCATGGGGGTGGGGACGCCGGAGAATCTGGTCGAGGCGGTCAGTCGCGGGGCGGACATGTTCGATTGTGTCATGCCGACCCGCAACGCCCGCAACGGGCTGCTTTTTACCACCTTCGGCAAGGTCAGCATCAAACAGGCGCGGTATGCCGAGGACGACGGCCCCCTCGATCCGGCGTGCAGCTGCCGGGTCTGCCGCAACTACAGTCGCGCCTATCTGCGGCACCTCTATCAGAGCGGCGAGATCCTGTCGTCGATGCTCAATACCCACCACAACCTGCACTACTATCTGACGTTGATGCAAGGGATGCGCACAGCCCTGGAAGAGGGAAGTTTCAAGGTATTCAAGGACGATTTTTACCGTCGTCGCCAGGCTTCAGCGACGGCCGCAGTCTGATCGTCAGCCGACCGGTTTGTCCGGTTTCCGAGACGCAACAGTTCAATTTCAGCACCTACAAGGAGGTCTTCCCACATGGTATCCGAAGCATTTGCAATGGCCAGCAATGGCGCCGCCCCCCAGCAGGGCAACCCCTACTCCGGCATCATCATGCTGGTCATCATGTTCGCCATCTTCTACTTTCTGCTTATTCGCCCCCAGCAGAAGCGGGCCAAGGAGCACAAGGCTCTCGTCGAGGGGCTCAAGGTCGGCGACCAGGTCGTGACTGCCGGCGGCATGCACGGCAAGATTGCCGCGCTGCAGGATGAGTACATCACCCTGGAAATCGCCACCGGTGTCAAGGTCAAGTACAATCGTTCCGCTGTCATGTCCGCTAAAAGCGAATAGTCGATGCCAATAACTGCGGCGGCGCTGGCGGATCCTGCCCCCAGCGCTTGTCGCGGTTCTTTCGATTCTGCATACAGAAAACGGAGCTGTCATGTCCAAAAGCGTCAAGATGCGGTCCCTTCTGGTCGCCGGTTTGGTGGTCATCGCCGCGATCGTCCTGGCCCCGACCTTTCTGCGCAGCAGTCTGCCGGAATGGTGGGTAAAATCCTTTGACCCGATCCATCTCGGACTCGATCTGCAAGGCGGCATGCACCTCGTCCTCGGGGTGGAAACCGACAAGGCCGTCGACAGTCGCCTCGACAGTCTGGTCGACCATGTCGAAGGGGTGTTGAAGGAGAAGGATCTGGTCTTCAAACGGGTCGAGCGGGTCGGCGCCGAACAGCTGGCGGTGACGGTTTACGATGCCGAGACCGCAGCCCAGCTGGAGAAGCTGATGTCCGCCCAGGTCGGCATTCTGCAGCCGGCCGGCGAAAGTGCCGATGGTGCTTTCGTGCGCAGGCTCTACCGCCTCGACGCGCGCGAGATTGCCAATATCCGCGACCTCGCCGTGCGCCAGGCCATCGAAACGATACGCAACCGCGTCGACCAGTTCGGCGTCTCCGAGCCGATCTTGCAGCGCCAGGGCGAAGATCGCATCCTCATCCAGCTCCCCGGACTCAAAGACCCCGCGCGCGCCAGAGCCCTCATCGGCCAGACCGCCCGCCTTGAATTCAAGATGGTCCTCGACGACGTCAATCCCGAGGAGGCGGTCAAGGGGCGGATTCCGGCCGGGGCGCAGCTTCTCTACGAAAAGCGTGTCGACCCCAATGGCAGCGTCCGCGAAACCCCCATCGTCGTGCAGGAACGCACCGCCCTCACCGGCGACCTCCTCGCCGATGCCCAGGTTCGCATCAATACCCAGTTCAACGAGCCCTATGTCGCCATCGACTTCAATCCGGTCGGGGCCAAGCGCTTCGACCAGCTCACCGGCGCCAACGTCGGCAAGCGCATGGCCATCGTCCTCGACGACAAGGTCTACTCGGCCCCGGTCATTCGCGAGCGCATCTCCGGCGGTAGTGCCCAGATCAGCGGTTCCTTTACCGAGCAGGAGGCGACCGATCTCGCCATCATCCTGCGCGCCGGCTCGTTGCTGGCCCCGGTCAAGGTCCTGGAAGACCGCACCGTCGGCGCCTCCCTCGGCGCCGACTCCATTCACCAGGGGATCATGGCGGCACTGCTGGCAGCGGTCTTCGTCATCGTCGCGATGATAATCTACTACCGCCTCTCCGGCCTGGCGGCCAATGTCGCCCTCGCCTTCAACCTCCTCTTCCTTCTCGCCGTGCTGAGTCTCTTCAAGGCGACCCTGACCCTGCCGGGGATCGCCGGCATCGCCCTGACCCTGGGGATGGCGGTCGACGCCAACGTCCTCATCTACGAGCGGATCCGTGAGGAGCTGCGCCTCGGTAAAGGGGCCAAGGCGGCCCTCGATGCCGGCTTTGCCAAGGCCTTCATCACCATCGTCGATGCCAATGTGACCACGCTGATCTCCGGCCTGGTCCTCCTCCAGTTCGGCACCGGCCCGGTAAAAGGCTTCGCCGTGACCCTCTGCATCGGGATTCTGACGACCCTCTTCACCGCCATTTTCGTCACCCGTCTGCTCTTCGATTTTTTCATGGATCGCCGCCCGATCAACCGGCTGAGCGTCTGAGGAGTTTTCACATGGAACTGATACGTCCCGATACCAATATCGACTTCGTCGGCAAGCGACTCATCGCCATCGCCTGCTCGGCGGTCCTTATCCTCGTCGGCATCGTCTCCCTGGTCGCCAAGGGCGGGCCGGAATACGGCATCGATTTCGCCGGCGGCACCCTGCTGCAGGTGCAGATTGCCGCCCCGACCGACGCCGCCCGGGTGCGCGAACTGCTCAAGGAGTTGCCGCTGCGCGGGGTTTCCATCCAGCAGTTCGGCGAGGGGGCCAACGAGTACCTGATCAAGATGCAGGAATCGAGCGCCGAGCTCAAAGGGGTCTCCGCCGACATCCAGGCCGCCCTGGAAAAGGGCTATGGCGCCGGCAAGGTCGAGATTCGCCGCACCGAAATGGTCGGGCCGCAGGTCGGCAAGGACCTGCGCCAGAAGGGGCTCTTGGCCCTTCTCTTTGCCATCGTCGGCATGCTCATTTACATCACCTGGCGCTTCGAATTGCGTTTCGGCGTCGGCGCCGTCATCGCCCTGGCCCATGACGTCTTCATCACCATCGCCATCTTCTCCGTCTTCAACCTGGAGATCGACCTGACCATCGTCGCCGCCCTGCTGACCATCATCGGTTACTCGGTCAACGACACCGTCATCGTCTGCGACCGCATCCGCGAGAACATGGGGCGCCATTCCAAGGAGAGTTTGAGCTGGATCATCAACCGCAGCATCAACGAAACCCTCTCCCGCACCTTCATGACCTCGGGGCTGACCCTCTTGAGCGTCACCGCCCTCTACTTCTTCGGCGGCAGCGTCATCCAGAATTTCGCCCTGGCCATGCTCCTCGGCATCACCGTCGGCACCTATTCGTCGATTTACGTTGCCAGCCCCGTCATCCTTTTCTGGGAAAGCCACAAGGCCCGGCGCCTGGCCGCCGCCAAATAACAGGAGGATCCCTTGAAAAATAAAGAAACCCTGCTCCTGATCGGGGCCGCCCTGATTATCGGTCTCCTCGTCGGGATCCTTCTCAGTAAGGGGAAACAAGGAAGTCCCGAACCGCAGATGACCTCCGGTCAGCCTCCGGCGGTGAATTACCAGCAGAGTATCAAGATGCTCGAAGGGCTGGTCGCGACCGATCCGAAGAACCGCGGCGCCTGGGTCGAGCTGGGCAACAACTATTTCGACTCGAGCAACCCGATGAAGGCGATCGAGGCCTATGACAAGGCGCTGGCCCTCGACGGCAACGACCCCAACGTCCTCACCGACCAGGGGGTGATGTTCCGTCAGGTCGGCTGGTACGACCGCGCCCTGGCCAACTTCACCAAGGCCAACCAACTCGATCCGCGCCACCTGCAGAGCCTCTTCAATCTCGGGGTCGTCTACCGTTACGATCTTAACGATTTCCCCAAGGCCAAGGTCGCCTGGCAGAAATACCTCGAAATCAGCCCCGTCGGCCCTGCCGCCGACAAGATCCGCAGCGAAGTCGAGTTTATCGACTCGCACCCGAATCTGCCGGCCGAAGCCGTCAAGCCGCGTGCGGCATTTCCGAGCGCCCCCCAATAACTTACCTTCGGGGCGTCGGTTCGTTGCGAATCGACGCCCTTTTTTCTTGCAGGATCCCCATGCCCGCCCTCCGAGTCCTGACCTTGCTCACCCTGACCCTCCCGCTGCTGTGGGGGTGTGGTGCCGGGCGCGGGCTCACGATGCGTGGCGAACTGGCGGGGGCGCAACACTGGCAAGGGCGGATCTATATCCAGGGAGATGTGGTCATCCCGCCCGGCGCATCTCTGGAAATTGATCCGGGGAGCGAGGTTCTCTTCCTCCCGCCGGGAGCGGACGATCTCTACCGCGAGCATCCGCACTTTCCCGGCAGCGAGCTCATCGTCCGCGGCACCCTGCGGGCCGAAGGGACCAAGGATGCCCCCATCCGCTTCGCCGCTGCCGATCCTGCTGCCGCCCCGGGGAGCTGGGGCGGCATCAACCTGCAACAAAGTCCCTCCGCCTCATTTCGCTTCTGCCACTTCAGCCAGGCCGACAGCGCCCTCCACAGTCAGGAATCCGAAGTCTATGTCGAGGATTCCGTCTTCGCTGACAACCTGGTCGGTATCCGCTTCCACACCAGCCGCATCCTCATCGAAAACAATCTGCTGCACCGCAACGGCGTCGCCATCCGCTTTCATTTCGGCGCGCCGGTGATCTGCCACAACGACATTCGCGACAACGACAAGGGGTTTTTTATCACTGCGCACCCTCGCGATTATCATATCGAGGGCAATCGCATCGCCGGCAATCGCGAGGCGAACATCGTCCTCGGCGAGGAAGTCCCCGAAAACGTCGCCCTGCCTCGCAACGACTGGGGGACGACCGATCTGGAGGCGATAGCGGGCAGTTTCTTCGATGGCCGCCGCGTCGACTATCTCGGCCGGATCGAGTTTCTTCCTCTGGCGCCGGTCGCCAGATCAGTCGAGGTCCCCCGATGCAGCCGGTGACCGTGCGCCGCTGGCTGGCACGTGGTGGGGAGCCGGAGGTCGGCGCGGTCGCGACGCTGGCCCAACGTCTCGGCATCCGCCCGCTCACGGCCCGTGCCCTGTGCTTGCGCGGCATCTGCGATGAAACGGCGGGACGCGACTATCTCGACGGGCGGTTGAGTGCCCTGCCCGACCCCTTTCTCCTCTCGGGGATGGCGCCAGCGGTAGCGCGCTTGCTGCGGGCGGTGCAGAGGGGGGAGCGCATTGCCATTCACGGCGACTACGACGTCGATGGCGTCAGCGGCACCGTCCTCCTGGTCGAAGCGCTGCGTTCCTTCGGCGCCGAGGTCGAGTCCTTCATCCCCTTGCGCTTGCGCGACGGTTACGGTCTGTCGGCCGAAGCCCTGGAGCGGGCTGCCGCCGCCGGGGCGCGCGTAGTGGTATCGGTCGACTGCGGCATCGCCGCCGTCGGCGAAGCGGCCCGCGCACAGGAGCTCGGTCTCGATCTCATCATTACCGACCATCATCTCCCCGGACACCATCTCCCGGCAGCTTACGCCGTGATCAACCCTCACCTCGAGGGCAGCGCTTTTCCCTATACGTCCCTGGCCGGTGTCGGTGTCGCCTTCATGCTTCTGGTCGGGTTGCGCAAGGCCTTGCGCGAAGCCGGGCACTTTGCCGCCGGGGCCGAACCCGACCTGCGCCCCTCCCTCGACCTGGTCGCCCTCGGGACCATTGCCGACATTGTGCCGCTGACCGGAGTCAACCGCCTCCTTACCCGGCACGGCCTGACCCAGATGAACAAGCGCTGCCGTGCAGGTTTGGCGGCACTGATGCTGGTGGCAGGGGTCAAGGAGGCGAATTGCGGCGCCGTCGGCTTCGGTCTGGCCCCGCGGCTCAACGCGGCCGGCCGGCTGGAGGATGCGGCCCTCGGGGTCGAGCTGCTGCTGACGAAGGAGAAGGACCTGGCCGCGGCATTGGCGGCCAGACTTGACGGGATCAACCGGGAGCGGCGCGAGGTGGAACAGGAGACCTTTGCTCAGGCGGTGGCCCGCCTGGAGGAGGGAAATGAGGGCGGGGCGCACTCCATCGTTCTGGCCGATGCGCGCTGGCACGCCGGGGTCATCGGCATCGTTGCCAGCCGCCTGGTTGAACGCTACCACCGCCCCACCGTTCTCATCGCCCTGACCGCCGCGCTGGGCAAAGGTTCGGCCCGCTCCATCGTGGGCTTTCATCTCCATGCCGCCCTGGAGCGGTGTCGCCATCACCTCGGCGGTTTCGGCGGCCATGCCATGGCCGCCGGGGTCAGTCTCGCCGCCGACGAGGTGGCGGCTTTCGCCGCGTCTTTCGAAGCCGTGGCCGGGGAAGCGCTCAGCGCGGCGGACCTGCTGCCGCGACTCTGGCACGATGGCGAACTGTTGCTGGCAGAGCTGGATCGACAGAGCGTCGAGGAGCTGGCGACATTGGCCCCTTTTGGCGCCGGGAATCCCGAGCCGGCCTTCCTGCTGCGCGGAGTCCGGGTCCAGCAGCCGCGCCTTCTGCAAGAAAAACACCTCAAGTTCACCGCGCGGCAGGGGGGCGATAGTCTCCCCTGCATCGCCTTCGGCATGGCCGGACGGCAGCAGGAGCTGGTCGGCGAACTCGACCTGCTGGTGACGCCGCAACTCAATCTCTGGCAAGGCCGGACCGAGGTGCAGCTGCGCATTCGCGATCTGCGCACCGCTACGGCCGACTGAGCCTTCCCTTCGTCTTTGTGCAATCTCCATCGCCGAATAAATCACCCGGCAGCGCCCGGACCCGTCTGCGGCAGGGCTCTCCTTACTCGGCGGCCTTGAGGGCAAATTCCGCGGCCAGGGCGGCCCAGGCCGGGAAGCTGCGGCGGATGGCGGCTTCCTCGACGCAATAGGCGATGCGGAAGAATCCCGGCGCGCCGAAGCCGGTGCCGGGGACGAGAAGAAGATTGTGGCGCAGGGCGGCCTGGACGAAAGCAACGTCGTCGGCAACTGGGGATTGGGGGAAGAGGTAAAAGGCGCCATCCGGCTTGACCATGCGGAAACCGAGGCCGCTCAGGTGCCGATAGAGAAGGTCCCGCTTGCGCTGGTACTCGGCGATATCGACGCCGCTCTCCTGCAGTTTGGCCACCAGTCGCTGCATCAGCGCCGGAGCGTTGACGAAGCCGAGGACACGATTGCAGAAGATGGCTCCCTCGATGAACCGGTCGACCTCATCCATGGCCGGGTTGGCGGCGAGGTAGCCGATACGTTCGCCGGGGAGGGCCAGATCCTTCGAATGGGAGGTGGCGACAACAGAATTCTTGATGCAGGAAAAAATACAGGGGACCTCGTGTCCGTCGTAGGCCAGACGGGCGTAGGGCTCGTCGGAAATCACCGTGATCTGGCGGTCGAGTTCGGCTTCCTTGCGCGCCAGCAGGGCGCCGAGGGCAGTCAGGGCCTCGCGGGGATAAATCACCCCGGTCGGATTGTTGGGGGAGTTGAGGATGAGCGCCCGGGTCATCGGTCCGATGGCTTTTTCGATGGCGGCGAGATCGAGTTGAAAGGTGTCGCGATCGGTCCAGACTTCGCGGCTGACGCCGCCATGGTTGTCGATGTAGAACTTGTACTCGACAAAATAGGGGGCGAGGATGATGACCTCCTCGCCGGGGTTGAGCAGGGTTTTAAGGATGACGTTGAGACCGCCGCCGGCGCCGCAGGTCATGATGATATGGCGCGCTGCGACGGGGCGGGGGGAGCGGCGCGACAAGTGTGCGGCTACGGCGGCACGGGTTTCCTCGTAGCCGGCGTTGTTCATATAACGGTGCATCCCCGCTTGCGGCTGACTGGCGAGGCGTAACAGCTCGGCGCGGAAATCGGCCGGCGGTTCGGTCGACGGATTGCCGAGGGTGAAGTCGAAAACCTTGTCGTCGCCATGCAGCGACCTGAGTCGGGCACCCTCTTCGAACATCTTGCGGATCCAGGAAGAACGTTCGATGCAACTCGAAACCTTGATGGCAACAGACATGACAATTTCTCCTTGTTGAGAACGCGAAATGGGGTGCAGTGTAGCCGTCACCGGCAATGGGGTCAAGGGGGTCGCGGGTACCGAGGTTGTAGCGCATGGTCACCCCGCTTGGCCATGAGCCGGGCTGCATTAAATTGTCGAAATGGAGCTGGGCAAATTTCGCAATTTATCAATTTTGCTTTGAAAAAATGCCGGGCTTTGGTTATAGTCGCAAACTAGTTACGAAGATACGCTTGCCGCAGGGATCACTCTTGGTTGAACCCGCGGGCGGGCTTTTGACGATTCATCCCGGCTGCCGGGATGAAGAGGAAGGAATTGGGGAATGTTCAAGAGATGCAGTCATATCCTCCTGCTGGCAGGAGGGCTCCTCCTCGTTGCCTCCGCCGCCGCGGCGGGCAATCGTCCCTTTGCCTTTACCCTGACCCCGCAGGTTGGGATCATGGTTTTTGAGGGGAATCAGGATCTCGACACCGGGTATGCCGGGGGTCTGGCCCTCGGCTATAACTTCAGTGAACACTGGGGTGCCGAGGGGGTTTTTACCTTGACCGATAGCGCATTGGAATCGGGGAGCGCGGAGGTCGACGTCTACGCGGCTCACCTCGATCTTCTCTATCACTTCCGTCCGCAAAAGCGTCTGGTTCCCTATGTCTCCCTGGCTGCCGGGGGGCTCGTGCTGGAATCGAATGGCGGGAACGACGGTGATCTCCTGGCCGGTTACGGTGTCGGTCTGAAATACTTCCTGCCGGAAGGGGTGGCCCTGCGTCTCGACCTGAAGCATCTCGTCGATATCAACTACAGCGACAGCCCCAAAGAGCACGATTATTACAACATGTTTGCCGCCACCGCCGGGATTACCTTCCAGCTCGGTGGGGAAAAGATGGCCCTGCTCGTCAACGACACCGATGGTGACGGAATTGTCGATGCCTATGATCGTTGCCCCGGTAGCAAGCCCCGGGTGACGGTGGATGGTTCCGGTTGCGCCCTCGATGCCGACGGTGACGGGGTTGACGATCGCAAGGATCTCTGCCTGGAGACTCCGGCCGGGACCCGGGTCGATGCCTCCGGTTGCCCCGAGCCCGTTGTCCCAGCAGATACCGATGGTGATGGTGTCGCCGACGATCACGACCGTTGTCCCGAGACCCCCGCCGGGTCCCCGGTCGATGCCGCCGGCTGCCCGAGTGGCGTGCAGGACGCCGATGGCGACGGCGTGGGGGATGATCTGGACCGTTGCCCCAATACTCCAACCTATGTGCCGGTCAATGCCTATGGTTGCCCCAGCGATTCGGATGGCGACGGAGTCTTCGATGCCGACGATCAGTGTCCTGGCAGCGCGCCGGGAGTCGAAGTCGGACCGGATGGTTGTGAAACCCTGGCCGGCGGGATGGCTGCGACTCCGGTGACGGAGATCGTCGGGAGTGCCATGATTATCCGGCTTGAACTCCCGCCGGGTGAGTATAAGGTGCAGCCGGAAAACGAAGCCGCCCTGGCCCGGGCTGCCGCGTTTATCTCCCAGCAACCCGGGGTACGCTTCAATATCGACGGTCATACCGACAGTGTCGGCCCGTCCGAATTCAACCTCGAATTGTCGAAGAAGCGGGCAGAAAGCGTGCGGGCTTATCTGGCCCAGCGGTTTGGTGTCGAAGCCGATCGTCTCATTGTCCGCGGCCTCGGTGAGGGCGATCCGATCGGAGATAATTCGACCCAGGAAGGGCGCTTCAGGAACCGGCGCGTGGTCATCTCGCCGGCAGACGCTCCCTGACCGCAGCCGCCTTGACCCAGCCCCTGAGCGCCGGGAGGCATAGCCCCATGGTGACGCCATGACCCAGAAAAATATCAAGTTGGGAGAAATGCTCATTCAGGCCGGAAAGCTCAATGCTTTTCAGCTCAATTCGGCGCTATCCCACCAGCGCAACTGGGGGGGGCGCCTGGGGGCGTCCCTCCTCAGTCTCGGCTATATCAGCGAGCAGGAGTTGCTGAAGTTTCTCGCCACCCAGCTTAAATTGCCGCGGGTCAATCTGGTCGGCTACAAGATATCCAAAGAGGTCCTGCATTACATCCCCGCGGAAAAGGCCCTCGAACTGAATGTGCTGCCGGTGGAGCGTAAGGATGTCAACGGGACGATCTACCTGCTGGTGGCGATGTGCGATCCCACCAACCTGATGCTCCTCGATTCCCTGCAGTTCATGACCGGCTGCCGGATCAAGGCCGCCCTCGCCTCCGAACGCGAGGTGCGCGAAGCGATCAATTTCCATTACTACGGGGCCCCGGCCCCGGTCGAGGCGCCGCAGGCCGTGGCTGTCTCGGCGCCCCTGGCGGCCGCCGGCGAAGAATCTCCTGTCCGCTCCAGTTATTCGTCGGAAGGGGTTGAAGTCATCCATTCGCAGACATTGATGACGGCCACAGAGAATAAATCAGCAACGGTCGCGACCCTGTCGGCCAATGCCGGCTTCGAGGAAAAATACCAGGCATTGCTGCGCCTGCTCCTCGATAAGGGAGTTCTCTCTCTTCTCGAATTCGATCGCCTGAAGTAACCCCGCCCTTAAGTCATGGTCATGACTCATTTCCCCGGACAGCGACTCTTTGTGCGCCTGCGTCGCAACCGCATGGCCCTGGCCGGTGGCGTCATCGTCGCGACCATGTGCCTGCTGGCCCTGCTGGCTCCCCTGTGGCAACATGATCCCGGTGCCATCGATATTGCCGGGCAGCTCCTTGCCCCGGCCTGGGAACATCCCCTGGGGACCGACGACCTTGGTCGCGATGTCCTGGCCCGCATTCTTCACGGCGCGCGCATTTCCCTTCTCGTCGGTTTTGTCGCTGTCGGCATTGCCACCCTGCTCGGAATCGTTATCGGTGCCGTCGCCGGATTTTACGGCGGCTGGGCCGATGCGACACTGATGCGTTTTGTCGACATCATGCTCTGCTTCCCGACCTTTTTTCTTATCCTGGCCGTCATCGCCTTTCTCGACCCGTCCATCTGGAACATCATGATCATCATCGGTCTGACCGGCTGGATGGGGGTGGCGCGCCTGGTCCGGGCCGAGTTTCTCACCCTGCGCGAACGGGATTTCGTGGTTGCCGCCCGCGCCCTCGGGGCCTCCGACAGCCGGCTGATCTTTCGCCACCTCCTCCCCAATGCCCTTTCACCGGTTCTGGTTTCGGCGACCCTCGGCGTGGCCGGGGCGATCCTGACCGAGAGCGCCCTCTCCTTTCTCGGTATCGGCGTGCAACCGCCGACCCCCTCCTGGGGCAACATGCTCATCGCCGGCAAGCAGACCCTCGGCACCGCCTGGTGGCTGTCGGTTTTCCCCGGGCTCGCCATTCTGGTCACCGTCCTCGGCTACAATCTTCTGGGGGAAGGGATTCGCGATGCCCTTGATCCCCGTCTACGCGATTAACGTGACCACCGCACAGGGCGTCAGACGATGACAGCTCCCTTCCTGCCCGATCTCACGCTTGCGGCCGAGCGGCTCTATCCCCTGGCCACCGCGGCGCCGGTACAACTACTGCTGCGCCGGCTGGAGGCGTTTCGCCACGCCGATTTTGCCGCCATTTACGATTCGTACCATCCCGAGGCGCCATTTCTGCGCGTGCATCCCGACCGCAACGAATATCTCGCTTTCGCTGCAAGCCTCAAGGAGGACTTCGTCATCGCCATGTGCCGGGTGCTGCAGCTGGAAGAGCATGGCGATACGGCCAGCATCATTGTGCAGATGCAGGTCATCTTTCGCGGGGAAGGACAGGAGTACCTGGAGCTCTGCCGCCTGCGCCGGACACCCTCTGGCTGGACGTACCATTCCGGGCTGAAACGCCCGCGCACCGACTTCCCGGAGAGTTTGGATGACGTCATCCTGGACGATTTCGCCGGGCTTGACGAGCGCCTGGCAATTTAGCCGGAGGAGTTTCATGCCTGAATTGCCGGAGGTCGAAACAATCCGTCGCGGTCTGGAGCCGGCGCTCCTCGGCCGGACCATTACGCAGGTGGTGTTGCGGCACACCCGTCTGCGTCTCCCCCTGGCGCCGGAGTTGAAGAAAATGCTCCCCGGTCAGCGGGTGCTTGCCATCGAGCGTCGGGCCAAGTATCTGCTCCTGCGTCTCGACCAGGGCGTACTCCTGTTCCATCTCGGCATGAGCGGCTATCTGCGGCTGGTGCGGGCGGAATTGGAGGTGCAGCGGCATGATCATGTCGACCTGCTCTTCGATGACGGCACAATCCTGCGCTTCAACGATGCCCGTCGCTTCGGCCTCATGCTTTGGCTTGGCCGGGAAGCGGATGGACATTCGCTGCTGGCGGGGTTGGGGCCGGAGCCGTGGGATGCGGCGATGACCGGTGACTACCTGCATGCGGTCGCCGCCGGGCGCAAGACCGCCATCAAGAATGTCATCATGGATCAGAAGGTCGTCGTCGGAGTGGGGAATATCTACGCCAGCGAGGCTCTCTATCGCGCCGGCATCGCCCCGCAAGCGGAGGCCGGGAGGATCAGCCTGCCCCGTTATCAGCGCCTGGCGGAGGCGATGCGCGCGGTTTTGACCGAGGCTGTGGCCGCCGGCGGGACAACCTTGCGGGATTTTCGCGACAGCCAGGGGAAGCCGGGCTACTTTTCCCGGCAACTCGATGTATATGGTCGCGCCGGCGCACCCTGCCACGGTTGCGGCCGGCCAATCAGTCAGCGAAAAATCGGTGGTCGTTCGAGTTTTTTCTGCCGGCATTGTCAACGCTAAGTCGGATTTGCAGGAGGAGAAGATGGAGGGATTTCCCTTTGTCCTGCCCTATGTCGTGCGCATTGCCGATATCAACTACGGTGGCCATGTCTCCAACGCCGCCGTCCTGTCGTTTTTCCAGGATGCCCGCATCGGTTATCTGGACCGGGTCGGCGGTTTTACCGAACTCGACATCGGTGGTTGCGGCATCATCCTGCCCGAGGCCCAGCTTCGCTACCTGGCCGAAATGTTTCACGGCGACCAACTGGAGATCGGGGTGAAAGTCGGGGAGATCCGCAACTCTGCCTTCGTCATGCACTACCGCATCGAACGCAAGGGCCGGCCGACGGCGGAAGGAACGACCAACCTGGTGGCCTTCAACTATCAGAGTCGCAAACCCTGCCGCTTGCCGGCGCCCTTTCGTGCTGCGGTCGCAGCCTTCGAGGCCGTCACCGACCAGCCCTGAACGGACAAAAAAAGAGCGGCGGCCTTAAAGGGGCCGTCGCTCTTTTTTTGTTGCAGGTGCGGGATCGACTAAAAGGCGGCGAAATTGTTCTTGGTCGCCATGACATCGACGATGGGACGGATATCGGCTTCACTCATCTTGAAGGCTTCCAGATAAAGGGTCAGCATCTCCTTCTCGGTCCCGGCGAGGTGCCCGTCGGCCATGGCCAGATCGACCAGGTTGGCCATCACCACCTTTTTCTGCTTGTCATCGAGGGTGGCCGCGACCATCGGCACGCAGTCGCGAACCGAGGCGCCTCCGCGCAGAACCTTGACGGCCTGTTCGAGGGCACTCTGGTCGCCCTTGAAGAGGCGGCGCAGATAGAGGAACTCCTCCTCGTCGACCTGTCCATCGGCGGCGATGAGGGAGAGGATGGCGAGGGCGAATGCGCTTTTCGGGGTCAATTTGGCTTCCTTGCCGAGAAGCTTGTCGAAAATACCCATGATTGAAAACCTCCTTGGGGTGTGTGGCTGCGGCAGCCGGTAAAATCGGGTATGCGGTTCTTGCGGGGCCGGATTATAGGAAAATGGCTCTGGCGTTGCAAGGGATTTTTCAACCGGGATTTTTCAACCGGGATTTTTCAACCGGGATTTTTCAACCGGGGCCGATCCGGGAGGGCTGACCGGTCGGGAGGGTCATTATACGGTTGCTCAAGCGCCGCGTTCGCGCTAAAAATAGGCGGCGCCGCCGAAAGTGTCCGGGAAGTGCCACAGCAAGTCCAAGAAGGGATGCCCAAGATGTCATTCGCCGGTGATCTGGAACATCTGCCGATCGTCGATGTCATTCAGCTGCTCCACGCCACGAAAAAATCGGGGACATTGCATCTGCGCAGCCAGAAGGGCGAAAGCCAGCTGGTTTTTCAGGATGGCTTTATCGTCAGCGCCAACCATCTCAACAACAGCGTCCGCATCGGCCAGGTCCTGATGGAGCTGGGGACGTTGCCGCGCGAAGCGCTGGAGGCGGCCCTGCAACAGCAGCAGGGGGCCACGGAGCGTCGGCCGCTTATCGCCATGCTCATCGAGGGCGGACAGATCAGCAAGGCGGATGCCTTCAAGGGGCTGGAACTCCTCATCGAACTGACCATCGTCGATGTGTTGAACTGGGAGCGCGGGACCTTTACCCTCGATATGGACGAGATCCTGATTTCCGAGGAATACAACTACTTCCCCGCAACCTTGAAAGAGAGCATCACCCTCAATACCCAGAACATCCTCATGGATGCCCTGCGCATCTTTGACGAGAGACGGCGGGACGGTGTGGTCGAGGATACGACCGTCGATGACGACGAGCTGGCCCTCGCCTTCGGCCCCGGCACCCCCCTGCCCACGGCGGCGCCGGCACCCAAGCCCGAGCTTTCGGCCGAGGACCTCGGTCTTGACGCCCTCGACGCCCTGGAGCGGAAGATTCCGGCGGTCTTTTCCGGAATCAAGGATTACGATCCGATCAACATTCACCGCCATTTTGTTCGCCAGCAGTTAGGGGATTTTCCGGTTGCGGTGCAGGACCAGCTGTTGGCAGTGCTGATCGATGCGAGTCGGGCGCTCCCCCTGGCCAGCGGCACGTCCGCCTCGGGGCGGGCGCTGATTCTCTATGGCCACGACGAGTTCCTCCACCATCTCCTGCAGACCCTGGGCAAAAAGGCTGGGACCTTCGTCTTTGCCACGGATGACGCGTCGAATCTCGACCTCATCATCGGCCAGTCCCTCGCCAAGGATCTTCCGCCGGTACTGGTCTTTACCGCGCCCTCGGCTGACGGTGGCAACAGTACAGCGGAAAAGCTCATCGCCCTGATGCAGGAAAAGATGACCCAGTATCCTCGTCTGGCCGTATTGCAGCTCGTCCCGGCCGGGGATCTGTTCTCTACCTGGCAGGCCCTGGCGGCCGGGGTCCGTGCGGTCTTTCCCCGCCCGCCCCATGATCCCGCCAATGGGGCCTTTCTCGATGAAATCAATGCCCTGGTCAGGGCCCTCCTCGGCTACCTCCATACGGGCTTTGCCGGCAGCGAAGCGGAACTGCCGCCACCCTTTGCCGCGGCAGTACGTGAACTGGCGGCTCTGAGCGACCCGGCCCAGATTGCCTTCGTCTTGCTGGCTTTTGTCGCCCGCCATTATGCCCGGGCCGTGACTTTTGTCGTCGCCCGGGGGGAGCTGGTGGCCGAGCGCAGTTTCGGTTGTCAGGGGGGCGGCAAGGAGGGGGGCGCCGTGCTGAAACTCAGGCTGCCTCTGGGCCGGCAATCCCTGGTCGATCAGGTTATGTCCAGCGGCGCCTGTCATTACGCCGCCGGTAACGACCCCCTGCTGACCTCGACCCTCTATCCGGTCCTCGGTTCTCCTCCTGACGGCAAGGTTCTCCTCCTCCCCTTGCGCAGTGCCGGTCGGGTCATTGCCTTGATTTACGCCGATGGCGCGCGGGGTGTGGCGCCGCCCGACCTGCTCGAAATGCTCGCGATCTATGCCGGGCAACAGGTGGAAATTGCCGCCTGTCGAAAAAAGTTTGAAAAATCGGCGTAAGATGCATAGACTGACCGGGATGAAGAATCCTTGCAAGGGGTGGACATGGACGCCAAGACGTTAAATCAGATCCTCGAAATCGCTTTTCAGAAAAAAGTCTCCGATGTGCACTTCGAAGTCGATAATCCGCCCTTTTTCCGCGGGCGCGGTCAGATCGTCCGTTCCAAACTCCCCAACCTGACCGCCGCCGACACCGAATTCATCGCCACCCAGATTCTTGAGCACAACCGGCGGAAGCTGACCAACGATCTCAAGGAACTCGATGCCTCCTACGCGCTGCCGAGCGGCGGACGCTTTCGCGTCAGTCTTTTTCGCCAGCGCGGCAGTCTGGGGATCGTCATGCGCGTGATCCCCCCGCATATCGGCAACTTTGACGAGCTGCACCTGCCGGCCGTCCTCGGCGAAATCGCCCAGGCCCCCAACGGTCTGATCCTCGTCACCGGCCCCACCGGCAACGGCAAGTCGACCACCCTCGCCTCGATGATTCGCTTCATCAACGAGAATGCCAGCTACAACATCATCACCATCGAGGATCCCATCGAGTTCCTCTTCGCCTCGCAGAAGAGCTGCATCATCCAGCGTGAGGTCGGCATCGATACCGCCGGCTTCGCCCCGGCTCTGAAGGCGGCGTTGCGCATGGACCCCGATGTCATCATGGTCGGGGAAATGCGCGACAGCGAAACCATCGATTCGTGCATCAAGGCGGCCGAGACCGGGCATCTGGTTCTCTCGACCCTGCACACCCAGGGGGCGATTTCGACCATCAATCGCGTCATCGGCAACTTTCCGCCGGAGGCGCAGGAGATCATGCGCCAGCGCCTCGCCGACATCCTCGTCGCCACGGTCTCGTTGCGCCTGATCAAGGACAGGAGTGGCGAGCAGATCCTGCCGGTGGTCGAGATCATGCGCTCGACCACCACCATCCAGGCCTGTATTCGCGAGGGGCGTCTCGATGAGTTGACCAAGCATATCGAGAACGGCCGCAACGAATACGGCATGCAGACCCTCGACCAGCATCTGGTCCAGCTCTATCAGGCCGACCTCATCACCATCGAGGATGCCAAGCGACTGACGCATTCGATGGATCTCGAACGCAAGCTGATGTTTACGAATTAAGACGGCTGAGGAAAAACGCCCATCTGCGGCAAGGTCAGAGGCTATGTGACTAGTGAGAAAGTTCGCCCCGGTTTCTCCCGATCCGGGGTTTCGTTATTCCGGTCGCTGCTGGCGCAATTCTTTTTTTTCGGAGGATCAGATGAAGCAATCGTGTGGTGCCAAGACCCTCGCCATCCCCACCCCCGTCTGGGTGATCGGCAGCTATGACGAAGACGGCAAGGCCAATATCGCCACGGCGGCCTGGGCCGGGATCTGCTGCTCGCAGCCGCCGTGCCTGGCGGTTTCCTTTCGCAAGGCGACCCATACCCACGGCGCCATCGTCGCGCGGCAGGCCTTCACCGTCAATATCCCCGGCGAAGCCCAGGCGATTGCCGCCGATTATGCCGGCATCGTTTCCGGACGTGACGTCGACAAGTTCGCCGCCGCCGGATTGACGGCGGTGCGCAGCAAGCTGGTCGATGCCCCCTATGTCGCCGAGTTCCCCGTCATCATCGAATGCCGCCTCCTCCACACCCTCGAACTCGGCCTGCATACCCAGTTCGTCGGCGAGATTCTCGATGTCAAGGCCGACGTCGCCGTCCTTGGCGCCAAGGGTTATCCCGACATCACCAAGGTGCGGCCCTTCACCTGGGATTCGGCCCACCGCGGTTACTACGGCCTCGCCCCTTCCCTCGGCATGGCCTGGGAGATCGGCAAGGTTCTGGAGAAGAAATAGCCCCGCCTGGATTCGCGCACAGGGGGAGCAAGGAGGGCGCGGCGCGCACCGGCCATGATCGAAGAACTCCGCAACGAAATCCGGCGTTTTGTTCGCGAGGACCCGGGGAATGGTTTTGCCGACGGCAGCGGGCCTTATTTTGCCGAACCGCTGGTCGGTATAGCCGCGGCTGCCGACCCCCTCTTCCGCGACTACAAAACGATCATCGGCCCTTTCTACCTCCTGCCGCAGGAATTGCTCGCCAGCGCCGCGTCGGTGATCTGCTGGGTGCTGCCGATTGTTCAGCCGACCCGCGCGAGCAACCGGCTGCAGAGCCAAGGGCCGTCGCGGGAATGGGCACTGACCCGCAGCCACGGCGAGGCCTTCAATGGCGCCCTGCGCCGGCATCTTGTCGCCTGGCTTGAAGGCAGGGGAGGGGAGGCAGCGGCCCCCCAGTTCTCCCCCCTCTGGCGGGAATTCGCGGAGACCCCGGTCGGCATCGCTTCCAACTGGTCGGAGCGCCACACCGCCTACGTTGCCGGCCTGGGGACCTTCAGCCTGAATGACGGGTTCATCACCGAAAAAGGGATGGCCCACCGCTGCGGCAGCGTCATAACCGATCTGTCCCTCCCGCCGTCACCCCGTCCTTATCCGAACCATCTTGACAACTGTCTCTACCACCGCAACGGCAGTTGTGGCGCCTGCATCGGCCGCTGCCCGGTCCAGGCCCTCAGTTACAGCGGCCACGACAAGGAGCGCTGCCGGGCCTTCGTCTACGGGGCCGCGCCGCAGGCTCTGGCCGAGACCTATGGCGTGGCGCAGACCGGCTGCGGTCTCTGTCAGACCCGGGTCCCCTGCGAGGCGGCCATCCCCCTCTCCGGGCGCACTCTGCCGGTCTAGGGTCAAGGACTTCCCGTCGGGCGGATGTGTGCAACCGTTGCCCTCCCTGCCGAGAGATGGTATAAAGCACAACCTTTCCTCTCATTATCTGCGAGGTCGTGTTGAAAGTATCACTGCTGCGCCGCTGCTGGGTCACCTTCTCCGTTTATGTCATCGGCCTCTACGCCTCCGGCCTCAACCGTTTTCGCGTCGAGGGGGTGACCCATATCCCGCGTCAGGGCGGGGTCCTCATCGCCTCCAATCACATCTCCGGCTATGAAACGGTCTTTCTCCCCTGGGCGGTGATCGGCCACTTTCGTCTGCAGATGCTCTGGGCGCCGGCCAAGGTCGAGCTTTTCGCCAACCGTTTCCTCGGTGCCATCTTCGCCTCGTGGGGGGCCTTCCCGGTCAAGCGCGGCCGCGACCTGCGGGCAGGGAAGACTATTGAGGAGCTGCTCAAGAATGAGAAGGTCATGCTCTTTCCCGAAGGGACCCGCAACAAGGAGGGGGTTCTCGGCAAGGGGAATCGCGGCGTCGGCAAACTTATCTACGACGCCCGCCCGGTGGTGATTCCGACGGCCTTAAGCGGGCTCAATCGCTGGCGCTTCCCCGGCTGCGGCCAGGAAGGGCGGGTGCGTTTCGGCGCGCCGTTGGAGCTGGCCGAGCTCTATCTCCTCCCCGACAACAAGGAGACCCACACCCTCATCGTCGAACGGGTCATGGCCGCCATCGCTGCCCTGCTCGAGGAGAATCCTTCCAAACCATCGACCTGACCGTATTGGTGCCATTTGCAACGACAAAGAGCCTGCATTTGCAGGCTCTTTGTCGTTGGGGGAGGTCGTTTTGCGCGTTTGGTCTGAGAACGGCTATTGACCGAGAAGGCGCTGCAAGGCATTGCCGCCCTGTTTGCGCAACAACTGTTCCGCTCCTTGCCGGGCCGCCGCCTCTTCGAGGGCGCGGATCAGGGCATTAAGGACGGTGCGACTGAGTTCCTCGGCGGTGATCCCTTTGCTCCCGCCGAGATTGGTCAGGACAATCGGCGGGAGGGTTGCCTGCAACCGTTTGCCGCCAAAGGCGGAGAGGTCGACCATCCCTTTGCCGCCGGCGATGGTCAGGCGCTTGATCTTCAGGCGCACCGGCTCGCCGTCGGAGGCGGTTTGCGCTTTGCCGCCCCCTTTTTGCAGATGTTTCTGGATGACGCCAAGATTGCTCGCCCCCTGGCCATTGAGCTGATAGAGAAAGTGCGGCGCGGCGATCTTGATCACCTCGATCACCGGGACCTTAGCGGTCAGCGAAGCGGTGTCGAGGTCGAGGGTAATCTCACCGAGGGCGAAAAGAGGCTCGGATGAGAAGCCGGGGGGGTTGGCCACGGTCAGTCCATGGATGGAGCCGCGCCCCGCTTGCAGCCCGATCGTGACTCCGTCGACCCGGACCGCCGTCCCGGCCGCCGCCGAACCGTACTTCTCGATGGCCCGCTCGACGATGCCGTCGAGATTAAGTACGAAGACATAGAGGGCGGCGACCGTCAAGGTGGCGACGACGGCCACAGCGATGAGGATGAGATTTCGGCGATTCAAGTGAGACTCCCGACAGGTCATGTGCGTTGCAAGATGCGATTAGTCCTTGATGTGAAAGGCGACCTTGAGGACGACCTGGTACTCGGCGACCTTGCCGTCCTCGCCGATGTGGCCGCGGATGCCCTCGACCTCGAACCACGACAGCTCCTGCAGCGACTGCCGCGCCTGGGCCAGGGCGACCTCGATGGCCGCTTCGACCCCGCGTTTGGAAACACCGATGACCTCGACCTTCTTGTAGGTGCGATCCTTGCCGTACATAAGACCTCCTTGGATGGTTATGCGCGCCGCCGTCGGGCGGGCCTGCCAGTAAAAAACGGCCGGTGCAGAGTGCCGCCGTTGATGGTTTTAATGCCAGAGAGTTTAGACCCTGCTGCCGCTTGTGCAAGGGGAAGGGGCGCAGCCGTCAGTATACCCGCAGCCGGGAGGCGACGCAAACGTTGCGTATGGGGAGAAGCGGCACATTTTCCTCTAGGGCAAAACGGCTGCGATGGATTACATTGGTGCGGATTTTTTAACGTTATTCTTTTCAGGAGGTGGATGATGGTCATGCGGCGCATGTTGATGGTGGTCATAGTGGTGCTGATCTCGGCGTGGGGGACGGCCGCGGCGGCCGCCGGCGGTTTCTATCTCGAAGGCGGGCACGGTTACGGCGAGATCGACAATAACGATACCGGTTTCGATACCGATGTCGACGTCAGTAACATCAGCGCCGGCTTTACCCTCTCCCCCAATGCCTTTTCTACCTCGTCCCGCCCTTCCTATATCCTGCGCGTCGGCTACGACCGGCTGCGGCTCACGGATCAGTATGATATCGACATCGACTCCCACGGAGTTCGCATCGACAACAGCTTCGCCTGGCCCCTGTACAAGGGGGAGTCGGCCCGGGTTACCCTCGGTCCCCTCTTCCGCTGGGGTTACTATTGGGGGAAGTCGGATGGCGCGGTCCCCGGCTCCGCCGGCTCGACAGCCAAGACCTGGGTCAGCGCCTTCGGCATCGGCCCGGAGTTGACGACCAACATCAAGCTGAACGATGACCTCGGTCTCGGCTTCTCCGTCGGCTATGCCTTCAACTTCTTTCTCGGGCGTATCAAAGGCGATTTTCCCAGCGACGACTACATGGGCCATCGCTACAACGGCTACGCCGTGGTCTCCCTCCTTTTCCTCTAATCCTCCGCGATCGAGTCGGGAGTACGAAAAAAGCCTGCGCAAGCAGGCTTTTTTTTGTAACTCTGGACGGTTGCCCCCTGATGCATTGGTGGCATGTGATGGCTATGCGCGGTTTTCGTGCGGAGGGGGGAGGAAGACGGCGCCGAGGGTGGCGCTGACGGTGCAGAGGGCGGCGAGGAGGTAGGCGGTCTGGAAACTCCCCGTCGCTTTGGCGATGAGTCCGGCGGCCGAGGGGCCGAGGGTCTGGCCGAGGGCGAAGAAGAGGGTGACGGTGGCGAAGGCTCCCGCCGCCCGGGCGAGGCCGAGGTAGTCGGCGACGGCGGCGGTCATGATCGAGGGGATGGCGAAGACCGTGGCGCCGTAGAGGAGGATGGCGACGATCAGGCCGGCCTCGCCGAGGTGCAGGCCGAAGAGGGCATAGGCCACGCTTTGCAGGGCGAAGACCAGGGCCAGGCCGTACTTGCGGCCGATGCAGTCGGAGAGGGCGCCGAAGCCGACCCCGGAGAAGAGGCTGCAGCAACCGACCCACGACCAGTAGAAGCCGGCCCGGGCGTCGCTGAGGCCGTACTCCTTGACCATGGTGGTGACGCAGAAGGTGCCGAAGACCATGAAGGTGGCGCCGAAGGCGAGATAGAGGAGGCCGAGGTGGAGGAGGGTGCGGCCGTCGCCGTGGTGCTCCACCGGCACCAGGTTTTCCGGTGCGAGGGGAAGCGGTTTTCCGACGGGGGCGAGGCCGAGTTCCGCCGGATCGTTGCGCAGCAGCAGGGCGACGATGACGGCGACGACCAGGGTGATGATCCCGAGAATGAGCCAGCCGAGACGCCACCCCTCGGCGCCGAAGGTGCGATTGAGGGCGGGGATGACGAGCCCGGCGAAGACGATGGCGCCGCCGTTGCCGCCGATGACCAGGCCGATGGCCTTGCCGCGCTGCTCGCGGCGGAACCAGCGGGTGACGACGGTCATCAGCGGGATGTTGGCGAAGCCGCCACCCATGCCGACGCAGAAGTAAAGGGCGAAGGCGCCGGCAAAGCTCTGGCAGCGACTCAAGGCGAGCATGCACAAGCCGATGAGGAGGAGGCCGCCGGCGACGACGTAGCGCGGTTGCCAGCGGCGGATGAGCCAGGGGGCGAGGAGGACCGAGAGGAGGTAGCCGGCAAAGTTGCCGGTGCCGATGAAGCCCATGCGGTCGTAGGCCAGCCCGAGGCCGCTCTGCATCCCCGGCAAGAGCATGGCATAGGCGTAGCGGGCCAGGCCGAGGCAGGCGAAGAGGGTCAAGGTGCCGGTGGCGACGATGACCCAGCCGTAGTGGAGGGAGGGGAATGTGCGGCTCAGCGGCATGAAGCTCTCGCAGGATGAAAAGGGTCGTTCGTTTTTCCTGGACCACGGACTTCTTAAACACGAAGACTATGTTGCCGAGTCTAGTTGATCGACCTTCCCCAGCAGGACAGCAGCGGCTTGCACGAGGTCTGTGACCAGCTGTTCATTGATTTCAAGAAAGCCTTCGTATTCGCCTCGGTTGCGCACGTTATGGCAATGCGACAAGACTCGCCAGACCTCTGGCCCCACTCCAAGGGTATGCGGCAGACATTGAAAGACGATGAAGCGGGTATCCGATCGGTATCCGTGCCAGCGTAGAGCCGCCAGGGCTAGGGCATGTGCCGCGTTATAAGCCAGGTCGAAACGGCTTTCAGGCGCAAGAGCAGCATTCCCTGCGTCTTTCAGGCGTGCCCGTGCCGAACGTACCAGCCCGGCGAATTCCCGCGCGTCCGGCGGTTCGCTCTTGAGTTGTCCAGCCTTGGCCAGATTTTCAAGGTTGGGGGATGTCATCCACGGTCCCAATCAGAAAAATCTTCGGTTGTTTGATGATTCGCGTGACAAAACTGCTGTCGGTCGCCAGCTTGGTCCGGAACTCCTGCGACTGGTACAGATTCGGACTCACCTTGCGGCCGAGCTTCGTTTCGAGTTCTGCACACAAAGCGAAAATTTCGGCATAGGTCAACTTGTCGGCAACCACGAGTAAATCAATATCACTACCGGCCGTATCGGTCCCTTTGGCCACCGAACCATAGACAAAAGCCACCGAAATCCGATCGGCCACTGTCGTCAATGCCAGGCGCAACAGATCGCCGACGCCAAAGGTCTTCTGCACGAGGCCGCGCAGTTCTTCAAAGATCGGGGCGTGCCGGTTGGCCTGGTAGTGTTTCTGGTTGCCAATCTTGCTCACCGTCAACAACTCCACCCGCGCCAGCTTATCCAACTCCCGCTGGACCGTGCCGATGCCAACCCCCGCAGTTCGCACAATCTCGTTGAGGTAATAGCTGCGGTGGGGATTGCCAAAGAGCAATCCCAGTACCTGCCGCTGCGTCTTGGTAAAGAGGGCGTCGCCCATGCTGTTATGTCGGCTATTAGTTCCCATATTGGGATTTATAGTTCCTTTTTTGGGTATTATCAAGATGAATTTTGCGCCGGCAATCGGCGGTGTAACTATTGGCTGAGGGAAATTGCGATAACGTGCTCGCCGTGGTCCGCTTGCCGAACTCGCCGTGGGCGTCACTGCCCGCGTTTTCTCCGGGCGGTGATTGATTCGCCGCCGATGCCCCAGTTGTCGGTGGGGACTTCTTCGATGACGACGACGGTGGTGGCGGGGTTTTTGCCGAGGATGTCTTTGAGCAGGTTGGTCACGCCGGCGATGAGTTGGGCCTTTTGTTCGGCGGTGGCGCCTTCGTTGGTGATCTTGATGTTGACGTAGGGCATGGGGGGTCTCCTGTTACTCGTTATTATGCAGCCAAGCCAGTCCAGAATTGCTGCCCGAAAAAGACAAAACCGCTCCCGGTGATGACCGGTAGCGGCGGATTTTTTAGGGCTTGGTCTAAATCCCGCCGTGAATGGCGAGTATTATGCGGGGATTGTGGGTGGGCGTCAACGGCGAAAGGGGGGGGCTTTGTCTGGTCTGCTATGTCGATGGGCCACAATAAACTTTGAAGTTCGCCGGTCCCGGCCGGCTGCCGGGTGACTTTCCTTGCTGGTCCAAGGAAAGTCACCAAAGGAAGGACCCTTTCGGCTGCGCCGGGCATTTCTTGCGCTTGAGGTGCGCCTGCGTCGCACCGAAACTGCCACCTGACAAGCGATCCGTCGCTGGTTGTCCCTCGTGCCGTCACCACTGCTCCGCCAGCGGTCTGCGCGGCTTTTTTCAACACCGGCGCTGCTGGTTAAAACCGATAAGAACAAAGCATTGGAGTGGAGGGTCAGCGTTCTTTGGTCTTGACCGCGGCCAGAGCCTCCCGGGCTGGGGCGGTCAGGTGCGGGCGGAGGGCGCTCATGAGGACGGCGTTGCCGCGGGCCAGGGTGGCGTCGTTGACCTCCTCGCCGCCGACCTCCAGGTAGTTGAGCCAGAAGAGGATGATCAGCCACAACTCCTCGACGAAGAGGGTTAGCTCCTCATCCGCCAGCGGTGCGATGAAACCCTCGCCGACGGAGCGGGCGATGGCGTCGTGGACCATCTGCCGGTGGCTGCGGTGGACCTCGGCGAACTCAGCGGCGAGGAGGGGATCGTGGTGCAGCAGCACGGTCAGCTCACGCTTGAAGAAGCGGTAGCGCCAGTTGAAGCGCTGGACCATGACGAAGGTGTCGAGCATCGCCGTCACCGCCGCCGCCGTCTCGGGGGGGCGCGCGGCGTTGATCGCCAGGTACTCTTCAGCACCGACCCGCGTCAACTGGTGGAAGATGGCGCGGATGATCTCTTCCTTGTTGCGGAAGTGGTAGTAGAGGTTGCCGGGGCTGATGCCGCAGGCGGCGGCGATGTGGTTGGTCGAAACCACGCCGCTCCCCTGCTGGTTGAAGAGGGTCAGGGCGGTCTCGACGATGCGTTCGCGCGTGCTCATGGCGCCGCCTCGTAATCGAGATGCGACCGCCGCACCTTGGTGAGGAAGGTGGCGAAGAGACGCAGGCGCACCCCGAGGTTGCGCCAGCCGAATTTGAACAGGGTCGGCAGAGCGCGGTGCAAGGGGAGCGCCTTCTGGTAGAGGTTGGCCAGCTCGACGTAGAACTCCGGCAGCGGCAGGCGGGTCGCGACCAGGGCGTGCAACATGTCGTACAACTCCGGCCTGGTCGAAAGGAGCCGTCCCTCGACCTGGCGATGGAGTTCGGTGCCGGGGAGGGGGGTCATGACGGTGAAAGTGGCGTAGGTCAGCTTGAGTCGGCGGATATGGGCGCGCAGCCCGGCAAAGTCCTCGCGGCTGTAGGCGGGATCGACCATGAAGGAGGCGTACATCATCACCCCGAGTTGTTGCAGGATACGCGCGGCCGCGGCTTGCTCGGCGACAGTGGTCCCTTTGCCCATGGCCGTCAGACGCGCGTCGGAGAAGTCCTCCATGCCGACGAAGACCTGCTTGAGGCCGATTTTGGCCCACTTGGCGAAGAGCTGGGGGTGGCGGACGATGGTGTCGACGCGGGCGTAGAGGAAGTAGGTCTTGCGGATGCCGGCGGCGGCGATGAGGTCGGCGAGCTCGTCCATCCTTTTGGTGTCGCACATCGACTCGTCGTCGCAGAAAAAGACATGGGGTTCGGCGATGGACTGCAGTTCCGCCGCCACCCGCGCCGGCTCGCGGCGCAGGTACTTGCCGCCGGTGATGGCCCAGAGGGCGCAGAAGTTACAGCGCGCCGTGCAGCCGAGGGAGGTGCGGATCGAAGCGAGGGGGGCGAACCATTCGCTGAAGTAGCGGTTGCGATAGGCGGCGGTGAGGCTGCGGTCGGGAAGGGGAAGTTCGTCGAGGGGGGTGTAGGGACGCTCCGGGGAGAAGAGCATCCCATCGGTCGCGGGGACGGCGAGCCCGGCGATGGCGGAGAGAGGGGTGCCTTTCGCCAGGGCGCGGACGATGGCGCGCAGCGTCGCCACCCCTTCGCCGCGCACGACGATGTCGATCTGCGGCCGGTTGAAATCCTCGGGGCGCACCGTGGCGTGATGGCCGCCGACCACCACCGTCACCTCCGGGTCGCGTTCCTTCAACCGCTCTGCGATGGCGAGGACGATGTTGCGATGGCTGGTGAA
>Ga0209212_1000660_pt1 | contig 64168 bp, 48 predicted proteins | sample RifGroC2_FD_183996 | JGI IMG/M metagenome (GOLD analysis project Ga0209212, IMG submission 183996) | Groundwater microbial communities from Rifle, Colorado, USA - Groundwater C2 (SPAdes) (version 2) | ecosystem: Environmental > Aquatic > Deep subsurface > Groundwater | place: Rifle, Colorado...
ATCGTCTTGAGAGCATTTTGGTTTTTAAGATCGACCGGAACGAGATTTGCGGCGTTATAATGCCCGACGATCACATCGCTCATTCTTTTTTGATAATTTTTGAGGTCGTTCTTGAAATTATTTCTTATCAGATCGACCGTGGCCGCGGACATATCCCCCGGCCAGTTCGGCGAACTGAAGGCGGCCTGATCCAGATACGGAAGAGGCGCGTATTTCTTCGACGACGAGTTATAAATTCCCTGTAACAGCGCATAGCTGCGGGAAACGTTGCCTATTATAACGGTGGGCGAAAGAACGGCGGACGATCCGAAAAGATTAAGGACTGAAGTATTTGAATAGTCATCTTTTTTCTTCAGACTGAACGGCTCGTCGGTCGAGATATCTCCGAGCTCCGAATAAAGAGGGCTTTCCGTGGCATAATAGCGCAGCGAAGCGCTGGAGCTGAGCGTCTGGTCGGCGTCGATCGGATAGTAATAAAAATCGCGGAGAAGAGGGCCTTCGCAAAAATTCGCGCTGTTGGCTGCATAGGTCAGATTGAAGTTCCATCGCAAGGCCCCGCCCAGATATATCCAACCCTGCCGTTCTATCATATCGCGCATTTCAGACGGTTCCAACCCGGACGTCGCGGCGGCCGACATCCCGTTATTAATAACCGCCGGGGATATCTTAAAGTTGGACGAAACCGAAGTGTCGGAAATGGAGTTTATTTGCAAGCTGCCTATCGAGCGTAAAAAGAGCGTGAATTTGCCGAGCACGGGCGGAATTATATTCACTATTCTGCATTCCGTGAAGGAGCCGACCGCGCATTTGGAATTTCCGACCGCAGATACGACCCTCACTGAAAGTAAGTAATCGGACTCTTTAGGATCGGCTTTTATAAACGAACAACCGCCGTCGTTCTGACAGTTGGTGACCTCGAAATCTTTAGCGCGCGCCGTTTCAAGATACAGGGGCTTTCCGCGGCCAAGCTTAACGGTTATGAGTATATTTTCAAGGTCACGAAAGTTTTTTTTCAGGTAGGAATCCAGTGAAGTGGCGAGATCGAATTCTGTCTCAACCGCTCTGAACCGTCCGTTCTCATCGAGAAGCGATTCAACTACGGGCTTTATTCCGGCGGGCGCTTTTTCCCTTTTCGGAAAAGTCTCGGGCGCCGGATCGTTAATGAAATTTATCGCGTTTGAAAGAACGGCCCTGGCCGCTATCAGTCCGCTGACCGAAGCCTGATAAGAGCGTTCGTAATCGGAAAGTTTCGCGGCGGTATTGAGCTGCTGCCTTGAAAAATATAGCCGGGTGGAAGCTAATATCACGAGGATGACGACCACCGTGAGAGCGCCGGGAAGTATGAATCCTCTTTTGCGTTCAGCGTTTTTCATCGATGAGCCCCTCGAGCGCATAAGAACTGACTGCGCCTGCGGTATTTTTCCATTCTACAGTGACGATCGCATGATAGATTCCCAGGCCGGGGAAATCTGACAAATTAACTTTTTTCAGAGTGAGTTTTCTTTTAAATCCGGCCTGAACGGGGTCTATCATAAGTTTTTCAGGAGAAAGAGCTCCGGGAACGGCCGTATCCTGGGTTTCTCCCAATTCATGGAACGCGGCCGGTTCCGCCCCGCGAAGAGCGGTCATATAAGTGCTCGCGAAACTTACCGCTCTTGAAATATTCGAAGCGGCCCCGACCGTCTTCCTGCTCGTTGAAAAAGCCAGAAAAACGGGGGAAATAGCCGCGCACATTATCACGATAGCTATAAGAAGCTCCGTAAGGGAAAATCCTTTGTTTTCATCGAGGCGGTATGTTCGCGAAAAATGCATATTGCGCTACCCTTAATTTATTTTTTTGTAACGTTTAAAACAAGCCTCGGATTTGCTTTTCCGAAACTGCCTTCCAGCGAAAGCGTAATAGCGTCGCCTTTTTTGGCTTCATATTTATAATCCGCCGGCTGCGCGGGCGAAGGGTCCCCGCCGTTCATGGTTATCGACTCGGGTACCGGCTTCCCATTGACATTAAGCGGAGCGGGGTCGGAGTCGTTGGCGCGATTCCAGCTCATCCATTCGAACTCCTTTCCATCGGCGCACTTGACGCGAACACTAATAGAAGCATTGCCGTATGTTTCAAGAAACGGCGTAACCACGGCAACGCCGTCGGCTTCGAAAGTGTAGGTTTTGCTGCCCGGTGAAGAAGCGTCGAGTTTTATGTCCCCGGCCGCAGCCGAGCCGCCGCCGCTGACGCCGCTCGCGCCCCCAAGCACTTCATTCATAGAAGACTGCCCGGAGGTTGACGGCTGCGCGCCGCCCTCGCCATCGTATGTGAATCTGGCCGCATCGATGCAGGCAGAACTGCCGCCGTCGGATATCATCGCGACATAGCCTTTATTTCCGGCTTCAAACGGAAAAGAGCCCATGTTCGACCATACGTGACCGTCGCCTCTCTGATTCACGGTCTTTTTAAAACTGCCGCCGCTGTAAACGACCTCGTATGTGACCTTTGAAGATCTGTTTTCCGTAGCGCGCCACGATACTTCCACTTTATATTTGCCCGCTTTTTTTATATCGGGCGTATACGTAGCTTTCTCTTTTCCCGTCTTTTTCGCCGGCGGATGTACGCTGGTATACATATATTTGTTGTTAACGCATCCCGGCGCGGAGTAAATTCCGCTGTCCGCCCAGACGCCGTCCAACTTGCAACCGGAGCTTCTTTCGTCGATAACTATGGCGCTTTCAGCGAACACGGCCGCAGGAAGCAATAAAAGTGAAAAAATTACGAACAAAAAAAACTTTTTCATACAAAGACCCCGCCTTTCGTTTTTATAAAATAACCGCGATAAAGCTTATTCAAAACCTTATATTATATTAAATTCCGCTGGATACGGTTTCTCTTTTTTCGAAGATCTTCCGGTTTCCGGGGCCGAACGCGCGCAGAATATAATCATAATTTCTGTCTCCGGCCGGCGCGATCTCAAAATAAAGGCAATAGCCTGCCGGTACCATTCTTGAAAAATCCATGAGAACTTTCGAGCCGGCGGCGTCCGTCCTTTTAATAACGGCGTCGCCGATTTCATACGCCAGGGAAGCCTTTTCAATGGCTCCATTCACCGGACGAGCCGTCTCGATCCGTATTGAATTTCCTTTTGTCTCGACGCCGGACGCCGACCTGAGATCCTTTTTCAAAATAGCGAGAAACCGGGTCGACTGTTTTTCAAATTCAGATGAAAACTCGTCCCTGACGGAGCCTGAGCCGCTGAGAAAAAACACGGCCATACCAAGAGCCACGCATAAAACGGCCGAAGCCATAAGCACTTCCGTAAGGGTAAAAGCTCTTCTACGGGGTCTTTTTAAACTTCTCACAGCGTATATTTTATTTGTTTTTAATAAACATTTCTTCATCTTCGTTTGACACAGCTTTTCTAATCACGGGCGCCGCGGACGCCTGCGCCTCCGCCTCGTCACCAGGGTTCATTTCGCTTTTCCCGAAGGAGTTTTCAATGGATATTTTTCCTTCGTATAAAGCTACCTTTGTTTTGCCATCGTCCGAAACTTCGACTTTAAAACGTGTCCCCTTTATTCCGATCGTGGCCGTCGGAGTTTTAACGCTAAACGCCACGCCGTTGTTCTTATAGCTGACCCAGATTCCGCCTTTTTTTAACCTGACGTTGTTCACGCCCGCCTCAAGCTGCGTGCCGGGCTTTAACTTAAGCGACGAACTTCCTTTATATTTAAGCTCGGCGGAACCAAAATCATCCGTAATGATGAACTTTTTATCCGAAAGTGTTCCGTTGAAATTTTCGCTTCTTCCCTTAACGTCATCCATTTCACGCTGAAGATAAACATTTTTCACCGCCGAAGAAAGCTCGTAATCGGCCAGCCATGAAATTGAACCGCCGCCTTCAACTACATCAGTTTTCTTTCTGATGTCTTTCGGAAAAAATATCAAAAACAGAACTAAAACGGCCGCTAGCGCGGCGAACACATATTTCGGCTGAAACAAAATACCCGATATACCTTTATTATCTTTCATGAACACCTCCGGTTTGTCTATGTTTTTAGGAACAGTCAAGGGAGCCAGGCTTCCGGCGAGATATCCCTCGATCTTTATAATATCCGCATATTGTGCCGCGCAATCTGCGCAACCCGAAATGTGCGAATTCAAAAGCACCTTTTCTTCAGGGGTGATATCTTCCGACGCGGCTTTTTCAATAAGTTCGAATGCTTTATCGCAACCGTTCATTTTAAATCCCCCCTTCATTTACCTTCTTCATATAAGTTAGTCTCTCTTTTTCGAAAAAAAGTTGGTAATTACTTTTTCATTTTTTTTCTAAGATTTATTTTTGATTCGAAAAGTCTTGATTTAACTGTTTTAACAGGAACTCCGGTTTCGGCGGCGATCTCTTCGTAACTCATTCCAAGAGTGTAACGCAAAAAGATCACCTGCTGTTGTTCAGCGGTAAGAGAAAACACCGCTGCGGCGAGGTCAAGTTTTGAAAGCACTGCGTTTTCATGACTTTCGCATGACACTTCAATATTTGCGGCAGGAAACGTTTTTGTTTTTTTGAAATGGTCGAAAATTATGTTTCGGGTCAAGGAATAGATCCAGGTTGAAAAGCCTGAGTTTCCCTTAAAACTTTCAGCGTTTTTATATATCTCCATCCATGTTTGCTGAAAAATATCTTCCGATCCGTCGCGTCCTTCGAGGAAGAATTTAATGATTGTATATATAAATTTTTTATATTTACTATATAGGCTTAAAAAATGGTTGTGATTCATAATATAAGTTAGTCTCTCTTTTTCGAAAAAAGTTGGTAATTATTTTATTTATTTTTTTCTCGAATTTGTTGCTTTCTTGATTTGATATAGATTTGCTGTTCATTAAGTAGAATGTATGCTTCCTTTGGGATTGCGACTGGAAGGGGCCGCACTGGCAGGATAGATTTTGAACCGCTGATTTTTAAACCTTTGTTTGTGTAAAAACATAAACCGTGTTAATCCAGCATCTCATTCGCTTCTGGTTATGGCACCTTGCACACTCGCACTTGATATCGTCTTGCGATCTATATATAGAGAAAGTCAGAACCCTCGGGATTGCCGACATCGACTCCCGGCGCTGCACCGGCCGCCGCGAGCGACACAATAACTTTAATAACAGTTCTGAATATTTTACGGCACCTCCATTGGAACTTGGAAATGTAAAAATTCTGAAATTCGATGTGTGACATTTGTCGGTCAATAAATGAATTATATATAATATGTCGGCACTTGTCAATATATAATTTTATATGTATAAATCATAATTATAATTTGCGGCGAATGCGGTTCAACCAACCGACTTGACTCTTTGTTCTGCAGGCGTTGCAGAACCGTGGTAAATTTTAACGCGGGATTAGCCTATTATTGCAATAAAGCTAATTTAACTAAAAATTTATCCGTCAAAATATCAAAATTTGACTTTTCTGTTATTGATTATCAGACTGTCAGACTGTGTGAAAACAACGCTTTAGATTTTTGAAAAAAGTATATAAATATTTCAGCATATTTCTTGACAGTAGATATTATCGTGCTATAATATAAGCATAATTTTATGTTTTAAAGGAGTTTTCGATGGCTTATATCAGCGGCGACAGATATCAACTGAATTTTTTTCCTCAATCCATAGACGAAATGATTGCAGCGGATGATCCGGTTCGCGCTTAAGACGCTATTATAGATAAAATATTTGAAGAAGTCGAGCCCCGCAGATGGGAGCAAATTTCGTGCGGATGCATCGATATCGAATACATGGAACGCAGAACGCTGTGAAACCGAATTGAAACGAGTCAGCAAAAAAATCGAAATATTGCTGGACGAGTGCGAAAAGGCAGATCGAGAAGAAACCGGCGAGTCATATGTAAAATTAAAAGATGAGCTTCGTGACGAACAAAAGCGCAAGGAAAAAATTGAAGCCGTATGGGAAAAATTGAAAACCAGCGACAAAGAAATCGTAAATACGACCGATCCGGAATGCGTTAAAGCGAAAGGCCGCCAGGGCACGCATGCATCATATAACGTTCAACTGGCAACTGATAGTCAGAATGGGCTGATAGTAAGCGCGGAAGCTGTATCAGAAAGCGTTGATTACACTCAATTTTCAAAGCAGATGAAAAACGCCGAAGAAACTCTCTGCAAAAAACCTCAAACAGGGTGCGCCGATTCAGGTTATTCAAGTGTTGACGATTTGGAAAAAGTTGAAAACAAAATGAATGTTATCGTTCCGACAATCAAGCAAACCAACGAAGAACGCGAAGGCGCGAGCAACAATGAATTTGAAAAGAAAAATTTTATTTACGACCAGGACCTCGACAGATATTTTTGCCCTGGCGATCGCGTTCTGTGGCATGTTTGCACAAAAGAAACCGGCGAAAAAATATATAAGGCAAAAACTAAAGTATGCAGAAAATGCAAGTTTTTTAACATCTGCACCAAAAATAAAAATGGCCGCACTATAACACGGCTGAAAAATGAAGAAGTCAAAGAACGGCTTGAAAAGAACTATGAAACCAGGGAAAACCAGGAAATATACACCCATAGAAAAGAAAGAGCGGAACTTCCGTTCGGCCACATAAAACGAAACCTAGGCGCAGGCCGGTTTCTTCTGAGAGGCCAAGAAAAAGTTAATGCTGAAACATCAATACTGGCAACAGTATTTAATACATCGCGCATGTTGACATTGCTCGGAATCGATGGAATAATAGATAAAATGGGAAAAGTCGGTAGCGGATTTGGTGAAAAACACGAAAAAGATATAGCGAATAATCTGCTGGCGGCGAGCCTCATCGGCCGCGAGATCAAGGACGGCCAGAAAATAAGATGCTCGATAAAAAACGGCAGGCCGTCGTTTGAATAATGCGCAAAAATATCGAAATAAAAAAAGCGCGCGCGCTTGAAACTTTTCGAATAATATAATATAATACAGCCGTCATCAAATAAATATTCGATGACGGCGTTTTTTTATGACGCGAAAAGCGCGCCGTCCGAAGGAGATACAGTCTCATGGCCGATACCGTTAAATTATATTACGTAGACCCTTACATGAAAAAAAACGAAGCCGTCGTCATAAAAACCCGCGAATATAAGCGCGCCGGCGAAAGCGGCGCCGAAACAAGCCAATGCGAGATCATAACCGATAAAACCTGTTTTTACCCCGAAGGCGGCGGGCAGATATCCGACCGCGGAACAATTAACGGCCTGACGGTCGACTCCGTTTACGAGCAAAAGGATGAAAACGGCTGCGCCGTAATAGTCCACCGCCTCTGCGGGCCGTGCGCCGTAAAACCCGGCGACGCCGTCTCGTGCGAGATAGATTTCGGGGCGCGCTTCCAGAATATGCAGGACCACACCGCGCAGCATATACTCTCGGAAGCGTTTATCAGAACGGCCGACCTGCACACCATATCCATGCACATGGGCCCGGAATATATGACCATTGACCTTCTGGTGACGGAAAAGCACGGAAAGATAAGCGAAAAGAACTTCAAACTCGACCGCTCGATACTCGATAACGCCGAAAACCTGGCTAATTCGATAGTGCATCAAAACCTTAAGGTGCGCTCACGCCTGATCGACAGAATCGAACTGACGGGCATCAGCCTGAGAAAGACGCCCGAACTCGCCGATGAAAAAGTGCGCCTGGTCTCGGCCGAAGGCTTCGACAATTCGCTTTGCTGCGGCACGCATCTGGCGTCGACGGGCGAGGCGGGAATCATCAAAATTATCGGCCAGCAGAAGGCGAATAACGCCGTCAGGATAAGATTCGTGAGCGGCATGAGGGCGCTGAACGATTACCGCAGAAAAAATTACGTGCTGGCGGAGGCCGCCGAATACCTGAGCGTCGAAGGCTCCGAGCTGACGAGGTCCATAGAGAAGATAAGCGCCGAAAACAAGTCGCTGGCTAAGAAAAAAAACGAGCTGTTCGATAATTTTTACGCGAAGACGGCCTGCGAGCTGGGCGAAGGAAAATATCTTGAAAACGGAATATACTGGCTCGAGCCTGACGATCTTGAATACGGCGAGCTGGCGAGGATAGGACAGATATTTTCGAAGGCAGCCGGCAGTTTCGGCTTCGCTCTGATAGCCGGCGACGCTTCGGGATTTTTCCGCTTCATTATCGGCAGAACGCAAAATTATCCGCGCGACGCGAAAAAGGCGTTCGCCGAAATAGCCGCCTCGTTCGGCGTCAAAGGCGGCGGAAGCCCGCTGGTGGCCCAGGGCGGGACCATAGAACGGACGCGGACCGCCGAATTCAAAAAACTCGTCAATGACGTTTTTTCAATTCAAGCGGCTGCAAAAGTATTCTAATTTTCGAATATATAAAAATAATAATTTATGGGAGGTTTTATATGACGGTCATCGAATTTCTGGAAGAATTGAAGACTTTAACGGGTGGAAAGATCATAAAAGAAGACGGGATGGGAAATATCACCGACGTCAAATCCAGGCCTTTTTCAAGGCTTTACGCCGATTATAAAAAGCATTACATAAAGATCGATTTTATCGACGCGACGGAGCTTCTGATCGAAGTGAACATGGCGCCCCCCCACAGGCTGCTTTTAAGGCCGGAGAACGTCGTGAGCAAATTCCTCGATAAAGTTAGCCTTTCGGCCGAAATAAAGGTCGGCGACGCGGAATTCGATTCGAAATATATAGTGCAGAACGTTAATGTGGCCGAAGCGCAGAAGACAGTCAACGAAAAATTCAAAGAAGCGCTTAAAATCCTGGAACCTTTCCTGTTTTTCGAAATGACGGGAAACGAATTTAAACTGGTCAAAAGGGTCGACATACACTCGGATTACAAACCTCAGAACGCGCTGAACGATCTCGACAATCTTCTGCTGCTCGTCGACCGCACGAAAGAAAAAGCGTAAATAACGGAAGGTGGACTATGTTTGGTTTAAACACTACGGAACTTATAGTTATACTGGTCATCGCCCTGGTGGTATTCGGTCCGAATAAACTGCCTCTCATCGGAGGCGCGGTCGGAAAAAGCATAAGAGAATTCAAAAAATCGCTGTCCGGCGAAGACGTCGCCGCTAAAGACGAACAGCCGAAAACCGAAGACGGCAAAGAAGCCGGTGACGAGAAAAAAGAGAAATAATTTTATTAAAATAAAAAAATAATCAGCCGGGGGAAAATTCAAAATGAAAACATTCAATTTCAGGATATCCGAAAATAAAATTTTGATCATTGCATTATTCCTGGCGTTCCTGACGGCATCGCTTTTAGTTTTCCGGCCGGCACAAGCCCAGGAAACCGAGCGGGTAAAATTTTCTTATACCCCGAACACTGCCGCCACAAGCATAAACGTAGCAGGAACTTTCAACGAGTGGAACAAGGACGCCGCGCCTATGACAGAAACCGCTGGCGGCGTGTGGGAAGCGGAATTAGATATTCCCGCCGGAAGCCACCATTATAAATTCGTCATAAACGGCGGCGTATGGGTAGCCGATCCTTCCAATCCGGAGACCATGGACGACGGCCAGGGCGGAAAAAACAGCGTTATTCACGCGGGCCGCAAAATTTACGAGCGCCTCGGAAAGATCGCGCCGAAAGACTCCGCAGTGGAAACTGACGGACTCATGCACAAACCGACGGAAGTTAAATTCATAGATTTCACCGCGCAGGACCGTGTCAGGCTCGTTCTGCGCTCTTTCAAAAACGACCTTTCGGCGGCGTATATACTGAAGGCGAAAAATAAAAAGGCCCGATTCGAGCTCGCCGGAATGAAAAAATTCGCCTGCGACGGCATTTACGACTACTACAGGACTTATATCGAAAACTGCGATTCTCATGCCGTATATTTATTCAAGGCCGATTCCGGCGCGAAATCGGTTTATTTCGGCTTCAAGGGCGCCTTCGAGCCGGGGCGGGGCGAATCGCTCGCGTCGAACGCATTCGGCGTCCCCGACTACGTTTTCATGAGCGTCAATAAAGCGGGCTGGCTGCCGGACGCTGTTTTTTACCAGATTTTTCCCGACCGCTTCCGCGACGCGGACGCCTCGATCAACCAGAAGTTCGTCCAGGCGTGGGGAAGCGAGCCCAAATTCGACAATTTCACGGGCGGAGACCTGAAGGGCGCTGCTGAAAAGCTCGACCATCTTAAAGAACTCGGCGCGAACGCGATATACCTCAACCCGATATTCAAATCTTTCTCCAACCATAAATACGATACCGTCGATTACTTTCAGATCGACCCGACGCTCGGCGGCCCCGGGGAGTTCGATACGCTGGTTAAAAAGGCCCACGGCGGAGGAATGAAAATAATACTCGACGGGGTCTTCAACCACACTTCAACCGATTTTTTCGCCTTCGCCGACGTCCGGGAAAAAGGCGCAAAGAGCGAATACGCCGACTGGTACAATTTCAAGAGCTTCCCCGTCGATATGCGCAAACCGAATTACGACTGCTGGTGGAACATCGGTTCGATGCCAAAACTGAATATCAAAAATCAGAAAGTCTACGATTATCTTTTAACCGTTCCGGCGCACTGGCTGAAAACTTCCGCCGTGGACGGCTTCAGGCTCGACGTTCCCGAACAGCTGCCGCACTCTTTCTGGAAAGACTTCCGCAGGACCGTCAAAAGCGTCAATAAAGACGCCTGCATAATCGGCGAGATCTGGGCTGACGGCTCGAAATGGCTTGCCGGCGACCAGTTCGACTCGGTAATGAACTACAAACTCAGAAACGATCTTATAGCGTTTTTCGTCAAAAAAGAGATAAGCGCGGATCAACTCGACGTAAAACTCGCCGCCGATAAGATCAATCTTCCCGATTCGGCGTTCTTCTCGATGTTCAATCTTCTCGGCTCGCACGACACGCCGCGCATTTTAACCGTGTGCGGCGGCGACATGGCCGCTCTCAAAAATATGATCATGTTCATAATGACCTATCCCGGAGCGCCGTGCGTATATTACGGCGACGAGATCGGGCTCGACGGCGGAAAAGACCCTGATAACCGCCGCTGCATGATCTGGGATGAATCGAAATGGAATAAATCGCTTCTTGATTTTTATAAGAAAGCCATAGCGGCAAGAAACGAAAACATCGAGCTGAGGCGCGGCGAACTGTTCACCTATTCCGCCGACGCGAAAACCGGCATATATTCGTTCGTCCGCGTTTACGGAAATTCCTCGGTGCTGGCCGCTTTCAACAATTCAAAAAAAGACGGAAGTATCCGCGCCGACCTCAAAAAAATATCCGGATATATGGATGCCGAAAGCGGGGCGGCAGAACGGCTTAAAACAGCCATCGTAACCGACATTATTAGCGGCGCGTCTAAAAAATATGACGCCGCAGTGACGGACGGGTTCGGTATCGGCGTCGCCGCGGGAGGATTCGCGGTCTATAAGGTCTCTTTCGTGAGCGTGGAAAACAAATAGCCCGATAAGCCGGGACGCTTTTCGCGGGCCGCGGGCGAGACATATTCAGATAATTTAATATTGCAGACGGCGAGTATTTCGCCGTCTGCCCTGCTTATTACGGGCACGAATTTCCTGAGCGGCCCGTAAATTTTGGCGTTGATGAAAAGGTCCGACAGCTTCTGTGACGAGCCCTTCATGCCGTAAAGCTTTATCTTATCGCCCGGCGCGAAGCGCCTTATAGCCAGAGGAAAAACGGTATTTTCAGGAAGAACAAAATCAAAACGGGCTGCGGGGACGATGACTTTGCTAAGCGGGGAGACTGTAAAAACATATTCAAATCCGCCGCCGCTGACCGTTACGCTCTTGCCGGCATCAATGCTTGTGCTTTCGAGACCTTCACCGCCGAAGCGCGCCGCCGGTCTTTCTGAAGAAAATATTATCGTTTTCGACGAAGCGTTATATAATGCCGAAGCATCGAAACGGGCCGCCATTGAAATGTAAAACCGCCCCTTTATTACTTCGATGCATTCAGCCTGAAAATTTTTATCGATATGATGGAGCGCGCCGCGGAGCGCGCCGAAATTAACCGTGTCCGAACCGGCGCCGCACAGACGCGCCGCGTGAAGCAGAAAACGCCTTTTTACGGCCGTGTGCAGGCCCGCGAACTCCGCAGCGGGGACTTCGACCCGCCCGCCGGACGCGACGCGGCACTTTTTGACAAACTCATGCACGGCCGAATCTATAAAATCGTTTTCATATTTTTGAATATTCATAAAACTGGATATTCGCGCGCCGAAGTTCGGGTTCAATTCTTTTATCAGCGGCATTATCTTAGCCCTGACGAAATTCCTTTCATATCTTTCGTCGCCGTTGGTCGAATCGATCGAATATGCCAGGTTGAGCGATCCGAGATATCTTTCGATATCCTTTCTGCACGCGAAAAGAAGAGGCCGAATTATATTGCCGGCCGACTCTTTTATCCCGCAGAGCGCCGATGGCGATGCGCCCTTGATGAGTTTCATCACGACGGTTTCGGCCGAATCGTCAAGATGGTGCGCGGTGGCTATTTTGTTGCAGCCCTGTTCGCGCGCCGCGTCGCTCAAAAGCTCGTAGCGCGTGACGCGCGCCGCTTCCTCGAGCGAAAGGCCTCTGCCTCGGGCAATCCCGCGAATATCGGCGGCACCGATGACCGCTTTGACGCCGAGCCGGGAGCAGGTTTTTTCGATAAGGGCTATCTCGAAAGCGATCTCGCTTTCGCTTCTCAGACGGTGGTTCAGATAAAACGCCGCAAGTTCTATCTTAAGCGCGGCGCTGAATTTATGCATAAGATACATTAGACATGTGGAATCGGCGCCGCCGGAATATGCGAGCAGTATTTTGTCGCCGGGCAATATCATTTTCGTGAGTTTTATGAAATTCAGGAAACCGGTTTCGAATGCGTCGCTCATAGTTCGGAATTTATATAAGTTACATTAACCGGCCTGCGGGCCGGAACTTTACTGAATTTAAGCGCAGGATACCCCATCGTCATCGCGCCGTAAACTTCATGGCCCGAAGGCAGTTTTATAAACTTTCTTATGCCGGAGGACCTTTCGGCCGCCCTTAAAAAAAAACCGTTGATACAGGTGGCAAGCCCCAGCGTCTCCGCGGCGAGCGCCATCGCGTAAAGCGCGTAGCCGCAGTCGTCTTTGGGCATCACCAGGGTTTTATCGGCGTGTACTATCACCAGCACCGGCGCGTCATAAAAAAGAAGATCGGCGCCTTCGAGCCACATCTTATAGCCGTATTCGAACGCCGGCGCATTGCGCTCTATGGTCCGGACCGTAGAAAGCCCCGCCAGAAGCATGAATGCATATTTTTTCAGCGGCGAGGCGACCGTGTCCATCAAATTTTTATAAAAATCGAAGGTCAGGCCGGCGAGTTTTTTAACCGCGCCCCCGCTGACGACGGTTACGCATACGCCCTGCGCGTTTTTGGCCGTGGGCGAATATCTGGCTGCATCGACCACCCTGGCTACGAGTTCTCCCGGCACATGGTCTTTTTTATAATTGCGCGCGCTGCGGCGCGATCGGATAAAACCGATATACTCCTCATACGCCGGCACGGATGAGGGCGCTGCGGCGAATCCGGTAGAATCAGCTCCGGCGGCCGTGATCGCCCCGGCGGAACACACGCACACGCAGTGGCCGCATGAAAAACACTCCGCGCCTTCGCCGGAATAGACCTCCGGCCGGCCGGAACCGTCGGACGCCGGACGCAGCACGCCGCGCTTGCAGACCATAAGGCATTTCATACATTTCACGCATTTAGCGTAATCGATAGTTATCATAGCGTCCCCTCCGAAGCGGGCGAATATGCTAATATAAGTTTTTCAGAATATACGATACGCGTTTAAGGACGGCCGGTTCCGTCATCCGCTCCGGGACGGGTTTCTTCCGCCGCCCGCCCGCCGGAGGGAGTGGAAGCCGGTCCCGTACGCCGCTGCGTCCTGAGAAGCACGACCAGCTGCCACAGGGTTAAAAGCGCTATCAGCGAGGTAACGGCCGCGAAAAAGGCGCGGCGCTCTCGGTTATATTTCTGCGCGTGGAACTGCTCCTGGTCGAAAACGCTTTTATCCTCTAAATAAAATCCATGGCTCGGGCATTTGACAATCTTGTAAAATTCTTTAAAATTAGAATTGTTTATGGATTTTTCGAATACATAAAACGATTTGGCCGCACTGCAGCGGGGCTCGCTCTTTAAATACTGGTTTTTGACGAGCATGTCGACAGAAGACACCTCGCATGTGTTTTCCATCAGATACAGCTCGATGGCGCCTTCGATGGTCTTCAAATTCGACAGGCAGTAACGGGCGGGATTGTAAACCCGCGAGGCGGAAACCTCGCCCGGCCAAACATACAACGCCGCGCAAACGGCGAATATCAGTAAAAAATAATTCAGCTCCGGGTGTCTTTTGAGCATTTTACCATTCATTATCCGGCAGTCCGCCCTTTATAAAATTTAGATCGCCGCTGCGATTTTTTGTTATAATATAATATTTTTTCAGCTATATGTAAAGCAATTTATTTACCGGTTTTTATTGAAAATCTGATTAACATGTTTTTATTTTCCACGAATTCACACTAAAAAATGACCGTTTTTATTCGTGAATTTATTCTTGATTAAACGAAAAATGTCTGTTATAATACAAAATTGAGTGTTTTGACATCCGCTCAGGCGTTTTTGCGGACCGGGCCTGTTCGAAAATTCAGTAAAGGGTTGATAAAAAATGAGCAAAAAAATATTCGCTGCCTTAGCCTGGGTCTTTCTCAGCTTCTCAATATTATCCGGCACGCCGGCGGTTTCTTACGCCCAGCGGACTCCCGTCGCCGCACCGGCCGCTGTATCTGAAAGCTCGCTTTTCGCCACGGCGGATATCGCCCTGCTCTATGCGACGCATCCCGAAATGACTTATTACGATCCGACCGCCGGGCTTTTCATCAAACCGCTGAAGCCGGCCGGAAAAAACGAAGACCTTCCCGCGCAGATCGCGGCAAGGCGAGCTCAATTTAAAAGCGCTTACGAAAATAGTTCACGCGAACTCAACGAGCTGGTATCCGGCATAAAATCGTTAAACGAAGAAATTAAAACTATCAACAAAAGAATGGCACACGAGTTAAAGCCTGCCGCCGAAAAATACGACGCCCTTATCGACGCCGCGGCCGACGAACTCGTAAAAAGCGAGCTCTTATTCAAAAAGAACAGAGAGCTTAAGGCTATAGAAGCGAAATACAATATAGAAATCGGCGCCGCTAATGCAAAACTATCCGACACGATCGCGTCTTATGACAAATTATACCTTTCGCTGCTTAAAATTTATTATCTCACGCCGGAGGAAACGGCTAAAAAATTCGAGACGATCAACGGTGAAATCATAAGCGCCGTGAAGGCCGCGGCAGAAAAAAACGGCGTCAGGGCTGTGATCAATTATAATCTGTTTTCTACGGAAGTTAAAAAAATATCCGCGGCCGAAATCGGCGTTAATGAAAAATTTGCCCGGGTTTTAGAATTTGAAAACATTATGGACAACGACCCCGATTATTCAAAAATTTCAAACGCCATAAATATTTTTAATGAGGATTCCCTTAAAAAAAGCGATGACGAAAGTATAACAAATCCGGCGCATCTTGAAATACTGCACGGCCTTTATAAACAGAATTACTCTCAGTTTGCCTCCGATCTTCTTTCGTCTAAAAACCTCGTCCGCAAAATCCCGAAAGTAAAGGAGTTTATTTCACAACCGGTTATTTTCGGTGGATTCGACATCACCGGGCAGGCCGTTAAAGAACTTTTTAAAATTAACGGCGCGGTAAAGTAAAAATTCAGCTTAGCCGTCCGGATAAAACGCTAAATAAACCTGTCTGGTCATTTCACGATTGCCGTTTAATTCCGGTTAAGTTACTTTATTATTTCTTTTTATTCTTAATCATAAGATTGATTAACATCGATAAATTTAGTATAATTTCAATAGGGGATGTTTTAAATACATCCGCATTATTTTGGTTATGTAATTATATCCAAAAGAGAATCTCGTGACAAAAAAGTAACGTTTACAAAAAGCATAAACAGGTCAGGAAAGGTCGGTGAGTTTTTATGTTCAAAAAATCATCATCATTATCATTATCTTCCTTATTTTCACTTCCGTTTTCATTATTATTAATCGCATTTATCTCATTCAATTCAGCCGCCGTTATTTTCTGCGGCGCGGCCGCCGCGGCGGACTCGGTTTACAGCCGTAACGGCGAAGTTTACGTCATGATCGGCGAAGGCACCCGGATGGGCGTTTACGCCAGCCAGAAAATCGACGCCAACGGCAACCGCGTCACGATAAGGCCCGACGGCATCAAACTTTTCGGCGATCCTACTAAAATGGACAGCTATCAATCGATAGCCGTCGATCAGTTCAGAAACGTTTACGTTCTGGCCGGAAAATTCGACGCCGGGCTTCAGACGGTCAGAAATATCACGCCCGCAGGATCGCTCTACGTCCCCGTCGACCCGCCGGTGGGCTGCGGCATCGCAGGCATAGGCCGCGACGCGGGCGGCAACGTATATTACGACGTGCTCAACTATCTTTCTAAAAATAGCGGCGCGGACATCGCCCATCTTCACGGCGCCGAACTTTTCTGGAATGAAACCATGATATGGTCGGGACGCAACCGCTCCATCAGTTCCGACTACCATCCGACCGCAGGCACATACGGCAGCGGAAGGCGCGCCGGAACATTCGTCAATGAGGCGCAGGCGCCGCCCGCTACCACGCAGGGTTTCAATTTCGTGACGGGCGCGGCTGAAAATGTCAACACCAATTATTCGGCCAAATATCCTGCCGCAACGGCCGCCAAGATCAGGCGCATGCCCGAAGACGTCTGGTTCCCGGGCGATTACGATAAGTGGAATAACATCCAGTACGTCGGCGGCCACGAAGGCATGAAACGCGGCAAAATGTATATCCACTACGACTTCAAGATCCAGCGCGTATTCCTGTGGATCAGCCATTACGTGCAGAACGTTCCGGCGGGCGTATCGCTTCCCCCGACAATAGTGGCGGGACAGGTCAACGATATGTTCGAGCAGGTCTTCAACACCACTAATATGAAGTATAAATTCATGCGCCACAGCGGCTGCGAATCCGGCCACAGGGGCGATCAGAGAGAAACCGAGGCGGGCGTCAACACCGATTCCAGGCTGGCGTTCTCGACCACCGGCGCCGGCAGGCGTTACGTTTATTCGTCGCTTCCCACGCCGAAAATAAGAAAAGGCACGATCCAGCTGACTGCCGGCAATACCTTCGGCATTCCGCAGGTTGACAGCGCCGATTTCACTGCGCTTCACGCCACCCAGCCGCTCACTTCAGCGACCGTCGGCATTGGCGCAGCCACTAAGAACGCCAACGAAGACTACGTGTATACCGCGCCGCTCAGCGCCGAAGGCATGGACGTTATCAGCTTCGCCGTCGCCGATCAGTGGGACGGCACGGGCGGCGTGCGCTACATGCTCCTTCAGACGGCCGGAGCGGTCGGCAAAAAATTCGACCCCGCACGCGAAAAGAAATTGAGATGGGAAAAACTCAACCAGTACGCTGTTAACAGCAATAAGAGCGGCACTATAGCGCTGAAAAAAGACGTCAAGGCGATAGCGGGCGACGGAAGCGGAAGCGTCTATTACCTTACCGATCCGAGGCCCGTGTTCGACAACGCTGCCGGCGGCGACACTTTCCACAGCGACGCTTCTTCGCCGACCGACCTGAAGCCGCTCCTGACACCCGGCAAGCCCGATGGCCCGTTCCTCCAGGACGGCGCTAACGTCTGGAAATGGTACCGCAAATTCTCCGGGCGCGCGGCAACCGAACTCTACCAGATAGAATATTACACCAAGACCGAAACCAAACTTAACGACTTTACGGTCGGCAACGAAGACGCGATAGTCAGCGAAACCTTTTCCGACGCTAACGGACAGAACCTCATATCGCGCGGCATGCCCCAGGTGATCCCGCCCGGCGTTAGCAGCATCAAATTAGCTCTGGCGACGGTCAATCTCGCGGGTCCGCCGACCGGAAACAACGAAAAAATGTGCGTTGATATAATGTCGTCCAACGTAGGGGCGGCAAACAGAAAGATCAAAGACATTACCTATTCCAACCGCGACAGCGGCAACCTCGCCGAAGCGAAGATCGAAGGCGACGAGATCGCCGAAGACACTCAGTTTCGCTGCTATATGGAAAACGCGCCGCCTAAATTCTCCGACGACCTTGTGCGTAAAAATATCATATCCGGCCTCGTGCTCAAAGACGAGAACGCCAACGGCGTCATAGGCGGCTTCGACTACGCGGTGCGACCCGGAACTGCCTGCTATTACTGGCGCGTCGAGATGATCGAACCCATGAAAAAATCGCTGGCGCCCGATATAGGCTTCACTACTTCCACCAATCCCGTGCGTAACGTCACTCTCACCAAGGTCACGGCACCCCCCAATTCATGGGGCGGGCTCGCCGGCAAGGGAACGCGCGCTAATAACGTCAACCTTGGCGACGGCTACTGGTATTCATCGCGCGGCGCGAACGCCGACACGACCGCGGCGGCTGAAAATGCCGGAGCGATCGAAGCAGCGCCTGATTTCGCATTCACGCCGAAAGAACCCGGCATATATAAAGTAAGCATGATCGCCTCAGCTAAGAAGTGGAACTACGGCGTTCTCGGCTATCCGTCCTATATCACCGACCGCGAAACGGCGGCCGGCTGCAAGGACAACACCACGCACTACCTTTTCTTCGATAACGGCGAAGGCGGCGGAACGGCCGGTAACGGCGTCAAAGACGGCGCCGAAGACTATGTTTCAGAAAGATATATCATAGTCACCGCAAAACAGCCCGAACCCGACAAGTATATAACCAGAGTCAAGATCGAAGGACCTTCGACCATCAACGAAAATCAGATCGGCATCTGGAAAGCCACCGCCAATGTGAGGTTCGTCAAATCGTTCAACCACGAAACAGGCACGCCGAGCGCAAAACTGCTCATGGAAACTTATAACGGCATAGGCGCATGGGATTATTCCGACACGGCCGTCGCCGACTGGGGCCTCGGCCCGTTCGACGGCGTCGGTGAAGATTACTCCACCGGAGCTCCGGCACGGCCTTCCAACAGCAAAAAGACCGGCGCCAATACGGTAGTCGAGCCCATGATGCGTAACTTCGGCGAAAAAGCGCCGGGTTCAACGGCTTTCGGCGCGGCTCCGCCCGAACTGGCAGGCGTTCCCCCGAATATAATCTTCGGCACGCCGCCGTCATTCCCCAGCTGGGTGGTCGGCGCGGGCACCAGCGCCAGTCCGACGACTCAGTTAAGTAAAGCCGACCGCGGCTGCATCGAATACGAATGGCACCTGGCCGCCGAAGAAAAAAAGCCTGACGGCTCAAAGATATTCCACGGCACGGCGATCGACGCATCGGTCACTTCGCCCTCCGACTTGAAAAGATGCCCATCTATAATTATCGCAAAAGGCAGACTCTCCGATGAAAAGCCCTTCCCCGGCGACGGATCTAACAAAGCTGTCACCTGGTCTAATTACGCCAACACCGACAGGCGCTTCGACGTCACGGTAAATCTGCGCTACGCATTCGATATGCCGCTCGATCCGGGACGCTACTTCCTGTATATTATATTCAAATACCCGAAGGTCAAGTGGGAAGGCAGATCGCCTAAAAAAGACAAGGACGGCAACCTCGTTAAAGACGCTCAGGGCAAACAGATATTCGCCTACCACGACCTGGTGGGCGACGGCGTGGGTGAAACGTTCTACCACACCGATAACTGGCTCACCATCAATTCGAACACACAGGAACCAGCCGGCTACGCTATAACCGTTAAAGACCTTCAGCCGCCGCAGGCGTTTTTCTCGAGCGACAATTATCCCACAAATCCCAGCCAGACGACCGCTCTGAGTTCGGCGCTGCCGGCCACCGGCGTGGCTTACGACGGCGGCACCACAGGCGACCCGTTCCCCGGCCTTATCAAATACAGCGTCTGCGACAATAACCCGAACCTGGCCGTTACCTCGTCGCTGATGGCTATGACCGGATCGCGCGCTAAACTTCTCGCCTGGAACAATTTTGACGCTTCAAAAGGACTCGTCGAAACAGAAGACGTATATCTCGAGTTCAATAAAACAAAAGTACAGATGGCCCTTGAAAAAACGATCAACCCCAAGGCCGCCGGCAGGCCGCCCGGAACGGTTCAGGACGCCGTACAGATAGGCGTGAACGAGTATCCCGGCTACGGCATCGACGCACCTTACAGACGTGCCATATATAAGCTCAATAACCCGAAGAACGCTTTCACCAAAGACCATATCCCTTACGATATGATCGGAACCATTCCGCTTTACGCGGCCGGAAGCGACGGCTCGGGTAATAAGATGAGCGATTTCGACAAAGACCCGGCACCGAACAAAGCTAACAACGAAATATTAAATCTTGTCAACAGCGGCACCACAAGCACCATTTCCGAAAAACAGTTCCCGAACGCGCCGGCCGTCATTTCGATAATCGATAACGACGCGCCATCGCTGCGATTCTACGCGCTGCGCAGCCGCGATAACATTTACCGCGAATATGTAATGACATCCACCGGCAACCCCGACCTGGCCGACAGCAACAAGCCGCTCGACCACGACGCTAACCACGACGAGCTCGACTGGGACGCCGCGGAACCCGGTAAACTTAAATTCACCGCGTTCGGCCAGACCGAGGTCACCGTCAAAGACTGTAACCTCGACGGCACCACGGCCAACCTTGCGAACCAGAACAACCCCGTTTTCGCGAAAACTTCAATGGCTAACAACGACGGACGCTGCAACCAGCTGACTCCCGCTACAGTCAACGCCAGCGTCGGCGTTACGTCCATCGGCGGCAAGCCCTGCTACGCCATTAAATTCAACAACCGAAATGCGGGACTGAGCGCAACCTACAACAGATATTCGCCCGCTAACGCCGTCGTTTACGATTTCGAAAAGATACTGCCGCAAAACGCCGGCGGAGTTCTCGAACTTATCGAAAACGCCCGTAACCGCTTTGAAATATCGGTCGTTGACAACGTCGATAACATAATCACCGTATCCTCTCCTGCGATACCGGCGCCGAACGCGCTTATGGCCGGCAACTGCTTCGTCGATACCGATAATCTAGGCGACGCCGCCACCATTGAAGAAGTCATGAATAGCTGGAAACAGAAAAACGCCAGAATAGAGGCTTACGGCATATTCAGAAATCCGACGCCGGCCGGTAATAAACCCTATATGTTTATGACGGTCAGAGACGCCGCCGGTAACGTTACAGTCGCGAAAATGCCGCTCATAATACTGCATACGCTCTTCAGACCCAATGTAATAAACGTCGAAACCAGAAGGTCTGAATAAAATTAATCAAACAAAACAAAATACTTGCAAAATAACTCGCATGTCTTTTAGATAAGGGGGAAGGAAACAGATCAAGGCCCGACGCGCCTGAGGCGCTAGTGCCGCGCGCGCCATGGATGGCATGGTGCGCGGCCTTTCCCTTCCCCTTAAAATCCTCATGCCTATCCCTGAATTGCCTGACGCTTTATTTTAGTGCGCTGCCGGTTTCTCTGTCTCGTCTTTAATTTTTCAGGCATAATCTCTTTCGTGCCCTTTATTCAGGCCTGAACTACTTTTCTTTCGCAGACAAAGGCGCTTCGCGCCTTTGCTGCATGGCATTAAGGCACCCCGGCAAGTCAATATTACAGCTCACGGTAGACACACGGCTGTATCGGTTTTCTAAAAGCAATTAAAAACAACGATAGCTCTAATTTACAAAAATATTAATTTAATTATTTTTCAAACATTGGAGCGGGTGACAGATAATTTTTTTAGGGGCGTTGCGGAGTCGCCGGAGCCCACGGATGGGCGAGAGGCGACGAGCACGAGCGGCGCAAAAGCCTGGAGGGATTTTGCGACCGCGTCCCCAAAAAAAATTTCTGGCACCCGCCCATCACAATCAATTCAAAATGAAAAGGAGTTGCAAGAAAGTTACAATTAATTAGTTAATGCCCATAACGAACACAAAATAAAAAGCGGAACCCGTTATTGGTTCCGCTTTTTTATTAATTTAAATTAATTACGCTTTATTTATATTGTTTTTTTATTTTTTAACTACTACAGCGCCTCTGCCTTTAGACGACCAGTACGACCAGAACGTTTCTTTCGATATGCTGTACTGGACCCTCGAAAGAGAGCCTTTGCCAGGATCGTTGACGATTACGTTATTGCCCTGGAAACCGACTACGACTATGTAGTGGCCTTTCCACTTGACGTCGACGCTGACGATAACCGGTTTGCCGCCTGAAACCTGAGATTTGAGCCAATCCATCGACTGGCCGTTGTAAAGCCTTGTGTTTTCAAAGCCGGCCTTCTGGGCGCCGTGGACTATTCCCGATATCGGAGTACCGACGCGCTGCTTGAATGTATATTCGACGAGCTTCGCGCTTTCGTAAGCGCTTTTGTGAACGCCGTAATAATCCATGACCATGGCGAAACTATTAGGACCGCACCATGAGTTACGATAATCGATGCCATTCGCGATGTTCTCGCTCGAAAACTGAGATCTTTTCGGAACGGCGAGAACGCCGTCTTTAGCGGTTGTATTCTGATACTGACCGCTCGAATTGCCGCCTGTTGTATTATTAGACTGGTTCGAACTGTTTTTAGGATTGCTGCCGCTCTGCGTTGCGTTATTATTATTATCGTCATCGTCTTTCAATTCGCTTTTCGAGACATAGCGCGCGCATACCCACGCGGTCGAGCCCTGCCATTTTATCTTGTGCCAGCCGTTCCGGGTTTCAAGTATCTCGACTTTATCGTTTCTATAAAGTTTGCCGATGCGCTGATAGTTGGTGCCGGGGCCGGTTCTTACATTAAGCCAGGTGTTGACCTCGACGTGGCCGATACTCGCACCGCCTGATTCGGTCTGCTGGGTTCCGGCGGTAGCGCTCACGGCGCTATTCTGCTCGCCCGACGAAGTCACGCCGGTCGATGTGTTTTCGGCGGTCGAGCTGTTCGTGGTCGCCGCATTTTCATTTTGCGATATGTTCGAATTGTTGAGGCTTTCACTGACCTCGGTGATGCCCGCATCCGCCGCCGGCATACTGAAAACCATCATGGCTAAAAGCAATATCGATATGGCCGTAACTTTTAACTTCATAAATATCACCTTCCGTTTTTTTTAATAATCATAAAACACTATCTTATTATACCAGATATTTAATTAAATTGTTTCATGTTTTTTGACTTATTTTTTGAAATTCTTAAATAAATAATGTGCGCCGGAGAAGAGATAAGGGGGAAGAAAGGATTGATAACCCTTTCTTCCCCCTTATAAACCCCCATCTATCCCTAAATTACCTGACGCTTTATTTTAGTGCACTGCCGGCTTCCTTTTCCTGCCCTTAATTCTTTACTGCAACTGCTATGTTCGTTGATTTTATTCCTGCCTTTCGTTTTGCTTATTTTTTATTAATAACTGAAATTTTTAAAATCCCTTAAAAATTATAGAAAAGTTGTCAAGACAGAGCTTATTGGCACAATACAACCAGCCGCCACGACAGCGGCAGCGGCCTCCGCCTGCCTGAAAAGTCTGCTACGAGACTTTTCAGGCAATGCAACAAATCATCGCAGCGCATGCTGCGATGATTTAACATCAGGGATAGAGAGGGGATAATAAGGGGAGAGGAAGGGCCCTCGGCCTTTCCTCTCCCCTTATCTAAAAAAATATTAATGGTCAGTTCAGTTTGAGTTGACTAATTTGACTTGGTTTAGTTCAGTTCAGTTGAGTCAAGTCTCATCTGAATTAACTCGCGCTTTTTCTTTTGAGTCCGCCTTCGGCTTTAGGCGCGCGTTCTTCTTTGGAGACGGGCGGCGGGCAGCCTTCGCACGAGCAGCATCTTATGATGGGCGTTCTGGCGGCGCGCGTTTCGTCGAGGCGTCCGACGACGGTGAACTGCGGCGAGTTTTTAAGAAGTTCGGGTGTGTTTTTAGCTTCGTTGGCTATTTGTATCATCGAATCGATGAAGATATCGAGGCGTTCTTTGCATTCGGTTTCGGTAGGTTCGATCATGAGCGCCTCATGGACGATGAGCGGAAAATAAATCGTGGGCGCGTGGTAACCGAGGTCGAGCAGGCGTTTGGCGACATCGAGTGCGGTTATTCCGTACTGCGAGAGGTTATCGGCCGAAAGGACGAACTCGTGCATGCACGTGCGGTCGAATTTAAGCTCGTAGTATTTTTTGAGTTTTTCCATCAGGTAATTGGCGTTAAGCACGGCGTTTTTGGAGCAGTCGGTGAGTCCGCGGCCGCCGAGCGACAGAATATAAACATATGCGCGCACGACGATGCCGAAATTGCCGTAGAACGCGGCGACCTTGCCGATCGATTCGGAGCCGCCCTCTTTAAGGAAGTAGCGGCCGGTGGTCTGATCGGCTTCGACCGAAGGCTGCGGCAGGAATTTAACCAGGCGTTCGGAAACGCCGACCGGCCCTGAGCCGGGGCCGCCGCCGCCGTGGGGCGTCGAGAAGGTTTTATGCAGATTGACGTGAGTGACGTCGAATCCCATGTCGCCGGGGCGCGCGATGCCCATAATGGCGTTGAGGTTGGCGCCGTCGTAATAGAGCAGGGCGCCGGCCTCATGAACTATCGCGGCGATCTTTTCGATATTGGGGTCGAACAGGCCGAGCGTGTTGGGATTGGTGAGCATGAAAGCGGCTACGTCCGGACCCATTACTGAGCGCAGCGTTTCGAGATCGACGAAGCCGTTGGCGTCGGATTTGATCGAGACGATCTCCAGGCCGCACATGGCGGCGGTGGCGGGGTTGGTGCCATGCGACGAATCGGGCACGACGACCTTCGTGCGTTTTTCCCCGCGCGATTCGTGGTATTTTTTAATCATCATGATGCCGGTCAGTTCGCCGTGCGCGCCGGCGAGCGGCTGCATGGTGACGCGTTTCATGCCGAGGAGTTCGCAAAGGTATTTTTCCATGTTATATATAATTTCGAGCATACCCTGGCAGTGTTTATCGGGCAGCAGCGGGTGTGCGCCCGCGATGCCGTCGAGCGCCGCGAGGCGTTCGTTCACTTTAGGGTTATATTTCATGGTGCACGAGCCGAGCGGATAGAATCCGACGTCGACCGAATAGTTAAGGCGCGAAAGGTTGGTGAAATGCCTCATCAGTTCGTTCTCGGATACCTGCGGCAGTTTCGGCAGGTCTTCGGCGCCCGAACGGAGCATGCCGGCCGGGTAATTAGCGCCGCCGGTAGAATCGGGAACCTGGGACGCCGGCAGATCGAAGCTCGTGCGGCCTTCTTTAGAATATTCAAAAATTAATTTTTCGAGATTAGCTACCATTTTATCGCCTCCAGGCATTTGATGTAAGCGTCGATATCTTCTTTGGTGCGCATTTCCGTAGCGCATACGAGAAGGCCGTTCGCAACGCCCACTTTCGCGAGGCTGACGCCGGGCAGTATTTTAGCGGCGGCGAAGTGATCGAACAGTTTTTCGTAGGTAAGCGCGTCGGGATAGGTGACGACGAATTCGTGGAAGAAATGCGTATTTTTGAATTTGATATCGAAGCCTTTGACTTTAGATATCCTGTCGGCCAGGTAATGGGCCATATCGGAGCAGCGCGCGGCTATATCGCGCAGGCCGTGAGGCCCGACGTAGCTCAGATATACCGTGGCGGCGAGCGCGCAGAGCGCCTGGTTGGAGCAGATATTCGACGACGCTTTCTCGCGGCGTATATGCTGCTCGCGCGCCTGCAGAGTTAAAACATAGGCGCGTTTGCCGTTCTTATCGACGGTTTCGCCGACAATGCGGCCGGGAAGTTTTCTGATATATTTCTGCGAAGTGGCCATGAAACCGAGGGCCGGTCCGCCGAAAGACGACGGGATGCCGAGCGGCTGGCCGTCGCCGCAGACGATGTCCGCGCCGTAAGACGCGGGGGCCTTCAGCAGGCCGAGCGAGGTGGGATTGGCGGATACCGCGAGCACAGCGCCTTTTTCATGCGCGAGTTCGGCGAGCCATTTAAAGTCTTCGACGATGCCGAAAAAGGACGGGGTCTGCACTATAACAGCCGCTATGGAGTCGTTCAGGTTCTTTTTAATGAATTCGGCATCGAGCCTTCCGGTCTTTGCGTCGAACGGAATGGTATGAAGCTTGAAATCAGCCGCGTGCGCGTAGGTTTCAAGAACCCTCACATAGGCGGGATTGACGGTCGATGCGAGCAGAAATTCTTTGCGCGAGTTGATGTTATAGGCCATGATCATCGATTCGGCGAGCGCGGTCGCGCCGTCGTAATGCGAGGCGTTGGAGGCCTGCATGCCGGTGAGGTTGCAAATCATGGTCTGGTACTCGAATATGCTCATCAGCGTGCCCTGAGAGACTTCGGGCTGGTACGGCGTATAGGCCGTATAGAAGTCGGATCGCCCGATAACGGCGGCCACGGCGGACGGTATATAATGATCGTACGAGCCGCCGCCCATGAAGCATTTGTAATCGGAGTACGGAAGGGTTTTTCTGGCGTGCGATTTCAGTTTTTCGCACACTTCGATTTCAGATAGACTTCCGGGCAAATTCAGCGATTTAAGCCTCAAATTACCCGGAATATCTGAAAACAGGTCGTCTATCGAGGACAGCGCCTTTTTTTTAGAATCTCCGATATCTTTGAGCATGGCGGAGATATCTTCGGGCGTGTTGGAAACGTAATTCATTATGAAATCGCCTCCTCGATGAACTTTTTATATTCGGCCGCGCTCATAAGTTCCTGCGCTTCGGACGGGTTCGACATTTCGATCTCGAACATCCAGCCGTCGCCGTAAGGGTCTTCGTTTATTATTTCGGGGTTGTCTTCAAGTTCGACGTTCAGCGTCACGACTTTGCCGGATACGGGCGAATAAACGTCAGAGGCGGCTTTGCTGGATTCGACGACGCACATTTTTTCGTGGGCGTCGACGCTCTGGTTGACTTCGGCCGTGAACTCTACGTAAACGATATCGCCGGATTCGTGCTGAGCGTAATCGGAAATACCGACGTAAGCGGTCTTTCCATCTATTCTCAACCATTCGTGCTGTTCGGTGTATCTGAGATCCTCGGGAATATTGTATTCTACGTTACTCATTTTATATCGCACCTCCTTTCTATTTTATGTTATTTCTTTTCGCGTTTATAAAACGGTAAACTTACTACCTTAGCTTTTAAAAATTTATCTCTTATTTTAACTTCGACGACGCTGTCGGGTTTAGCGAGTTCGGGCGGAACGTAAGCGAGCGCGATGAATTTTTTGAGCGTGGGCGACTGCGCGCCGGTGGTAATGTATCCGACCTTGCCGCCGGAGTGGTAAACATCGTAATGCGCTCTGGGAACGCCTTTATCGATCATTTCAAGGCCGGCCAGTATTTTTTTCGTGCCTTTTTCCTTCTGTTCGGATAAGATCTGCTTGCCGATGAAGGCGGGTTTGTTGAGTTTAACGGTCCAGGCGATCGTCGCCTCGATAGGCGTGGTCTGATCGTCGAGCTCGTGGCCGTAAAGCATTAGTTTAGCCTCGAAACGGAGCGTGTCGCGCGAGCCGAGCCCGCAGGGCATGATCTCGCTTCCGCCGGCGTTCAATATCGCGTCGTAAAGATGGAGCCCGTCTTTCGGGGTGAAATAGAGTTCGAAGCCGTCTTCGCCGGTGTATCCGGTGCGGCTGATGATACAGTGCGTGCCTTCGATCTCGCCTTCGCAGAACCAGTAGAATTTTAACTTGGAAAGATCGGTTTTAGTGAGCTTCTGGAGGATCTTTTCGGCCTTCGGGCCCTGGACGGCGAGCTGCGCGTAATTTTCGGAAAGATTTTGAAGCGTGATATTCGCCTTCATTTTATCTTTGACCTCATTGCACCATTTGAAATCTTTATCGATATTCGCGGCGTTTACGACTAAAAAGAATTTCGTGTCGGAATATTTATATACGAGAAGGTCGTCAACGACGCCGGCGTTCTCGCGGCACATGGGAGTGTAGAGGATCTGATTGACGTTCAATTTGACGGCGTCGTTGGTGATGAGGTTATCGACGAATTTAAGGGCATCGGGGCCTTCGACTAAAAACTCGCCCATGTGAGATACGTCGAATAAGCCGCAGGAGGTCCTCACGAAATTATGCTCCTCGGTCATTCCCTTGAACTGCACCGGAAGGAACCATCCCGAAAAATCTACCATCTTGCCGCCGTGTTTGACGTGCGCGTCGAAAAAAGGCGTTTTCTTTAAACCGCTTGTGTCCACCATACCTATCACCTTATCTTTTCTTTAATTTCTCATAGCTGAGAACTATAACAGCGTAAAACTACGCTATCAATTTACAACAAAACATTTTAAAATGCAACACATTTTATTGAAAAAAAGTCATTCGTCTTCGAGTATGTCAAAAGAGTTGAAGCTGGCGGAAATCATCGGGACGTCGTTTTCGCCGACACGAGTAACCAGGGCGCATGACGGCCCCGTTTTTACCTGAAGACGGAATCGGTCCAGGTCGTCTTTCTCGCCCTCGGCGTATACTTCGACGTCTCCGTTCAAAAGGTTTCTGACGAAACCGCAGATATTGTACTTAGACGCGAGCCGCGCCGCAAAGTAGCGGAAACCGACGCCCTGGACCCTGCCGGAAATGAACAGGTGGGATACGCTTCTCATGAGTGAATGCCTGCTATATAATTTCGTTCAGCACGACGACGTCGTTGATATGGTTGAACTTGCCGGGATCGGAGCCGTACGAGCCGATAGATTTAATAAATTTGCCCTCGTATGAAAAAATCTGTATGCGATTGTTCCAGGTATCGGCGACGTAAATATTATTTTCGCCGTCGCAGTCGACAGCGCCGGGGCTGTCGAGTTTTCCTTCCTTCTGTCCTTTGGAGCCGAAGCTCATCGTAAGGCCGCCCATGTTGTCGAATATCTTGATAAGATGATTGCCGGTGTCGGCGACTATCAGGTTATCTTCGGCGTCGACCGTTATGGCGGAAGGGCTGTCGAATCCCTGCATTTTTTTGTCGGCGATGCCGAGTTCGTACAGTTTGCGCCACTTCGGATCGAACTTAATGACGCGGTTATTGCCGGTATCGCAGACATAAATGTTATTGGTTGAATCTACCGCGATATCAGAAGGCGTGTCCAGCTGGATATCGGAGGCCATTTCGGCGCCCTCGAATTTGGAAATATATTTTCCATCGCAGTCGAAGATCTGCACGCGGTTGTTGTAGGAATCGACGACGAAAAGGAGGCCTTCTTTCGATATGGCGAGGCCGCAGGGATAGTTGAACTCGCCGTTCTTTCCGCCGTGAGAGCCGAATGCGAGCATGAACTGTCCTTCGGAAGTAAATTTTTGAATCCTGTTATTCGAAAAATCAGAGATGTAAATGTTACCCGGCGCGTCGACAACGGCTTTCTGAGGGTTATCGAACTGAAGGTGTCCGGAACCTCTGGTGCCGAACGAACTCATGAATTTCGCAGCCGATGTGACGAACTGAATTCTGTTATTGCCGGAATCGACGGCGATAAGCTTTCTGACGGACAGTTTGACGGGTTCGTCGCGCCCGGGCGCATCTTCGCGGGCCGCCTTTACCTCGACGTGTTTTTCAGGAGATTTTTCGGCAGCATCTTTTAATTTAAGTTCGTCTTTTTCGGGAGCTTCTATATTCGTTTTATCGGTTTCTTCCGTTACTGTTTTATCCGCTTCGCCGGCGGAAGTTTTTTTCGGCGCATTAACGCCCCAGTTGGTCGAGAACTGATGGTCGTCTTCCTTCAGTATGCTGTCGATGCGCGGCGCGGTTTTGAATTTATCGAACGAGTGCGGTTTCGGCGCCTCGCCGCCCGGGACCGGTTCCGTCGAAACACCTGCGGGAGCAGCGCTTTTTTCTTCGGCGGGTTTGTTTTCGACCTGCGCCTTCGGAGCTTTATCTTCGGCAGGCTTTGTATCAGAAAGAGTTTTCGGCGTTTTTTCTTCGGGCTTGACCGCAGCGGGCGCCGCGCTTTCTTTTTTGTCATTGCCGCCGGCGTCGTCGTCGTATTTTATGTCGAACAGGGGCGGTTTGCCTTTTTTGATTATCTCGCTCAAAAAATCGGGCGTTTCGGACTGGTTGAAGGACCTGGAGTCGAGGAAACCGCTCTCGGAAGAAGGCCTGGCCTCCGTTTCGTTCTTATATTTTTCGACGTGTTTAGCGTTGATGTTCTTTAAAAAGTCGGGCGTTTCGGACTGGTTGAACGAATTAAGGTCGAGCGAAGACGAGCCTTCCGCGCCGTTCGCGGACGCGGACGATATGTATTCGGGTTTTTCGGCGGCGTTCTTTTCGGACCTGCGGACCTCGGCGGAAGTCTTTTTGACCGCGGTTTTCCCGGCCGCGGCGGGACCGCCGGCTTCCGTTTCGACCATTATCGCGGCATCGTCCGAAAGTTTAAGCGCGAACTGGCGGCGGCGCATCGAGGCGCCGCACATGACGCAGAATTTAGCGCCCGGCAGTATATCTTCGCCGCATTTATAGCATTTGCCGGAAACGCTCGCCCCGCACTCGGGGCAGAAGTTCCATCGCCCGTCATTAGTCAATTCATAAGCGCAAAATACGCACTTCATTATAAACCACACCTTTTTTAATTTATAACCATCGGCGGCGCGAAAGAACTGCCGGCCGCGCCGTTATAAATTAATGCTTTATTTATATTTCAAATTTTATTTTAAGCGTCCGGGGTCAGTCCTTGAATTTTTTATGTAGCTCGTTTATGTACGTTTCAAGCCTTGTGACCCTGGCGTTCAGATCTTCGTACTTTTTTGCGTCGACAAAGCCGAACTCTTCTATGACCTTTTTTATTTCAGCCTTCATTTTATGGTTCAGATTCGCCGCTTCCGCTTCGAATTTTTTCACGAATTCCTCCATAAGCTTCTGTCCCTCTTCTTTGGACACCTTGCCCGCCTTGACGAACTCGCCGAAAATTTTCTCTGCGGTGTCTTTGGTCATGAAAGCGAAATTAAGGGCATTGTCCATTATCTTAGCCGAAAAATCGTCCATTTGTCGCTCCTTGATATATTTTATATTTACGCGTACTTAAACAAGTTGAAATTTTTTACTTTTTAGTTTCGGCCGCGGCGTCTTTTTCTCTGTCTTTGTTGCGCTGAAGCGGGAAGAGAATAACGTCGCGGATCGACTGCGAGCCGGTCATAAGCATTATAAGCCTGTCTATGCCAATGCCGAGGCCGCCAGTCGGGGGCATGCCGTATTCTAAAGCGGTTATATAGTCTTCGTCCATTTCTTTTATGTCTTCGTCCGTGCGGTTGCGCTTTTCGAGCTGCGATTTGAACCGCGAGTACTGCTCTTCGGGATCGTTCAATTCCGAAAACGCGTTGGCCATTTCACGGCCGAACATGAACAATTCGAAACGCTCTACGGTATTGGCTTCGTCGCCTCTTTTATTTTTAGCCAGCGGCGATATTTCGATGGGATAGTCTTTTATGAAAGTAGGCTGGATCAGGTGCTCTTCGACCTTTTCCTCGAAGAGTATGTTGATGAGCTCGCCGTGCGAAGTGTGCTGATTGACATCTTCGCGGCCGATCTTTTTGACGGCGTCCATTAATTGAGCCTTGTCTTCGAGGACGGAAGCGGGGACGTTCGCATATTTCGTTATGGCTTCTTTCATTGAAAGGCGCGCCCAGGGTTTTTTGAACGATATTTCGACGCCGCCGTAGTTAACCGTTTCGCTGTTATTGACGAACATATTGGTTTCGCTGATAAGATCTTCCGTCAGGTTCATAATATCTTCGTAATCGGCGTAGGCCATGTATAATTCGAGCATCGTGAATTCGGGATTGTGCTTGATGGATATGCCTTCGTTGCGGAAGACGCGGCCGATCTCGTAGACGCGTTCGAAACCTCCGGCGATAAGCCTTTTAAGATAAAGCTCCGGCGCGATGCGCATATAAAGTTTCATCTGCAGAGTATTGTGGTACGTTTCGAACGGGCGCGCCGAGGCTCCGCCGTATATGGGTTGAAGGACGGGCGTTTCGACTTCGAGGAAATCTTTCTGATTCAGGTATTGGCGTATGTGGCTTATTATTTTGGAGCGTTTTATAAAAACCCCGCGCGACTCTTCGCTGGTGATAAGGTCTAAATACCTCTGGCGGTAGCGTGTTTCGACGTCGGTAAGCCCGTGGAATTTTTCGGGAAGCGGGCGCTGGATTTTGCTCAGAAGTTCGAAATCTTTGACGAGTATGCTCAATTCGCCGGTCTTGGTTTTAAAGATCGGCCCGCTGACGCCCAGAAAATCGCCCACACGGATGAATTTAGCGAGATTGAATTTATCGTCGGCGACCTCGCCTTTTTTTATATAAAACTGGATCTTTCCGCTTTCGTCCATTATGTGGCCGAATATGGACTTTCCGTGCTCGCGCCACGATACGAGGCGGCCGGCAAGGCTGTATTTGATGTCTTCGCAGACGGCGCCGGTTTCGATATCTTTATGTTTTTCGATCACTTTTTCGATGCGGCAGTCTTTTTTGTAGGAATAAGGATAAGGGTTCACGCCGCAAGCTTTTACTTCACCTACGAGGCCTTTCATCGCCTTGATAATATCGTTTTCTTCCATCGGGGGAGCGGCGTTCGGCTGCTGCCCGGCGGCCGGCGGGGCCTGTTTGGTCGGTTGCGTACTCATTATTATATTTCCTCCAGTATATTATGGACTTAAATAATTAAAACAACAAATATGACGGCGTTAGTTTATCAAATTATTTAGAAAAAATCAATAATTTATTGTAATATATTGTACGTTAATTATTAGTAAAAATTCACTTGACAAAACATCCGATTATGTGGTATAATTTTATGATTTTTGTTGGAAAATTATTTGTAACAAAATAATTAGTGAATTAAACTATAAAGAAAGAAAACAGGAGGAATCAAAATGAAACGCACTTATCAGCCCAAGAACTTACGCAGAAAAAGAAGACACGGCTTTTTAAAAAGAATGAGCGCCAAAGGCGGACAGAGAGTCATCAGAAACCGCCGCGCCAAAGGCAGAAAGCGCCTCGCTTTATAATTTCAGAAGCCTTGAATTTTAAAAACATCTCTACCACTTTAAAGAAAAAGAAGGATTTTGATACGCTATATTCAGAAGGCAGCCGGTTTGACTGCGGTTGTCTTTTGTTTATATGGCGTTTCAATAATTCGAAAATTCTGAGGGCCGGCTATCCGGTCTCAAAAAAAGTAGGAAAGGCCTGCCGCCGCAATCTGATAAAGCGCTGGCTGAAGAATTCTTTAGCCGCGCTTTTAAATGAAACTTTTACGAGCGCGGGCGGCATTAATTTAAAAGGCGTCGATTTCATAGTGAGGGTAAGGCCCGAAGTGTTAAAACGCGGCTATCATGTTGTTAGCGATAAAGTAGCGGGCTTTATCAGATCGACCGCCTTACGGCAGGACAAAGAAGTTGCTTCCCTTCAATCTTGAACATAACAGATGTTCTGAAATTAGTTTTTTAGAACGAGTGCAATTAAAAATACGCTTCCTTTTTACGCTGCCGATAATAGCTTATCAGCGCGTCTTTTCGTCTAATTTCATTCCCATTTGCCGTTTCGTACCGTCATGTTCCGAATATACGAGGCACGCCATTTTAAAGCACGGCGTCGTTCGCGGTATCTTTTACGGCGCTCTGCGCATTGTGCGCTGCAACCCCTTTTTCAGGGGCGGCTACGACCCCCTGCGGTAGGCCTGCGGGCGGGGCCGGGGATCGTCACATATGAATACAGGAAAGGTGAAAATAAAATTGAAACCGGATTCTAACATAAATATTAAATCTAAAGCTCCAATATCTACGTTTTTATTAACGTTCGCCAAAGACTGCGGCCGGGCCCTGCCCGCAGCCGTTATTTTTTTCACGGCTGCGGTTATTCTTGCCGCGCCGTTCTCGGCCTGCGCGCAGACGCCGGTTCCCGCTGCGGCAGAGGTTTCCACAGCCGGACCGAACGACGTCACCGTTAAAACTGGCGATTTCGAGATAATTTTCTCCAAAGAAGGCGCCTGCCTGAAAAGTTATAAACTCACCAACCCCAAATTCAGGGACGATTTCGCGCTCGACGCGTCCGCCCTGCAGACGGCCGAAACGCCGGTCTCGAAACCCTTCGAGCTCGAACTTTACGCGGCAGGCGAAAGCGCGCCGGTAACGATAGTCGACGGCGGGGTCCTCTACGATCTCAAACAAGAAAAAACCGGCACCGCCGAAAAACTCTTATTTACGGCCACCATCGCCGCCGGCGCGGGCAAATCCGTGACCGTGGCCAAGACCTATACCGTCGATCACGCCCAGAAACTTATCAAATTCAGCGTCAAGATCAAGAATTCTTCCGCGTCGCCGTTAAACCTTTCCGATCAACACAACATAGGTTTCGCGATCAATTTTCTGCCTAATATCGGCAAGAATTCACACGACGACGAACTTATCGCCAACTTCGGCGGCTCATTGTACAAAGCAATCGTGAGCTCCGACGAGTATAAATACGACTTTAAAACGGCCGATACCAACATCACGCGCTGGATCGCCATTCGCGATTCTTACTACGCCGCCATCATAGCCTTCGACGACAAGAAACCGGCTTCGGCTTACTGCGGCGGCGTCGCAGGCGGCGCTCTGAAAGACGGCATGGGCTTCGCTTCCGAGTTCAAGATCAAATATCCCGCGTTCTCGATCGACGAAGGCGAATCCGAAAATTTCAACTTCACGATGTTCCTCGGTGTTAAAACCTACGACGAGCTGAAAAAATTCAATAAAGGCTTCGAGGATATCTGCGAGTTAAACTTTCTCGCCCTGCTGATACTCCAGTCGCTTTTCTTCTTCTACGGCATAACCAAAAGCTACGGACTGTCGATAATCCTTCTCACGGTAGCTATCAAGCTGCTCCTGCAGCCGCTCACCAACAAGCAGACGAAATCCATGAAAGACATGCAGAAGATACAGCCCCACATAGCCGAACTCAAGAAAAAATATCCTGACAACATGCAGAAGCAGAACGAAGAAGTCATGAAATTATATAAAGAACATGGAATAAACCCGTTCAGCGGATGCCTTCCGCTCCTGCTGCAGCTGCCGATCCTTTTCGCGCTGTTCACCGCGCTGCGTTCTTCGGTCGAGCTCAAGGGCGAAGGTTTTCTGTGGCTCGCCGATCTTTCAATGGCCGACCCCACCTGGATCCTTCCAATAGCCATAGCGCTTTCGATGCACATCCAGCAGTCGCAGATGCAAGTCGACCCGAACCAGGCAGCGGCCATGCAATTCATGCCTATATTCATGTTTTTTATAACCTACACTCTTCCGGCCGGCGTATTGCTTTACTGGGGAGTGTCTAACGTACTGCAGGTAGGGCAGCAGTGGTACGACAAGAGAAAAGACGCGCCGCTTGTTAAAGTTGGCGCGGCAGGCCGCCCGGCTGCGGACGAAAAAGCGGAAGGTTCCGCTAAAACCCAAAAAGGAGGGGAAAAAGTTTAGGCCTCATTGACAGGGCCTTGATTTTGCCGGCCTGAAAAGCCGGATAACGCCGGGACAAAAACCGGAAAACCGTCATGGATCCAGTTCGAAAAAACGAAAACGAATCGAAACTGCAGCGAAAAACAGACGGAAAGTTACCGCATAACGATTGTAAAACTATGTAAGCCAGAGGAGATGTTATTAATGCAGATAGTCGAAAAAACGGGGAAAACCAAAGATATGGCCATTGAAGAGGCACTTCGCGAACTCAACGCTTCGCGCGATATGGTCGTAATCGAAATACTCGAAGAAGAAAAAGAGGGCATACTCGGCATATTCGGCGCGCGTCCCGCGAAGGTCCGCGTCACGATGAAAGACGATAAAAGAAAACTGGCCGGCGATCTTCTCGAAAATATCCTCAAATACATGAATGTTCCCTGCAGCGTAAAAGTCGAAAACGCGGGCGAAAACCAGACCACGCTTCTCATCGACGGCGAAAACGTCGGAAACGTAATCGGAAAGCGCGGCTCGACGCTGAACGCCCTCGAATATCTTTTGAACGTAATGGTAAACAAGGAAGGCACCGACAAATTATCCGTCAACATCGACGCTTCGGGTTACCGCGAATCGCGCGTTAAAAGCCTCGAAGAACTTTCGCTGAAACTCGCCGCGAAGGTAAAAGAAACCAACAAGAGCGTCGAGCTCGAGCCGATGACCTCGCAGGAAAGAAAAGTCATACACACCACGCTTAAAAACAACAACGACGTTTACACCTATTCCAAAGGTGAAGAGCCTTACAGAAAAGTCGTAATATCGGCCAAAAACAAAATGCGCGGCGGCGCCGGCCAGGGCAAATCCGGCGACGAAGCCCCCCGCGGCGAAAGAAGCGGCCAGGGCGGAGACAACAGGAACCGCGACCGCAAAAGAAGGCCCTCCACGCACCACGGCGAAAAGACCGGCGGCACCGGCGGCAACAATAATAACAACAATAACAATAACACCGGCAGCAGCGCGCCACGCAAGCAGTTCCAGAACCCGCCGACGCGCACGGCAATCAACACGGCCGTCGAAAACCTGATGAAGTCCAACGAAGCCAGCAGAACTTCGAATCCGGAAAAGAACGATTAGTTTATCATAATAAAAGAATTGAATACAGGCGATTTATATGCTGTTAGACGAAACAATAGCGGCGCCGGCGACCCTTATGAACGCCTCGGCGGCTATCGGAATAATTAGAATAACCGGCGATAAATCCGCCGACATACTCATAAAGATCATGGCGGACAAAGGCGCGGCGCCTCTTTTCGGAGGCCGCGCCGAAATAAAGCCCAGATATATGCACCATGGCTTTGTCATGGACCCCGGCGGAGCGCCGGAGGCCGTAGATGAAGCCATGGTTTGCTTTTACAGAGGACCCGCTTCCTACACGGGCGAGGACATGGCCGAAATTTTCTGCCATGGCGGCTCTTATAATATGTCAAAAGTCCTCGGCGCTGTCCTTAAAGCGGGGGCGCGCGCGGCGGCGCCGGGTGAATTCACCAAGCGCGCATGCGTCAACGGAAAACTCGATCTATGCCAGGCTGAGGCTGTCTGCGACATCATCAATTCGAAGACCGATTCATTCCATAAAGTGGCGGTCTCGCAGATCAAAGGCTCGCTCTCATTCGAGATCAACTCCATTAAAAACGAACTGATAACGGTTCTCGCCGATATCGAGGCGAACCTCGACTTTCCCGAGGAGGACGTCGAGCCCGTCGATATAGCGGCAATCCGCGAAACGCTTCTGGGCTGCCGCAGAAAAGCGCTGGCGCTCCTTTCGAGTTATGAATATGGACGCGTGCTTAAAGACGGCATAAAAATAACCATAGCCGGCTGCCCCAACGTCGGAAAGTCATCGCTGTTCAATCTGCTGCTGCGCGAGAACCGCGCCATAGTGACCGAAATTCCCGGCACGACGCGCGACGTGATAGAAGAAGCCGCCAACATAGGCGGCGTGGCGTTCACTCTAGCCGACACCGCGGGCGTGCGCGCTCCGGCCGACATAGTCGAAAAGCTCGGCATCGACCGCACCTTCGAAAACATCCGCGGGGCCGACCTTTGCCTTCTGGTGATCGACGCCGGCCGCGCCGTGAGCGCCGAAGACATCGAACTTATCGCCGAAACTAACGATTCGGCGCGCGTTATCGCCGTCAATAAGATCGACGCGAAAAGTCGCGCCTTCAGCGTAAACTGCCTCCCGCTCAAAGACGGCGAAAAGCCGGTAGAGATCTCCGTGAAGGAGAACGCGAACATAGACGCATTAAAAGCCGCGATATTAAAAACCGCAGGGCTCGCCTCCATGGGCGAAAGTTACGGCGCCGCAGGCCGCGCGGTCATAACCAGCGCGAGGCACGCCGCCGCGCTTAAAAATTCGCTCGCGAGCTTCGACGACGCGGTCGAAACCATCGACGCTAACAGTCCCATAGATCTTCTCACCATCGACATACGCGCCGCTCTCGCCAGCCTCGGCGAAATAGTCGGCGAGACGGTCACTGACGACATACTCCACAAAATATTCGAAAAGTTCTGTATAGGAAAGTGAGCGGCCAGGGCGGAGGGCCCGCAAACCCTTAGCAGCCTGAAGAAAATATAAAAAAGCCGTGAGTTTTTAATTCGCGGCTTTTTTATTATTTATAGAATGTTTCGGGTAAATTCGCGGAAATTACTTCTCGCTGTGTTTCATATCGTTGACCAGTTTAGCGGTTTCGCGGGCTATCATAAATTCTTCATTGGTCGGAATAACCATTACTTTGACTTTCGAATCCGGCGTCGAAAGCATCGTCACTTCGAATTTTCTGCCTTCGTTCACTTTATTGTCTATTTTAATTCCGAGCCAGTCGAGCTCGCTCATAGTGTGTTCGCGGACTATGTCGTCGAGCTCGCCGATGCCGCCCGTAAATACGATGACATCGACGCCGTTCATGGCGGCTATATAAGAGCCTATATATTTTTTCAGCCTGTAGCAGAAAATGTCGAGGCCGGCTTTAGCGTCCAGGTTGCCTTTCGCTATAGCCTCGTGAACGTCGCGCATATCGTTTGATATGCCGGTAACGCCGAGCATTCCGCTTTTTTTATTCAATAAAATGTTGGTAACATCCGCGGCGCTCATTTTTTCTTCTTCGGCGATAAACTGGATCAGCGCGGGATCGATGTCGCCCGAGCGGGTACCCATCATAAGGCCTTCCAGCGGCGTCATGCCCATGGAAGTATCGACGGATTTGCCGTATTTAATGGCGGCAATCGAGGAGCCGTTGCCGAGATGGCAGGTTATTATCTTCATCTTTTTATAATCCATTTTTAATAAATCGGCCGCCTGTTCGGATACGAACTGGTGCGAAGTGCCGTGAAAACCGTATCTGCGTATACCGTGCTTTTTATATAACGACATCGGTATGGAATATAAATACGCGTGTTTCGGCATGGTCTGGTGGAACGCGGTGTCGTAAATGCCGCACTGCGGAATTCCCGGCAATATTTCCAGAGCGCTTTCGATGCCTATAAGATTCGCCGGGTTATGAAGCGGCGCGAGCTTGCAGCACTTGCGGGTCTGCTCGATTACGGCTTCGGTTATAATAACCGGGTGGGTGAATATTTCGGCGCCGTGGACCATGCGGTGGCCGATCGCGTGTATTTCTTTCTTGCTTTTAATAACGCCGTGGTTGGCATGCAGCAGGTTATCGATGATCTTCTGGATGGCGACCTTATGGTCTTTTATCGGAAGCGTTTCTTTGACCTTGTCCTGGCCGAAGATCTGATAATTGGAGATAGCGTCTTCGGAGCCGATCCTTTCGCAAAGGCCTTTCGCTTTGAAATGGCCGGTTTCCGAATCGATCAGCTGGAATTTAACCGATGACGAGCCGCAGTTTAAAACTAGGATATTCATTTGGGTACCTCTTCTGATAAAATTTAGGGTTAAAATACAAAATACGCCTATATTTTATTCCAATAATCGTATTTTGTCAATATAAAAATGCAAAATTGTCAAAATGCAAAATCTACTGATTTTCGAGCAGCTGGGCCGCATCGACGTCGCGGACCGCGCGCGCGGGGACCCCGACCGCCACTTTTTTCGAGGCGACGTCTTTGGTCACTACGGCGCCGGCCGCCACCAGAGCGTCTTCGTGAATGGTCACGCCGGGAAGTATCGTAGCGTTGGCCCCCACCCGCGCGCCTTTTTTTAAAGTCACGCCCTTCATTTTATCGAAGCGCTCTTTGGTCCGGCCCAGAAAGTTATCGTTCGACGTGCAAACGTTAGGCGCGACGAAACAGTTGTCTTCGATCTTCGAATAGGCGGTTATATAGGCGTTGGTCTCTAATTTAACGCGGGAACCTATCTCGCAGAAGTTTTCGACGGCGACGCCGCGGCCGACTATAGTGAAAGAGCCGATCGTCACGTTTTCGCGGACGCTCGCCTGGTCGGCGACGAGAACCTTCTCGCCGATGAGCGCGCCGGCGTATATGACGACGCAGGCGCCGATGATGCAGTTCGCGCCGATCTTAGGCCCGGCCGGCTTCGAATCGTCTTTAAAGATCGAATTGGCCGCGCGCATCGGAAGTTTTCCGATAACGCTGTTGTCGTCGATCCTCACCGACGCGCCGATCGCCGCGCCGTCATGGATGACGACGTTCGAGCCTATAACCGAGTTATCGCCGATAACCACGCCGATTCCTATGATAACATTGTGTCCAAACTTAACGCCGGAGCCGACCTTCGCGCTTTTATCGATCACGAGCGAACTCATTTTTCATCCCTCCACTGATAATTATTAAAATCAAAGGGCCGCCATGACGGCGTCCGCGACTTCCTTCACTTCGGCGCCGCTCATTTCGGGATATATCGGAAGCGAGAGTATCCTGGAGGAGACTTCCTCGCTTGCGGGCAGATCGCCTTTTTTATAACCTAGATATTTAAAACATTCCTGCAGGTGCACCGGTTCGGGATAATATACCCCGGCGCCGATCTTATCGGCGTTGAGTTTTTTAAGAACGGCGTCGCGGTTATCAACCAATATCGCGTACTGATGATATATGTGATCGGCGTAAGGCGCGTTATAAGGAACGCTCACGCCGCGGGCGCCTTTGAACAGCCCGTCGTATTCGGCGGCTATTTCCTTGCGGCGGCGGTTCCAGCCGTCGACATATTTTAATTTGACCCGCAGTACGGCGGCCTGTATTTCGTCCAGACGCGAGTTGATGCCTATGAATTTATGGAAATATTTCGGCTTAGCGCCATGCACCCTCAATATTTTAAGTTTGTCGGCGATCTCCGGGTTTCGAGTGATAAGCGCCCCGCCGTCGCCGTAGCAGCCGAGATTTTTAGTCGGAAAAAAAGAGAGGCAGCCGATATCGCCGACCGAGGCGACGGGCTTATTTTCATAACGCGCGCCTATGGCCTGAGCGCAGTCTTCGATAACCGGTATTTTCTTATCGCCGGCAGCGGCCAGAAGCGGCGCCATTTCGGCGGACTGCCCGTAGAGATGTACGGCGATAACGGCCTTAGTTTTAGAATTTATTTTGTCGACCGCTTTTTTCGCGTCGAGGTTGAAGGTGCGCTCGTCTATATCGGCAAAAACCGGTACCGCGCCAAGGCGTGCAATTGCACCGGCGGTCGCGAAGAATGTGAAGGGGGTCGTGACCACCTCGTCGCCGGGTTTGATCCCGACCGCCATAAGCGCCAGCAGAAGGGCGTCGGAACCCGAAGCGCAGGCGACGGCATGGGGCGCCTCGAGGTATCCGGCCAGCTCTTTTTCGAAAGCCGCCACGTTGGGCCCCATTATGAAATTGCATTCTTCGATGACGCCCATGACGGCGGCATCGATCTCGCTTTTTATCGATGCGTACTGCTTTTTAAGGTCTAAAAAAGGAACGGGCATAAATTTCTCCATTCATTATATACTCAACTTTCGCAGGAGAATTTCGGCATCAATCCCTTGAAATAAGAGGGTAATGAGAAAATAAATAGGGCAAGGAATGATTCTAATTCTTTATTCGAAAGCATAAAAATCTCGTTGTTTTTTAACGCTGATATAAGAATTTGCAAATGATTATAGCAAAATATTAAGATATAAACAACCTCAACGCCTCAAAGTTTTATATGTAGTTAATCATTGTATAATATAGTAGCATATTTAAGTCATAAATAAATAAAAAATCCTTGATTTAATTTTATAGTTTTGTTATTAATTTATCAAACCTTTTTAAAATTTAAAATGTAGTAAGTTATAGAAAAATTTTTGAGGAGGAATTATTATGAAAAAATTATTTAAAATCACATTAACAATTTTAATGCTACTACCTGTTTTATTAAGCTCCAGGCCTTCATATTCAGGCACGGCGGAAGTTGAAGCGCTTTACTATGAAAGTGTCGCCGCTGCCGGTGTCTACGATCAGACGCTTGGACAGAACCCGGTTGCAGCCGCTGGAACGGTAAACTTTATTTTACAAAGATTTAGGACATTATCCGCCGAAGATCAGGCCGCTTATGCTCAAAAATTTGGCCTGGCAAATTCTAACGAAGTCATAACCACGATACAGACAAATTTTATAAATCGCGCTTATGAAGCTCAATGGCAAAAAGTTACTGCTGAATGGGTAGGCCTAATGGAACAGAAAAAATACGATGAGGCCAAAACTTATGCGACGCAGGTCAACGATTTTTTTACTAACAATCTGGCTTCACTTCCAGGCATCAGCGCCGAAATGGTCACAAATTATAAAAATTTGTCGATGGCCGGAATTGAAAGCGCCCGGGCGCATAACGATGTATCCATCGCGATTACTGAAGTCGGCGGTCTTTATACCGGTAAAAATTATAAGGAAGCGATTATAAAAATGCAGCAATACAAAGCCAGAGCTGATAGAGATCCGGCTTTCGCTGCGGCAATGAAAACCATTATCCCCGAATCTGCCGCCGATCTGCAAAAATATTGCAACGATTTAATAACCACGGTCGTTAAAGATTACGTTGTCGCGCAGACAACAAGATTTAACCAGCTTATAAGCGAAGGCAATACCAGAGAAGCTTCGAGAATCGCCAGTGAAACTTCGGAATTTTTCAAGGGCAACCCGCAGGCAAAAGCTATCGCGGATAGAGAATACAATATGAACAGCATTCTGATTTGCGAGCGCGCCAACCTCGATAGTTTTTTCTTAAACAACCAGGATGTTAGAAATGCAATGGCTTCTTATCCTGCATTCAACGCTGCGGTTGAAGAATACAACAGATTGGCGGCAGCAAAGGATTATCTCGGCGCGGCAAGACTGGCTTCGGAATGGGTCAGAAAATGTAATGACGACCCCGACTTTAGAGGCGTAAACGCGGCCACGGGCGGAGTATTGCTTGAAATGTGTCAGAAAGGTGCTGAAATAGCTTTACTGGCGGGTGTGGACGCAGTAAGCCAGGCATACGTCACAGCGGTTCAAAATGGCGATATGGTTTCGGCAAGGCAGTTAGCCAATACAGTCTCACAAGTTTTAAGAGACTACCCCGAATACAGGGATATATTAAACCGGAAACTCGGCTGCGATTTGGAACAAATCGCCAGAGACGCTTCCGCTTCGGCTGAAACCGCAATTAATGCGCGCCAGGCAAATATTACGGTATTATCGGAGACTTATAGACAGATAGCCGGTCTTTACAGCGCCGAAGTTTCAGTCAACGGCACAGTTTCTGTCCTCGCCCAGACACTCAATCAGGCGTTAAATGCGTTCGCTCAGCAAAACGCTCAATATATGGCTGAAATCGAAAATCTCACCAGCATAAGTTTAGATGCCCTCATAGGCGCTACAGGCTCGAACGCTCCTGCCGGAAACACACCAGACGTTCAGCAGGGCGCCAGCGAGCAGGCCGGCAATAACCAGCAGCAGGCCTCGGACCAGGCCGAACAGCCGCCCGCCAATCAGAGCGGAACGCCGCCGGTAACCAATCAATCTGAGGGCACGAACCAGGGTAATCCTTTTACGAGCGGCAGCGGTAATTAAGCAGAGTATAAAAATAACGGATTAATAACTGTTTTAAATAAAGCGGTATAAATTTAAAAGCTGGTTTAATGGCTGTGTCAGGCAATCATTAAACCAGCTTATCAGGTTTTTAAATAAAGCGGCATACTAAAAGTTTGGGTGACGGGCATGAATAAAAAATTTACATTCAAAAAAAATATTTGCGGCATCGTCCTTCCGATGGCGCTTGTAATAATAACCATACTTTCGATAATCGGTTTTTCGCTCCATAAGTACATGCAGTTCGAAAGAAATATAGTGGCCAGGCTGCAATATTCCTCGGCCGCCGAAAAAATGGCGCAGGCCGCGGCGCTTGAGGCCACCGGCTGGTATAACGCTAAGGCCGTCAATTATAAAAACCTGGATAAGAACAATCCCCTGGATAAATTCGTAATGCTTCCGACGCTCGAAAGCTCAGTTAACAGCGCTATCATCAACCTGACCGATAACGAACTGCAATGCTTTCAATTCATAAGGGAATTGGGCGGCACGCTCGATACTATCTCCCTGAAATATGAAGGATTTCAAAACTATTTCGACGAACCGGCGGCTGTGAACGATTTCGCCAACAGCTGTTATATTCCGTCCGATCCGTTTGAAAGATTCGGGGCGCTCGTAATAACCGCAAAAGTAATATATAAGACGGTAAGCCGCACTTTTTACTGCCGCTATGAAATCAAGGTGGCCAATACGCTCGTTCCCGTACTATCTAAATTCACGGTTTTCGTAAGAGACCGTGACAATGCTTCTGAAAACCAGCTGATGATGGCGCCGATAACAAGCAGCGGCACCGACTACGGCGGCCAGGGAATTTTAAACAATCAGGTTAATCCGCTCCGAGTACCGCTGATATTCATTCATCATCCCGACGACGTAAAAGAAATTATGGCCGGTACTGGAAATGCCTACTACAGAACGCACTCCATGATACGCGAATTTTTGCCGCTCGACGAAACCATAAATCCCGCGCCTGCCTCGGGCAGCGGCATATCATACCGGCCTTCGATAACCGACCGCGGCTGGGTTTATCTCGGCTGCCAGCAAGCCAATGATTACTACAATTTAAATATCTCACCCGGAAAAGCCAACCCCGAATTCTTAACTCCTTATCCGCAGAACGCGAACTATAGATTTTACGGCAACGGATTTTTGAATCTTGAATCAGACCTTTGCGCCCTGGCGTTCGGTGCGCTGAAAGGGAATTATCCTTATAACAGCTCTTTTAGCGACGCATCCAGGCCCGGAACTATCAACGATTATATTTTAAGGATCACGCACATGGGGATTTACTGGCTTTTAAAGCACCCCGTGGCAAGGCCCGTAGTAGGCAATTTTTTCGATCTGAACCCCGGAATTTCCGAACATGCGTCGCTTCTTCAGTTATCTGGCGATATGCAGGCCAAATCATTTTCAGGCCCCTCCAAACCTTTAAATTATCTCGATAGACGTTCGCCTACGCTCGTTTTGGGCAAAGTAGCCCGCACTTTCGCTTTCGTGGGCCAGATAACTCAGAACAGCGTACATCCCAACACATCTCCGAAATTCCCCAACATGCTGCCGAACGGCATGCATAAGCTCCCTTACGAAGCCTGCGCCGGAGCTCATCCTAACGTTGGTTTCCTGCCGTATTTTAATATCGACGATGCCGGGGTTTCGGGCAGTAATCCGGCAGTCGCAATCAGTTCCGCATGGGGCGCGGTCGACGACACCAACGACGCCGCCGGAAACCCTTTTACCGGCGCGCAGGATTTTTCGAAAACCGCGTATAGTATCAAAGACGACGTTTTTAAATGCGTAACGGCCGACCATCTTAAAAATTATAAGTTTTTTATGTGTAAAATATTAATGGAGCCCTATAACAAATGTTACGACTGGATCGTTGCTAATTCCACGCCGGCGGGCGGCGCAGTCGAACCCGGCCCTAAATATTCTTTGAAGCAGGATAAAATTAAAATTATTTCGTCATATCCGAATTCCCAGGCGGACGAATTGTTTTTTTATGTCCAGAACGGAGCGTTTGGTAACTGTGTATATGCTAACAAGTTTAAAATATCGCAGTATAAGCGAAACGGAACGTCGTTCGACGAATGTGACACCATATTTCCGGAAGGAATTTTCAAAGGCGCTCTCGGCGCCGTTTCGCTCTCGGCGCCTAATTATCAAAATCCGCTGACTACGCAGGCGCAAATCGATATGAATAAATACGACATCAGGCATAAAACCAGCTTTATTTTTAATACGTTCGACGAATTCAAGACTAAATTGATGGTCCAGAACGCGGCCGTGATCTCATTGAAAGAAAGCGGTATTTTTTATGTCGACGATGCCGGCGATTGCGACCTTACTCTCAACGGCACCGCCGATAAGCTTAATTTCGATGAAAATACCATGCTGATTTTTAAGAAAGGCGTCAAAATCCCGGACATTGTCAAAAACGCATACGCTCGTTCAAACGGCAATACCTTCACTCTGATATCCGTCGACGGCGATATCGATATCGGCGGAAGCAATATCGAAGCGTCGCTTAATTCGCTTAACGGCACCATAAAAAAATCCGTCGATTATTTTCAGGTTTTCGGCAATATGACGATGGCGAAAATATATTTTGATCTGAACCGCCCCGGCAGCCTGTTTAAGGTTTCGTCGCTTCCATCTGGTGCAAACCACGCTCTGCTCGGCATTGCCGGCAAAACAGGCTTTAAGAGGAACAGCGTCACTTACGACCCGGCGCTCGATGTGTGCAATATAGAAAACTATATAAAGCATTACAAGTACACAATATCTTCAAGGCAGAGCTACTGGAGGGTATATGGTGAATAATATATATGGCGCCGGCATAAAGTGCGGCTTCACTTTCATAGAAATAATGATAGCGCTCGTAGTGTTATCACTGGGCATGTTTCCACTTTTATCGCTGTTTTCAAGCACGACTTCGGATATTTCATACACTATCGATAACGTCCTGGTCACCACTTACGCTAACGAGCTCATAGACTCTATCCTGGCGCACAACTTCGACGATATACCCGAAACCATAGCGCTTTCGGAGCTCGGCGCTTTAAGCGGCAATCAGTTCTTCACAAGACTCGCCGGCAGGCTTTCTACGGTGAAACCCGGCTACGAAAGATTCATAGAGATAAGCACGATGAGTATCAACCTTGGCAGCGCCGCCGGCTTATGCCAAAGCGAGCTGGACAAACTTGAAAAATATAAAAAAATTAAAAAATTGATCGTCAAAATAAAATTCATGCATAACGGAGCGGATAAATGTTTTACGGTAGGCACATTAATAAGCGGAGCGGAATAGATGAAAAATAACAACGCTTTTACGGTCGTAGAGGTATTGGTGGCTGTTTTTATTATAGCGATTCTGATGACGGCGCTATTAACGATATTGTCGCGAAGTTTTACTCATCAGGAAAAAGGCAGTAAAAATCTTGACGCGATTCAGGATATGTCGTTCGTGATTTACAGTCTTAGAAGCGATTTAAGAACGCTTATAGAATTCGACGGAGACGCCGATTCCTACGCGCAATACGACGCGGCCGCGCAGGCCTTCGATTTTACGATAGTGACCGGCATTACCGAAACCGGCAAAATATTATATTCGAAAGTGTCTTACTGCTTCGAAAATGGATGCCTGATAAAAAAATTCAATGAAATCGACGCGGCCGGAAACGCCATACAGACCGTCAGAAAGCTTACTTCCAAAGATAAAATAAGCGCTTTCGAGGTAAAGATATTCGACGAAGACGGAAATCAGACGACGATACCTCGCGCTCCCGGAAAAACGCCGGTATATTTAAAAACCAGGATAATGCATGTCACTAACGCGCGGCTTGAAGTGGCTATAAACATTTTTTCGACATATATGAAGCAAAACCAGGCCAATCCCATACAAAAACACTGGCTTTCCGGCTGGCGGCTTAAAACTATAAACCCGCAAATGAACGTTATGACTAATTTCGGCGCCCGCTTCATCAATCCGGACACTATTCCGGGCGCTACCACAACGGTTAACGGAATCAGAATGGGCGTAAATATGGGGACTCCCGGCGGCCTGAATTAATAGCATATATATTCAAACCTTCCCGGCTTAAATTAAGTAGTAATAAGTAAAGCAAAATAAAATTTCAAGCAAGATTATGATTTGCACCGCTGAAAAAATTATGATATAATATTTTAAATGATTATTGAAACGCAAGAAATTAAAGAATTAATAGATGGATTTTTTAACGGCGAAGATAAAAAAACTAACGCTTTAATATCGTTATATTATAAATTCGTATATTATAATTGCCTCAGAATCACCCGCGACGTTGAGGCCGCTAAAGATTTAACGCAGGACGCCTTCGTCAGGGTTTATAAATATAAAGAAACCTACGATAATAAATATAAATTTTCCAACTGGTTATTGAAAATATCGACAAACGTGTGCATGGATTATTTAAGAAAGTCCAATAAGGACAGAGCCAGGGTCCTGCATATCGAAACGATCGAATCGGGCGCTGGGTGCGTCAACGATCTGAAAAAATATCTGGTCGACGATAAATTTGAGGCCGGAATGGACGAAAAATTCGAAAAAGACCTGCTGAACGATATTATAAGCCTTCTTCCGCCCATATACAGGGTCACGCTGGTCTTAAAATATTATAACGACCTCAGCTACGAAGAAATATCGAAAATTCTGAATATTCCGGTCGGTACGGCGAAATTCAGAATAAACCGGGCGAAACGCATTATCATCAAACTTCTCTCGCTCGCGGCCGAAAGCCGCCGCGAAAAGGTTGAAATCACCGCCGATAGAGCAGTCGGCAAAGGAAGTGAGCAATGAAAAAACTTTTATTATCTTTTATCTTTATGGCGGTCATGGCGGCGCTTGCAGCCTCATCCCTTTCCGCGGCCGCGGCGGCCGAAAACGAAATCGGCGCCATCGCTGCGCTTGAATATCAGATAGAGCATAATCCCGGCGGCGATTCCGGCTACGCGGTTCTTTCGCCCGTCGACGCGTTAAGTCTGAAACTCAGCGAAAACGATATGCTCAGATCGTACAACGGCTCCACCGCCGAGATCAAACTTACCTGCGGCGCGGTAATTCAGATGGCGCCAGGCACCGAGATCGAGCTCGGCTTCAGCCGGATACGCATCAACAAAGGCGGCGCGTGGGTAAATTACAAATCGAAGAAAAAAGACGGCAAAATTTCCTTCACCGCAACGACTCCCGCAGGAACCATGGGAATCAAGGGAACGGTATTCGCCGCTAAATTCGACGAAAAAACCGGTAACGCCTTTCTGCAGGTAAAAGAAGGCCTCGTCGAATTCAGGCAGGCAAAAACGAATAAAACCGTCGATGTAGCTGAAAACCAGCTGCTTACGGTCGAAAAAGGAAAGCCCCTCTGCGACCCGATAGCCGTAGACGCATCTTACGACGTTCTGACCGGGGCGGCGCGGCCGAACAACGAGTTCGAAAACTACCAGAACACAAACCCTTTTGACAGGTTAAGAAAAAAATAAAACCGCGGGCGAAAAAATTGAAGATCAAGTTTAATCAGGAGAGCGGCCATCGATAACGCAGGCAAATTCTTGAAAAACGCGCGAAACGAAATAAAAACAAAGGGAATGCTCGTGCCCATAGCGCTCGTGATTATTTTCATACTCGCGGTCCTGGGCATCGCCCTGTATAACTACGTGCGCTTCGAGCGCAATCTGGTGGCTCGTCTCCAGTATTCATCCGTAGCGGAAAAAATGGCCCAGGCCGCAGCCTACGAGGCTTCCAACTGGTATAACTGCAAGGCGCTTTATCTCAAAGGCCTCGACAAAACTAACCCCATCGACCGCTTCGTACTGGCGCCCGTCATAGAAGGTAACGTCAACAGCCTGACGATAAGCCTTACGCCTAATGAACTCAAATCCTTTGCCCTCATCGCCGGCCTCAGCGGCACGCTCGACAGCGTCGAGCTCAAGTACGAGGGCTTTTCGAGTTACTTCAACCCGCCGGCCGAGCCGTCCGATTATTCGAGCGGCTGCATAATCGCATCCGACCCGTTCGAGCGGTTCGGCGGCCTGGTCATCACTTCGAAGGTCAGCTACCGGACAATTACGCGCGTTTTCTGCTGCCGTTACGAGGCTAAAATAGCCAACACTCTGGTACCGCTGCTTTCCAAATTCACTTTTTTTACCAGCGGCAAGGATACGGCGAGCGAAAACCAGTTGAAAATGGTTACTCTCGCGGATTCCGGCAACCAGGACTACGGCGGCCAGGGCATAGTGAGTAAAACCGAAACGCCTCTGCGCGCCCCGCTGATCATGGTCCACCACCCGGAAGACATCGCCGAGGTCAACGCTTCCGGCTATTATAAGAACCATTCGGAAATAAGGGAATACCTTCCACTGGACGAAACCGTGGCGTCGTCGGCCCCCGGCGGAAGCGGCGTCACATACAGACCGAGCATGACCGACCGCGGCTGGGTATATCTCGGCGTCGAATCGTCGCCTAATTCATATTATCTTTTAAACATATCGCCCGGCAAGGTCAACCCGGACGCTTTCAACCCGTATCCGCAGAACCTCAACTACCGCTTTTACGGAAACGGCTTTCTGCTGCTCGAATCCGACCTTTGCGCGCTGGTGTTCAACGCGCTGAAGGGAGCATATCCGTATAATTTTTCGTTTTCCGACGCGCAAAAGCCGCCCGGCGTCCACGACTACATCATCAGGCTCACCCAGGCCGGAATATACTGGATCCTCAAGCATCCAGCGGCGCTTCCGATAATCGGAAATTTTTACGCGGCCAATCCCGACATGGTCGAGCATTCATCGCTTCTGCAACTTTCCGGCGATATGCAGGCGAAGGCCTTCGCGGTGTCCATCAAGCCTTCCAGATACCTCGACCGGCGCTCGCCGACGGTCGTTTTCGGCCGCGTCGTGCGCTCGTTCGCCAGCGTCGGCAACATCTGCCAGAACTGCATGCACCCGCCCGGATCGCCCAACGCCGGCAGCGTTCTTACAAACGGCATGCACAAAATGCCTTTCGAAATATGCCCTGGCGCGCATCCGCGCGTTTTTTTCCTGCCTTTTTTCAATATCGACGATTCCGGAACTCTGGGGGCCAACTCCGTTCTATCGATCGACGACGCAGACTGGGACGGGCAGAGGATACTCGACGACACAATCGACGCCGCCGGCGTCCCATATCCTGCATCGACAGCCGTCGATTTCGCCAAGGTTTCCGCCGACGCGAAAAACGATATTTTCAAACTCACGGACGCGAACCATTTTAAAAATTATAAATTTTTCATGTCGAAAATCATGTTCGAGGCTTACAACAAAAGCTACAACTGGATAACCGCCAATTCAAAGCCCGCGGAAGGCATCATCGAACCGGGGCCAAAATACAACCTCAACCAGAATAAGATCAAGATACTGAAGTCTTATCCCAACTCCCAGCCCGACGAGCTCTTTTTTTACAATCAGGGCAGCGTTTTCGGCAACTGCATAAACGCCGGCAATTTAAAAATATCGCAATACAGTAAAGAATCGGGTGTTTTCAGCGAGGCGAACGACCTGTTCGCCGACGGAATTTTCAGAGGCTCGCTGGCAGCCGTTTCTCTGGCATCCGCCGGGTACGTCAATCCGATGACCGCCGCCGCGCCGGCCCAGCAGACGGAATACGACATCAGGCACAAGGCGAGCCATATTTTTAACACTTTCGGCGAATTCAAGGCGGCCCTTTTAAAAACAGACGCCGGAACCGCCGAATTAAAAGACAGCGGAGTGTTTTACATAGACGAAGGCGGCGAATCCGACCTGACGCAAAACGCTCAGATACAAAAAATTTTATTTCACGACAACGCCATGCTCATATTTAAAAAAGGCGTAAAGATTCCTTCGATAAATAAAAGCGCGTACGCGAAGCAGAACGGCTGCACGCTTTCGATCGTGTCCGTGGACGGCGATATCACGATATGCGGGCCGGAGATCGAGGCGTCGATAAATTCCCTCGGCGGCACGATTAAAAAAGCGGTCGATTACTTCCAGGTATTCGGAAATATGAGCATGAAAAAAATTTATTTCAATTTGAGCTCGCCCGGAAACCTTTTCAAGGTCTCGGCGATCCCCTCGGGAAGCGCTTCCGACATTCTCGGCGCCAAAAACGGCGAAAAAGGCTTCACCAGAATGAGCGTGACCTACGATCCCGCGCTCGATCCATGCGATGCGGAAAATTACCTTTATCACTACAAGTTTTACGTTTCATCCAGACAGACATACTGGCGGTTTTACAGCGAATAAGGGGCTGAATCAGGAGGCGAAAGTACATTATGGAACGACGGAGCAATATTCAAAGAAATATATATTCAAAACGTTCGAACTCATCGAGATCCCGGCGGGCGTTTTCATTCGTCGAGATCATGGTGGCGGTAGTGCTCATCGCGATCGGCCTTCTGCCGCTCTTTTCGCTGTTCGTTTCAACCTCGTCCGACGTTTCTAACACCATAGACGAAGTGCTCGCTACGACCTACGCCAACGAACTCATCGATTCGATCATAGCGCATAAATTCAGTGAAATTCCGTCCAGCGTGCCATATGCCGAGGTGCCGACCCTGGCAGGAAATCCATTTTTTACCGGTATTATCGCGAACCTCACCCCCTGCGCAGCCGAATTCAAGCGGTTCGTCGAGATAAGCGAAGCCGCGACCACCGTGCAGATCCCCGCCGGCGTAAGCCCGCTGATCGCCGAAAGATATAACCGCATAAAAAGTTTCAAAATAGTCAAAATAAAAATAAAGTATGATCTGAGCGGCAGGGCCCGCGAGCTGAACATGGCGACGATAGTCACCGGAGCGTAATTTATGAAAAGAAAAGCAGGATTCACGGTAGTCGAAATACTGGTCGCGACGGTTATACTCGCGGGCATAATGGGAACGCTTTACCATTTTTTGATAAGGGGATACAAGCACCACGACCTCGAAACCAAGAATCTCGATGCCATCCAGGAAATGGCTTTCATAATTTATAATCTGAGAAGCGACCTCAGAACGCTTATAGAATTCGAAAACGATCCCGACACGTACGCGACATATAACGCCGCGTCGAAAGAACTTAATCTTACCATCGTCAACGGCGTGACCGAAAACGGCATCATATTATATTCGAAGGTTTTGTACTGCTTCGAAAATAACTGCCTGATCAAAAAATTCCAGGTGATAGAATCCGACGGCCTGAGCGGAATAAGGGCCCGCAAACTTACGGGGCCCAATAAACTGAGCCAGTTTGACATAAAGATACTTGACGCGACGGGCGCCGAGCTTTCCAATACCCGCGCGCCGGGTCAGAAACCGCGCTATCTGAAAACGAAGATAGTCCACGCGACGAACGCCCGGCTCGAGGTGCTCATCAATATTTACTCGACCTATATCGAAAACCAGCTGGTGGACGACATGCAGAAATACTGGCTGCCCACCTGGAAGATCAGGACCATAAACCCCGCGGCCACGATGATCATGACGAATTTCGGAAACATAGTGGTTAACCTCGGCAATCTGCCGAACTCCACCGCGACGATCAACGGCATAAGAATCGGAAGCAATATGGGCACCACTACAGGATTTTCGCAATAGCGCCGAAGCGGTTTTCAAAACTTTGCGGCCGGGCGGTTAAAAATTCGAATATTAATTGCGGCGTGACGTCAAACCCTTTCAGCACTTTTGGTGTAGTAATAAACGGAGACAGATTATTTCGATAAAAAAGCGTGATGAGTTATGAAAAAATGCGACCGGCTGGAAAAAACTTTATATAACGGTAAAAGCCTCGCCGATGCGCTAACGGGCGGAGGCGCACTTGAAGCGCACGTTAAAGATTGTCCCGACTGCGCCGCATATCTCGCCGCTTCGCAAAAAGCCGAAAAAATGCTCGAAAGCCTCTCGGGCGCGGAAGAAAAAATTAATTTCAACATCGGCGCCGAACAGTCCGAAATTATTTCAAAAATAAATAAAATTAAAAAAGCCGAAATCACATTCAGCGGCGCGCGCAAAGCCGCACCGGAAGCGGAAAAGGAAATTTCGTTCTTCGAAAAGCTCGCCGGCGCGCTATTTCAACCGAAGTTCGCTGCGGGCGTTCTGGCCGTTCTTTTTATCGCGGCGCTCCTTTTTTATTCCGCGTATATAAAGACAGCGGGCAATAAATCCCTTACTCACACGACAAAAAACGGCGCAGGCGAAGACAAATTATACGCCGCCGTAAAGACGTCCGGAAAAGTTATTGTTTCAATGAATGGAACGAAACGTGAATTGACCGCAGGCGAGACCATTCCGGGCGGAAGCATCATCAAAACTTCGACGGACTCCGAATGCGTGCTTCGTTCCGGATACGCCAAGATCCGCCTTGACTCAGCTTCAGCGGCGGCCGTCGACGAACTGCGGGTACGCCTGCTGGCGGGCGGCGCGGTAATGGAGTTCGACAAAAACTCACTCGGCGGCGGTAAAAAATTCATCGTGAGCTTAAAACAGATAGATATAGAAATAACCGGAACCATAATAGAGGCGGGATTGAACGGCGATACGGTTTCGGTAAAACTCGTCGAAGGAAAGATCAAAATTTCCTCCGGTTCGTTCGCCCCGGTCAACGCGATCGATCTCAAGCCCGGCGAAAGGCTAGAAGCCGACGCTTCCAGCGGAAGTCTCATGATTTTCGACTCGAAAAACGCCGTTATAAAGCGGCATCCCGAATTAAAGCGCCCCAAAACCTCCGCCGCAGGGGGCAATACCACGCAAACGCGCATAAAAGTTCCGGCAAATCCAGCGCCGGCGGTCGTAAACCCGAAAACTTCCGACAGCATCGAAGCCGCGATCATCGATACGTCCGCGGCCGGCGGAGTGACTTCCGGTGAAATAAAAATCGAAGACAATCCGGACGAGGTTAACAGCGGCGTCAACCCGTTCCAATCCAACTGATAATTAAAACAATAATTAATAGAAGGAGTGATGGCCATGTGCAATCAAAAATTAAAATTATGGGTGCTGGTTATAATATTCGCTTTTACGGCTTTATTTGCCGCGATACCTTCAGCGCAGGCGAAAGCGGGCTCAGACGATTTCGATTTCACGGATGATATCAGCCAGGTCTTCACGATCTTTTTCAAGGACATCCGCAAAGCTTACGATAATTTATTCAGATCATTTGAAAAAATGTTCGAAGAAATGCTCGCCGATTTCGAAAGATCTCTGGAAGAAGCCGTGGAAGAAATTAACGGCGACATCAAAAACCTTGACGGCAAAAATATAAACGGCGATGGCGGCGACGTCCAAAAGCCTCAGAACCAGGACGGCGGCGATAACGCCAATAATAATAACGACGGAAATGACGGCAATATAAATCAAAACAACGGCGATCAGGGCTTAAACGGTCAAAACAACCAGCAGCAGGGCAATAAAGACGACGACTTCCCGAACCTGGAAGGCGACGGCAAAAACAATAACGGTTCGAACGGCAATATCAGCAGCGGGCAGAACATCGGTTCGAACCCGTGGGACATATTGAATAAAAGAGCGCAGAAGCCGCAGGACGATAAAACCGGCCGGAACGAGCAGAAACCTCAGAACCAGGACGCTAACAAAGAGAATTTGAACCCGCCGAAGCCCCCGCAAAACAATAATAACGACAATGTCGTTCAACAGCCGCAGCCGCCCGTTCCGCAGCCGCCGGCGCCTCAACCGCCCGTTCCGCCGCTTCCTCCGAACAATAACAATCAGAACGTCAACAACAATTTCAAAGACCCGTTCGACGAATTGATAAAGCAGCAGAACAACCAGATGAACGGCAATAATACCGATAAAAACAACACCGTCGATAACCGCCCCGCCGACGCCAAAGAACTTATCAAAAAAATACAGGAGAAATTCGGGGTCACGATAGTGGACGGCGAGCCGCCAAAGTACGTCTGGACGCCGCAGGAATTAAAGACCACCTTCGACATACTTTCCGAACTGCCTTTGAGTTTCGTCAGAAAAACCGCCACGCTGGCCAAAGGCTCCGCCGAAGCGGTGTTTCCCGGCATGAGCAATATCGGCGGATTCGCCAGCGGCTCGAGCATCACCATAACCCCGCTCGGTCTTAACTGCGATTACAGGCGCGTGCTTATCCATGAAATGGGCCACTGCTTCCACTTCCAGACTTACGAGCTCCAGAACCAGTTCCAGCAGAAATTCTGGTCGGGAAGAAACGGCTATTCGGGCAGCGCGGGCGGCGCTAATCCGCCGGCAATTTCGCAGTACGGCGGATCGAACGTAATGGAAGACATGGCCGAAGCCATTGCCTATTACGTGGTCTACGGCAAATCCATGAAACAGATGAGCCCGGAAAGATACGAACTGGTCAAGAACCTCGTCATGGAAGGAAAGGAATGGTAAAAAAATATTTCTTGACACGCGGTTAAAATGTTGTATAATATAACCTGCGATGTGTATCGTATCGGAAAGACTATATTGTGCGTAATGGCAATCATTGCAAGCGGTTAATGATTTAACGATACCGTTTGAACGCACGAAAATGATCTTCGGTAAAAAAAAGGAAACGTGAGGAACGCTGAATTGGCAGGCAAGTTGAAAATTCTCGTCGTCGAAGACGAGGCGTGGTCGGTAATGATGATAACCAAATTTTTAAATCATCTCGGCTACGACTGCGGCAAGGCCGTCGCTAACGGCGAGGAAGCCGTAAAGGTCGCGCTGGAGGAATTGCCTGATGTAATATTCATGGATATCCGCCTGGCCGACAACGTCAACGGCATCGAAGCGGCAAAGCGTATATTAGCGAAGAAAAAAATCCCGATAGCTTTCATGACGGCTTATTCGGACGACGAGATCATTGACGAGGCGCGAAAGCTCGACTGCGCCGCTTATTTCATAAAGCCGATCGACCCTCTCGAACTCGCGGAACTGCTGAATTCCATCGCCGGCGGCGCTAAATAGCCGCCCGCGTCACAGCAGACCGTAGTTTTTCATTTTTCTCCACAGGGTCATCCTGCTCATATTAAGATGCTTCATTACTTTTGCCCTGTTCTGACCAAACTTTTTCAACGCTTCCACGATAAGCTCTTTTTCGAATTTCTCCAACCGGCCGGGCCAGTCGATCCCGTTCTTTTTTTCATCCTGGACCGCTTTTTCGCCGGGCGATAATTCCTCGCCCGAATCCGCCGTTTCTTTTTTCGCCGAAGGCAAATTTTTTTCGTATTCCTTCGCGGGCGTTTCTCTATATTCTTCGGACAGGTCGGCGATATCGATATAATTATCGCCGCAGAATATGCAGGCGTGCTCGACCATGTTGCGCAGCTCTCTGATATTGCCCGGAAATTCATATTCATAAAGAAATTTTCTGAATTCGTCCGTTATCCCCGTTACATTTTTAAAATAAAGTTGGTTGAATTGAGCGATGAAAAAATCGGCGAGCAGTTCAATATCTTCTCTTCTCTGGCGAAGGGGCGGCATCTTCATGTTGACGACGTTCAGCCTGTAAAAAAGATCCTCGCGGAACCTGCCCGCTTTTACCAGTTCTTTGAGATTGCTGTTAGTCGCGGCGATTATCCTTACGTCGGCCTTTTGCGAAGAGGCGCTTCCAAGGGGTTCGAACCTTTTTTCTTCGATGACCTTCAACAGTTTTACCTGGAGGTTGAGGGGAATCTCGCTGATCTCGTCGAGGAATATCGTTCCTCCGGACGCCGCGGCGAATTTACCTTTACTGTCGAGCTTCGCGTCGGTGAACGCCCCTTTGACGTAACCGAAAAACTCCGCCTCGAAGAGCGTCTCGGGAATAGCTCCGCAGTTGACCTCTATAAAGGGCTTGTTATTGCGCGCCGAAGACTCGTGCAGCATCCTGGCCAGCATGCTTTTCCCCGTTCCGGATTCGCCCAGGATCAGCACATTGCAGCCGATGGACGCGATCCCGGGAATCAGTTTTATAATATTCGCGACCGGTTTGCTTTTTCCGATAAAACTATTATATGAATAATTTTCGATCAACTGCTGCTTGACCCTGGCGATGTCCTGCTCCATACGCTTCTGCTTTGAAATATCCTCTATGATCAAAAGTTTCGCGGGCCTGTCGTTGAAGGTTATATTCAACGATTTGACCAGAGCGCTCTTTTTCTGGCCGTCGGCCCCTGTAAATAAGGCTTCGCATCTCGTCCCCGAACCCTTATCGCTCGAAAGCAGTATGTTCATGGTCTCCGGATCTTCATCAGCAAGCAGTTCGGATATTTTTTTACGCGTTATTTCGTAAGGCTTGTATCCGAGAAACGATCGGATCCGGGCGTTCGAATATAAAATTTTGCCGTCCCTGTGGACGATGACCGTGTCCGGAAGGCCGGACAGGAGAGTTTTGTAACGCAGCCAGGTTTCTTCCAGCTCGTTTTGAATTCTTTTGATGGCCGTTATTTCGGAATACGCCGCCACCACGCCCAGCCCCGGCAGGCCGCAGCAGCTGACGCTGAGGTTGAACCACAGCGTTTCATTTTCATCGATTCTATATCCGATCTCCATATTTGAAAAAGATCTTTTTTCTTTGACGGCTTTGATTATGGGGCTGTTTTTCGAGGGAAGCGGATTTCCGGACGCATCGACGCACCTGTTATTACGGTTATAGACGAACGATTTTTCAATATCGGCTTTCGAAACGCCCTTTCTGCTCAATGGAGCGGAATTAGACGATACGATAACGCAGTTTTCGTCGGTGATGAAAACACCGATCGGAATATCGCCGAAAAGCGGCATGAATTTTTCGGCGCTTTCTATCAGAGAGCGGGAGGATAATTTTGAATTCATATTTTTTAAATGTATTTTATTCATTTTATCACATAACCGATATATTTTTTTAAAGTGTATCACAAATGATATATTAAATCAAGAGATTTTCGATATAACGATTGAATTAACGACTTTTAACTGGCAGTTTTAATTTGGTACGGTAAATGCTCCTGTAAATATCGGCGGGAAAGATCCAGAAAGTAAAAGCGGCGCTTGAAATCGAAAAATCCATAAAATCCGGAGGCGTGAAATGAAAGCGAAAAAGAAGATTTTGCTCGTCGATGACGACGTTTTTTCAGTAATGCTGATGAAAGCGTATTTCGGCCACTTCGGATTCGACGTGACGATCCTGCTCGCCTTCGACGCCGAATCGGCCATTTCCATGGCGGACGCCGAAGAGCCCGACCTGGTCGTCATGGACATCCTGCTTGCCGGCGGAATGTCGGGCATAACGGCCGCGGAAATAATAAAAACCCGGCATAAAAACACCGCAATAGTTTTCATCACGAGCTGCTCCGACTCCGAAACAAGAAGCATGACCGCAAAAGCCGATCCTCTGGCGTTTATCGACAAACCGGCCGACCTGAAAGAATTGCTTGCCATATGCCGCGATCATCTCGCTCTGAGTAAAGCGGCTCCTGATAAAGCAGAAATAAAAACGGCTAAAAATGAATTTTTTGCAGCCGCGAAGATATTGGAGGCCCGATATGAAAAATAAAATTCTGATAGTCGATGACGACATATTTTCTGTAATGCTTATCAAGGCATATTTAAATCACTTCGGGTTCGGCGGAGAACTCTTTACCGCCTTCGACGCGGAAACGGCGATAGCCGTCGCCGAAAAAGAAAAACCCGGCATGATAATAATGGACGTCATGCTTACTTCCGGCATGAACGGCATAACGGCCGCGGAAATAATTAAAGGCGTGCACAAGGACGCCTCGATAGTTTTCGTAACGGGCTGTTCGGACCTCGAAACCATAAGCCGCGCGGTGAGTACGGATCCGCTGGCCTATCTTATCAAGCCGGTCGATATCAACGGACTGCTGTCGGTATACCGCGGCTATTTTACGATTGCGGATGAGCAAGAGGCGATTATGGTCAATACCGGCCGCTTACCGCTGCTAATAGAGGGCCTCCGCTGACTCCGGCGCTGCCGGGCGGCAGTCCCGCCGAAACTTTTCAACGCGGCTTTCCGCGCTCATAGCGTTTCCGTCTTACCCCATCTCACTTTTTAATTGCGTTCCATTCAAAGTAAGCGACTAATTTCGCAATTGCGAGCTATATCAATGCCGATATATTTACGCGATTTTTTTTGCTTTCTTTATTATAATTTTATTTTAAAAACCTGTCATTTTGTGGTAGAATAAATGTAAGAATATACGTCATTACTACATTGATATTCCGTTAGCGGCTCGAGCGTCATTCACCCGAAGGAACACTAAAATGAAGTGAATCCGTTTCACTCGACAAGCAAAGGATAGATGAGCCATGCCAAGCGAATCAAGAATCTTTAAAATTTTAATACTAATATTCGGCCTCGCGATTTTTTCTTATTTTATGTTTTCGCGCGGCGAAACGGAGCTTCAGGCTCCCGGCCCGAAATATTCGAGCCATCCGCCGGTTACAAAGAATTCCGTGTACCGCTTCGCCGTGCACGCGCTTCACAATCCCGCCAGAATGATGGCGGCGTATCAGCCTCTAATCGATTATTTGAACGAAAATTTAACCGGCGGCCGCATCCTGCTGGAGGCGTCCAGAGATTACGCCGACTTCGAGGAAAAATATCGGGCCGGAAAGCCGGAATTCATCCTTCCGAACCCGTGGCAGACCATTCAGGCTATAAATACCGGATACGCCGTCATAGCCGAAGCCGGCGATCCGGCCGACTTCAAAGGAATATTCATCGTCCGCAGGGACGGCGGCATCAGCGAACCATCGGATTTAAAGGGCCGGGCGGTAAGTTATCCTTCGCCGACGGCGCTCGCGGCCTGCATAATGCCGCAGTATTTTCTTCACGACAGGGGTATCGACGTCAATAAAGACATCGAAAACTGCTATGTCGGCTCGCAGGAGTCGTCGATAATGAACGTCTATCTTAAAAAGACGGCGGCCGGAGCGACCTGGCCCCCTCCCTGGCGCGCATTTCAGGTAACGAATCCCGGGGAGGCGGCCGAACTCAAACTCATATGGGAAACCGGATCATTCATAAACAATTCGGTGATGGCGCGTAAAGACGTGCCTCCCGCTATCCGCGAACGTGTGCGAAAATGCCTGCTTGTGCTCCATGAAACCGAACGCGGCCGGCTTATTCTTTCCGGCATGGAAACCGCGCGGTTCCTTCCGGCCACGGACACCGACTACGGCGTAGTCCGCGATTATATAGATCGTTTCGAAAAGGAAGTTCGAAAGGTAGTGATAAAATGAGCTTCGGGGATATTTACGGCTTTCTCACCGGCACGCTCCGCGGCCGTCTGATTCTAAGCGTCGCAATCGTCCACGCTGTAATGATGACACTTTTCATTGTCGATCTGACGCTGAGGCAGCGGTCTTTAATCCTTGATCACCAGATCGAGGACGCGGCCAGTCTTTCGCAATCCCTTTCGGTTTCGGCGGCCGGCTGGATCGTCGCACGCGACATTTCCGGACTGCAGGAACTCGTCGAAGCTCAGCGCCGTTATCCCGAACTCATTTTCGCAATTGTTACCGACGAAAACTGTCAAATTCTCGCCCATACCGACAAGACCAGAACGGGCCAGTATCTTATAGACCTGACGGACGAGATACGCCTGACGGTCACCAGCAAAACTCCCGCGCTAACCGATGTCGCGGCTCCGGCCATGCTCGGCGGCAGGTTCGTCGGGTGGTCACGCATCGGCATCAGCCAGAAGACCGCCGCTAAAAAACTCGACGAGATAACGACGGCAGGCGCGCTTTACGCCTTGATAGCGATTATAATCGGCTCGCTCATAGCCTGGTCTATGGGGCTGCGCATAACGCGGCGGCTCTACACCGTCGAAAACACCATCAGCGAGGTCAGGGCCGGAAACAATTCCGCCCGCTGCGACATCGCGGGAACCGACGAAGCCGCCATGCTCGCCGGGGAATTCAACGCCATGCTCGACGCCCTGTCCGAGCGCGAAACCGCGCTGGGAACGGCCGGAAAAAATCTGAAAGAAGCTCAGCGCCTTGCGGCGATCGGCAGCTGGAACTGGGACGCGAAAACGGACGCCATCACATGGTCCGAAGAGTATTACCGCATTTACGGCTTCGATCCTTCGCGGCGGCCGCCCGGATACGAAGAGCACCTGAAAGCCTACACGCCCGAAAGCGCCGCGCGGCTGGACGCGGCGGTCAAAAAAAACATGCAGACCGGCGAATCTTATGAGATCGACCTGGAGCTTGCCGGCGCCGAACCCCGCCGCTGGGTCACCGCGCGCAGTGAAACCGTGCGCGATGACCGCGGCGAGATAACCGGCTTGAGAGGCACCGCTCAGGATATCACCGAACGAAAGCGGGCGGAACAGAAACTCGCGTTTCTTAGTTTCGCGCTCAACAGCGTATGCGAAGCCGCATTTCTCATAGATGAAAATGCGCGATTTCATTTCGTCAACGAGGAGGCCTGCCGCCTTCTGGATTACACGCGCAATCAGCTGCTGCTCGAAATGGGCGTGCCCGACGTCGATCCCGACTTTCCAGGTGAGCGGTGGCCTGATCACTGGCGGGAACTCATGACGAAGCGCTCTCTAACCTTTGAGGGCCGCCACAAAAAAAAAGACGGATTAATTTTCCCCGTCGAGATCAGCGCGAATTACATAGAATACGAAAACCAGCGCTTCAATCTCGCGCTGGTACGCGACATCACCGAACGTAAGAGGGCGGAACATGAACGCCTGGCCTATCTCAGGTTCATGGAAAGCATGGATCGGATCAACCTGGCCATACAGGGGGCAGACGATCTCGAGCCGATGATGAGCGCCGCGCTCGACGAGGTGCTTTCTATCTTCGAATGCGATCGGGCGTTTCTAATGTATCCGTGCGACCCGGGGGCGGCGAGCTGGAAGGCGCCGATGGAGCGCTATAGGCCCGAATATCCGGGATTATTCGTCCTTGGAACCGAAATGCCCATGGATCCTGAAGTGGCCGAAACGCTTCGGATTTTACTGGCGTCGGACGGCCCCGTCAAATTCGGCCCGGAAACTTCACACCCTCTACCGGAAGCCGTTTCGAACCAATTCGGCTTTAAATGCTTCATGTCGATGGCGATTTATCCTAAACACGGAAGTCCCTGGCAATTCGGAATTCATCAATGCTCTTACGCCCGCGTCTGGACCGCCTGGGAGGAACGCCTTTTCCAGGAGATCGGAAGGCGCCTGGGAGACGGTTTGAGCGCATTACTGGCGTACCGCAACCTCAAAGACAACCGGGCCAAACTCGAGCAAGCCCAGCGCATAGCGCACGTAGGCTACTGGGACCGAGATTTCACCGCCAGGCACATCATCCTTTCGGAAGAAGCCTGCCGCATATTCGGCATTTCTTCACGCGAAGAGGTTTTCGACCTTGAACACTGGCACGATCGCTGGCTTACGCTCATCCATCCGGACGACCGCCGCGGCGCGGAGCTTGCGGCCGTCGAAGCGATCAACGGCGGCGCCCGCTATAACGTAACTTACCGCATAATTCGCCCGAACGGAGAAATTCGTCACGTCCACAGCGAAGCTAATGTAAATACAGACGCTTCCGGCAGGACGACACGCATGATGGGTATGATGCAGGATATCACCGAACACAAGGCTGCCGAGAAACAGATTCTCAAGCTCAACCGCATTTATGCAGTACTAAGCAATATTAATCAGGCGATCATCAGGATACGCGACAGAGAAGAACTTCTGAACGAAGCCTGCCGCATTGCCGTTGAATATGGCGGCTTTCAGATGGCATGGATCGGCATGGTAAATTTCCAGACCGGCAAAGTCGATGTGGCGGCGGCGAATGGAGCCACCGCTGAATATTTAAAAAATATCGATATCGACCTCAACGACAGACTCAAAAGTTCCGGCCCGACCGGAATGGCCATCAGGACCGCAACGCACAATATTTCCAATAATATAAGAAACGATGAAAAAATGGCTCAGTGGCGCGATAAAGCGCTGAAATACGGCTACAGTTCTTCGGCGGCTTTTCCGCTGTCGGTGTCCGGAAAATCAATCGGCGCGTTCAACATATATTCCAACGAAACGGATTTTTTCGACAAAGAGGATATAGCGCTTCTCGACGAGATGGCCAAAGATATATCATTCGCGCTCGAATTCATTGAAAGTGAAATCAAACGTAAAAATAATGAGGAATTATTAAAGCAAAGTGAAGCTCGCCTGAACGAGGCTCAACATGTCGCTCATATCGGAAATTGGGAATTGGATCTGGTCAATAATGTCCTTATCTGGTCGGATGAAATTTATCGCATCTTTGAAATCGATCAGAAACAGTTTGGAGCTTCGTATGAGGCTTTTCTGGACGCTATTCATCCGCAAGATCGCGACACTGTAAATGCGGCGTACACTGCCTCATTAAATAACAAGCTTCCGTATGATATCGATCATCGTCTTTTGTTTGCCGACGGACGGATCAAATATGTCCACGAGCATTGCAAAACCTACTATGACGACGATGGAAAGCCTCTTCGCTCCATCGGAATAGTCCAGGATATTACCGAACGAAAGCAGGCGGAAGAAACAATCCAGAAGCACTATTTCACTCTGCGCGGTATAATCGATAACACCGACGCACTTATTTTTTCTCTGGACGGGCAATATCGCTATACCAGCTTCAATCGCGGTCATGCCGATGTGATGCTCGCGATCTACGGAGCCGAAATACAGATAGGCCGAAAC